>Ga0209101_1000137_pt1 | contig 60761 bp, 53 predicted proteins | sample ConPoolayeCmetaG_FD_185481 | JGI IMG/M metagenome (GOLD analysis project Ga0209101, IMG submission 185481) | Hot spring microbial mat communities from California, USA to study Microbial Dark Matter (Phase II) - Cone Pool mat layer C metaG... ... | reverse complement strand
TTAAAGCCAATAGTTTCAATTCCAACTGGTTCGATTACAGTCCGTTGCGTAGTTAATATTTAAGCATTTGATAATCAGTTAATTTTGCAAAGACAGGAGATTGTCGTTGGCGGTAAAAAGTCGTCGATAGCAAGTAGGGCAAAAATACGAGAGGATCGACGACTCACGCAATAGCAGATGGTGAAAATTTGGCATTGAAAATTTTTGACCGGCGACATAGGTATCGTAGTGGTAATCGCGGACGGCTTGAAGTATAAGTCAAGGGAGAGAGTGGTGCGCACTGGCCGCCGGCTTTTACGTTGCGCAAAACGTTTTTGAGGCGCCCTATGGGGCCGATTAGGTCGGTTTCCTTACCTACCAAGAGGTGTGTATTCGCCGACAATACGGATAGGCCCGCTTGGAATCGCTAAGCGCATATTTCCCAAGTGCTCAAAAGGTAGTTGTTTGCGCCAAAAATTTTTGCACGAACAACGCCATCAAACCCATCATCAAATTGGGCCACAGATTGGGACGATGAGGCACCTCATTACTACAAAATAGTATCTATCTTATTTTTTTGTAAGCCGATGATTTCTTTCTCCAGCCATCTCTGGTCTCTGCTGTGGAATATAATCAGGCTGTCTTCCTCTAATCGCATAATCCGCCGTGCTTCAATAATGAGCTCTTTAAGGAGAACTTCTGTAAGTTCTCCTTCAAAAACGGAATTCTGAATCCAGTGCAAATAACGCCGACATAACTTAAGCATTTTTGCCACGCGTTTTTCACCCACGTCATATACCAATATTACATACATATTTATGCGTCTATGAAAACTAATAGTTACGTATCATATCATGTGTAGCATAAGAAATGGGAATTACCACCATATTTTGAACGGCTTATATGCGTTCGCGGTACCTATGATATATTTTGCGATTTTATAGCATTCCAATTGGATTAAATATTTATAAGAAACTTTTTTGTTTAGTACTCGGTGTTGAATAGTTTCTTTTAAGCGCTCCTCAAAAGCCTGTATAAAGGTTTGTCTGCCTTTCTGATTTAGCAATATACCATTTAAGGTTTGTTCAAAGTGTTTGGCTTGTATCTCTTTCTTATTAGTTAGTACAAATATTGTTCTATCGACTAAAATTGGCTTGAATATTTCGGCGATATCTAGTGCTAAGGAGTATCGTCTGGCTCCTGGCTCGTGTAGGAAACTGATGGTCGGGTTCAGCTGAGTATGGTATATGCTATCGAGTACGCGAGTATAGCACAGAGCATTTCCAAAGGAGATAAGAGCGTTCAATTCGTTGGATGGTGGTTGTTTTGTTCGGCCCTTCATTTCAAAATCATTTACAATGTATTCAAAAGCATCATAATAGACTTGCCTGCAATTCCCTTCTATTCCCATTAATTCTGAAACATTATTCATCTTGAAGATACTTTCTCTGTACAGCTCTATAGTTTTGATGTGTTCTTCCAAGGAGCGACCTCTCGTACAATAGTACTTTAGGTTGCGGAGCATATTACTGGTAGCGCCATCCACCAGGCCCTTCGCCAGATGAAGTCGGCGCGGTAACTCCATGTATGTTCGGGTTTGTTCTACTTGCATTTTTCCGGCTAAGAGGTATTCCTTAGGTTGAAAGGACCCCGTATAGTGCTCGTAATAGTCAAAAAAGTGAACACTTATTTGATGTTTGCCTAGGAAATTGAACAGTGCACTATTGGCATCTAAGGAGCCCAATATGTACAGGCTTTCAATGCCTTCTACCGGTAGGTATTTAGGTTGCATGTCGTTTCCTTCGCTATCCTTCATTATAAAACACAAGGTATTGTCTTTCCTTTCTATCCTACCGGGGTTGAATAAATAATAGCTCTTTTTCATGACTTTTAGGTTATGAGTTTATATCTTCATCTACATAGCAGAAGTCATGGTAGGCACAATTTTTGCAATAGGGTTCGTTAATGATGGGCGGACATACTGGATTATTGATGATTTTTTCGATTTCGACAATCCACCGATTTATATCGGCTATGTCTTTGGGAGTGAGATCTACTCGTACCGTCTGTCTTTGTTTGGGGTATTCTAATATTCCATGGCTGATCTTAACGCAGTTCTTATTCAGTAAGTATAGATAGTATTTGAGCTGTGCAATGTGTGCCGGCTCCATTTTGTCCGAGCGTTTTGTTTCGTGTACGATGCCGTTGTGTGGGTCATAGAAATCTATTTTGGAGCCTTCTATCTCTATTTGAACGAACCGCTCGTTTCGCCTTTCGTAACTGGACTCGCCGATGAGACGCCCATCCGCTACGGTGTCGGAGGTGTGCTCCAAGCCTATGTGATGAGAGGCCAGCCACAGTTTGCGGCGGCAGGTGTGGAAGTAGGCTATCTGTGTACCGGTGATGTTCATACGGATTAGCGCTTTTTGGGCATAAGGGAGGAGTTTAACTTCGTCAGGTTGACAGATTTATCTCTTCTTATTGATAGCTTTTTGGGCATAAGGGAGGAGTTTAACTCCTCCCTTTCTGTCGTTAGCGTTAAGCGGTGTGTTCGTAATCGAAGGCCATCATTTTTTGGAGAAGGCTTTCTTCCGCTTGCTCCAAGGCATCGGCTGAACCGATAACCCCGGTGATATAGGCGGAGCATACGGGGGTGATGTATACCTCGGCGCGGGCAGTTTCGTCTATTTTAGGTACTGCGCGCGGTTGGCTGCTGCTCACGTCCTCGCGGAGTTCGCCGCGTATGGCGTAGGTAATCTGGTTGGCGTCTTCGCTGATGGCCAGGGCCAGGGTTTCCATGGGGCTAAAGGTTCGGGCCTGGTTGGTAGTGATACGCCAATGGATGAGGGCATGCGCCAGGGCCTCAATAATCTGCTCGCGGCGCTCTTTGGGGCAGACCAGGCATTTGCCGAAGGCATTTCGGCTCTCTATCCAGCCGGCCTCCCGCATTTTTTGCTCGACATCGGGCCGAAGCTCCGGCTCATAAGGATTGAGGGCGACGCAAAATAGGGTGCGCAGGTCGATGGCGATATCGTACACAAATAGACCGGTGGCCCGAACTTGGTCGGGCACCCAGATGCGGTTGGGCAGTATTCGCCTATTGCTCCTTAGCCACTCGCGCAGTTCTTCTTCCGGAATCTCTTGTTGCCTCTTGGATGTGTATACCTTTACCACATGTTGTTCCGGATGAGAGGTGCGGTCAAAAGTGAGGTTTTCTTTGTTGCTTTCGAGACCGCCCAGTAGGGGGTGCAGCGGTCGCATGGCCGAAACGGAAAGTGGGCTTCGGCGCTTGACCGTATACTGATTGCTCTCGGCGTGCATGTAACCACCTATCAGCTGGTCGGCATACGTGGGGTCGCAAAGGGAGTGCGCCTCCTTAGCCTCAGCCTTGGCTGCTTCGGTACCCCAACCAACAATTTCCCAGTTGAAGGTAACGGGTGCATACGGTTCCCCTATCCGCTCGGTGAGCGCTTCCATGATGCACCTCTTTACTTGTTGACCGCTGGAATAGGCTACCTTGGTGGAAAACTGTGGGTCGTAGTAATACTTCTGGCCATCTTGTACGACAAATACCGTGTGTTCGGCGTGCCGAAGTCCTCGAAGGTAGATAAACGGAGAATTTCCTTTTTTCATTTTTATAAGTATTTACCAGGTGAAAAATTATTTTTTTGCGCCGAGGCTTTTCTGGGCGTTATATTCAAAACGAAGAAGAGCGGAGAACAAAGGAAACTGGTCTACGGGCATTAGGGTCACCTGGTGAACGGCCTCCCTTATAAGGTGGATGTGCTCATCGGAGGCCTTGTTTGCTTCTGTCATTTTTTTGAGGACCTCCGACCACCCATCTATAAAGGTGCGCAAATTGGTTGCCGTGCGAATCTCTTCGGTGAGGCGCGCTCCCGTTGTCTTGCCTCGTTCGTCGGCGGTTTTCTCAAAGTCGGTCAAAAAATCCGCCAACTGTGCGGCTAAGTCGATCAGTTCTTTCTTATTGATCATGGCGCATATCCATAGTTTAAAAATGAGAAATTGTTTGTACTGTTCACGATTGTCCAGATTAAGTTTTCGGGCTTTATCGCCTTCTTTAATAAATAGGTATTTTCTCAGTTCTTTAGGTTCAAGGGCTCGCAAACCTATGCAGCCTAATTTACAAGCATTTTTGAATGTATAGTAGGGCTCGATAAGCTTTATCTCTGCATCTGTAAGTATACCCTTTTCTGCTTCTGAAAACAGTATATTTCGGAGGTCATATAGTCGATGGACTTCGGGTAAGTAAAAATTATAAAAACCCAGAGTAGTATTGCTCTGTCCAAACTTATACGTGTATACAGTGATGATTTCGCGGGGGTACTTTAAACATAACGATAAGAGGAGTTTTGTCCATGGTATGGTCGCCAGACTTGCCTCTTCGCCTTTTTTTAGGTATGTAGTGTCTATTTCAGGGTCAAAGCTTCTTTCATCACCGCCGTTTAGCCGGTGGGCAAGCCAGCGCCCGTTCCAGGTCTCTATCTGTCTTCCTTTCAATTGCGGTGTCTGCTCTAAATACTTCCGATAAATGCTCCATCCCTCGTATAGTATCCAAAGGATTTCCGGCTGCTCCATTAGCCAACAGAAGCCGCCCTCTACGCATGTGCCCAGGGCTGCGCCGATCCACGAGGCATAGATATCCTCTTCGTCGATGGGCGGGCTCATCACTACCTCCTCCTGAAAAACCTCTGTCGGTACCGAGCCGGGCTGCCGCATACGCCGGCCAAGCATATCCGTTACTTGCCCCGAGGTGGTCGCGGCAATATCTTCGGCGGCGTAGCCGACGAAGAAAGAGCCGTCGGGCTTTTTCTCCTTAACTTTTTGGTGCAGTTTGCGCAACTGAATTTCTGCTGCCGGTATGCCGCTCTTCAATTCTTCTTCCGGTACTTTTTGAAAGAAGGGAGAGTTGGATACGTGCATGAGGTGCTTGTCGTGGGCGAAGAAGATGGGAAATTGGACCTGATCGAAGAATTCCCGCGCCGTCAGCCGTTGGCCGTTGCGCTCATTCCACTGGGCGAGGAATTTCCTTCCGATGTAGCTGGTATACATAAGCAGGGATATTTTATAGGATGTTGCTGTGCTCTTGAAAGACAAGCCCTATTTCTCGGTGCTCTATTTCGGATTGCGGCACCACGAAGGGGAGGGAACCGATTCCTTGAAGTTGTTCGTATTTTCCTTTGGCCTGCTGGCCGGCCAGTGTTCTCCAATTTACCGGGATTTCCAACTCAATGCGCTCGGCCCAGGAACCTTCCACATAGGCATCTCGGTCCGCTTCGAGTATACAAGTCGCGGAGTCTATTTCCAAAGTATCTAGGATGATGGATTTTGGGCGGTGAGCCAGTCGCTCCAGTTTGTAGCCTTCTTCGGTGAGGAGCAGGTGGGGCTCGATTTCTTTCAGCGCTACTTCTGGGTATACGGCATCGATCTTTTGTTGTACGTCCTTTTCTTTCAAGACCTGTCCGTGGTGGAGCTGCTCGAAGCTGCGCTCGATGAGCTCTTTTTTATAGGGCAAGTAAGGGCTTTGAGGCGCCAGTACGTGTACGGGTTTGAGTTGACCGATGGTTTTCTCCGTGCGCACCCGGTTGACGCGGCCAAAGCGTTGGATGAGGGCATCCAGCGGAGCGCATTCGGTAATCATGCGGTCGAAGCTGATGTCTAAGCTGACCTCGACCACCTGGGTGGAGATGACCAGGCAGGGCGAGAAGCGTTCCTTGCTCCGGTCGTTATAAGCCTCGGTGAGTGCTCTCTCGAGGCGGTATCGGTCTTTTCGTCGAAAGCGGCTGTGGATGAGCATCGTCTCCACGTCGGGGAAGGCGGCTTTCCACTGCAAATAAGCCTCCTGGGCACCCTTTACGGTGTTATGGACGAGCAAAACGCGCTCCTCGGCCGAAAAAGCCTTTTGCAGGATGTCTCGAACAACCGTCGGATTGTTCTCCTCGCGAAAGACAATATGGCGGTCGAAGGTTTCGAGGGTCTGTTGGGGCAAGTGGACTTGGTACACCTTTGCAGGGCCGCCCAGCAGCTCGGCGACTTTTTGGTACAGGGCGGTGGGCATAGTAGCAGTGCCTACATGCACTCTGCAGTCCAAACGCAACAGCGCTTTTATGAGGGCGTACACCATGGCTCCTGCCCAGTCGGTGTAGGTGTGAATTTCGTCTAAAATGACGTCGCTGCCCCGCAGGTCGAGCATAAGGGTTTCATAGCCGGAGGTGCCGAAGACGATGCCGGCTATCTGGTGCGGGGTGAGCACCTTTACGGAGGCGCCTACTAAAGGCTGTAAGGTTTGTTCTTCTCTATTGCCTTTGACTTTTAGGCGGGAAGTGGCATGCTGTAAACGCACGTCGATGTCATCCGTGCCGGTTGATTGGCGAATAGCCCAACGAATCCGATCGAACATAGCATTGATAGAGGCCTGAAAAGGCAAGGTGTAGAACACTCGTCCTTGGCATCGGCGCAGGAGAAAGTCGGTCTTTCCCGCGCCGGTGGGAGCCACCACCAGCGTGTGCGGGCGTGGGTCGTCGGCGTCTATTTGGGAGAGAGGATACAGCGGATGGCGTCGCTCCGGGGCGCCGAAAAACGACAGGTCCGGTCGCCGGAACGTTTTGGTCAGCACGCGTTCCGTTTCGTTTCCAAAGGCAGAGGCGAAGTGGTCTGCTGCCCGCAGCAGACCCTTCCACTCCGACCAATCGCGCGGTACACGCCGGCAATACGCTACGGCATGGTCCAAAGCGGCCTGGGCTTCCTGTAAGGATATGGAGCGCACCGGAACGCCGAACTGCTCGGCCACACGCAGGGCGGCCGGCGACCACGTCTCCCAATCGTAAAGGTGAAACGCCAGCGTATCCGGATACTCCTCGTCTAAATCGACGATTCCCGAGTTGTTCGGGTCACCTTTTATCGATTTGTGGTGGGCTACTACCATCTCGATGAGTGCATTCCACTCCTCTCGCGGGAAAAGCGGCAGGAAACCCAGGGAAGAAATTTCATGGCGATGCGTCTTGTATCGGCTAAACTCGCGCTTCAGGCGCCAGTCTATGGACGACAAAGCACCTATTTTATGCTGAAAATGCGGATGGGCCTTTCCTAAGTCGTGTAAAACGGCTCCTTTTCGGGCAAGCGCTACGGGAAAACCCCATACCTCTGCAAGCCGCTCGGCCGCTTGCACCACGTGCCGGGTGTGCTCATACAGCGTCAGGCCCCCGTTCTCCGAGCTTTTTGCCAGCAGTTCCCCCATGGTCTTGTATAATTTTAATAAAGGTACCGGCGCACAGGGCTCCCGTTAATTTTCAGCACGCCGTACATCGGCTCTCCAAAACGGAAGCGGTTGTAGCCTACCTTGAACCCTTCCTCCGCAGAGCGGAACAGGAGCTCTATACCTTCTATTTGTCGGTCGAAGGCCTCCTCGTCGGCGAAGGTGAGCCGTTCTATGGGCAACAAGAGGTCTTCATTGCGGCATAAGCAGATGTGTTGGGCAAAGGCACTCTCGGCATCGCTTTCCTCCGAAAAGGCCAAATACAGATGCGGCTCGAGGAGGACACCTCTTTTTAGAATGCTCATTTCCGGCCGACGGCTATAGGCTTTCTTAGTCTTGTCTCCTCTTTGAGGTACTGCCTCCTTGTGTAAGCCTTTAGAGCGGGTGCGCTCCTGTTGTATATCAATAGCGGCATAGTTTAGTCGATGCCGCCGGATTTTGACAATTTCTCCACGACGCCCTAACAACTCGGGGAAAAGTTTTTTTTCTATGCCTTCTACGATGGAAGGCGTGAGAAACTGCTGCGAAAAGGTTTCCTCGTCGCGTACGGCAGTCCAAGGCTTGATGTAGGCAAAAGGGCCGGTGTATTTGACGACGTGCAACATAATGCCTTCTTTTTTACCGTTATTGAAGAGAACCGAAGCCGATGCCGGTGGAATTGCCTATGCCCACGTCCCAAGCGAAACCGACTTGCTCTGGGCTCCCTTTCACCCAGACGGGGCAATAACTCACGCGATTTTGAACTCCGCGATAGACGCTCAATTTGGCTTTGGCTCCGGCGTATTGTCGGTCAAACCGAACGGATGCTCCTTCGGCGGGCAGACCGGCTTGGCGCAGCTTTCGCTGCAGCGTTTGTGTTAGCAGAGCATCGGCTTCCTCTTCAAAGTAGAGGTAATGGCGCTGCCCTTGGTCGGTGTTTCGCTTTACCAACACCGGGCTTCCCAGGAAGAAGCGCATGGATGAGGGAAAAGTCGGCGTCTCTCTAAGAGTGACCGCCTCTACTCGCATTCCGAAGGCCACCTCCGGATTGTCTAAGATGCCGCCGACGACTTTTTTGATGAGATCGACGTCGTATGCGCTGATGAACCAAAGCGCACCGTCGGGAAAATCCAACCCCAATCGGCCGACGGCCTTTCCGCGCTGTAACCACGAAAAACAATACAGCGAAAGGGCATTATGTACGTCGTTTTGCCCTATCCACTTGTGCAGCGCTCCCACCAGTTTGACCGGATAGTCAAAGGGAACGGGAGATAGGTTCTTAGACAATGTTAGATATATGCGCATAGGTAAAAGGATAAATAGTGAGCAAATATATCGGGGTAGTCTACCGAACTCATTTCGGCACCCCCTCGGAAAATTTACAAAAAGTGCATCCGGGCCACCTCTCTGCGCAGGTGCTCTTGAAGCTCCTCCGGTGCAATAACCTGAATATCTAGATGGTAAAAGCCCAAAATGAAATTCGTCAAGCCGTAGAAGTTTCGGTTCACATCGCACTGAAAGTCGAAGTAGGAGGGGTCTTCGGTGGGCTCGATGTAGGAGCGTGTCAACGGATAGCGTTCGACGAGCTCGTTGTAGGCGCCTACGCTGAGCCGGAGGTGTACGTTGATTTGGTCGTTGCTGACGATGCGGAAAGGGTCTGTGCGCTGAACGACATGGCGATTTTCAAACTGCCAGGGCGTATCCAGCAGGCGCACTCGGGCGATGCGAGAGAGGCGGAAGTGCCTGGGCTCGCCTTTGTCTACGTCGAAGCTTTGCAAGGTATCTTCCGAAGGGCTGATGTGGTAAGGCTCTACTTTCCGGTCGGCTACGGTATTACTGTTGGAAGAGCGGTATCCTTCCAAGATGACTTGTCGCTTTTCGCGTTTGGCCTGTTCCAGCAGCTCTACCTTAGTCAGATGGGGCTTGCGGAGCCAAGCGTGGCCCAGACGGCTGTAGTCGTATAGGGAGTGGAGCTTGTTTTTTAAACGCTGCTTTTTCTCGGCGGTCGTTTGGAGGCTATCTATGGCTTGGTGCAACAAAGCCCTTTCTTCTTCGGAGAAAAAGAGCAGCTCTTTGATGCGCTGATGCGTTCGATTGACGACGAAAGCGTAGCGATGTCGCTCGTCTCGGTCGAGCTCTAAGCCTATTTCGCGAAAGACCTCGAAGTCGTTCGATATGGTGTCCGGATGTACACCGTAGCGAACGGCCAATTCCTTTTTAGTGTACCCAAAAGGTCGCTCGATGAGCGCATACATGATGCGCAGTAAACGAGCCTTCGCGCCGTACTCTTTGTCTTTAGGCATCGTACCGATCGGCATTGAGTAAACATGGTTGACTAAGAGCGGCGTGTAGAGGGGCTCGCCGGTCGAGGGAATAGGATTCGTCCGAAGCCAAAACCTTGGCTGTTGGCCCGTCCCCAGCCGGCCAGCATACCTATAGCGATAAGTTCGCGCGGGGCCGTTATTTCAAAGTCGATCAGCCAACCGCGCACGCGCGTTTCTTGTGGCGTGCCGCTTTTAATAGTAATCAGCTTGGAACGCGGCATGCGCTCGTCGGTAAGGAGGCGAAAACTCAGCTCCGCTTCTGAGTAGCACTCGCTTTCAGATTTTTGGCTAAAAGCCCGATACTTAGACAACAAATTACCTATCAACAGCCGCCCAAAGTCGGGGTCTTCAGGGGCCAAATACTCGTCCGAGCGTTGGCCGGGCAGTTTTCGGCTGATTACCAAGGGCGTGCTCATGCGCACACGGGTGCTTAGGTATTCCCCGGTAGAGTCGGGTAGGTTAAGGGCCTCGGCACGGATGGTTTTCACCTCAAAGCAAGCCCGACTCTTGCGGTCGCCCAGGCAAAAACGCTGCTTTTTAAACAAGCCCTCGATGAAATCCTCCACAATGTTGTATACGCAAAAGCGAAGGGTCAGCTCTACCTCCGGCGAGAGCACCCTTATCCGGTCACCGATAATTTCGTAATCTCGAATATGCAGATGCGAAAAACAAAACATCTTGAACGATTTGCGCTCGTCCAGGTAGCCCTTTTCGTGTAAGAAATGCGCGTAAATGAGGTCGGCCTCCCGAAGTACCCGGTAAATCCAACAAGACAGCTCATACTGATAACTCGCCGGTATGACGGCGGGATGGCGCAAGCACTGCAGTGTTAGTTTTATTTCCATAAATGCGACTACTTATTCAACCTACTCGGATGCCACAAGGCAAAAATATCTTTTTCATCCGAGGGCTTTTCTAAAAATACCCTTGATAAAAAAGTCATCGCCTTGGGTGACATTTTCTCGCTTCCATCTTCTTACCGAGTGTTCAGGACTTTCCTATGTTTGCGCCCTAAAAAAATTTAGGGCAATGACACTTAGAGAGCAATTAGAACGACTCGCTTCGGTGCGCGACAATCCCTGCGTGACGATTTCACTCAATACCCATCGCACACATCCGGACAATGTGCAAGACGGCATTTTGCTGAAAAATCTCTGTACGGAGGCCGAAAATCGTTTGCTGGCAGAGTTCGATAAGCGCCAAATACTTCCGCTCGTAGAGCGCATTAAAGCGCTGCCGAAAAAGGTGGACGTAAACTACAATCTGGAGAGCCTGCATCTCTTTGTGAGTACTGATGTAGAAGAAATTGTCCGTTTGCCGATTCACATCTCCGAAAATGGTGTCCACATTGCAGAGTTTTTTGCCGTTCGCCCGTTGTTTAAGGCGCTCAATCGAATCGGCGAGTACCACATCGCCGTCGTCGGCCAATCGGGCGTGCACGTGTACCGCGCCCTCAACGATGCCATATTAGAGGAGATCAGGAATGGAGAGTTTCCCTATCCGCCCATGAGCAACTACGAAGTAGACAAGGAGAAGCTCTCCGATCCCAAGCGCTTGGATAACTTAGTGCGCGAATACCTAAACGGCATGGATAAGGCCCTCAATCGCCTGCACAACCAGACGGGGTTGCGCATAGTAGTAGTGGCCACTGAGGACAACCACAGCCGCTTGATGCAAGTAGCCGACCGAAAAGTCATTTACTACGACGGTTTTGTGCACATCAATTACAACCAGTTGGCTCCGCACAAGATTGCGGCCGATACGTGGGCGTTCATGCAACCCATCCAGCGCCAAGAGCGCACAAAAGCCATTGAGGAAGTGCTGGAAGCCGTCAAAGAGGGCAAGGTCATCACCGATTGGCAGGAAATCTATCGAGCGGCTAAGGAGGGACGAGGCGACCTGCTCATCGTGCATGAGCACTTCAAGCTGCCGGCTCGCCTTACGGGTGAGTTTTCTTTCGAGCCGGTAGAAGACCCCACGCAGCCTAATGTGGTAGACGACTTAACCAGCGATATCGCTTGGGAGGTGTACTCCAAAAAGGGACGGGTGGTTTTCACCGAACAGGACGCCATCCGACAACTGGGCGATATCGCTCTCAAGGTGCGCTATTGAGTCGGTGAAAGAAGCCTCACTCCGCCAGTCGCGTGCTTTGCCAACGCAGCAATTGCCATCGTCCGCGGCTTTTTCGGTAGGCGGCCAGATAAGCCAGACGCACGGCAAAGGGGCGCTGCTCCAGTTGCCCGGATACGCGGACCACACCGTTTACCAGTGCCAGGCGTCCGAAGCGCTGAACATAGGCGCTATCGCGTTCGATGCGCTCGTAATGCAAGACTCCCGCAGCGATGGCTCTCATGTGGCTTCTTTTATCCTCCAATAGACCGTTGGAGTGCCGATACACCAGGTCGTCGGAGAGCCACTTCGACAGCTCTGTCGTATCGCGGCGTACCATGGCCGCAAAGCGCCGTTCTTCGTCTTGGAGCACGACGTGATTTTGCGAACTTTGCGACAGGGCGATAGAGGGCAAAAACCACCACCACAGCCCGATAGTAGTCCGGTATAGCATAGTGTTTTTTTATCGAACAAAGAACGAACAATCTTTTTACCGACGAAATGATCGATAAACCCTCTTTCATTCGATGGTTTTACATGCCGATGGCGCTATTCATGGGCTTGGGTATGCTGCAATGCCGGTCGGACCAGCCGCCGGCCGACCCCAACAAGCCGGAGTATTTCCTCTATGTGACGCGGGTAGATGACTTGCCGTTGCGCAAAAAGCCCGAAAAAGATGCCATGATTATCGCTCACTTGTCCGAGGGTGAGCTGCTCGAGGGTAAAGGCGAGGCCTCTTTGCAACGCGAAGAGCTGACGTTGCGCGGTGTTACTCAGCGCAAACCGTACTGGTGGGTGACCCGGTTAAAGGAGGAAAAGCAGAGCGGTTGGGCCCACGGCGGTGGGCTGAGCGAGCTGTATGCCGGGCCGGTCGCTAAGGCGCCCGACATAGGCGCCATAGAAGCTTTTATTCGGCATCTGCAAGGCTTAGACCTCAAAGATTTGAGCAGTGGTGCCAAAGCGTGGCGCTATGTAGAGAAGCATTTTGAGAGCGTCTCTCCTGCATTAGCCGACGCGGCCTTTTTGCTGTTAGAGCAGTTCTTGAGCCGCATGGAGATCGAGGGGGAACTGTGGAAACTGACCGAGGGCCGCCTGCCTTTTTCGGAGGCCGACGCCCAAGCGGTATATCAGGGGCGTTTCGACTATAGTAAGTACCCGCTGACCGCCGCTATCGACTCCGGTGGCTTTCGCTTGGCTTGGGGCGAGGGTATGTTTTTCCCGGTAGTGAACTGGGAGCGATTGCGCGACTTTTTCGGTCCTCGCGTGAGTGCATCTATGCAGAAATACCTTCTGCAACGCACCTTGGAGTACAGCAATCCGATCTATCGCGACAATGCGCTAGTGGTTCCCCTGGAAGCCGTCGCCGAGATGGCCGTGTGGTGGGAGGATTTCAACCGCCGCCATCCCTATTTCGTTCGGCGTGACGAAACCCAAGAGTCGGAAGCGTGGCTGCGCCTGGTACTGATCAACGGCACCGACGACACGCCGGTGTTTCCCCCAGAATCGGAAGAAGTGGCCCAGAGTTATCGCTCCGCGTGGGAGTACGTGCTGCAGCGGCATCCCAAAACCGAGTTGGCCCGCCGCGTTAGGGAGATGATGGATGTCTGTGCAGCGGAAGGCTGGAAGCGAACCGAAAAAGTGAATGCTCTGCGCGCGCGGGCGCTGCAGGAGTACAACGACCGATGAAGCGTTGCCGCTCACAGCTCTACGACAAATACGGTACCCTTAGGCTCGTTGTCTTTGACGGCAATAGTGCCGCGGTGTAAGAGCACAATTTGCTTGACGATATACAATCCCAGCCCCGTGCCGGTGGATTGGCGGGTGTCTTCGTTTCCTATGCGATAGAATTTTTCAAAAATGGCCTCCTTCTCTTCGTCGGGAATACCGACGCCTTGGTCGGCCACGCATAACCGCAACTGCCGGCCGGGTAAAGGCACCGCGGTAATGCTCACCGGTGCACCGGCAGGTGAGTATTTGAGCGCGTTATCTAACAGGTTCTGCAATACCGATGTGATGCCTACGCGATCGGCCCTTAGCGGCGGAAGGTCATCGGGAAGGTTGACCTCGATGCACGCTTCGGGGAAGCGCACCTGGGCGTTGGCTACGCAGTCTGTGAGGACGGAGCGGAGGTCTACTTCCTCGATTTGAGGTTTCCAGTTGTCCTCCAAGCGGGCCGCCAGTAAGAGGTCGTCCACCAGCGTTTGCAAGCGGGCAGCGTCGCGCATGCCGTTCGCGCACAGCCGCTCCACTTGCTCGCGGCTCAAGGCGCGCCGCCCAAGGGTCTCCAGGGCCAGGCGCATGGCCGCTATGGGCGATTTGAGCTCGTGCGTAATGCTCAGCATGAAATTGCGGCGTTGACGCGCCAACAGCAGCTCGCGACGGGCCGCTCGATTGATGACCCACAGCCCAAACACCAGGCACAGCGTAAAAAAGATGCCCTCCGACAAAATCATGCGCTGGTGCTTGTGATACCGGGCCAACAGCGCCCGATACTCATCCAACGCCTCCAAGGACGGTAACGAGAGAGCTTCAGACGGCTGCTGTTGTTTCAAGGTCAACACTTTGACGGATAGGGCAAACACGCGGTCATTCTCTCTCCACAACTCAAAAGCCCACCAGGCGAAGGCCAACACCATGTACGTCAGCACGGCCGTCGTAATCCATTGCAAGGAAGAGTGGGCGTTTTTCATCTTTCGATGTGTTTTTCTCCTTCAAAAGTCGTTAAAGCTGCGCTTTCAGCAGCGAGACAATACCGCATCCTCCGTTGAAAAACTCCTAAAACCACTTCTTGTTCCAGGCCGCTATTCGCTGCTCTGCTCCCGCGCCGTTGATGCGGGACTTATCCTCCTTTGAAGAAAGGCCTTAAAAACAAACCGCCCTCTCCGTCGGCTCACAAAAGGAGAGAGCGGCTTATTTAACCCATGCGTCCTATTCCGAGGCCTGGTGCCAACCGGTTTTTTACTCCTTTGGATTTACCTCAAAGAGCTCGACCTCGAAAATCAACACCGAGTTAGGCTTAATCTTAGGAGAAGGGCTTCGCTCGCCGTAGGCCAGCTCGGCGGGGATGTAAAACTTGAACTTATCGCCTACGTGCATGAGCTGAAGGCCTTCCGTCCAGCCGGCGATGACTTGGTTGAGCCCAAAGGTGATGGGTTCACCCCGCTGAACGCTGCTGTCGAAGACCTCGCCATCGATGGTTGTCCCGTGGTAGTGCACCTTGACGCGGTCGGTAGCCTTTGGAGCGATCTTCCCCTCTCCGCGGCGCAGCACCTCGTATTGCAGGCCACTGGCCGTCGTGATAACCCCTGAGCGTTTTTTGTTCTCCTCCAAAAATTTCTGGCCGGCTATCTTGTTCTCCTCTCCGGCTCGCCGCTGGGCCTCTTGAGTGTAGCGGTTGAACACATCGGTAGCCGTCTGTTGGTCGAGCGGTAGCTCGTTTCCCTTTACGGCGTCGGAAAGTCCTCTCATCACCAAGTCTAAATTCAGCCCGGGCGGGAGTTGGCGCTTCAAGCTGTTGCCGATGAGCATGCCGTAGGCAAAGCTGGCGCTGTCTTGAGCCGTGTTTAGCGCGACGCGTTGAGCATTCGCCGCAACCGCAGAAAGAAGCAAGAGCAATAGAATGTGTTTTTTCATGTTTTACGTGTTTTCTAAAAAGGATATGCGATGCTACCGGCCGCTTTTCAGTTCGGCGTAGAAATGATAGAAATAAGGTATAGTTTCGATGCCTTTATAGAAGTTGAATAGGCCGTAGTGTTCGTTAGGCGAATGAATGTTATCGGAGTCTAAGCCGAAACCCATGAGCACCGAGTGGACGCCGAGCACCTGCTGAAACATGGCGACGATAGGGATGCTACCGCCGCCGCGCTGGGGGAGCGGCTTTTTGCCGAAGGTACTCTCCAAAGCCCTTTCGGCGGCGCGATACTCGAGGCTGTCGGTAGGCACTACTACCGGATATCCGCCGTGGAGGGCTCTGACGTTCACGTGTACGTGAGGGGGGGCGATACTTTGAAAGTATTCCTGGAACAAGGGCTCGACGCTCTCGGGTTTCTGATGGGGCACCAGGCGCATGGATATTTTGGCGTACGCCTTCGAGGGGAGCACCGTTTTAGCGCCCTCGCCGGTGTATCCTCCCCAAATGCCGTTGACATCTAAACTGGGACGGATACCGGTGCGCTCCAGGGGAGTGTAACTCTTTTCCCCCCAAGTGGCCCGAATACCCAGATCCCGGCAGTAACCCTCTTCGTCGAAGGGAGCAGCGTTAAGGAGCCGGCGCTCCTCGTCGCTTACTTCCTCGACCTCGTCGTAGAAATGCGGAATCGTGATGCGGCCGTCGCCGTCGTGCAAAGAGGCAATCATTCGGCACAGCACCTGTATCGGGTTGGCTACGGCTCCGCCGTAAACGCCGGAGTGCAAGTCGCGATTAGGGCCGGTAACTTCTACCTCAAAATAGGCCAAGCCGCGCAAACCTACCGTGAGGCTGGGTGTCTCATTATCGATAAGGCTGGTGTCGGAAATGAGCACGACGTCGCAGGCCAGCTGCTCGCGATGTTGCCGGCAGAAGTGCTCCAAGTGCTTTGAGCCGATCTCCTCCTCGCCCTCTATCATGAACTTGACATTGCAGGGCAAGGCGTTAGACCGCAACATCGCCTCGAACGCCTTGAGATGCATGAAGAATTGCCCTTTGTCGTCGCAGGCACCGCGGGCAAAGACGGCACCTTGAGGATGTATTTCGGTAGGCTTAACAACGGGCTCGAAAGGAGGGCTGTCCCACAGATCGAGCGGGTCAGGCGGTTGTACGTCGTAGTGGCCATACACCAGGACGGTGGGCGCCGAAGGGTCTACATACTTTTCCCCGTATACGATAGGGTGCCCCTCGGTCTCTATAACGGCGACGTTGTCGGCCCCTGCTCGTCGAAGGTGCTCGGCGGTGGCTTCTGCCATTTTGCGCACCTGTTCGGCGTACCGGGGGTCCGCACTAATGGAGGGAATGCGCAGTAGGTCGAGTAATTCGTCCAAAAACCGCTCCCGTTGTGTTTCCAAATAAGCATGCCAAACTTTCATGCGTATGCGTATCGATATGAAAAGAAAGCGTGTGTAAGAAAAGTGCGGCAAAGTTCTGCCTTTATCGCTCAGCGACAAGGACAGGCGTCGGAAATTGTCCGAAGTTTTTTTCCGACAGCGGCAAACCAAAATAGAGCGAAGGAGTTTTGCGGTGCAAATGCATCCGCTTTTTGGCAAACGAGCTATTCTGCCCGGGCTACTCTCCGTGCCAGACCGCCGGCGGCTTACCGCCGGGCTAATGGTCGCTTTGCTTATGGTTGGGCTTATCTGGTGGGTGGGATACCGGGCCGACCGCTCGGACTTTGCGCCACTTATCGGAGCGTTTACAGGGCTCTGGGTGGCTTATGTCGTGTTGATGGCCTTAGGGCGTCGCGGAACCCTGCCTTACCGGCAATTGGTAGGTTTGGGTGTGTTGCTGCGCGTGCTGTTGTTGTTTAGCCTGCCGACCCTTTCCGACGATGTGTACCGCTTTCTCTGGGACGGCCATTTGCTCGCTCAGGGAATACATCCGTTTGCCTTTACCCCTCAACAGGCGCTACAACAGGGGCTGGTAAAGGGAGAGTTCGCACTCGAACTGTTCGAGCGCCTGAATTCTCCTCAGTACTACACAGTTTATCCTCCCGTATGCCAGGGCGTTTTTGCCTTAGCTGCCTTAATTTTTCCCACCGACATGAGCGGAGGGATCTGGGTGGTGAAGCTTTTTCTGCTGACAACGGAGCTGGCGGCGCTGTGGAGCCTGTGGCGTTTGCCGGCCGGGCCTAAGGCTGCGGCTGTGTATGCGTTGAATCCGTTGGTGCTGGTAGAGGTAATGGGTAATGCCCACTTTGAGGGAGCGGTAGTTGCTTTTCTGTTGGTGGGCTGGCTCCTGCTACGTCGCCAACGGTACTTGTCGGGGGCGTTATCTTGGGCTCTTGCCATAGCCACCAAGCTGTTGCCGCTGTTGTTCTTGCCTGTTCTATGGCTGCATTTAAACGGGCGCACTCGTTGGAAGTTCTTAGGGGGAGTAGTGCTTTTTTGCGCGGCACTCTTTGCGCCTTTAGCCGATGTGGAGGCACTCACTAACCTCTTTAGTAGCCTTCGGCTGTACTTTCAGCAGTTTACTTTCAACGCCGGCGTTTACTACGCCCTAAAAGGTCTGTTGAAGGCTATCGGACAAGAAGCCTTTTTGCAGGCGCGTTTGTTAGGGCCTTTGCTGGGCTTTCTGACGATGCTGGGCATATGGGCGATAGCCCTTTATCGGCCAACGCGTCCATCGTTGCTCTCGATGGAGGAGCGCTTGGTGCTGACGGTTGCTTTGTATCTACTGCTGTCCGCTACAGTGCATCCTTGGTATGTGATAGTTCCCTTTGGCCTGAGTCAGGTCTCCGATACCGCCCGTCAATGGCGCTTTCCGCTGGTGTGGTCGGCCGTAATCGCCCTCTCTTACAGCCATTACGCCGACGGCGGATTTCAGGAGAAATACCCATACATTGTTTTGGAATATGTAGCCGTAGGCGCCGCCCTTAAGTGGGATATATACCGCAAGCGCTTCTCGCCAAAAGCGCCGCTTTCTACAAGCCAAGTGTTCGGTTAAAAAAGCCCACTTCTTTTTCCAAAGGGAAGATACCTTTGCAATCCTTCTTAGACGGTGAGATGAAAAATACATACTACGACCTCGTTACCCAGACGTTCGACTTTCCTCAAGACGGATTTAGACTGAAAGATAATCGGCTTATTTTCAACGATATCGATCTGTACGAGCTGATTCAAAAATACGGCTCCCCTCTGAAACTGACGTACCTACCCAAGATCGGCGAGAAAATCCAGACGGCGCGCAAGCTGTTTCGCGACGCCATGCAGCGCCACAACTACACAGGCAAGTACGTGTACTGCTACTGCACCAAGAGCTCTCACTTCGCCTTTGTCCTCAATGAGGTGCTGAAAAACGGAACGCAACTGGAAACATCTTCCGCTTTTGACATCGACCTCATTTGGCGCCTGTATCGTCTGGGAAAAATCAACAAAAGCACCACCATTGTAAACAACGGATACAAGCCGTTGTCTTACCTACAGGGCATCGCCCGGCTCATCAACGAGGGCTTTCAAAACGTCATTCCCGTCTGCGACAACGCCGCCGAGCTGGATTACTACGAAGCACTGGTCAAGAAGGAACGGTGCAACATCGGTATTCGCATGGCAACCGAAGAGGAACCCAATTTCGAGTTTTACACCTCCCGTCTCGGCATCCGGCAAAGCGATATCATGCGCTTTTACGAGGAGAAGATAGCCGGCAACCCCAAGTTTGAACTCAAGATGATACACTTTTTCGTGGATACGGGCATCAAGGACACCATTTACTACTGGAGCGAACTCAAGAAAGGCATCAAAATGTACTGCGAGTTGCGCAAAAGGTGTCCCTCGCTTACCTGTTTGAATATCGGAGGTGGAATGCCTATTCGCAACTCTCTGGGCTTCGAGTACGACTACCCGTACATGGTAGGCGAAATCGTGCGCCTCATCAAGGAATACTGCGACGACGAGGGTGTGCCCGAGCCCGACATCTACACCGAGTTTGGAAAGTATACCGTCGGCGAGAGCGGGGCGGTCATTTTTTCCGTTATCGGCAAAAAGCAACAAAACGACGCCGAGCAATGGTACATGCTCGACAACTCACTCATCAACACCCTGCCGGACAGCTGGGGAATCAAAGAGCGCTTCATTCTGCTACCCATCAACCACTGGGATAAAGAACATCACCGCATTAACATCGGCGGTATCAGCTGCGACAACGCCGATTACTACAACTCCGAGGCGCACATCAACCAAGTGTACCTGCCCGTATACGACGAAACCAAGGAGGAGCCTCTATACATCGGCTTTTTTCACACCGGCGCCTATCAGGATGCTCTCAGCGGTTACGGCGGGCTAAAACACTGCCTTATTCCTTCGCCGAAACATATCCTCATCGATAGAAATTACTACGGCGAGCTGACCGATTGGGAGGTTTTTCCCGAACAGGATGCGGACTCTATGTTGCGTATCCTGGGCTATGACTCGCCCTATGCTTCATAGCGGGCAACGATACTTCCGAAATCCCGGCCACAAAAAAATAGCGCTATGCCAAGGGCGCCGCGTCGCAGCTTGAAAGAGGAATACGCGCAGCTAAAGCGCGCTTTGGAGGAGAGCGGTAGAGATGCCTCTCCGCTAAATTGTCTGATAGAGGCAGCCCATCGCCTGGACGGCGAATTGTTGGCCTTTATCGGGCGACAGGAGGGCATCAATGCCTCAACAGAAGGGCTAAATGCGCTTTTCTACGTAGCCGGTTCTAATGACGTCGCGGCCGCCCGGTTGCTCATAGATGCCGGTTGCCGATTGAATGCACTTCGGGCAGGGGCACCTACGCCGTTAATGCACGCCGCTTTTCGCAATCGGCCGGCCATGGTTCGTCTGCTGATAGAAAGGGGGGCCGACATCGGATACACAGATAAAAACGGCAGCAGCGCACTCTCGCTGGCCCAAGAGCGCGGGCACACGGAAATAATAGCGCTGTTAAAGAACGCCGTCCAATAGGTCGCTCGGAAAAAATGCCGCAGCAAGGTCCCTTTACCCTTTGACGAAGAATATTCAGCCAAAGCGCCCTCGGATGTATTGCACGGTCAATTCGTGGTGGGGCTGCTCGAAGAGTTGTGCTGTTGGGCCGTATTCGATGAGTTCGCCCAAATAGAGAAAGGCCGTGTAGTCGGCAATGCGCCGCGCCTGCTGAAGGTTGTGGGTTACAATAATGATAGTGTACAATTGCTTGATTTCGAGTAGTGTTTCCTCGATCTTAGCCGTGCTGATAGGGTCTAATGCCGAGCAGGGCTCATCGAGCAGGAGTATTTCCGGTGCCACCGCCATGGCGCGCGCCAAGCACAGGCGCTGCTGCTGACCACCCGATAGCTCCAGTGCTGATTTGTCCAGATCCTCCTTTACTTCGTCCCACAGATGACTTTGCCTAAGGCTATTTTCTACGATGGCTTGCACCCGCTGTTTATGATGCAAGCCGTTGATATATAGCCCATATGCAACATTTTTGAAAATAGACTTGGGAAAGGGATTGGGCTTTTGAAATACCATGCCGATTCGGCGGCGTACCCAGACGGGGTCAACGCGGCGGTCTAGGATGTTTTTGCCTTCAAAAACAATGCGCCCCTCCACTCTGATATCTGGGTTGAGGTCGTGCATGCGATTGATGCTGCGCAGCAGCATGGTCTTCCCGCAGCCAGAAGGGCCGATCAAGGCTACGATACAATGCTCCGGTAGGGTTAAGGAGATGTTTTTGAGAAGATGCTTGTGTTTTGCATACACGTGGAGCTGCTCTATTTGCAGAATGTTTCTTTCCATCGCCTTAGAGAAATCGTTTTTTCTGCCGGTAATATGCGCGCAAGCCAAAAGCAAACAGGTTGAGCAAAAACACCAGTAAAAGCAGAGTAACAGCAGTGCCGTAGGCCAGCGGGCGCACTTGCTCCGGTTCGTGGTGTTGCGTTGACAAGATATACAGGTGATAGGGTAGGGCCATGAATTCGTCGAAGAGTGAGCCGGGCAGATAGCGCGTGTAAAAGGCCACCCCGGTAAAAAGGATGGGAGCCGTTTCACCGGCGGCCCTGGAAAGCGCCAGAACGACCCCCGTGAGTATTCCGGGCAAAGCCGTAGGCAGCACAAGGGTATAAGTTACCTCCCAGCGGGTAGCGCCTAGGGCTAAGGCGCCCTCCCGCAGCGAGCGTGGCACTTGTCGAAGCGCCTCCTCGGCGGTAGCAATCACCGACGGGAGTGTCAGCAGGGCAAGCGTACAGGCAGAGGCCAACACGGAAGCTCCCATGTGCATGCCCTCCACGAAAATGGCCAATCCGAACAAACCGTAAACAATGCTGGGTACTCCGGCGAGATTCCGGATGGCGGCGCGCGTTAACTGGGTAAACCTGTCCTCCGCAGCGTATTCCTCTAACCACACTGCACAGGCAATGCCTATCGGTGCAGATAGCAGCGTAGTGAGTATGGTCAGTAGAGTGGTGCCGAAAATGGCGGGCCAAATACCGCCTTCCGTCATGCCTTGGCGGGGAAAATGCGTTAGAAATTCCCAACTCAGCACCGGAATGCCCTGTCGTCCCATATCGAAAAGCAACAGAGCAATAAAGGCTATTACCACCATCGCACAGGCTATCAAGGAGGCAATGCCCGTCCACATTCCTATTCTTCGGTGTATCATTGGCCGCGCTTTCTCAGTTGGGTGGCGATGCGCTCGGCCGCGACGTTCACGGCCAGCGTTAAGAGGAAGAGCACTAAGGCACAGACAAAAAGGGCGTAATAGTGAGGCGTACCGGTCGGCACCTCTCCCATCTCGATGGCTATAGTCGCCGTCAGAGTGCGCACGGAAGAAAAAAAGCCCGACGGGAAGGCACCGGCGTTGCCCGTAGCCATTAGCACAGTCATGGTTTCGCCCACGGCCCGACCTACTCCTAACATGGTGGCCGATATCAACCCCGAGTAACACGCCGGAAGGGTTACCCGGATGAGCGTCTCCCAGCGATTGGCGCCCAAGGCGTAACTGGCTTCCTTGTACGTGTGCGGCACAGCTTGGATCACATCCTCTGCCACGCTAATCAGAGTGGGCAAAGCCATGAAAGCCAAGAGCACAGAGCCGTTGAGCGCATTCAGCCCGTTGGACAAGCCGAATACCCGGGCGAAGAAAGGCCCTACTAAGACGATGCCGACAAAGCCCATGACGACAGAGGGAATGGCGGCCAGCAATTCGACCAAGGGCTTCATCACGTTGCGCAACGCGGCAGGCGCTATCTCCGAAAGAAAGAATGCCGTGCCTATGCCCAAAGGCGCCGCTATGACCATAGCGCCCAACGAAGTCAGTCCCGTACCGGCTAACAGCGCCCCCATACCATAAGAAGCCTCCTCAAAGGCCGAAGGATTCCAGATGTCGTCGGATAAAAAGGCCTTCACACCGATGCGCTCGAGGGCTTTCCAGCTGTTTGCTAAAAGCAGCAAAAAAATACCCACCAGCGAAGCAATAGCCACTAAAGCGGAGGCGGCCAGAGATTTTTCAAAAAAGAGATTCCAATAAAAACGGCTCCTTTTCATCGGTTCCTCTCGCCTAAAAATGGTGGCCTTCTACCGGCGACGATACGGAAGAAACGTCGGCCTGCAGCAGCTCCGGCCAAGGGGGGAGATAGCCGTTTCGCCTGATGATTTGCTGCCCTAGAGGACTCCCCTCAAATTGGAGAAACTCGCGCAACTTTCCGGAAGGGTGCCCTTTGGTGAATTGGTACAAAGGGCGCACCAAAGGATAGAGGCCCGACCGTAAGGCAGCCTCATCCAGAGGAGAAACGGCCGGATGGCGCTTATCCTTTTTCAAGCGCACGATGCGAATGCCCTCTCGGACAGAGCCGTCGGCTTTAACCACATAGCCGAGACCTACGTAGCCGATTGCATAAGGGTCGCGCAAAACCGACTCAACGATTTGGGCGGTGCCGTTCATCTGCTTGAGAGCCGGAGAAAAGTCTCGCCCTACTACTTTATCTCGAAAATAAACATAAGTGCCCGAATTGCTCTGGCGCCCGTACAGCGAAATGGGACCCGGGCGCCCGCCGACGGCCGACCAATCGCGCAGCTCGCCGGAGTAAATACGGCCGAGCTGTTCGAGCGTGAGACTATCTACGCCCGTTTGAGGATGCACAATGACCACCAGCGCATCGGCCGCAAAAACATGCGCAACGGGGCGAATGCCACGCATTCGGGCCAGCGCTATTTCCTTGTCTTTTAAAGGACGTGAAGAGTTGGCTACATCCACCTTGCCGTTAAGCAGAGCTGCTATGCCCACCCCCGAGCCACCACCGGCAATGCTGATCGATACGTTGGAATCGCGGGCCATATAGGCTTCTGCCAACTGGAAAACCAAGTTTACCTCCGTATCCGAACCGCGAACGGTGATACGCTCCACGCTGCGCATCTGGTCACATCCGACCGGCGCCGTCTGCAGCAAGAGGGCAAAAAACCACTTCCAACGACCCGGCGCTTCACGCCTGCTCGTCAGAGGCGGCATCGGTCTCCTCTTCGTCATCTTCGGCAAACTCCTCATCGAACTCTTCCTCCTCCTCGTCGTCCACTTCCTCCTCGTCTATTTCGTCCTCCAGGTCATCTACCTCTTCTTCCTCTTCTACGACGTCGGTGGACTCTTCTTCTGCGCTCATAGCCCATGCAAGGGTGGTGGGAGTGGCGCCGTCTGAGGGTAGTACTTCTTTTGCTGTGTGGGTGTCCAGTAACATGGCGATAAATTTTTGTTTCAAAGTTGCATCTCCCTCTTGGGTTCGACGGGCTTAGCACCTTTAAGTTCATGTTAAGAATGGAAAGGGCATAGGGATATCACCGCCTTAAGGCTTGGCCAACAGTGCTTTTCATTCAGAGCCTTATAGCGGAAGGAGTTGCACGCGAAAAAATTACCGGCGTGTTTTCTATACGGCCCAGTGCCCCAAGTATTTCAGAAAAATCTTGGTCAGGTTTTCCGCATCAGAAATGCCCCTGTGGGGACTACCGGTGAAAAGGATGTTTTCCATTTCAACGGCCTTTTGCAGGCCCACCGGGCGGCGCAGCCCTTTGATAAGCATATATTGCTGCTTAAGGTTGGCGTGTGAGTCGGCCCATTGTTCGTCTAGGCGGTGTAGGCGGCAGTCGTGGATAAGCATCTTCTGGTCGAAGGCCCCCCAGGAGCACAGGGTGTAGTCTTCCTCACCGATGCGCGCCCAACGCCAAAACTCTTCGATAACCTCCGGAAAGGTTGCGGCGCGATTTATGTCGTTTTGGGTAATGTTGGTAAGCCGGCGGCAAAAGGGCGAGAGGGTGGGGTGAAGGATCGGGCGCACGAAGCGATTAAACTTTCCGCGAATTTCCCCATAGGCATTGACCCGGAAGGCGCCGATCTCGATGATTTCTTGTGCATATCCAGGCGGCTTGTGTTCCCAACAGGTGGCTTCCAAATCGTAAACAATATAATTCTTCATCCGTCTCGAAGCGTCTTTACCGGCCCGCCACAAGGTTTACGTGCGAACAGACGCAAAATTCGGCCAATTGTTCAGAGCTTTGTCGCAAAATCTACTTATGCGTGTTGCCCTATTGACCACTTATCCACATGGCGGTGCCGGCATTGCCTGCCGACGCCTGGTATATGCTCTTCGCCGCGTGGGAGTGAAGGCGGAGGTGCTAACAGCGGCAGAGGTTTCGTGTCACTGGCCTTTCTACGCCGAGCGCCTGTCGTTTCTGCCTTATGAGCGCGACAGGTCGGTGCGTTTTCTGTTCTCCTTGGCCAACTTCGGCTGTGAAGTTTCCACCCATCCGCTCATCCGACAAGCCGATATTGTGCATCTGCACTGGATAAACCAAGGATTCCTATCGCTAAAAGGCATACGGAACTTGGCCGCTCTGGGTAAGCCCATGGTGTGGACACTGCACGACATGTGGGCATTCACCGGCGGATGCCACCACAGCGCCGGCTGCGAAGGTTATCTCCATTCCTGTGGTCGTTGTCCCTTACTGCGCCGGCCGGCTGCAAACGACTTGTCCCATCGTATTTGGCAGCGCAAACAACGCCTTTTCCCCGAGCGGATGCATTTCATCGCCTGTAGCGAGTGGTTAGGGCAGCGTGCGCGGCGCAGCAGCTTGCTGCGCTCTTACCCGGTAGAAGTGATACCCAACGCCATAGATGGCGAGCGCTTTGCCCCCATAGCCGAGGAGGGCCGACGGGCTTTCAGAAGGCGCCTGGGTGTCGAGGAGGGCGCGGTATTGGCCCTTTTTTCCTCGGTTAAAGTAGAGAACCCTTGGAAAGGTTTCGGATATTTGGTCCAAGCGCTCGAGCACTTGCGCGAAAGCAGGCCGCAATGGTCTGTTGCACTCATGGTGATGGGCAAAATGCGGCCCGACACCTTGCGCCTTCTGCCGTGTCGTGTGTACCCTTTGGGCTCGCTGTCGGACGCCGCTCAAATCGCCGAAGCCTATGCCGCCGCCGATGTGTTTGTCATCCCATCTGTGGAGGAAAACTTACCCAACACGGTCATGGAGGCATTAGCCTGCGGAACGCCGGTAGCGGGCTTCCGAACCGGAGGCATCCCGGAGATGGTAGAACACGGCCGCAACGGATATTTGGCACCTGTGGGCGACAGCAAGGCTTTGGCGGAGGCCATCGCCTGGGTAGGAGAACGCGCCCTACAATTACGCCGCGCAGCCCGCGAAAAGGTCGAGCGCTGTTACACTTTACCTATCGTCGGCGAACAGCACGCTGCGCTTTACAGACGACTAATCGACCGAAGGTAAGTATAAAAGTCTGAGCAAGGCCACCTTCGCGTGAAACAACTAAGGCGATACGCATAATTTTTCGGTGTTGGTGCAAGTTTGTAGGGTTTTACCTTCCAAGATTATTGATAATGAGCATGCCAAAACGCCACCGGATGTTTATTCTGGCGCTTCAACTGGTCGGCTCTGTTGAGTTGCCGACAGTTGGCGTGGCGCAACAGTTGTCGCCCGTTGTTCGGGCTACCTACTCCCAGGTCACTTCCCTTCGCTTCTCAGAGGCAGCCACAGGGCTTCAAGTAATGCGGCGCGAAAGAGTGCCGGAGGCGGTGGCACTTTTGCTGGAAAACTACATAGATTTTTTGCGCGCCGTAATAGATGACGACAAGGGTAGTTCCCGTCGTTTTCATCGGCAAGCGCTTCAGCGTATCGAAGCGGCAAAATCGTTGCCCGCAGCTACGCCTTGGACGCGGTACGCGGAGGCGGAGATGCGCCTGCAGCAGGCCGTCCTGTTGGGCAAAGAAGGGCGCTATTGGGCCTGCGCGCAGCAAGTACTTCAAGTATCCGTGTTGCTGGAAGAAAATCGGCGCATTTTTCCGCATTTTGCGCTCAATCAGAAGAGCTTGCGGCTGATAATGGCCCTTATAGGGGCCTTGCCGGATGAGTTCCGATGGGCCGCCGAGCTGTTGAGCGGTGTAAAAGGCTCGGTGGTAGAGGGAGCCGAGGGTTTAGAGGCCCTATTGATTGATCCGACGCCTGAGGCGCGCCTTTTCGAGGAGGAGATCCGCCTGTCCTTGGCCTTTATAAAATTAAACTTTTTGGAAGATATCGAAGGCGCGCGGCAAGTACTACAGGCACCGTGCTGGGATGCACAGCACAACCCCATAGCGGCCTATGCCCTTGCAGTGGTGTGCCTGCGGGCTGGGCACAACGACGAAGCCATTCGGTGGCTGGAGAATTGTCCCGAGGGCAGGGCCTACCACCCGTTTTGGCAGCGCTATCACCTGCTGGGTAGCCTGAAAATGAATCGTTTAGATGCAGATGCCGACCAGCCTTTGCGGTACTTTATGCAGTATTTTACCGGTGAAACCGGCCGATGGGATGCCTGCCGAAAAGTGGCCTGGTATCACCTGCTTCGCGGCAACGAGCAAGGCTACCGCACATGGATGGAGCGCATCCGGACGGCCGAGCGGCCCCGTACGGAGCAAGACTTGGCCGCCTGGCGCGAGGCGCGTGAGGGACCGGTGCCCGACCCGGCCTTGTTGCGCGCGCGATTGCTTTTCGACGGTGGCTACCACCGGCGCGCCTACGAAGAGCTGCTCCGCTATCCCGAGACGGCGTATTCAGGTGACAACGCTTTGGAATACGTCTACCGGCGCGCCCGTATCGCCCATGCGCTCAAGCACTGGGAGGAAGCAGAGCGATATTATCGGCTCACTATCGCAAAAGGAGCACAAAACCCTACTTATTACGCCTGTCAGTCCGCCCTGCAGTTGGGGCTCCTGTACGAGCACACTAACCGCTGCGTCCAGGCTAAGCAAGCTTACCACACCTGTCTACATCTCAAACCCCAGCTATACCGCGTGAGCCTACATGCCAAGGCCAAAGCAGGACTGGCCCGCTTGCAGGGCAAATGTTAAAAGGCTCGGTTGCGCAAATGCCCGGAGAAACTTCAACAAAAGCAGACCTGTTGCGTTAGTGTGCGCATGACAACCGATATGCTCTCCGGCGTGCACACGCTGGGCGACCTGAAAGCCGCCGGCTACAAGCCGAAAAGTATCAAAGATGAGCTTCGCCAAAACCTCCTGGATAAAATTCGCCGGCGGGAAAGTGCTTTTCCGGGCATCCACGGTTTCGACGACACCGTACTGCCCGACATCGAGCGCGCCATTCTGAGCCGCCACAACATCCTTTTGTTGGGGTTGCGCGGCCAAGCCAAAACGCGCATAGCCCGGCTGCTGGTCAACTTACTCGACCCGTACATCCCTGTAGTAGCGGGAAGTGAACTAAACGACGACCCCCTCGCTCCCATCAGCCGTTACGCGCGCGACCTGGTCGCCGAACACGGCGACAAAACGCCCATCGAATGGCTGCCCCGAGAAGAACGCTATGTGGAAAAACTCGCCACACCCGACGTGAGCGTTGCCGACCTACTGGGTGACGTCGACCCCATAAAGGCCGCCAATTTGCGCCTGCCGTATTCCGACGAGCGCGTCATCCACTTCGGCCTCATCCCGCGCGCGCACCGCTGCCTGTTTGTCATCAACGAATTGCCTGACTTGCAGCCGCGCATACAGGTGGCCCTGTTCAACATTCTGCAGGAAGGCGACATGCAAATTCGCGGCTTCAAGCTGCGCCTGCCGCTCGATGTGCTGTTCGTCTTTACCGCCAATCCGGAAGATTACACCAATCGCGGTAGCATCATCACCCCTCTGAAAGACCGCATCGAGAGCCAAATCACCACTCATTATCCGCTGTCTATTGAGGTCGGAAGGCGTATCACGGAGCAGGAGGCCCGTATCGACCAAGCCCAGCAAGAGACGGTGCGCGTGCCCGATGTGCTCAAAGACCTCATCGAGGAAATTGCCTTCGCTGCTCGCGAAAGTGAATACGTAGACAAAAGCAGCGGCGTTAGCGCTCGCCTAACCATATCGGCATACGAAAACTTGTACTCTACGGCCGAGCGCCGCATGTTGCTCAACAGCGATGTCCGCACCACGGCCCGCATCACCGATCTGTGGGGGGTCATCCCGTCCATTATCGGCAAGGTGGAAATGGTCTACGAAGGCGAGCAGGAAGGCCCGCACAGCGTCGCCTTGCGCCTTATCGGTCAGGCCGTTAAGAAGACCTTTCTCCGCCATTTTCCCAATCCTGCCAAGTTGCGCCGTGGACAGGAGAAAGATCCCTATGGCGTAATTAAGGCCTGGTTTTCGGGGGGAAACACGGTTGACCTCTTGCACCAACAAAACGACCGAGAATTTCTGAAGCAATTGGAACGAGTGGCCGGTTTGCGCAAGTTCGTCGAGGCCCACCGCGTTCCCGCCGAAGATGCGCCGACATTCATGGAGCTCGTCTTGCACGGCTTGGCCGAAATGGAGGTGATCAACAAGGAGTTTATCGTCAATCGTTGGACGTTCAAAGACTTCTTGGCAGACAGCGGTTTGGGCCGCGGGAGTGACGACCCCGACGTACGCGACTTATTGAAGTAAAAAGTCCTGCGTAGGTCGAAGGAGCCTTGAGGCGCATTTTGCTTCGGCTTGCTTACGTGTAACCGGCTATCTTCGCTGCCGAATATCGCCTGCGAAAAAAATCTTTCCTTCGTCATGCTGCGAATCGGATTAGCCCTCTGGATGGCAGGCATTGTTATGAGCTGTATGCCTTCCTCCTCTGACCCCAAACCGGTGACAGCCCAACGTCCGGATTACGTGCTGGTCATTCACGGCGGAGCGGGCACCCTATCAAGAAAAGTCATTACCCCAGAACAAGAGGCCCGTTACCGCGCGGCCTTAGATTCCGCGCTGCAAGTCGGAGAACGCATTCTTTCGACGGGGGGGTCGGCCTTGGATGCCGTCACAGAGGTGGTCGCCTGGCTGGAAGATTGTCCGCTGTTCAATGCGGGTCGGGGTGCCGTCTTTACCCATGAGGGGCGCAACGAGTTAGATGCCAGTATTATGGACGGACGTTCGCAAATGGCAGGCGCCGTAGGCGGAGTGACCATAGTGAAAAACCCCATTCGCCTGGCCCGCCTTGTCATGGAAAAGTCGCCTCACGTCTTTTTGGTGCGAGAGGGCGCCGAGCAGTTTGCCATAGAAAACGGCCTCGACACGGTGGGCCCGTCCTGGTTTTTTACCTCCGAGCGCTGGGAAGCCTTTCAGCAATTGCTGCAGCGCGACAGAAAGCGCTCCGAAATGAGGCCTTCGAGTAGTGACCGCTCCCTGGGCACTGTGGGCGCCGTGGCGCTCGACCGACAGGGCAACTTGGCGGCGGCCACCTCCACCGGAGGGATGACCAACAAGCGCTGGAATCGCCTAGGCGATACTCCGGTAATCGGCGCCGGCACCTATGCCTCCAATGACGCCTGCGCCGTCTCGTGTACCGGGCACGGCGAGTACTTCATTCGCTATGCCGTAGCACACGACGTGTGGGCCCGAATGATGTATCGTGGCGCTTCTTTGCAAGAGGCCACCCACGAGGTAGTCATGAAGAAACTGGTGGAAAAAGGCGGAGAAGGTGGGCTAATTGCGGTAGACCGCAGCGGAAATATCGCCATGCCCTTCAACAGCGAGGGAATGTATCGCGGCTATGCGCGCTCCGGCGAGCGCAAAACCTTCATCTTTGTCGATCAATAGCGCTCCGCACCCAGGCCCCGTAGGCTTTTGCTTTCCGATGTTGGAAGAAAACAGGCGATGTACCTATACCTCCGTCATCTCTTCAGACACTCATAGGAAGAAGGACGACGCGTTTTCACGGCCGAAGAGGGAGCGCCAAGCCTACACCCGTAATACACCGCACGATCTATGGAGCCGTTAGCCGAACGCATGCGTCCGCGCGATTTAAGTCAGTTCATAGGACAAGAGCACTTAGTTGGGCAAGGGGCGGTGCTTCGCCAGGCTATTGAGGCCGGCAAGGTCCCTTCGCTTATTCTATGGGGTCCGCCGGGTGTGGGAAAAACAACACTGGCTCACTTGATTGCCCGGGCGTTGCGCAAGCCGTTTTACGCTCTCTCCGCCGTTCACGCCGGAGTAAGAGACGTCCGAGAAGCCATCGAAAATGCGCAAAAGGCTACACTTTTTCAGGCAAAAGGGGCTGTCCTCTTCCTCGATGAAATCCATCGCTTCTCCAAAAGCCAGCAAGATGCCCTACTGGCGGCAGTGGAGAAGGGAACGATTACCCTTATCGGTGCCACTACGGAGAATCCATCCTTTGAGGTCATCCCGGCCCTGTTGTCGCGCTGCCAGGTGTATGTGTTGCACCCGCTTCGTCGAGAGCAGTTGGAAGCGCTCTTGCACCGAGCCCTAACAGAGGACGAGGTGATGAAGCATCGCGAAGTAGAGCTGGTCGAGACCGAGGCCCTGCTGTTATACTCCGGCGGCGATGCGCGGCGCCTGCTGAACGCTTTGGAGTTGCTGGTCACCTCGGCGCCACCCGGGCAACCGCTTCGGTTGACCAATGCCTATGTGCGCGAGAAAATTCAGCAAAACATCGCTTTATACGACAAAGAGGGGGAACAGCACTACGACATTATTTCCGCTTTCATTAAAAGCATCCGCGGCAGCGACCCTAATGCTGCGCTCTATTGGCTGGCCCGCATGTTGGAGGGCGGAGAAGACATCGAATTCATCGCCCGACGCCTCATCATCTTGGCCGCGGAAGACATCGGCCTGGCCAATCCCAATGCCCTTTTGCTGGCCACTGCTGCAATGGATGCCGTGCGGACTATCGGCATGCCGGAGGCGCGTATTGTACTGTCGGAGTGCGCTATCTATCTGGCCAATTCCCCTAAGAGCAACTCGGCCTATCTGGCCATTGACCGCGCTATAGCGCTCGTGCGCGAGGGCTCCGCTTTTCCGGTTCCTTTGCACCTGCGCAACGCACCCACCCACCTCATGCGGGAGCTGCAATACGGAGCCGGTTATCGGTACAGCCACGATTTTCCGGGACATTTTGTTCAGCAAGACTATTTACCGCCCGAGCTGAAAGGCACTTGCTTTTACGAGCCGGCCGACAACCCTGCCGAAAACAAGGCGCGCGAAAAACTCGGCCAAGAATGGAAAAACTGGTACCCATACATATAGGTATTCGGCCCTTCTTTTGCAGACCCTACCCCACATTTACAAGGTGCCCGCGACGGCGCCAGGCGCCTATCTTTGCCGCTGCCATGCAGGTCTTTTGTCATCTGGAGCAGTTGCCACCGCTTGAGCAGGCGGTGTTGACCATCGGCTCTTTCGACGGTGTCCATACCGGGCACAGGCACATTTTGGAGCACGTGCGACGGTTGGCCCAACAGCGTGGAACACCCAGCGTGGTGCTCACCTTCGAGCCACACCCGCGCATTGTGCTGCACCCTGAGGACCACTCCTTCCGACTCATCACCGCCCCCGCAGAAAAAGTCCGCCTCCTCCGGGATGCCGGCATAGATTACGCCGTCTTGGCTCCTTTCACGCCGGAGTTCGCCCGCTATTCGGCCGAGCAATACGTGGAAGACTTCCTCCTGCGCTACTTTCGCCCGGGCGTTATCGTCATAGGATATGACCACCGCTTTGGAGCCGGTCGCGAGGGAGATATCGCCTTTTTGCGCCGCTACGAGGCGCGGGGAATGTTTTCTGTAGTCGAGATTCCAGCCCAATGGGTAGATGCCGTGGCGGTCAGTTCGACCAAAATTCGCCGCGCGCTTGAGGCCGGAGAGATTGCCCTGGCCAATCGGCTGTTGGGCCACCCTTTTGTCCTTCGGGGGCGAGTAGTGCCGGGCAATCGCCTGGGTCGCACCATCGGCTTTCCTACGGCTAACCTACAAGTGGAGGAAAAATACCAGCTCATTCCGCCGGATGGGATCTATGCGGCGCGCGTAGAACTTTCCGAACAGGCAACTTGTGCAGCCGATGCCATGCTGTACATTGGCTCTCGGCCAACGCTGTCGGGAGTTCAAGAGCGTGCCATTGAGGTGCACATCCTCGATTTTGAGGGTGACCTGTACGGGCAGGTGCTCCGCGTAGAGGTGCTCGACTTTGTGCGGAAGGACCGAAAAATGAGCACCATGGAAGACCTGCGCGCACAGATAGAAAGCGACCGCGTGGAGATACGCCGGCGGTTGGCTCGTCTACCTCGGCAAGGAGGCGCGGTCAAAACTGCCGCTACTACCGCACCCACCAAGCGCATCACGTGTTCGTCAGACGAGGTCGTCATCGTCGTGCTCAACTACAATACGCGCGCTCATTTGGAGACCTTTTTGCCTGCCGTCCTGGCCAACAGCGCCGGCACCCGAATTGTGGTAGCCGACAACGGCTCGCCCGATGACTCCATAGCCATGCTCAAACACCGTTTCCCTCAGGTGGAACTCATCGAGCTAGGGCGCAATTTCGGCTTCGCCCAGGGCTACAACGAAGCCTTAGCGCGCATCGAGGGCGGCGCCTTTTTCATCATTCTCAACTCCGACGTGGAAGTAACGCCGGGTTGGACGGAGCCCATTTTAGCGGCCATGCGGGCTAATCCGGCCATCGGCGTGGCGCAGCCGAAAGTTCTGGCTTGGCGAGACAAGGGCCGCTTCGAGTATGCCGGGGCGGCAGGCGGTTGGATAGATGCCCTGGGTTATCCCTTCTGCCGTGGGCGAATCTTTAGCCATTGCGAAGAAGATAAGGGCCAATACGATGCGCCACAAGAGTGCTTCTGGGCTACCGGAGCGGCCTTCTTCGTCCGCGCAGACTTATATCGCCGGATGGGCGGTTTCGACGGCGGGTATTTTGCCCATAACGAGGAAATCGACTTTTGTTGGCGCTTGAAGCGCGCCGGCTATTCTGTGTGGTGCTTCCCTCAGTCCGCAGTCTATCACTTGGGCGGCGGCACTCTGGAGTACGAGAACCCTCGGAAGGTTTTCTTAAATTTTCGCAACAGCCTCTTCACCTTAATCAAGAATGAGGCTACGGCCAAACTGCTCTGGCTCATTCCTCTGCGCTTGGTGTTGGATGGCGTGGCGGCCGTTCGCTTCGTGGTCAAAGGGCAATGGCGGGCGGCAGGAGCCATCGCAAAAGCGCATTTTTCTTTCTACCGGCACTTTTATAAAACCTTAGAGAAGCGCCGGCAAGTGCGGCTGTTGGTTGAGGCGCATCGCATAGGAGGCCTCAACAACAAAGGCATCTATTGCGGAAGTATTGTCTTTGATTTTTACATCCGCCGGCTTAGTCGCTTTTCTCAGTTGAAAGCCGCTTGCTTGGCTTGTAAAAGCTTATTTTGAGTTCATGTCTGGGCTTAAATCCTCTGTCATATACGCCGACGAGGCCCTCTTGGTGGTGGACAAGCCCGCCGGGCTCTTGACCATAGCCGACCGCTTTGGCAGCGCGCACAACCTGCACCGGATACTGGAGCGCGAGTGGGGTAAGCTGTGGGTTGTGCACCGACTCGACCGCGAAACGAGCGGAGTGCTCTGCTTCGCCCGAACGGAAGAAGCGCATCGCCACCTGTCGCTGCAGTTCGAACACCACACGGCCGACAAGTTTTACCTGGCCCTCCTGGATGGCGTAGTGCCGGACGAGGAGGGCGAAATTGACAAATCCATTGGGCCGCACCCCTCGATCGCCGGTAAGATGATTATTACGCCTCACGGAAAACCATCGCTGACGTTTTACCGAGTATTGGAGCGCTTCGAGCACTTCACGCTGGTAGAAGCTCTGCTAAAGACCGGTAGAACCCACCAATTGCGCGTGCACTTTCAGGGTATAGGTTATCCCTTGGCGATAGATGCACTCTACGGGCATCGCTCGGCTTTTTTCTTGTCTGAGGTGAAAGGGAGAAATTATCGAAAAGGAAAATTCAGTGATGAGGAGCGTCCCCTCATGGCGCGAACCAGCCTACATGCCTTTCGCCTTCGCATAGAACACCCTCATACCGGCCAGCACCTCGAGTTTCGGTCTGAACTGCCGAAGGACTTTTCGGCCGTGCTCCAGCAGCTGCGCAAATGGAGTTCCCCACCTTATTTTTCAAGCCCAAAATAGAAATCCCCCGCTTATTCCAGCGGGGGACTCTAACCCAAACAAATAAACACAAAAACTACTTGCTGCAATGTTAAAGAGACTTTTGTAGACTAAAAAAGATTTGGTTGGTATTTTTTATAGGAGAAAATCTCAATGAGAGCGAGCGCAGCAAATTAAAGGCGGCGAAATAACTATGCTATGAAAGGAAAATGCAAAGTGTATCTGATACTTAGTTAAGCGAGCTAATTTTAGATCTGACCACGTCATAGGGCTTTTCTTGGCAAAACCTTGCTCTTTATCGAGCGGCAACGCCGGTTTTCCGCTACTTTTGCGGCGTTTTATAAAATGCGCTCCACCCTTAGATGGGTGTTTGGGCAAACGAAATATATGGAAGATAAACAGGGCACGTTAAACACCATTATCGGAATGGGGCTCATCTTTTTGCTGGTCTATCTGTGGATGCAGTACACAGCCCCTCCGGCACCCCGGCAGACCGGCGTTGATCCGGCCTCATCGGCTGCAACAGAAGGCAGTAGGCCGGAGGTGGCCACTACGGCTCTTGCGCCGGACGCCGTTGCCGACACCGGTTCGTTATATCGGCGCTACGGCGTGTTGGCGCCGGCGGCGCTGGGCCAGGCCCAACGGGTAAGTTTGGAGAATGACCTTTTGCGCGTTACGTTCAATACGAAGGGTGGGCATATCGAGGAGGTCTTTTTGAAAAAGTACTTCAAGAGCCGTCCCGACAGCACCGGCCGCTTGGTGAAATCTCCCGTGCGCCTACTGGCACACCCAGCCAACCGCTTCGAATATCTCGTGCCGGCGGTGGGCGCTCCCAGGCGGGTCAGCACAGCGGAGCTGTTCTTCGAGCCGGTAAAAGAGGGCCGCACATTGGTGCTGCGCGCTCCGGCAGCGGGCGGCGGTTATGTGGAACAGCGCTATAGCCTAAGCGAGGACAACTACGAACTGGAACATCGCGTACACGTCCACCGCCCGGAGGTCGTGCTCGCTCCCGGGCAGGATACGCTTTATCTCAGGTGGGTCAACCATTTGGATAAATTGGAACCCAATGAGGACTACGAGCGTACCATGTCCACCGTGTACTTCAAGCCGGAGGACAACTCGCCTGACTATTGTAACTGCCGCAGCGACGATACGGAGGCGCTGGGCGATAGGCCGGTGCGCTGGTTCAGCCATGCCAACCAATTTTTCAACACCTCGCTCATCGCGCGCAACTTCACCTTTTCGGATTTTACCGGCGAAACCGTCATGCGGACCAATGCCGATGCGGAACTGAAGATTTTGCGCACCTCCGCTCGGATACCGCTCAAAGAAGGCGAGGCCCAGATGACCATCTACACCGGACCCAGTGAGTTTGAACGCCTGCGCGCCTACGGCCTCTCTTTGGAGGACATCATTCCCTTTGGCTCCAGCATTTTCGGCGCCATCAATCGCTGGGTTATCCACCCGCTTTTTGATGCGCTGGCCCGTTATATCGGCAATGCAGGCATTATCATCCTGGTACTGACGCTCATCGTAAAGCTCTTGCTCTATCCGCTGACGTATCGCATTGTGTACAATCAGGCGAAGATGTCGGCTCTCAAGCCGAAGATCGAAGAGCTGCGCAAGAAGTACGGCGAAGACCAGCAGACCTTATCGGTCGAAACCATGAAGCTCTACTCCGAGTTTAAGGTCAATCCGCTAGGCGGGTGCCTACCCGTGCTGCTGCAGATGCCGATTTGGTTCGCCTTATACCGTTTTTTTCCGGCGGCCATCGAGTTTCGACAGGCCGGCTTTCTGTGGGCTAACGATCTCTCCAGCTACGATGTGGCATTGCGACTGCCCTTTCACATCTGGGGGCTGGGCAATCACTTAAGCGCTTTCACGCTCATCTGGGTGGCCACCACCCTGTGGTACACCTGGTATTCGATGCGCCAAATGGACAGCGCAGCCATGAGCAACAACGAACAGATGCGCGTCATGAAGTACATGCAGTACGGCATGCCCGTCATGTTCATGTTCTTCTTCAACTCCTTTGCCTCAGGGCTGACGCTGTACCTGTGTTTCAGCAACCTGCTGAATATCGGGCAGACGTTCTTCACCAAAGCTTTCCTCATCGACCACGAAAAAATTAAAAAACAACTGGAGGCTAATCGAAATCGCCCGCGCAAGCCCGGCGGCTGGCGCGACCGCATCGACGCCATGATGCGCGAGCAACAGCGCCTGCGCGAAGAGCAGGCCAAGCGCCAACAGCAGCAGCAGAAACGTTCCAAATAATCCTCGTTACTTCGAACAACAAAGCATTATCCCGTCCTCATGCGCATTCTTTTGCTGTTTATCGCTTTCCACATCGGCCGAGCCGGTGTGAATGCCCAGGTGTACACTCCCGTTTTCCCCAACTTAACGGGAAGCGCCTTGTACCAAGCGTTGGTGGCCGCTTATAAGCCCTCTGTGGTATTGGATTACGCCAATGCTCGCGATACGCTCTTTGCCCGAGTATACGCCCGAGATGACGACAGCGTGCGGTGCGTTTACTCTGCCCACACGCTTTATTTAGACCCAACGAAAAATCCGCGTCAGTATTTATATCAAAACGGCGGCCCATTGGGCATCAGCACCGAACACGCCTATCCGCAGTCGAAGGGCGCCGGCAGCGGCAATGCGCGCAGCGACATGCACCACCTCTTCCCGGCGCGCACCCCTGTCAACGAGGCGCGCAGCAACAAGCCCTTTGCCGAAATACCCGACGAGCAGGCACTGCAATGGTTTTACAAAACCTTTGTACTCACGGCTAAGCCTGTTGTAGACCCTCATCTATACAGCGAAAACAACGCCGTTGCTTTTGAACCCCGCGAGGCCGCCAAAGGAGACGTGGCACGAGCGGTGTTTTATTTTTACACCATGTACACGGCAGAGGCCCTCGAAGCAGACCCTAATTTTTTCGAGCAGCAGCGCCAGACGCTCTGCCAATGGCACTACGCAGACAGGGCCGACTCTGCCGAGTTGGTGCGAACGTGGCGTATTGCTCCTTACCAACAAAATAAGCCCAACCCGTTCGTCTTGGACTGTACGGTGGCGCGGCGCCTGTATTGCCCCGAACTGCCCAACAATTGCCAAACGGTCGCCGTCGTATCGGCGCCTGAAAGGTCGGCCTTAGGCTTAAGCTTTAGCCCTAATCCCTGGAGCGGAGGTGGGCAGGGTAGAGTAGTGCTCTGGCTCCCTGAGGACGGCCAAGTACGCCTGCGTCTGCTGTCGCTCTTAGGGCAAGAGCTCGCGGTGTGGCCCGTTTGCGAAGCAACGGCCGGTGCATTCACTCAATCCATCGAATGGCCAATTACCCCAACGCCGGGCATGGTGGTTCTGGAAGCCACCCTCCTTCGGAGGGGATTGCCACTATGCCGGGCTGTTGTTCCGGTTGTGATACAGCCGTGAGGGAGTGCAGGTGAAATCCCGCCTTTCTCGCTGACCCGCCCACTACCGGTCACGAGGGCCGGAGTGTTGACTTAGTCAAAGGGGGCGACCCTTCCGGTTGAGATTACTCCAACCCGAAGGATGACCTTTTCGGGCAACGACAAGGAGCCCGAAGGTTATCTTCGCCCATCCGTTCTCAGACGCCATGACATCACTTCATCTTATTACTGCCATCTGCTTATGTTTGACCTTTTGGTGCAATTTGTGGACTTCGTCCGCCATTTGGATGTCCATTTAGAAACCATTATGCGCGACTACCAGATGCTGACGTATCTGTTGTTGGCACTTATCATTTTTTGCGAGACGGGACTGGTCGTAACGCCTTTCTTGCCGGGCGACTCGCTGCTTTTTGCCGCCGGTGCGATCACGGCCAAGACCGGCATCTTGAATGTTTGGCTGTTGATTCCGGTCCTGTTTTTAGCCGCCATCCTGGGCGACAATACCAACTATTTCTTCGGTAAGTTTTTAGGTGATCGGGTGTTTACCCGAGATTATTGGTTTATCAAGCGTAAACACGTGGAGCGCACGCAGGCATTTTACGAAAAATACGGCGGACGTACCCTGGTCATCGCGCGCTTTGTGCCTATTGTGCGCACTTTCGCACCCTTCGTGGCGGGAGTAGGGCAGATGCGCTACCGCCGTTTTATCGGCTATTGCATCGGAGGTGGTATCCTGTGGGTAACGAGTCTAACGCTGGCCGGCTATTACTTCGGCCAAATTCCGGTAGTCAAAGAGAACTTTGAAATCGTCGTCTTTGCCATCATCGCCGTGTCGCTCATGCCCATCGCCTTTGAGTTCATCCGCCACTCGCGCCTCATGCCTCGGCGGAGCGTCCCGCGCTAGACCGCTTGTGCACGACACCCATTTAGGAAAAGTACTCATGCGCGCACTGCATCTTTTCGATTATTACCTGCCTACTACGCTCAACTGGGTAAGTTATTTGTTGCGGTATTTGCCGGACGTTCGGGTGGACATCGGCGCTCCTTGGATCATCCGCGGGGAGTTATGGGTGCCTTCCTTTCGAGAGTACCGCTACCCGTTTCAGCTGCCGAGCCTCTTCGATGCGCGCACGGAGTCGGATTATAAATGGGCGAGATATTTCTTTACGCGTTCGCAGCGTTTTTTGCCCACGTATGCTTATTGGTTGTCCGGGCGGATACACTCCTCGCCTCCGGATGTGTTGCATGCGCATTTTGGGCCGGTGGGGTGCCGGTACCTTACCGTAGCGCTGCGACTGCGCAGGCCACTGGTGGTGACTTTTTACGGTTTTGATTATGAGAGCATACTCAATCGGCGGCCGGCACTTCTTCGGCAATACCAACAGCTGTTTCGGCAAGCAGCCTGCATCGTTGTGGCCAGCCCATTTGGAGCAGCGCAGCTCAAAAAGTTGGGTTGCCCCTCGGACAAAATTGCCTTCATCGCTCCGGCGCCGGACCTGTCTTTTTTCGCTTTTCGGGGGAAACAAAAACCGTCGGGACGGCTGCGTCTGGTACAGGTGGCTACTTTTACGCCAAAGAAGGGACATCTGACGACGCTGGAAGCGGTTCGCCTGGCGCGGCCTCATTGTCCCGGTCTGCACCTAACGTTGGCCGGAGAGCGTTACGATGCCGAGCTGTGCCGTCAGATAGCGCATTACCTTCGCCAACATCGTTTGGAGGGGTGTGTCTCGTGGTTACCAAGCGTTCCGCACGGTCAGATGCCGGCGTTTTTAGCGGATTTTGATGCGGTCATTCACCCCAGCCGGTATGCAGCGGATGGCGACCACGAGGCTTCGCCGCTGGCGCTGTTGGAAGCGCAGGCGGTGGGGCTACCGGTACTGGCTACCCGCCATGCCGACTTTCCGCTGCTGGTGCGCGACGGTCAGACGGGTGTTTTGGTAGAGGAAGGAGATGCTGCTGCACTGGCGGAGGTCATTTGCCGTTTCTACAACATGGCGCCTGCAGAGTACGAGGGCTTCTCTCGGCGTGCCCGCGCTCATGTAGAGCAGCACTTCGACGTGCGCCGCAGCGCAGAAAATTTGCGTGCCCTGTATGCCTCCCTGGTTTAAAGAAGTTTTCGAACTTTGCCGCCGTCTCATTGGGGTGCCCTTTTGTGGGCTGAGATCATACCCATCGAACCTGCCCGGGTAATGCCGGGAAGGGAATGAGAGGGGTAGAAGCATCACCACGCGACCGAAACCCCTTCGGAAGCGGATGTTTCACCAAAATGTTTTCTCCTAACCATGTTCTCACTTCACCTGTGGGAGCAGCCTACCTGGAAGAGGCTGCTGCTCGCCTGCTTTCTGCCCGCTATAGCGGCAGGACAAACCCCTTCAACCGATACCCTTGACGAGCGGCCCGCCGAGGCGCTCAGGGTAGTGGTCATACAGGCTACCCGAGCAGATGTCAAAACGCCGGTGCCACACACCAATGTGTCGGATGAACAGATCGCCCGCATTTATCATGCACAAGACGTGCCGTTCCTGCTCACGGCCATCCCCTCACTGGTCGAAACGTCGGATGCGGGTACCGGCATCGGTTACACCGGCATGCGCATTCGCGGCAGCGATCAGACGCGCATCAACGTCACCATCAACGGCATCCCCCTCAACGACGCCGAAAGCCAGAACGTTTTCTGGGTAGACCTGCCCGACCTGGCGGCCTCTGCGGCCGAAATACAGGTACAGCGCGGCGTCGGGCTCAGCACGAACGGCGCAGGTGCCTTTGGTGCCACCGTAAACCTCGACCTGTCGCGCATCGAGCCGGAACCCTTTGCCCGATTGACCAACACCGTGGGCTCTTTCAACACGCGAAAACACTCCTTGTACATCGGCTCTGGGCTGCTCAATGAGCGCTTCGCTTTTACCGGCCGCCTCTCCCAGATCCGCTCCGACGGCTACGTAGACCGCGCCAGCGCTGACCTGCGCTCCTATCACCTCATGGGCAGCTATGTAGACGACCGCCAGTCGCTGCAGGCACACATCCTATCCGGCCACGAACGCACTTACCAGGCCTGGTACGGCCTTCCGGCCCAGTATCTGGGCATAGACAGTCTGCGCACGTTTAACGTAGCGGGTACAGAGCGTCCGGGAGAACCCTATCCAGACGAGGCGGATGACTACACCCAGCGGCATTATCTGCTCCATTACAAGCGCAATATAGCCTTAGGGCTGGACCTCCAGTTGAACGGCCATTACACGCGCGGTTTTGGTTTTTACGAACAGTACAAAGTCGCCCAACGCTACGAGCGCTACGGATTAGAGCCGCCCCAAGGAGGCCCGTCTACAACCGACTTGATTAGACGGCTCTGGTTGGACAACCATTTCTACGGCACCACCTTCGCCTTGCGTTGGTCGCCGCCGATCAATTCACCCGGCCTCCACGCACCGCCTGCGCTGACCATAGGCGGCGGCTGGAACCGCTACCTGGGGCGCCACTTCGGCGAGGTCATCTGGGCTCAATACGACATTCCTAAAAACCACACTTATTACGACAACGATGCCGATAAGCGGGACTTCAACGTATACGGCCGGATAGATTTCTTCTTGCGAGGGGGGCTGTCCACCTTGCTCGACCTACAGTATCGCACCATCCGATACGATTTCTTGGGTTTTGACCGAGAGCAGAACAACGTCACCCAATCCGTTCGGCTGAATTTCTTTAACCCTAAGTTAGGGGTGAACTGGCAATTCAAACCGCGCTGGACCGGGTATGCGTTCTTTGGCGTGGGGCACCGCGAGCCCAATCGAGACGACTACACCCAATCAACACCCGCCAGCCGCCCACGCCCGGAGCGCTTGCACGATTGGGAAGGCGGCCTGAAGTATCGCGCGGAGAGCCTGCAGTTATCGGCCAATGCTTTCTTCATGGATTATCGAGACCAGTTGGTGCTTGACGGCCGTATCAACGATGTGGGCGCCTATATTCGCACCAATGTGTCTAAGAGTTATCGCGCGGGGCTTGAACTGGAGGGATTTTGGACGATAGCGCGCCGCCTGACTCTAAGCGGCAGCATGACCGTCAGCCGCAATAAGGTGCGCGAGTTTACGGAATACCGCGACAACTGGGACAGCGGCGAACAAGAGGTCTTCTCCTTTAGCAACACCGACTTGGCCTTTTCCCCGCCGGTGGTCGGTCGGGCAGAGGTCGGCTGGGCGCTACTACCGCCCACCGCACGCCATCGGCTTTCGCTGTCGTGGGCTGGTAAATACGTCGGTAGGCAATTTCTGGACAACACTCAAAACCTCAGCACGACCCTGCCGGCCTACTTCTTTTCCGATTTACGCCTCAACTGGGACGTAGAGCGCCTCATCGGTCGGCGGATTAGCCTAGTGGTAGCGGTAAACAATCTCTTCGACGCGCGCTTCGTGGCTAACGGCTGGGTGTACCGCTTTATATCCAACGGATATGACCCGCGCCCAGACGACCCTTATACCCGCTCAGAAGGCAACAGCGTCTACCACCAGGCCGGATTCTTCCCCCAGGCCGGACGCAACGTCATGAGCACGCTGGTGGTGCATTTTTAGGAAGCGTTTAGCCGTAAAAAGAGCGCCGGAACGACTAACAAGTCCGGTGCTCTTCCCTTTTTCGGAGCCCTGTTACTTACAAGGGGATGTTGCCGTGCTTTCGCTTCGGCCGCGGTACCGACTTGTGCTCCAACATGGCAAAAGCGCCGATCAACTTGCGCCGCGTTTCGCGCGGCCAGATGACCTCGTCGATGAACCCTCGAGCCGCCGCTCGGTATGGGTTGGCGAAAGTCTCGGCGTACTCGCGCTCTTTTTCTGCCAATTTCGCCTGGGGGTCTTCGGCACTTTCGATTTCTTTTTTGAAAATGATCTCTGAGGCGCCTTTGGCGCCCATAACGGCGATTTCGGCCGTAGGCCAGGCAAAATTCATGTCGGCCCCGATATGCTTGGAATTCATCACGTCGTAAGCCCCTCCATAGGCCTTGCGCGTGATGACCGTCACGCGCGGCACGGTAGCTTCGGAGAAAGCGTACAGGAGTTTAGCCCCGTTAGTGATGATGCCGTTCCACTCTTGGTCGGTGCCGGGGAGGAAGCCGGGCACATCCTCCAAAACCAGCAGAGGAATGTTGAAACAGTCGCAAAAGCGCACAAAACGGGCCGCTTTTTTGGAAGAGTTGACATCGAGCACGCCGGCCAGGCTCATGGGTTGGTTGGCCACTATGCCGATGCTGCGGCCGGCCAGGCGGGCGAAGCCGACGATGATGTTCTCCGCGTAGCTTTCGTGTATTTCAAAGAAAGAGCCTTCATCCACAATTTCCGAGATGACCTCTTTCATGTCGTAGGGGTGGTTGGGATTTTCCGGCACGACGTCGTCCAACCTCGGTCGGTACTCATCGCCCAGGGTGTAGGGTAAGCAAGGCACCCGGTCGAGACAATTCTGAGGGATGTAGCTCAGCAGCCGCTTAATCTTTTCGATGCAGTCGATGTCGTTGGCGGCGACCAAGTGGGTGACGCCTGACTTCACGGCATGGGTATGTGCTCCGCCCAACTCTTCACCGGTGACCTCTTCTTTCGTGACGGTCCTGACTACGTTGGGGCCGGTAACAAACATGTAAGAGGTACCCTCTACCATCAGGATGAAATCCGTCATGGCCGGGCTGTACACCGCACCGCCGGCGCAAGGGCCCATGATGGCCGATATTTGCGGTATCACGCCGCTGGCCTGTACGTTGCGATAGAAAATGTCGGCGTATCCGCCCAGTGAGTTGACGCCTTCCTGTATGCGCGCTCCGCCGGAGTCGTTTAGGCCGATGATGGGGGCGCCGCTGCGCACGGCCAAGTCCATGACTTTGCAAATCTTTTCGGCGTGGGTTTCCGATAGGGAGCCGCCGAAGACGGTAAAATCCTGCGCAAATACATAGACGAGGCGCCCCTTTATGGTGCCGTATCCCGTGACCACGCCGTCGCCCAAGATGAGCTGGTCTTGCATGCCGAAGTCGCTGCAACGGTGGGTAACAAAGGCGCCGATTTCTTGGAAAGAGCCTTCGTCCAGCAGAAAGTGAATGCGCTCTCGAGCGGTGAGTTTACCTTTTTTATGCTGGGCCTCTACGCGCGCCGGGCCGCCGCCCTGTTTGGCTTGAGCGAGCTTGTGTCGGAGGATTTCGTTTTTATTACTCATGGTGACCAACAATGTTGATTATTGAACGAGCGAAAAGTACTGCAAGCCGGGTCGGTGTTTTTGCTGTAGGAGGGCAATAATTTCCTCTCTTGCGGCCTCATTAGTTACAAAATCCGTCGCCCCCAGGTCGAGCAAGATCACGGGCATCTCGGTTTCTTGTTTAAAGTACTCCAAGTAGGCATTCTGTAAGGCATGCAAATACGCATCGGGCAGTTGGTGCTCGATAGAGCGGCCGCGCTGCCGAATGTTTTGTTGCAGTACGGGCACCGGGCGGTGCAGGTACAGCAAGAGGTCGGGCTTGGGGAAGTGGGCATTGAGCACCGAGAAGAGCCGCTGAAAGAGGCGAAACTCCTGTTCGTTGAGGTTATTTCGAGCGAACAGCAGGGTTTTGAGGAAGAAATAGTCGGCGATGGTGACGCTTCGGAACAGGTCAGGGCGGGAGAAGTGCTCCGAAAGCTGTTTGTGTCGCTCGGTCATGAAGAAAAGCTCGACGGGGAAAGCGTATCGCTCGGGATTTTTGTAAAAGTAGGGGAGGAAAGGGTTGTCGGTGAATTGCTCTAAAATAAGATTGGCGTTTAGGCGCTCGGCCAACAGTTGGCAGAGGGTGGTTTTGCCGGCACCGATGTTGCCTTCTACAGCGATGAATGCACGCGAGAGCACGAGTTTGAGAGCGGCATAGAAAAATAAAAAGCCCGTAAGCCGAAGGCGCCTTTACCGACGGAAGCCGCCGGGGCGAGGAGTTTTGGGCAAAGGAGGCATTTTCCCGCCGCCTTTGTTCAATTGTTGCATCATCTTGCGCATTTCGTTGAAGTTTTTGATGAAGAGGTTTACTTTTTCCAATGATTGGCCACAGCCCAGGGCAATGCGTTTTTTGCGGCTAAGGTTGAGCAGGTCGGGATTTCTGCGCTCTTCCGGCGTCATGCTCAGGACAATGGCTTCCATGCGCGCCAAGTGCTTGTCATCGAGGTCTATCTGGCGCAGGGCCTTGTCCATTCCCGGTATCATGCTCATGATGCTCTTTAGGTCACCCATGCGCTTGATTTGCCGCATTTGAGCCAGAAAGTCCTCAAAGTCGAACTTGTTCTGCCGCAGGCGTTTCTCCAAGCGGCGCGCTTCGGCTTCGTCCATCTCCATCTCCGCCTTTTCCACCAGCGACAGGATGTCGCCCATGCCCAAGATGCGCCGGGCCATTCGGTCGGGGTGGAAGACGTCGAGGGCTTCTACCTTTTCACCCGTGGATACGAACTTGATCGGCTTTCCAACGGTGTATTTGATAGAAAGAGCGGCGCCGCCTCGGGTATCGCCGTCTAACTTGGTCAGCACCACCCCGTCATATTGGATGCGCTCGTGAAACGCCACGGCGGTATTGACCGCGTCTTGCCCCGTCATAGCATCTACGACGAAGAGGGTTTCGGTAGGTTCGATGGCGGCTTTGATGGCCGCCACTTCGGCCATCATGGCTTCGTCCACGGCCAGACGACCGGCCGTATCCACGATGACGACCGAATGGTTGTTCGCCCGCGCGTGCTGAACGGCATTTCGGGCAATCGCCACCGCAGAGGAGTTGCCGTCTTCCCTATAGACGGGCACTTGTATAGAAGCACCCAGCACGCTCAACTGGTCAATAGCCGCCGGTCGGTACACATCACAGGCGACCAACAACGGCGACAACTTGCGCTGCTCCTTTAGGTAACGTGCCAGCTTGGCACAAAAGGTAGTCTTGCCGCTGCCCTGCAAACCGGCCACCAACACTACACCCGGCCGGCCTTTGACATTTATGCCCACCGATTGCCCACCCATGAGCGCGGTCAACTCGTCGAACACGATTTTGACCATCAACTGCCCGGGATTTACCTGGCGCAGCACGTTTTCCGTGCCCAGTGCTTTTTCCTTGACTTTGTCGGTAAATTCTTTGGCAATCTTATAGTTGACGTCGGCGGCCACCAATGCTCGGCGGATTTCTCTGATGCTCTCCGCTACATTGAGCTCCGTCAAGCGGTGGGTACCTTTTAGCAACTTAAAGGCAGACTCTAAGCGATCGCTTAAACTTTCAAACATACCTTGCAGAGAAAATTGAGCACTTGGGTAAGTCGGTGCGCAAAGGTAGTGCAGTGCCGCTCATGCCGTGCCGTCGTCCGGGCAATTTGTACTTTTGCCCATACAAGATGTCCATCGCCTCCATGAAATACGCTGCAGTGCCTTGCCTAATGCTCTTTTTGCCGGCTTTAGCGGTTGTACTGCCGGCACAGCCGATGCACAGCCTAGCCCTCCGGCCTACCCTCTACAATTATCACGCGCCCCTGCGCGACAATAGCCCCTCCCTTTCCGATATCGTCGAAAAAAGCAGCGGCGGAGGTGTCGAAGTGGCTTACTATCGCCGGCTATTGCCCAATGTCCTTTTAGGTCTACCTCTCCGCGTAGGCCGGGCAAACACCGACCGGCGAAACCCGGCTAACGCTCAAGAATGGCTCGTACACCTGGATGTGTTGGCTCAACAGCATTTCTTCAAACCTTCGGCCGTAGTGCAGCCGTATCTCCACGCGGGCATGGGCACATCGTACGACTTTGGGCGAGCGACTCTTGAATGGCACTTCCCGGTAGGTCTGGGAGTCAACGTGCGGCTGACGAAGCAACTTTACCTGACCGCTCAGACGCAACACCGCTTCGCCGGTGACGATCGCGATGCCTGGCATCACGCCTTGGGGCTGCAGCTTAATTTCGGAAAAGAGCTGCCGTCGCGCAAGAAAAAAACCGAAGAGCCCACTCGGCAGCCCTTGGACGGCGATGCAGACGGCGTACCGGATACAGAAGACCGCTGTCCGGACCGGCCCGGCCCGGCGGCGACTATGGGCTGCCCCGACCGCGACGGAGATGGGGTGGCCGACTCAGAGGACTTGTGCCCCGACCGGCCCGGCCCGGCGGCTCTGTCCGGTTGTCCGGACGGCGACGGGGATGGCGTGCCCGACAAGGACGACCGTTGCCCCGATAAACCCGGCCCGGCGTCCAACTTCGGCTGCCCACTTGTCAGTGCTGCCGACCTCGAAATCCTGAATTCGGCCGTCCGCAATGTTCAGTTTGCCACGAACAGCGCCAACCTGCTGGCGAGCTCTTACGCCGTGCTCGACCAGGTGGCGGCGCTCATGGAGCGCTATCCGGAGTACCACCTCTATATCAGCGGCCATACCGACAGCGTAGGGGATGACAAATTCAACCTCGACCTCTCCAAGCGCCGAGCCAAGGCCTGCTACGATTATCTGGTGAGCAAAGGCGTCAACCCCGGCCGCATGCATCACGAGGGATACGGCGAAACGCGCCCTATTGCCGACAACAGCACGGAAGCCGGCAGGGCCAGAAATCGACGCGTCGAGTTTGAACTGCGATTGCCCTGATGCTCAGCATTTTAGTGGGGCCTCCTCGGCGAGCTCGCCGAAGAAGTCCGTTGGATCTTCATCCGGCCGGTCTTTGCAAGGAAAATCTTTCTCCACCAACACGTGCAAAGTGCCGTCGTCAGGCAAGGAGATGAACTGCTCTATACTTACCGTATTCGAGTCCATCCAATGCTGCGCTTGAGCAGAGGGAATCCGCACCGAAAGGCGGCCGTCTTGAAAATGCGCCTCTACTTCGGCGCAAGAAGGGCACAGGGTCAGCTCCCAGACAAACAGTCGGCCATCGGGAAAGCGCACGCCCGTCTCCAACCATCCCTCGGCTCGCAGTTGGGCCAGTTCCGATTTGCGCAGGCGCAGGCGTATGCTGTTGTGCTCGCAGCGAACTTTCATAACAACGAATAATGCCTTTGTTTCTTCGATAAAAATGCGGTAGTGTCAAATTTTGGGTGATGTCAATTATTTGCAAAATGCTGATAATGAAAATTTTAAACTAAAAACCGGTCACTCAAAGCTAAACACTACCAAAAAAATGCCAGCATCCTCTTCTTGGGCAAATATATGATTTCTCCTCAATTAACACATATTCGCCCAAAATCCGATGAATATGTTACGCATCGCCCAAGCTCTCCGCGAAGAGGACGCCACGAGAGTCCCTACCGGGCCTGAAGTACGGCAATTTGAGGAGTAGTACCAAAGGTTCGACGCCGAATCGCTCTCGCGCCGGCTGGCATCAAGAGCAAATCGGCAGAGGGCCCTGAGGAATAGGTGCCGGAACACGCTCCAACACATCGCAGGCATGGTCTTTTTCATCCTGAGGTATTTCCAGATGTACCCCATAATGGCAGTGGCCGGCTTCTTTTTAGACGTGGCCCGCAGCCGCATCTACAAGCGGGTCTGCACTCACCGGCCAATGCTGGAAGCGGTGCGGGGTAAAAGCCCGGACTTGCTCAAAGGACAAGTATCGCTCCCGGCGGAATTCGTCAGAGCCCTGTTTGAGGTGTGGGAGAGTGCCTCTCGATACCACAGAACACCCGCGCATCCGTTATAGGTGCCTCCAAAAGCAGCGTCAATATTACTTGGACAAGAAGCAGCGTTGCACGCTAAAAAATCCCTCGTGATAGTACCCTGGAGTAAGAAGATACTTTTTCTCTCCTCCTGACGATGCCCGGCCTGGAAAATAAAAGACAGTATCCTATCCTGCTTTAAGTGATAAGTTAATTCGGAATAACTCTATTCTAAAATTCAATAACATGAAACGGAACATTTTTCAGATGCTTTTCTCGGTATTCAGCTTCACCCTCAGCCATGTTATAATAGGTCAAGTTCCAATTTACCAAATACAAGGGCCGCACACAGAATATGAAGGGCCTTACTATGTGCGGGTGTTCATCAATTATGTTCAATCACCCGATAACATGTGGACACAAAATGTAGACCTTCCATCTAGGACTGCCGGTATCTTGGACAGGCTAAATTCTGCTTATAATCTTTATAGGAGATGAGAAATCTCCATGTGATCCTGCCCCCTATACCGTGATTACGCAAGACCCCAATTTTTTTTATCCTTTGCATCTTCACCCTAATGCTCTGGATATTTTTGACAGAGGTGGAGAGAACCTATTTGGAGGTCGTGCATATTTTGTTCCGAATACTTTCTGCGAGATTTCAGGTGTTTTGGACGGTATTCCCGCCAGCCAATCAGTAGTCATTGTACGTGAAGTAGGGCATTGCTTAGGGCTGTCACATACGTTTACCGGCCAGTATGAGGGGGAATGTCCTGATATTGGGCTACTGTGCTCCAATGGAGAACCTGATTGTTTTTGCTGTGGAGACTATGTTTGTGATACGTCTCCTATTGAATCGAATAGAATAATAATCAGTGCGGATTGTTCGCAATCCCTTTCTCCGGCAGGTCTTCCGGTAGAGATATTCAGAAACTACATGAGTTATTGTGAGCCATTTTCTTGTTGTGACAGATTTACTCTTGGACAGGTAAAGCGCATGTGGGCTTATCTTACGCTTGCTCCAGCACTCCAAAATATCCGCGTGCCAAATATTGTTTACCCTAACTCCCTTCCTTCCAACATTTCAGGTAATATTGTAGTAGAACAAGAGGAATTAGTGATCAGCTCACCACTACAAATGCTCCCCGGTTCTTCCATCCGAGTTAAAAAAGGAGCAAAACTGGTTGTAGCCTTTTAAATGGAGGACATTATACTTGACATCAATCTGGGTTAAAAAAGGAGCAAAACTGGTTGTAGCCTCCACCATTACTGCTGCCTGCGGCCAAATGTGGCAAGGAATTATCGTAGAAGGCGATGCATTTGACTCGAGTCAGTCTCCTACTCTACAGGGAGTTGTGGAGGTTTTGAACGGTGGGGTAATCGAACATGCTATCTGCGGTATTGATGTACAGGATGTAGAAGCTTAGAGCGGAGGTGTAAGGACGGGCGGCGGCATAGTACGGCTTTGGTACAATGCGCGCATAAAGGATAACACTTTTGGCATTCGGTTCGGGCAGTACAGCTTTAAGAATAAAAGTAGTTTATTGGGGGGCATCTTCTCTGTAACAGATGACTACAGAGGCGGTAGCAATCGCCCAACTATGCTCGAACTTAATGGAGTTAGAGGAATTAATATCCGGCTATGTAGTTTCATAGACTTGCGAACCCAATGTCCGGTGCCTGCAAATCGAGCTATTGGAATAGACTCTCGAAACTCTGGATTCAGGGTATCGGCGCGCAGCCGTTTTGAGCAACTCTTTCGCGGTATACGCGCCGATAAGCTTACCGAAACCAACGGCTCGCTTTTTGTTTCTGGCTCCACTTTCATCAATTGTTACAAGGGTATTGAGTTGATTTCATCCGGAAATTTCGTTATCAGTAGCAATCATTTTTCAGTGGGCAGACCGGCTCCCTGTTTGTCGTTGCCAATCGAAGTAAAGGGCGTAGAACTACGGGGAAAGACTACCGGATTTACGTTTTCTCGGAACGATTTTGATGGCCAAGAGTTGCCCACGGAAATACTTATCGGTACCGACTGCATTGCGTTGGGAGAAGGCATGAATAATACCATCTTCAAAAACGACTATAGCGGTCTCATCATCGGCAACCGGGCGTCCGGGTTCAACGGCTATTACCAAGACGGCCTGCTTTACCTATGCAATACCAACATCTACAATTTGGGTCACGACTTTCTTATCGCCAGCGGAAGTATCAGAAAAACGCAGGGAGAGATAAAACAACAAGGTAGTATTATTGGTGCCGCCAGCAACATCTTTTCCGGTCCGCCGACGGGTCCCTGGTGTACCATCGTAAACGAAGGCGCGCCCATTGACTATTACTTCTACGATGGCGACCCGAGGCAAGATCCGGGCACGCCGGGCGACCCGAATAACCTTTGTAATATAACCGGTTTTGTAAAATTTCCAACCACCCAGCCGAACGGCAGTTGCGCCGACCCCGAGCCTTGTTTTCCCTGCTCACCCGCCGAGGTTGAGGTTTGGAAGTCGCGTTTTCAGCAAAACCGTCAACAATGGCTCACCAAGACAGCCACATTTTCCACCATTACCAACCCCGCACAACAAGCGGCCGAAGCCGAGGCCATCAGACGGCTCCGTATGGACATGAACCGGGATGCCAACCGCATTCTGACACAATACAGCCTGGACACCCTGAATGTGGAGACCGATTCCGTCGTTAGGTGGTTGGGCCTGGTACAAACCTGGCCGGCCGATTTACGTTTGGCCCGGCACTACTTTTTCAACGGTGAGTTCGAGCGCTTTGACACCCTTTGGAGCCAAATACCCGTGAGATACACGTTGAACGAGGAAGACCAGAACGAGTTTGAGCGTTTGGACGGCGTGTACGCCGCGCTGCGCACCTGTTTGCAACAAGGCGGGCCTTTGAATGCATTACCAGGTGCGCTTTTGGACACGCTCGCAACTTATACCGCCCTGTGCGACGAAGCCGGCTTCCTGGCCGAGGTGGTATTGCGCCGCAACGGCATAGAATAATGTAGTCCGGGCTGCTCGGAATCGGTGCTCCGAACCCTGCCGGAAAAGCAATCGGGAAGCGCTCCGTCGGACAAACCGGGCGGCCTGAAAATTTACCCCAACCCCGCCGACGACATACTCCGAATCGAATATCCGGAAGGAGGCCTGGTCGGCCACGTGCGCCTGTTCGACATGCAAGGCAGGCTGCGACGCGAACGAATACTGCCGGCATCCGGCGGTTTGGTGGAAATAGCGGTCGGCGACATACCTAACGGTCTCTACCTGGCCAAATGGTTCTGCAACGGGCAGGCAGGATATGCTAAGGTGATCATTTCCCATTAAGACGCATTTTTTAACGCGGAGATGCCGGGATGCCTGCTATCTTTGCTCAACTTCACCGACATGGCAAAGTACAAAATGTTGATCGGGTTCCAACTGTTGCTAATATCCATAGCGTATTTATGTTCTAAGAGCCAACAGCTCTATTTTTCATAAGTTCCAACTGTTGCTAATATCCATAGCGTATGGGCAGGGTACTACGTACAATACGGCTAAATCACTGCCCTATCCTCAAGCAAATTTCTTTCACATGATAGTGCATGAGGATACGATCGTAGCTTATGGAGTGGGCTTCAACAACAATATTGAATGGAAACAAGGCAATTTCATAGTAAAATTTGATACACTCGGTAACCTCCTTTTTCATAACTTCATTATAGACGCAAAAGGTGATTTGCTTAGTACACACAAGTATTGGGGAAATATCATCCGAACGCAAGACGGTGGCTATGCCGCAGTTGCCGCTACGGTGTACAGGAAGAGCGCATTTTTGATCAAACTGGATCGCGACCTTCAGGTAGAATTCATCAAAGAATACCCTGATACCGTGAATCTGAGCAATTATTTTTACAAGCTGCTCGAAACGCCGGAGGGCTATCTGCTCTATGGCTCTATCCAGCGGCCCGATTATTACAACGACGGATTTATCCGGTATGTGGATAAACAGGGAGAAACGATTTGGTTTAAAAACATTGAACTTAGTAAGTACGAAAATTTTGTTCTCCATGTGTATCCGATCAATGACTCGGTTTATGTTGCAGCAATCGGTACAGAAACTAATCCCAAGCCAAATCAGGGAATAGCATCGTTGTTGTATTTCAATATTGATGGTACAGATATACAATTATGGTCATCTAAGGTTGACCCTAAAATCGGTTATTTTAGGAAATTCGTGCACGTTTCAAGTGATGAAATTATCTGCTTCAGCATATACAAGACAGGAGTAAATGGAAATACTGAATTATTTCAACCTACCCTTTTTAAACTAAATAGCAATTTTCAAGCAGAATGGGTTCGCCATTTCGGCAGAATTGGCAGTATAAACGCCTCTGTGATGCTCTGGGACTTCGCCCCTACCATAGACGGTCACTACATCGGTGCGGGCGAAACGCTGGTAAAAGAGGGCGATGAGCCCAGCCGCCGCGTGGGCTGGCTCTACAAGTTTTCAACTGACGGCGACAGCATCTGGGAGCGTAAGATCAATGCGCCTTTTCTCCCTCTTTACTTTACCAACAACGGCTTTTTGACGGGAGTGGGTGTGGCTCAGCAGCGGCAGCATCATTGCAGGCGGCACGGCCACTCAGGGCAACAAACAATACTGCTGGTTGGTGAAAGTGACCAATGACGGGTGTCTGGATACGTTATTCTGTCACCCTCTTTCAACTACTGCTCAACCTATGAGCCAACCTTTTCAGGTGGACATCTATCCTGTTCCGGCTTCCTCTTACTTCAATATCCAGTCGCCGGTGGGAATGAGGCAGGTTACGGTCTTGGACGCTTTGGGAAAAATTGTGCTGAACAGGCACGGTGTTGGAAAATTTACAACGATTGACTTACCGACTGCCTTACCCGCCGGGCTTTATTTTGTAGAAATACAAGATGTAAACGGAAAACTTATACGGGAAAAGGTCTATATTCAATAGATTTGTTCTCAGGTAGCATGTATTTGCCTTAAATCCGATGGATATGCCACACATCGCCCGAGCCCTCCGCGAAGAAGACGCTACAAGAGCCCTCACCGGGTTAAGAGCACGACAATTTGAGGAGCGGTACCGCTCGGGTGTTTACCGGAAGTGTCTACCATAGAGTGGCAACCACCTGCGGTTTAATCAAACTTCTGTTAGTGTCAAACTTTGGGTGATGCCGATTGTCTATCAAATATTGAAAGTGAGTTTTTTAATAAAAAATCATCACTCGAAACTAAACACTACCCAACTTCTATACGAAGAGGGCACGGGGCTCGGCGAGATAAGGACGGAGTTTCGTCCAGCTTTAAGTGAAATGTTGATTCGGTACGATCGTATAGAGCTAAACGCAGCGAGGCAGTGGTGCATCGAGCACCACTGCCTCGGCAAAGTCGGCCTTTTGAACGATAGTTTATCGCTTTTCGTCGAAGTCGAGCACGAGTTTGAATTCCACCCGGCGGTTGAGTGCGCGGCCGGCAGAGCGTTGGTTGCTGGCTATGGGGCGCGTATCGCCAAAACCCTCGGCCTTCATTCGCTCCGGTTGGATACCCTTAGAGACCAGGTAATCGTAGCACGCCTGGGCGCGTCCTTGTGAAAGCAAGAGGTTGCGCTCCGGCTCGCCCACATTGTCGGTATGCCCGTGGATGAGGAGTTTGTAGTCGGGATAGCGCTGTAAGATTTTGACGATGCCGTCGAGAATTTTGAAAGAAGAGCCAACCAGTTCGGTCTTTCCGGTACGGAACTGGATATTTCTGGTGGCAAAATCCAGGCGTTTTTTGTCTTCTTTCTTCACCTCTGGGCACCCGTAATTGGTGCTCAGTCCCGGTGTGTTAGGGCACTTGTCTAAGTTGTCGGGCACGCTGTCGCCGTCGGTGTCGGGGCAGCCGTTGTACGGTCCGGCGGCATTAGGGCAGGGGTCTTTATCGTCGGTAATGCCGTCGCCGTCGCTATCGCGCACGGGCGGGCAACCGTTGGTTGCGGCGGTGCCGGGTTGGTCGGGGCAGAGGTCGTCCTTGTCGGGTACGCCGTCGCCGTCGCGATCGGGGCAGCCGCGGGCGGTGCCGGGTTGGTCGGGGCAGAGGTCGTCTTTGTCGGGCACGCCGTCGCCGTCTTTATCCGGACAGCCGCGCAGCGTACCGGCGATATCCGGGCAATCGTCCTCTTTGTCGGCAAACCCGTCGCCGTCTTTGTCCGGACAGCCGCGCGCGCTCGCATTGCCGGCTATCGTTGGGCACTCGTCGTCCTTGTCGGGTACGCCGTCGCGGTCGTAATCGGGGCAACCCCGAGCAGCGGCCGGGCCGGGCTGAGTTGGGCATTGGTCGGCCACATCGGGCACGCCGTCGCCGTCGCGGTCGGGTTGTGGCTTGTTCGGCGACTCGTGCAGCAAGTACATAAAGCCCACGCCCAGCTGAGCATTATCGCGCTTGTCGGCTGTAGACTTGCGGTACTCCGCCTGGGCATTGATAAAAGCGTACTTCGACAGGCGAATATTGGCTCCTACGCCGAAAGGAAATTGCACGTGCGCCTTAGAAAAATCCTCGAGGAACACTCCACCGCCGGCAAACAGGTAGGGAGATACGCGCGCATCGCTGCTCATCTTGCCCACTTGGGCAATAGCATCTACGCTACTGATGATGCTACGCCCCAGCACGGCAGGCTCGCTCGCCCGCTGCGGCAGCCGAGCAAGGCCTAACTTAAGCGGAACACCTACATTTAGAAAAGGCGCTACGTTGCGCAGGTAACCTACCTCAAAACCCTCGCCCAGCGAAAGGTCGCCACCGTTCACCAAGCCGAAGTCTACGAAGTGGAGTTTGGCATACACGGCATTGGGATAGTCCCGGTTCTGGGCCGTGAGAAAGGTAGTGTGCAGGAGCACACTCAACAAGAGCGGGAGTAAAAGGGAATACTTTTTCATCTGAGGTGAATTTTTTTTGAGGGCGGAGGACAAAAAAGATACCAACTACCCCGGCGCCGGTAAAGAGGAGGGGCACCGCGGCGTACTTCGTCGGATAGATGACGAAAACGCGAGGCAACGGTTGGCGCTGACCGGGAAAAGGCCGTCGGCCTATCAGGGCCTGTCTCCCGGACAACAGCAAGCTATCCGGGAGAGAAAGTCAACAAAAGCAAAGTCTTACACCAAGAGCCGCCCGAACCACAGTAGCCATATCACGGCGAGCAAGCTGGTGGCAATGGCCACGCCGCGCATGGACAGGTCCCAGCGCCGGCGCCGATAGAGATGCATCGGAATCAGATTGAGCGCAAGTGCTATCAGGCTGAGCGTGCGCTCGCGGAAGGAGGCGGAAAAACCCTCTCCGCTGGCGGCGCCGGCTTTTTCCAACAACCCGAAGAGGTGATACAACAGGGTAAATCCTACGGTGGGCAGCAACAAGGCGAGCAACAGCCCGGCCCATATCTCATTGCGGTTGAACATCTGTTTGGCTCGTGTAAGCGCAGAGGGATTTTACTTGCCCTTGGCGTTCTTGTGCCGTTCCTCCTGGAAGCGAATGACGTCTTCCATGACCTCTATCAGCTTATCGGCTCCGATGCGCTTCATTAAAATTTCGTGCTTGCGGTCGAGGATGAAAATCTGAGGGGTAGACTGGATATCGTACAGCTGCTTATAGCGGCTCTGAAGGTAGGGGTCATACGTATTGATGAAGAGCCCTTCATCAAAGCCTTTTTCGGCAGCCCCATCCCAACAGGTTTTGTGCACTTTCTCCGGGGTGTCGGCGTCGTCTTTGCCGGTAACTACTGCCGTACACACGTTGAAGACTTTGATGTTGCGGTCTTTGAACTTTTGGGCAAACTCCACCATGTGAGGAGCGGCCTTTTTGCAATGGCCGCAGTCAGGCGCCCAGAAGAAAAGCACGGTATAGTCCGCATCCACGTCCCAAAGCGAAACCAAGCGATTATTCTTGTCGCGCACGTAGATATTCGGCGCCGTCTTGCCGATGAGTATGGGCTCCAGACGGCGGGCGTTGTCGCATATCTTTTCCAGATCCTCCTCCTTGACCCAGGGCGCCTTGCCGTTGCAGTAGTACTTCTGCGCTACGTGAACGTAGCAGGCATCCATGCCGACAATGTTGGACTTGGCGTAGGTGTTCAGGAAATGAATGAGGAAGTATTTGTAGACTTCCGGACTGTTCTTAATGCGCTCTACCACGGTGTCTATGGCGACATTGATGCTGTCGGGGTGTTGGGGAACCACTTTATTGACAAAGTTATCTACTTTAGGGTGGAGCAAAGGGCTGCGCAACAAACAAGGGTCTGCAATATCGAGGTTGTCGAAGTAGTGCTCTCGGTACCAGTAATATTTCCTGAGTTGCACCTCCTTCGAGTCTTCTCCTTCAAATTCGGGTATCTCCGGTTCCAGGGAGCTCTTGACGATTTTAGCACACATCGTCTTGGGGTGCTTCTGAATAAGCGCTTGCTGGTAATTGCGCACCCGCCGGTCGATTTCGGTGCTTTGGCGCACCAAATGCAGCGAATCGGCCGGATTACCCTTTAGCTCCTCCAGTTTAGTCCTAATGCTGTCCACGGCAGCGCGCTGTCTGTTGAGATATGCCAGGTATTCGTAAAACAAACGGTTGTCCTCCGAACCTTTTACCTTCATCTTGTTGACGGGGTCTTTGGCGTCGGTGATGAGGGTAAATTGCTGGCCTTCTTCCGGCAAGAGAAATTGAATGAAAGTGTTGTCGGGTTTGAGGACGAAAAGGTACACGCCACAAGGCAGCAGCGTGTCGGCTTTAAAGGTGAAATAACCATCGGCGTCTATTTCGGCCGTGTCTTTTACATACGGCTTATCTCCGTAGTAAAAGCCCAGCACCACCTCTTTTTCCGGGTAGTTGTCTAACTTGACCCTTAGGTGGTGTCCCTTCTTTTGGGCGTGGAGAGCCGGTACAACTACGAGAAAGCATAGCGATAGGGCGATACCGATACGCAAAGCCATAGTAAATGAGGTCGTTTTTTAGTGATATACGGGCAATGATGCTCAAGAAAGGTTGTACTGTTTGATTTTTCGATACAGCGTTCGTTCGGATATTTTGAGCTCTTCGGCGGCTTCTTTTCGGCGGCCGTGGTGTTTCTTCAGGGCGCGGCGAATGGCTTCTTTCTCGATTTCATCCATGGTCAGAGGAGAATCTTCTTCCTCTGCCGGGGTAAGGGGATGCACCGGACGACTCGACTCGATGACAATGGGTGTGGGTTGCCCTGCGGCGGCCGGGTGTGGCGGTGGTGGGTAATCTATCGTCGGCGACAGGCGGCGAAGCGGCGGCATTTCGGGCATCTGAAGATTATTGGTGCGCACCATTTCGAGCACCAGCGTTTTTAGCTCGTTGAGGTCGTTTTTCATATCGAGCAGCACCTTGTAGAGGATTTCGCGGTCCTGTATTTCGCTGCTTCGCGCCGAATAGCGTTCAGAGGGCACAGGCAGAGTGCGGGAAAAGAGGTGAGGCATGTGTTGCTGTAGGATGTCTACCGTGATGAGGCGGTCCTCTAAGAGGATGGAGAGTTGCTCGGTAACGTTTTTTAGCTCGCGCACGTTGCCCGGCCAGCGGTAGTTTTCCAGCACTTGCAAGGCTTGTTCGGTTAGGCGTATGGGCTCCATGCGGTACTTTTCGGCGAAGTCTACGGCAAACTTCTGGAAGAGCAGCGGGATGTCTTCGCGGCGGTCTTTGAGCGCCGGTACGCGGATGGGCACCGTGTTGAGTCGGTAGTAAAGATCTTCGCGAAATTTCCCCTGTCGGGTACGCTCTTCCAGGTCTACGTTCGTGGCGGCAATGACGCGCACATCTGTTTTTAACACTTTAGAGGAGCCCACGCGCATGAACTCGCCGTATTCGAGCACGCGTAGCAGATAGGCCTGGGTGTCTGCAGGCATTTCGGCCACCTCATCTAAGAAGATGGTGCCGCCGTTTGCCGTCTCGAAGTAACCCTTTCGCTCGTTGATAGCGCCGGTAAAGGAGCCTTTCTCGTGGCCGAACAACTCTGAGTTGATGGTGCCTTCGGGTATGGCGCCGCAGTTGACGGCGATGAACTCGCGGTGTTTTCGCGCCGAGAGCGCATGGATAATTTTAGAAAACACCTCCTTCCCTACGCCGCTTTCACCGGTGATAAGCACGGTCAGGTCGGTGGGCGCAACTCGTATGGCGGTTTGGAGGGCAGCATCGAGCAAAGGGGAATTGCCGATAATTCCAAAACGCACTTTTATCGCTTGCAGAGGAGTCATGACGACGCGGAGAGAAAAGGTTTTTTTAGACGATTTCGCCCAAGAGCGTGGCGCTGGTGGCGTCATGTATTCGCACCTGGACATAGTCGCCGGGTTTTAGGCCCCCTTTTTTGGGAAAGACGACCATCTTGTTTTGACTGTTGCGACCGCAGAAGTCTTGATCGGAGCGGCGCGAGTTGCCCTCGATAAGTACCTCGAATGTTTTGCCGATGTCGGTTTGATTATGCCGAAGGCTGATGGCTGTTTGCAGGCGGATGATTTCGTTCAGGCGGCGCTTCTTGATTTCCTCGGGCACGTCGTCCGGATATTTTCGCGCGGCCAGCGTACCGGGACGCTCCGAGTAGGCAAACATATAGGCCATGGAAAAGTTGGCCCATTCCATTAAGCTCAGGGTGTCTTGATGTTCGGCCTCCGTCTCCGTACAAAAGCCGGCGATGATGTCGCTCGATACGGCGCAATCAGGCAAGATGCGGCGGATGGCGCGGATGCGCTCCTCGTACCAGGGCCGGTCATAAGTGCGGTTCATCAAAGCTAATATGCGGCTGTTGCCCGACTGTACGGGCAGGTGAATGTATTTGCAGATGTTATCGTAGCGCGCCATCGTGTGGAGCACCTCGTCGGTCATATCTTTAGGATGGCTGGTGCTGAAGCGCACGCGCAAGCGCGGATGCACTTGGGCAACTTTTTCTAACAACTGGGCAAAGTTTACCCATTCGCCGCTCTCGGGATTTTGCCACTTGTAGGAGTCTACGTTTTGCCCCAGCAAGGTCACTTCGCGATAGCCGCGCTCGAAGAGGTCTTGTGCCTCGGCCACAATGCTAAAGGGGTCGCGCGAGCGCTCGCGTCCGCGGGTGAAGGGCACCACGCAGAAAGAGCACATGTTGTCGCAACCGCGCATGATGGAGATGAACGCCGTGACGCCGTTGCCGTCCAGACGCACCGGGCTGATATCGGCGTAAGTCTCCTCGCGGCTGAGCAAAACGTTGACCATGCGCTGACCGCTCTCTGCCCCGCCGATGAGAGCCGGCAAATCGCGATAGGCGTCCGGACCGACGACGAGGTCTACCAGTTTTTCCTCCTCCAAGAAACGCTTTTTCAAGCGCTCCGCCATGCAGCCCAGTACGCCCACTAAAGTGCCCGGTCGCTGCCTCTTGACGCTCTCAAACACGCGCAAGCGCTTGCGTACCGTCTCCTCCGCCTTCTCGCGAATGGAGCACGTGTTGATGAGAATGAGGTCGCTCTCCTCCATGTGGCGCGTAGGCACAAAACCCACCTCATGCAAAATGGCCGCCACGATTTCCGAATCGCTAAAATTCATCTGACAGCCGTAACTCTCTATGTAAAAACGCCGCGCCCCCGGCTCAGCGGCCGCCGCCCATGCTTCTTTATACAAAGCACTCCCCTGACGGGTTTCATCCATGGTTCTTAGACCCTGCCCAAGCCCTTGCTCTTCGTGCATCATGAGATAGTGATAGTCTTTTCGAGGCGCAAAGATAAGCCGCGGCAAGGAGAAAAATGACAAAATGGCAGCAAACTACCGCTTTTTGTGAAAAATCAGGCGTACAACCGGTTCTATTTTTGTCTTAGCGGGTATTTGGGGTATTAGATTTATGTAGGAGATGTCTAACCAACGCATCGGCCGTGAGGAACCTACGCTCCGTTCTACTTCGCATGACGAAGGCATGAGAACGGCTGGTTTTCTTTCAAGCTTTTTTTGCAAATTTTTTAATATCTTGTAATATTTTGTTTCTCTCGGCTTCATTCTTGTAACGAAGCCTATCAATTCTCTTTACCCGAACAGGATTAAACCCGCAAAACTCTAATG
>Ga0209101_1000136_pt1 | contig 60768 bp, 40 predicted proteins | sample ConPoolayeCmetaG_FD_185481 | JGI IMG/M metagenome (GOLD analysis project Ga0209101, IMG submission 185481) | Hot spring microbial mat communities from California, USA to study Microbial Dark Matter (Phase II) - Cone Pool mat layer C metaG... ... | reverse complement strand
CTGAGCCATAGCTTTATAAGCCTTATTTATTATAAACGTAACTTTGTCTTCTGGCAATGCTGTAAGAGCAATAGGATCTATTCCGAGTGTTCTATAATACCCTTGTGGATCAAGTTGTTGTCTATACTGTTCTGCCCGTGCTAGCGGACTTACTGCTTCTAATTTTTCCTGAAGGCCTTGAATTAATATATCTTTATTCTTGAGTCTATTTTGTAAAGCTTTTATATCTTCTACTTTTATTCCCTGCTCTAATTTGTGTTCGAATAAGAAGGTCGCTTCTGGACCAAGCATCTTTTCAACTTTTTCTGGATCCCGTTGCTTCGAGATATATACAAGTATACCTAAAGCTTGTTTTATGTAACGTTGTTCATGTAAAAGTAATAAAGCTAATTGAACAGCTTCTATTGGGTAATAGTGAGTTATTAACTTACCTAACTCATCCAACTTATACAATCCCGGATAATGATCAACGAAACTTCTAATATAGCCTCCTTCTATAGATCCGAACAACATAAATACACTATGAGTATCTGTTCTTTGTTGACCATCTTGACATAAGGTATAAGGTATTCGCGGCTTATGAGTCATGTTATAACCATTGTTATTTTCTCGATCGTATATTGGCCCTCCTAGAAGTCCTTTTTCAAGATCTTCGATTGGATACATTTGCAATAATTCTAAAACCCTTAATCTCCCTAACGGTGTTATGTCAGGATTATCTAATATACTTAACACAATATAGACTAACCATCTTGGAGGGGTTTCTCTAGGCAAATAGTCAGTTAGTACAAAACCCATTTTGTCTTGATCAAAAGCATCATCAAGGGCTTCTCTTACAGCTTTTTCTCGTTTTTCTCTGTCAGGTTCATTTAGACTTTCCAACGCAGCAATAACAACACCTTCGAAAGCCTTAACGATTTTAATGTATGTATCTGGAGCATTTTCATTATTTAGGGCATGTGGAGGATAAGTAATACCTTCAGATCTTTGTTTCTTAAAGAATGTTTCTTCATCCATATCTTCATCCTCTTCATCCATATATTCATCCATATCTTCATCCTCTTCATCCATATATTCATCCATATATTCATCCATATCTTCATCCTCTTCATCCATATATTCATCCATATCTTCATCCATATCTTCATCCATAGTTTTCTTCTTCGTGTAAAAATTCTTCATTAAATAATCTGAATAAGCCCTACGAGCATCTGGTGAGTATGGTGATTGGCCGATTTCTTTTTCACTGTATTCAATTAGTATGTCTAATGAATGGAGAGGTTTTGGTCTTATTAGACGAAATGGATTATTTATTGTATTTGTTCCTCTCGGATCATCTTTTCCTTCTCCCTCTAAAAAAGCTTTGCGTTTTTTTGCCTGTTCAGGTGTTAAATTATACTTATCCTGTATATCTTCTAATCTTGCATAAACTTCCCTATATTGAGATATTAATTCTTCACTCACTCCTACACCTTCGAAATAAGTGCTTTTTTCTTCTTTATTATCATTTGGTGATGGTATTTCATTCATATATTGTTTTATTAATAATTTAAAAAAATAATATTTGGATCATATCGAAATGTCAAGAGAACATCCTTTCTTTCGATCAAATAAAACAGTTCAAAATTCTATCTGATGAGTTTAAGGAATCTTTGTTTATGACACAGAATTCATGAATTTAGGTACGATAGCTTCTTAGGTTAGTTGATTCAAAGCAGGAGCTTGGAGCATGTACATGTATTACTTCGCATAAAGTTCTATTTTCTATCCCACCTTTACTATTTTGTATTTTTCTTTACCGTTTGGAAGAGTTACTGTGATCGTTTCTCCTTCTGATTTCCCATTTATAGCTTTTCCAATAGGTGAAGCTATTGATATTTTGTTATGCATAGGATCTGCTTCACTTTCTCCAACGAGAATATAGTCATATTCTTGATCATCCTCTATTCTAACAAGATGAACTTTTTCTCCAAGTCCAACAATTTCATCTCCTTTTTTCCCTTTTTTTACTTTAGCATTGGCGATCATTTTTCGTAGCTCAATAATTCTCTCTTCATTAAACTGTTTTTTCTCTAATGCTGCTGTGTAAGCTGCATTTTCAGATAAATCTCCTTGATCTCGAGCCTGAGCTATCTCGTTAGCGATTTTTTCTCTAATTTTTTTCCTTTCATTCAGTTCTTTTTTCAGTTCATCAAGACCATCTTGAGTTAATATTACCTGTTTATTCATTGGGTACTAAATCTAAAAAGTAAATCGTTTGTAAGTGTATTTTTATACGCAAATCTATTGATTTGATTTATATCAGGTATAGAATCTGGTATTATCGTCCTACTGGTTTCAAAGATGAATTCCAGATCATACTCGACATTTATACCATAAGGTTTTTTAAGTTGGAATATATAATTATACCCTGTTTGTGCATTATTTTCAAAGCTGATAGTATTGTATTCTATTGGGAATAGATTTGCTATATTGTCAGCCAAATATAACTGACATACCTCATTATTTGAGAAATTTCTGGAATAGTATTGCGAATCAAAATTCGGAGTCATAAAGTCCTTGCTACCAGTTGGTACACATATCCATCCTGATGCTAAAGTTCTTTCTAGGCCAGTTGCTTTCAGTGTGATATTTTTATGGGTTGAGAAATCGCTTTTGACTGTGATAACACCTTTTATTTCTATTGATGGAAATATATCTGAATTTGTATTTGTAATATTGTTTATCCCGAAAGAGAGAAAATCTGGTGAGGTAGTTTTCTGTATATAGTTATTTACAAAAGATTTAAATTTCATATTCTGTGTATATAAAGATAAATTTTTACTTTCTATTAAGGATTTAAATGTCGTAAGGACTGAAAGTTGTCTATCTTGGTCACACGTTTGGATTAGTAGTGTAGATAGGATTTCAGAAATAATTTTATTTCTGTCTTTAATATTACTACCGGATAATAAATCTATACTTGCCAGCAGATTGTCAGAATTGATATTTGTATCTTTTATCTTAATAGGTACAATTGATAAAATCTCGCTTATGGTTTTCAGATCTGCCCATACTACTATATCTATTGTAGTATGCAATTTATTTTCAAATGTTCTTTTCATGATTGTAGAACGGATATTCAAGTCTTTGATATATGTTGTATCAGCAAAATTTACTTCATTTGTATTGTAAATCTGGTCTGACACTAGATTAAGTTCTGCCAGCTCATTATTTTCTAGATGAATTGTGTCAAGGTTTAGTGTATCTATAGAGTTAATTTTTGTTTGAGTGATTATGCCATTTTCTATTGTTAGAATCATATAAGATGCATATGTTCCTCCACCGCTTGTATATCTCGTGTTGTCTTGAAGTATAATTAAATAAGTGGTTTTATTATGTTTACCAAGTAAATCCGATATAAAGTTGTAATTTACATAAAGATCTGCAAAATAATTTATATTACTATTTAGATTTTGTATTGATTGGAGCAAATTTGTGCTGATTATTGGCGGATAAATATCTATACTATCTATAATTTGGGGCTTAGTTAATTTCAGTTTTTCCATTCCCGCTTGAAAAGTAGATAAATTTTTTTCCAACTTAGAAAAGTCAATTGTATCTAAAGAACTTTGGACATCGACTAAACTATCGTTTAAACTGTTATCTGTCAGTCTGGATATAAACTTTGAATTACAAATTGATAGATAATTATAAATAGGTAATATACTATTTACAGAGTCATTCAGACCGGATATATAATCTCTCTGTATTTCTAGGGCGTATTGAATTTTGGTATAATATTCTGCGTTTCCGGTAAGTGTAAATATAAAATTTAGCTCAGAAATTCTTTCTTGTACTTCTTTGATATTTGTGGAAATAGTATTTAGATTTTTTGCAGCTAAGTTGTAGTCATTACTTTGTAGATTTGATTCTATATTTTTGAGATTATAGTTAATTGATACAATACGTCCAGCCAAATTAATCACTGGAGAAATGATTAGTAAATAAATGAATATAAATACAATAAATAATGCCATGTACAATATAAATTCTCTAAGTGTTATGTTCCTTAGAAATCTAAATTGTTGTTTAATATTCTCAAAGATCCAAAATAAATTTCTAGATAATTTAGCTCTAAAATTTTTTTCCTCCTTTGTTGTCATTTTTTGTCTTAACTGTTCATTTGCCAAAACTACGCTGCCTATTCTATTTTTATTATAAAATTTTCTTTCGGCTATGAGCCTGGATAAAGCTCCATTGGCGTTTGTTTGTTTTGGAGTTTTGTCTTCTAGATCTGTGTCTTTTTCCTCTTTTATTTCTTTTTTGGATGAGAATAGTTCCTGTTCTTTTTGTTTTATAAATTCAATTGTTTGCGCTATGCCTCTGTCAATACTTATTTTATATTCCCAGCCGATTGCTACAAGATTAGTGGCTGGTTTATATAATCTGAGTGGAGGTAATCGTCTGTTATAATCAGTAAACTTAATTTCTCCTGCATTTGGCTCTGCCTCCATTATTTTATAAGCTATACTTAGTATTGAGATTTCCTCTGGTATGGCTAGAGAGAATATTTTACCTTTGGTATTTAGTGAAAACATCGCTTTTATAATTCCACGAACAGCGTCTAAGTAATGAATATAAAAGTCACTTTCTAGTCCATCACCTTCTATTTCTAACGATTTACCAGCAATAGCAGCGATGATTAATTTGATGTAACTAGCTTCAGAATCTGGGTTAAAACCTTTTCCTAATAATTCTCCTATTCTCACAATTCTAACGTCTAGGTTCATTTTGGTATTATATTCTAATGATAATTTTTCTGCGTATCTCTGTATTTCGGTTTCAGTATATTGAGGTAGTTCTTCAAATTTTTTATCAAACTTGGTCAGTTCTAATTCTTTATATTCAATGAGTAGTTGATGAGCTTTGATCGATGTAGTCAATAAAAATTTTGCTTCGAACTTCACGCACAGATCCAGAATTGTATCTAAATAATTCGATTCTTGTAAAAATTCTTGAGTGGAAATTTCTTCAAGATAATTTTTGGTTTCGTGCTCAAAATAATAAACATAATCTAATCGTCTCAGTTCTTCTTCTATCGATGTAATTGATGCAATATCAAGAATTGTAAGTAGTTTTTGATCTTTTATTTCAGCTGTCAAAGTCTCCGCCAGCTCACTTAATTCATCCATTATTATTACATAGCCTCCCTGCTCTATCAAATTTTTTGTAAGTTCGATTCCTAAATAATTAAGCCCTTTTACGATCAATGTTGTTGGATATTTACTTGTGTTTTTAATTTTCGTTTTTTCCATTCATATTTATAGTTTGATAGGTATGAGAAACATATTGATTTCGAGATTTAATTTATAGCCTTTTAATTTATCTCTGTCTTCTTGACTTTCAGGTAATATTTTGAATTCGATAGTATCATATCCATCATGTACTAATTTAATTTTGTGCTGTGAAGATAAATCAATATCGATATCAAATAATGGCGTTTCGCCAATGAAAATATCATCTAGATATAATTTTGATTTATCAGGAACAGAGGTGACATTTAATTTTGACTTATTCGTGTCTATAAAACTTTTTTCTGCATAAAAAATATGTCCTTCTGAGAATTCTTTACTAGGACCAAGCTCATAAGAAATAATTACATCTATACCTATTTCAAAATTTATATTCTTTACTAATTCATAATAACTTCCAGCCGGATCACTTTTTCTGGTAATTTTGACCTCGTGGGTTCCTGGAGAGATTTGGTTATCATCTAAGCAACCAGTTTCTGGAGAGATGGTCCCTATATATTCATTATCCAAATATGCATCCACTTCTCCAACTAGGGAAAATATTTTTAACCCAGAGTATGAGGGTTTTGTTCCTAAACCTAATAATTGGCCAAAGGTTAAATTCCAACTTAACCATGGTGACCAAATAGCACAAATTAGTAAAATAATTATAAAGACTATTGCTATTATTATTTTTTTCATACTAAATTTATTATAACAGGAAGTGTTTATGTGATCTATAGCATGTGCCAAGAAGGAGAAAAGTAATCATTAGCGCTAAGTGATCGTTTACTTGTCTTCTTTATCAAAATTTCTCTAACCTTTAAAGCCAGAAGAATAATTGCCAAGAATGTTTTGTTATCCTAAAATGTAAATAGTTAAATTACTTTTATGCATAATCAAAAAAAACTCAAAATCACAAATAAAAAAAAGTTTAAAAATTCTTTGCATGTAACTTTGAAAAAGAAGAAGAATAATATATTACTTTCTAAGTGTATTTGGGAGATAAAAAAGTGTCTTTCTGAAAAAAAATTATCAAAAAATAATTTTCTTATATTATCTGGATTCACTTTTGTATTTATTTTCATATTTATTTTTGCAATTACCGGACCTTTAAAATCTCTATTCCTAAAACACAATACTTTGTCTGAAGAATATGTGCTTGTATGGTACAGTTCTACTTCTCAAATTGATAAGTTGAATAGTCAAATAATAGTAAATACTCCGCCTATCCTAAAAGATAAGAATAATCCAATAAATGGAAATTCAATTTCAGAAGAGAAATTTAATGAGCTGGCTAATAAAAAAGTGTATGGTGTAATAATAAATAATCATCCAGATGCGAGACCTCAATATGGATTGTCCTTAGCTGACATGGTTATGGAGGTACTTGCAGAAGGAGGAATTACGAGATACGTTGCACTTTTTTATGAGAATGAGCCAGAAAAGATTGGACCAGTCAGAAGTTTACGTAGATACATGTGTGATTTTTTGGCTGAATTTGATAGTCCAGTTATGCTACACGAAGGTTGGGCTACTTTTAATTCTTCAAACAAAGTGTATGTACGAGAGGTGGATGCTCAGGCCGATGTAAACCAATTTGGTTATAAATCTATGCAGTCACCTGGTTCACGATATCGGGATTTGGAAAAGGCTGCAAAGTCAGGATATGTACATTCTCTTTATACAAGTTATGCACTTATAGATTCAGAATTTGATAGGTCTGCCCCAATATTAGGCTGGGAAACTGAGTCAAATATAGAAGAACTTGCTTGGAAATATGATGATTTATATAAAGATAGAGGTAATGGTGGTAAAATTAGCATTAATTTTCTTAGTTTTGCTGATGCAATATCAGCATCTGGTTTTGAATATAATAAATTATCAAATTCATATGATCGTACAATTTTAGGAACAAATGACATTGATCTAGTGAATAATCAAAGAATTTCTCCAAAGAATGTAGTTATAGAATGGCACGATTTTAGAATAGCAAATGATGGATATGCTAGAGTTATTATAGATATGATAGGTGGAAATCAAGTACAGATATACCGTGATGGAAAAGTTTTTTCTGGTACTTGGAAAAAAACAAGCAGGATGGCACGTACGAGATACTATGATAATGAAGGTAAGGAAATACCTTTAAATAGGGGCCAGATTTGGAAAGTGGTCGCTGTGAAGCAAGGTAATGCAGAACTTTCTAACGTTAGTTATCAAGAAAATTAATTATGAGACATAAATTGAAAGTTACAATTTTTTTATTTTTAATCCTATCATTTTCAGCTTTATCAGGCTGTAGCAGTACTACTACAAATAAAACTAACACGACAAGTACAGATAATAAAGTATATGATTTGATTTGGTGGGGACTTTTTGAAGACGAAAATACAATGCAGGTTTTGATCGATAAATATAAAATAACCCATCCTAACGTAAATATCAGGTACGTGCAGAAAACGACAGGTCTAGAAGAAGGGACTCTTATTGAAAATTATAGAGAAGAATTGGATGAGAACCTGACTGATAATGAACCACTCGACACTCCTGATATTATAACAATACATAATACTTGGCTTGGACGCTATCAATCAAAACTTGTTCCATCTACTTCTATAACTAAAACCGATTTGCAAAAAGATTTTTTCCCCGTAGTTATAGATGATTTTACTAGAATAAATAGTGTATACGCTGTCCCTATGTCAATGGATGCATTAGCTTTGATAACAAATACAGATCTGATGGCTTCTATAAGTGCTGTAGATTCGGCAGGTCCAGAGAATAATTGGTTTGATTTTCAAGAGCAGGCAAAAAGGGTGACAAAGAAATCAGGAAGTACGATTGAAATTGCAGGTTTTGCTGGCGGACTCAATAATGTTGAATTCTTGCCAGAAATCGTAAGCCTAATGATGCTTCAAAGTAATATTAATATGGTAAACGTAGATCAAATCTCTGGGTTTAGTTCATCGGCGATATTTGCGCAGGATGCTGAGTCACAAGTAATTTTAGATTATTTTAGGAAATTTTATACTACGAATCAGACATGGAATCAAACCTTTGATAGCGAGGTAGCGGCTTTTTTATCTAAAAAACTTGTTATGTTTATAGCACCGTCTTGGAGGCTAAATGATATACTACGTTTAAATCAGAAATATCAACTAGGACTTGATGTAGATGTATACCCTATACCACAAGTGAATCCAGCAGATCAAGAAAGCTATATATATTGGCCTACGTATTGGGGATATGGTGTAACTACTGATAGCCAACAAAGAGGACAGTCACAAGCAGCATGGGAGTTTATAAAATTCCTAACAGAATCTGAGCAACTTAAACTATATAATGAAACTATTAAAACAAAATCGGATCGTCTGGTGGATATTATTTATCCAAGATTGAGTATGGTAACTGCAGAAGAGGATAATCAATATTTGAAGGTATACATTGATTCACTTTTACAGGCGAAAAGTTGGGATATGATAGATGGATATTTAGTTGATCAAATATTTATGGATGCTTATGTTCAAAATGGTAGCCCGAATGCGGTTAATATTCAAAATGAGATTAATAAAAATGTAATCACAAAAAGAACGAAATTAATTAATTGATTATCAGACAGTTTACTTATTATCTAGTCAAATTCAAAATAAGAGATAAAATTCTTAAAACAACTTTATACTTATTTCCCATTTTTCTTTTATTTATATATTGGGGGCAAAATAGAATTTTTGCAAAGGAATCTAATAAAAAAGTCTTTTTAATTTCTCCAAAAGATAATGAGGAAATCTCTGGATTGTATGATATCAGGTGGTATATGAATTATAATGAAACAATTGTAATACCTTATGATATTAAACTGTATTCTAAAAATTGTAGCGATTTTTCTAGTAAATACATTGGGACTGTAGATCAAAAAGAGATGAACGTATCTGCTGATAATAAATTTTTTGGCTATAAATGGAATACGATGGCTCCTTTATTAAATTCTATAACTGTTGATGATGGTGAATATTGTTTAACCTTAAACATTTATCCTGAAACTAGCAAAACTGGTATACAAACTTATGCCAATATAAAGATCAATAATAAAAATAACCATGCGCCAGTTTTAGTCTCTAGTGTGCCAGATTTATTTATAAAAGAGAATGAGAAATTAAAAACGCATGTAGAAGCTGCCGATTTGGATGGTGATACGATTTATTATACTCTTGAAAATGCGCCAAATTTTCTATCAATAGACAATAATGGCTATATCCAAATAGATGAAGCTAAAGCAAAGATTGGAATTTATGTTGTAAATCTAAGTTTAAGAGATTCTAAAAATTTAACTAGTAAGTTTGTATTTGCTTTAAATGTTTTAGGGACAAATTCAGAGAATTTTTATGAGAATCTAAAAATTATTTCACCAGATGAGAATGAAGTATTTGGAAATTTCAGTAACAATCAGATAATATTGAGTCAACCAGCTAGCATAGCTGTTAAATCTATTTCCTTTTCGTCAGACGGATTAATATGGCAGCATTTAGACGGAGTTACTAATACTCTCACAATTCCATTTCCAGTAAATAATCTAGAAGAAGGAAAATATTATCTACAACTACGACTAGAAAATTCTAAAGGTGATAAGGTAGTACGCATTATAGAATTTTCGGTTTTACTAAATGAGAATTTGAACAGTAGAATAATTTCAAATGTATATGAAGTCGAACCGTCGATTGACGATGAAGTCATTTCGCTTAGACCTTCTTTATCAGGTAAATTCGTGATACCTAGCCCAAATGCAAAGAACAATTTTAATGTTTTTTTAGACGAGAAAGATATTACAGATAAATGTCAAATATTAGCAGAAGAATTTGAGTGTGTGCCAGACACTGATTTAAATATTGGTATTCATAAGGTACGTGTTAGTTTGGAGACTACTAATGAACTTGTTTTTATAAAAGAATGGTTTTTTAAAATTTCTTCCAACATAGACGATGTAATTACCACTTCCCCAAATGTGGTGAAACTTTTGGGTGGAGAAGTATCTGTTAGTGCACTAATTATCGGTTTAATTATGATTGGTTTGATTCTTATAATTATATTTATTCCATGGTATATTTATTCTATTTGGACGAGAAGAAATATAGAAAATAAACTTGATAATTTTACTAAACCGACCTTTGCAGGATTACCAAATCAAGGTTTACTAGCCACTGACCAAGTTCAGGGTTATGATGCTTGGCAAAATGAACAATTGTCTAAACAAAAAAATGTGTCAGTAGATACACAATCAGAAAGTACTACTGATTATTCAGTTAATGTGCAGTTTTTGGATGAAAGTAAGGATATAGAAAAAAATCCGAAAGTACCGAAAATGTACACAGAAGATGATATCCCTGAATGGCTGAGAGAAGTACCTAGCTCTGCCACGCCAGTAGATGCTTCTGGAAGTAAATACTCTATTCAAGAGCCAGCAGTAGGTACAGAACCTTACGGTTATTCAGAGTATGAAAAAGCAGATAATAATGATCAATTGTAGAATATTATATCCAGTTAATTTGCTGCTTAAGGCCGTGAATCATGGTAATTATTCAGTCCAATATAAAAATTACTTTTATAGTTTCTGGCACTTGTAATGAATCTAATTCTGTCAAAGAGACATTTTTTAGTGATTCAATCGCAGTATTATCGAGCTTGTTTGCATTTTTTATGCGAATGCGTATGAGACTGTTGTCATAATCATAAAAAATATTATAATTTTCTTTTAAAATAGGAAAATTTTTGGCCCATGGATTTTCATTGAGAAATGTAGTATATTCTTTTTCAATTTGTGAAGATTCATTGACTATTTCATATAGAATTTCAGAATTTCCTAAATCTTCGATTGGTTTTGTTGTGATATTGAATGATGTTATAAATTCTTTATCATAAAAAATCCCTAATATATAACTGGAATCTGGAGCAAATTTATTTGGTGATACTTTTAATGTATTCTCTTCCCATTGAATGATGAATTCTATTTTAGGGATAGACATCACTTCTATTTTTTCCTTATCAGAATCGTTTAGATTTTTGAAATACAATTCAAAAGTATCATAAGTAGAATAATATTCAAGATTAGGGTCTGGGAAAATTGAGACAGTTATATTCTTTCTTAAACCATTTATAATTATATAAATAAAAATAGAAAATATAGTTAGTGAGATTATGATTATTGCTAATTTCTTATTTTTATTCATCGATAATCTGTTCAAAATTATCCGGATATCCAAACCCTATTATAATATGTCCATTACAAGAATTGAAACTATTACCAGATTTATAATCTATTAAATAATAATTTGTTGTCTGTATAGAATTTGCTTCGTATACTTTTAGATAATCTTTGTCGATTGAAGCGAGTATTCCAACATGTGTAGCGATAGAGTTTGTGCTATCTTTATTAGTGAAAAATACTACAAATCCAGGTACTAGATCGTCGAAATTAAAATTCTTATTTACATCTATATAATGATGATAAAAAGTGAATGCTTCTTGCAATCTTGAAGGTAAAGTGGTTTCTGGATCAGGTAAATTCAGACCAAGTGTTGTATATGTATCAATTATTAATTGGGTAGATAAATACAAATCTTTTTCAGTGATACCCTTTAGCAGCAAATTACAATTTATATTTTCTGTCTTTGTTCGATCGCAATTTTTCCATTCATTAAATAGATTATCATTCCAATGAAAATCCTTACTTATTGGCTTGTTGTATAAATTCCAAAAGCCCTGTTCTAATTTATTTATATATTTGTATGCGGTATCAGAAATTATATTAGATTGTTTAATTCTAGTTTCATCAAAGAGAAAATGGTTTGGACCAAGAACATATGAACTGGATGAGCCATTTAGAATAGGATCTGAAGCAGCTAATACATTTTGATCTTCATATTGGTAAGCAGTTCCTGGATCTTGAGAATCTGTATTTAAAGCATGCTGAAATTCTGTATCCTTTAGAACTTGTAATAAAGTGATAAATGCGAATGCTATTGCTACGATATTATCCAGAGACCATTCTTTCAGATTTAAAGAAGAAAGTGTGAATATTGCATTAACTATAGAAAATATATTCATAATGCTATTTTTTACGCTTTCAACAGCGCTCTCTGCTCTATTAAATAACCATCCAAAAAGTGTACTAAATAATCCTGATCCTATGGTAGATCCAACTAATGTACCTACTGGTCCAAAACTTGATCCAACTATACCTCCTATTATTCCACCAACAGTACCGCCTACAGCTGCTCCAACAGCGGTTAGCGCTCCGCCTCCTGATGCGATTCCAATTATTGTACCTATTGTAGTGCCTATAGCAGTACCCCATCCAACTGGGCCGGCTAGACCTTGAAGTTTACTTATCCATGGAGCTAACCTCACTACACCAGCAGATAAAACTTTTCCGATTCCACTTTTACCTATTGCGCTGATAATACCATTTTGGGACAAACTCATCTGGGATATTGTAGTTAGGGCAGAAGGAGCCAGAGCAGCACTACGGCCTATTGCTGTCATGTTTGCACCAAAAATTTCTAGATTGACAAAATTATTGATGTTATTAAGGCCACTTCCTGAGGCAAAAGCTTTCCCCCAGAATTTACCTACATCTTGAGTAGAGTTCCAGGTATGCACCATTTCGTTAAGCCATCCAGCGCCTGCCCCAACAGAAAGGTAGACCATGGCAGGTGATGCCAAAACACTTCTAATACTGCCAAGAAATTTTGCATTTTGTACTATAGTATTCGAATATTTTGATACAGCATAACCAAGTCCACCAAGCGTGGCACCTCCAATCAGTGCACCAGCAAGAGGATTACCAGTTATCATACCAATAATTGTACCGATTAGCATGCCTGTACTACCCCAGTTAAATGCTTTTATTATTTGTGGTGAGAATCCTTGGAACATTTTTTGTAAACCTTGAGAGGGACCTGTGAGTCTTTCTGCAAGTTCCAGTCTTTTTAAATATGCTTTTTCGAGATCAGTTAAACCTTTTATGTTTTGTCTTCCGGTTAATATTGTTTTTTCGATTTGTAACCTTGTAGCTGGATTGCTAGCTAAAAATGAAGTCCCACCTATAAGCGGGTTTGCACTTAGAAAACCTTCAATAATTCTTGGATTTAAGTTGTAAATGTATTTTTGCAGAGCAAACGGTAGATTTGTTAAAGTTTTGAAAGATATATTTGTCAATATGTTGTTTGCCTGTCTAATTACGTTCACGCCAAAGCCAGCAGCAAACCCAGCAGCTAATGCTAGGGGATTACCACCACTAACTAAAAATGCAGCTATTCCAGGCGTTATACCACCGAGAACTCCTGCCTGTATTGTATTTATAGTATTTCCCATAATTTTTCCTGCTTGCAGTAATCTTCCAGGAGTTTTAAGTGTTTCTCGCAAAGCTGTTTTAGTAGATGCAGGTAATCTTTCTAATACTGCTACAGGCTTTGATGATTCTCTGCCTTCTATAATTGCTTCCATTCCTTTTTCTGGTCTTTGTTCTAGAGTAGTGAGAATTTTGTCGTATCCTGCTCGGGCTTTAGTTGGAATATTGGACAGGGCTTTATATGCTCCACGTATTGGACTTGTTATTGGATTAAAAACTTTATTCCGAAAGCCCCTATACAGATCTGAGACAAATCTGATCATTGTATTTCCTCTTGCTGCTGTCGTATAGGTTGTGTTGATTTTGTCTATTACATCACTGACCAAAAGTCTAGCATAGATAGATGCTGATTGCGGAATTAGATAACTTAAAAATGTCCTTCGCTTTTTACTTGTGTATCGTCTCCAGGCAAGTTTGACAGCAAATGAACTACGGTGGATCGAATGCATTTCCATAAACCTTGGGTTTTGTGGTATAGTTGCAGGCGGTGGTACATGTCGAAATCTGTCTACAGATTCTTGCTCTTCTTGTGATGGTAGGGCGGTATATATACCAGTTTTTTGTTTTTGACTTTGAGTTGGTGAGGCCATTTATTAGTCTAGTGAAATAAATTTATTATAAAGTTGTGCATTGCCAAATGCCTCTTTTAGAATTTTTTCTAAGGCATCTTCGTTTACTACGAAACCGTATGACTCAAAAACTGTTTTACCTTTTCTACCTAATTCATCATATAAATACAAATCACATACATATTTTATCCGGTACTCATTTTTATCAAATTCTGATGCGTTTCGTATTTTCGTAAAATAATAAAATGACGGTAAGGTAAAGCCTGATTGTATAAATCTGAGCACAACTTCAATAAGCTCATACAATAAAATTTCTTTATTTTTTTTGCTCAACATGGTCATTGTTTTGATTTGATTTATTAATACTTCTTTTATTAAACTTTCTAAATTCTCTAGATCTAAAGAAAATTTGAAGCTATCAGGATTAACTGTTTGCGCATAATAGGCAATTAAGTTGCCAATAATTTCAGTTAGAGGCGTTTCTTTTTCTAAATATTCATACACAAGTTTGGAAAAATAAAATAAAACTTGGAAGGTTAGTTCAATGATCAAGTCTTCAAATTCTTTCTTATATACTATCGGCAAAAAACCACATGTGGTGATATTTGTAAATTCTGTCAATAATAATGGAGATAAATTCGGTAAAGTAGTAATGGTAGAAAAATAACTTGCGATGTTTTTTTCTATTTTTTCTGTTTCTATAAGTTTGATAATATCAAGTGCACCATTCTCAAATTTTGGTATAAATCTATCAACATCAAAAGCAATGTATTGTTTCTGTGGCGCATTCTTCACGCCAAATTTATAAAGTAAACCATATTCTTCTGGTGTTTGAATTCTTCTTAGAGAATACCGCGCATATCTTTTAAATGCCTGCTGATATCGTAACATGAATAAATATGCATACGATTTTGTAAATGATGTAGCTTTTAAAGATATGCCAGATTTTCTTAGAAGCTGGAAGAGGTTAGCTCCATCTCGTGTTTTGTAAACTCTGAAATAATTTTCAACATTTTCAGGTATATTTATGATTTCAAATTTATCAGGGTTGACTATGACCTGCGCAAAATAGTTGAAAAAATCAAATGGTAAATTATCTATAGTTTTAGAATCAAATACTTTTTGTTCTAAAGTTTTAATTTCATTAATAGAAGTTTGCATATGAGATAAACCAACTAACAATTTAGTCCATAGGCTCAAGCATTAACATCTTTTATAATTTCCTAAAATCTAATGGCTATGTGACATAAGACTTGTTGCGGAATAAGCGAATTTGCCTTTATCTATAACGTTTTTTTTAATAAAAATAAATCGTAAGATGTACTTTCCAGCATATTAAAAGTTGTTCGATATTTTTGTTACACAAAGGCTAGTTATTTCATAACAATTTTAATATATATAATACCTGTTTACTGCAAATTGTAGTTGATTTGTACATAACCTTTTAGCTAAGAAATCTTTGGCGTAGATGTTCTGGTATTTTGTTGCTAGCAAAAGTACCGAGTAGCATCTTGCCATGCTTGATTGAATTTGATGCTGCATCATTTATACTTTGTCCTAACTGCTGAACCATTTCGTTTGCTGATGGTATATTGAGAAAATTATCTATAAATTTCGAAATCGATGGAGCTAGCAAGAATGTAGCATAAGCTATGAGATAATGGATCATATTGCCGGCAAAATATTGACTTGCATCATAGCCCATGAGAGGTGGAATCCAATTTAAATTTTGTGTGGTTGGTTCTTTCACAAATACTATGATGAATAAGAATAATGCATATGTTACGATGAATGTCAAAGCAGCTCCGAGATTGATTTTTATAAAATTGATAACAGTATTACTACCACCACCAGGTAAAGCTGCAAAAAAGAAATAGAATGGAGCCAAAATAGGCCCAATAGTTAACACAATATATTTATTTAAAAGTGAAAAGAATATTTTGGTTGCTGCCGTGAATGCAGCGAAGCCAAGTACTATATCCAACAACGTTTTTGCTAATCCAATATTTTGTATAGTATTCACTATGTCATTAATTAGCCCTCCAATTACCTGGATAGATCCAATGTCTTTTGGAATAAGCGTTTCGATACCAGCACATTCTGTGTCTCCTTCTTTACAGAATTGTATGTTTGCTGTATTGAATAATTGCCATAAACTCATTTGCGGATCGTCTGGTTGAAGTTGATATCGAGAAATATATTCCGGCTGTTGTTCAGGATGTGAGCTAGGTCTCCATTGGATAGGTTGTCCTGTAGAATCTTGCCATATAGTACTATAGCCAGGAGCACCAGGTCCAGACAACATCAAATTCTGCACCAGATTTATACCTACAGTAGTAATATCCACAAAGATGGCACTAACTGGATAGCTGAAAGTGATTAAAATTAGAGCAAGTATTATAGTTGGAATTGAGTTAAATATAGTAATTGGTGTCTGTCCCGAAATGCTCTTTCTAAATAAAATCAGAAACGCAATTATGATGATCAAAACTATGAATAATACATAAACTATATTTCTAGACCATGCCCAGAAGCCTTGAACTGGCTGAAGTAAACTAAATCCAAGGCCAGGACGATACACATCGATTTCATTTGGATTTTGAGCAAAAGCAACGTCAGGTCCCTTTTGTATTTTTGCGATTTCCCATTCAAAATAATCTTCAATACTTGCTGGTTTTGATTCATATAATGCTCCAGAAAGAATTAATACTCGCCCAATTGGTGTGTTTAGGCGTGAAGTGATCTGGTCTTTATAAGTTGGACAAGTGTATGTATGAAGTTCTCCAGATGTACGATCAGCATTTCCCGTTTCTGGACAGCCTAACATCTCATATCGTAAAGCGTCAAGGGTGGCTGGAAATGAACCAGTTGCCTCTGTACTTGCAGCACTTACTTTGCTTGGTGATAGTATTAAAGTAGTAAATGAAAATAAAAATACAAATAAAGATAAATACAAAAGTTTTCTCATCCTCTTCATGTTGAATTTGATTAAATATTGTTTAATACAGTATAGAAATAAAATATAGTTATGGCAAGTTCTAAAATATTGCATAGATTTTAATGAGTTGGTTAAATCGCCTGAGATACAAGTGTTCAAAACATAAATTAAAGTTTTTTCAAAGGCACTGAGATTCAGGAATCTCGGTTCCCTTGATCTATAGCTGGATTAAAAATTGTATAAATAATAATTTAATTATAAATACTAGAATTTAAGACAACTCTATCAATAGTTTATGATATTTTATACTCGAAAGTAATGAACGAGTGTATAAGTTTTATTGTATAAATTAAAAGTTATTTCTTATTTGAACTAAAAAACAAAGCTGAAAGCGTACGTCTGGAGACTGACAGTGTTATTCTATAATAGGTTTTTCTACTATGTCACTTAGCGATCTTTTTTCTCCTTTTTTACTTTCCCATTCTTGTATTTTCTTTTTTAACTCGCGAATTTTTTGTATCTGCGAAGCTAAATAAACTCGCAGATAAATGACATCTCCTTGATTAGCATATGATGCGAACTGTTTGATAAAATTACTATTGACATTATCCATTTCTTCGTTAATGACCTTTTTAAGTTCTATGTTATTTTCACTATCTTTTATGAATTTATTTGTAAAAGTTATCATATCTGACATGGTGTTTAGTTTTATTTTTCCTTTTTCTTCATAATAATTTATAGCTATGTATAAAGTAGCTTCTCTAATCATATTAAGATATAGATAGTATAATCTTTCTTTACGTTCAGTCGAAAGACCAGTTGATCTAAATATTATATTGAGTATTGTATTATCTATAAACATTGCATTAAAAATTAACCAATTTTAAAGCCAGATAAAACGCCAGCGACTAAATTTGTCATCATGTTCTGTGAGACTGCTTTTCCTAACTTATCTTGGTCTACTTCTGAAATCGATTCGAAAAGTTTTTCATATTTACTTTCAAGATCAGGATATCTTTTTACCTCTTCTGCGCTTGGTATATAAAACCTTCTTATTTTGTCTGCAAGAGATGTAGTTAATTGATTTAAATCAGCAACGTAATTTATTGCATTCAGTTCTCTCTCTGACCAGTATTTAGATTTGACTCTAAGGTGATAAGCTTCCAAATAACTAAGGCCGATTACTGCAACTACTGCCCCTGTAGACCATCCTGGTGGCCAGACTGATAAGAATGGTAATGATGGGTTATAGCAAAAGAATTTAAGTGCAAATAATGCAAACATTGCCCATCGGAAATATTTAATACAGTCTGCCCTTTTTTTTAAAATCTCTGATCTAGCTTTTGCATAAGGAATTGCCTCTGACGCAAAGGTTAGATACCTCGTCATTTCTGCAAATAAACGATTTTGTTCTTCTAGCATACCTAGATTCTCTTCTACTTCTTCTATGACCGCACCCTGTTCAAAAAATCTAGACATGAGCTCTGGCATTTTCTTCACTGGAGCTACTCCAACAGTACCTCCTCTATCATCATATAAAGTTTTTAGGAGAGCGGCATTTTGACCAAACACATTACATAAAAATGTATTATCTTTATCACTTGCTTCAACAACTTTGGAGAATTCTTCAAATTTTTTTCTTAACAATTCTTCTCTATCTGTTGCATTTGGATCGATATCAAATAAAGTATATAAATCATCCTCACATCCTTTTTCTTTATATAATTTCAAAGACTCAGCAAAAAAATAATCTTGTAAAGTTAGAACTGCTGGTATGTATTCGGAATCGATCGTTTGATATTTTGTTAAATTATGTTCCAGCTCTCCCTTAGCCCTTTCAAGTTCAGCTTTTATTTGTGGATCAGTTGTTGTATTTATTTGAGTTTCTAATTCTTGGATTCTCTGCTGTATTTCTCTTATTGCAGCGATCCTGTTCAATGTATCATAATCATTTAAAATATCCCTTGATTGTCTTGGAGGTACTTTACCCCAGTATTCTGCTCTGATATCTAATTCAAATTGTTTTCCTAGTATACTTGGAATGTGGATTGTATCTGCTGGTAAACCTTGGTCCATAACTCTTCTGAAATATTCATAATAAAGTGTTCTTTGAAATATTTGTACTTCTGCTTTATGAATCCTAAAACCTCCACCAATATAAACTTCACCTGTACCTGCGATTCCTTCTGTGTCGTTCAATTCAGAATCATATGCCATCTGCCATAATTGCCCAAAACCAAAAGGAGAGTTATCTATATCAGTTGATTTTGTAATTATTCTTTCTGGAGTACCATCTGTTCTAGTTTTTGCAAATAATTTAGCTATTTTATCACCACTTATAGTTACAGTACGACCTTTATATTTAAAGGTTACTGTTGCGCCTTCTAAAACAGTACTGAACGCTTCTGTCAAAGCTTGTCTATGATTGACCCGATTTTCTCGTAATTCTGTATATTTAGAATCAATAGCAGCTTGTATTGCACTTAATTGAGCTGTTAGTGTTTGGGTGTTACTTTTTTCATCTGCTTCTAAATACTTTTTTCGTAATGCCCTTAATGCATTTTCATATTCCATTGCTCTGTGTATATGCCTAATTGCAATTTCATGTTCTGTGTATACTTTTTCATATCTATCTCCATGGTGGTCAGCACCCATACCTTCACTCCCATATTGTCTTAATAGATCTACCATAGACTCTACTAGCTCAGAACTAATATGGCCACGGATAATATCACCTTCTTTAATATCGCCTGGTTTTATATCTTCACCATCTAAATTAGGATCGCCAAATATAGTTCTTTTCACTTCAGCTATTGACCTTGCTACGCTTTCTCTATTTTGTTGAAGACGTGTATCATAATCAAGGTCTGTAAATTTCAATGGTCTAGTAAATGCTTCTTGATTAAATGTGATTGCTCCGCCTCTAGGATCAAAATTTATTTCGGGTAGAGCCTGCCATAACATGAAATTTAGAGTTTGACGAGGAATACCAGTCTTGGCCATCATCTCAGTTAGAATTGTAAGCGTGGCAGAATTATGTGCTTCCATGCTAGGGAGAACTGCCTGATATGGAATATATGGTACAAATTCAAATCTACCTGTAGTTGGATTTTTTACAGGTACTGAGTTACCTTTTTCTATTACTAAAACTCTAGGTTTGCCATCAGGTTCATTTTCCCTGCCATTTTCTTTATCCTTGGATGTATATCCGTAGCTCATGTGCATTTTTGGAGGAGCGGTAAATTGTATTCTTTGTCTAGGTGTTACTGATTCACCAAAAAAAAGTTTCCCCACATATCTAGCAAAACCGCCTCTGCCAAGAATTTTGATTGCATTATCTCCCCAAGAATAAGTTTCTGATGGATGTGTCAAAAATGGAAGTCTTGAAACAACTCGACCTACTAAACCAGCTTCGATCCTTTCACCAGTTATCTCTCTACGTTTTTTCAATGTTGATATTCTTCTATCAAGTGCAGCTAATGCTTTTCTATCATCTTGTGGTATATCTAATCTTTGTTGTTCTAGGGCAGCTATAGCTGCATCTATATCACCACCATGTTCATCTGTTACAGTTACACCCATAATCTCTCCATAACTTCTGCCATGTGCTGATGCTACATTTTTGAATGTTCCTAATATCTCATCAGTACTAAGTATACCTAACCATTTACCAGCTTCAGCTTTTTGGGTCACTCTTGCTGGATTGTTTTGCACAGATTGCCAAAATTCATAGAATGGTCCTTTACTTTTCAATCCTGGAGTTAATTGATATCGAAGCCATGCCCTGGCGCGTTTAATATGCCTGCCAATGATTGGAATGGTGTCACCATATAGCATAGCTACATCATGAGCTCCCATGTCAAAAATCCTTGGAGTTACTGGACTTCGGCGTGTAGCTATTGAAATTATCTGGGTAACAGGATCCCTTTGTAAAATATCTAGATCAGTTGAGTAAGGGCTATATTGTGTTCTACCTTCTGGTTTTGATGGGACGTAATATACTTCCATATTTTGAAGATTTTGATACATATTCTGTATATAGTTTTCATCCTTACCTGATATTCTTCTTATTAGATCAATTAAAACAGTAAGTTGAGTTCTTCCTTCTTCTACATTTTTTTTATCTTCTGAAAAAACAGATCTATGATAAACATAACTATCAATAAGCCAGGCTAAAGTTCTCCTCAGATCTTCTCTCTTGAAATTTTTTATATCCTCTACTTCATATCCTTCTAGTCCCATTTGTTCAGTTATATTACTGATTGTCCGTGCTATACTTTCTAGTCTTTCTGGATCATCTTGTGTTTCAAGCAGTAATTCATTGATAATATTAATTACTACCTGTAGGTCTCTATCCATATTTTCAGCATATTTCCTTGATTCTGGTATAACTCCATCAACAGATGATGCTTTTTGGGGATTAGTTAGATACAGATCGCCAATATTCTGACATGGTTCATCAGAGCCTACTCTTGCTGCTAGTTCAAAAAGTGCTCTATTTGTCCTATCCTCTGCAAGTATATGTGCAATTTCAACTTTACTTTCTTTTCTTAGAGATTTTAACAGTATATTTTGAAAACTATGTCTTGGATCATGTTCACTAAAACCTGCGGCTATCATTTTCTTTTTATATTCGCTGTCTCTGGTATCCAAAAATACTTCTAGATATTCATCTCCTTCTTCACCAGGTGAAGCTACACTTTCCACAGTTTCTGGACCAAGATAGGCTACTACTACTGTGTCATCAATTGAATCTAAATTTACAGCCATCTGAAACATTGTTTGTTTGCCTAGATCATCCTTTCCTTCGCCTGATAAATAACTGATCAATTCTTCACGCGACATGTAATGATCTGGGTTGTTTGGGTCTCGTATTAGTCTTGGTGCTACAATATCTGCAAAACTCTCTGCGTCTTCATACACCAAAACATAATTACCATTACGAGTAAGATATAATTTAGGTTGTTTTTTTTCTTTTGGAGCTGGAAATTCTGAGTTTCGATTTCTTCTTGCTATTAAAGCATCTTCTATTTTACTAATGACTCCATTTTCATCTGAATAATATTCTTCTAAATGGCTAGAAATTTTATCTCTGTATTTTTTCATTGCCTCACCTAATGCTCTCCTTCTGTCCATATATTTTTGAAGTTCTTTGTAACGAGGATTGTTCTGCAAGTCTGTTTTACCCGATGAAATTAATTCTATTACATTTTTCATATCTACAGGGAAATAGTCTGCCATAATTTGATGAATTCTTTCATCGGAAATTATTTGTTCGAAAGCCTCTTTTGGGTTATCTTGTCTTGCTGCCTCAGACAATGCACTTTTTATTTCTGACTCAAAGGAGAATTCTAGAAATCTTGTTCTCATAATCGAAGTATCAGCGTCGCTTATAAGTTGTTCATAGGTTTCAACGTTTTCTGCTAAATCAGTTAGTTCTTCTAATACTTCGCTTATAGCTTGTTTTTCTGCAGATGCTATTGTGTCTGTTTCTGTTTCCGGAGGTTGTCCTTTTCTAACAGTTTCCACCTTTGTCTCTGCTCGTCTACTGAAACTTTGTAATAGAGAACGTACTTGTCTTGCAGGTGATGATTCTGAAAGCTCTTCAATATCTCCATTGTTATCAAATGATAATTGGGTTTGAGCGATACCTGCAGTAGTTTTGAGAATAGTTTCTTCTTTTTGTCTTCTTTTGTCATCTTTTAATCTTTGTGCCTCTTTCCATTCATTATCTTCCATTATAAGTTGGCTAATCGTGTAAGCTTTTTGGCGTACCTGTGTCTTGTAATCTTTAGCTCCATCTTTTGCCAACTCTTCATGTATTCCTTGTGTAAGCTTTTTTATATTAGTTAGAATTGGTTTATCACCAAAAGCTTCAAGTGCTATATCCAGTTGATGAATGTCTCTGGCCAAAGATTTTAACTGTGCAGGGTTGCTAAGTTGAGAATAAAATAGGCCTAAATTTGAGTAAACTTCAAAATTACCAAAAATTCTTACGCCATTTGTATGCAAAACTGCCTTTACTTCTTCTGGATTTTCGTCAGCAAGAGATATCCCTAGTGAAGATAATAGTGCTCTTGTTGAAAGAAATTTTCTCGCTAGTTGTCTCTGGACAGCCTTTATGTCATCTTCTCCTTCAATACCTTTAAATCTTTCGCCCATTATTGCATATAAAGCAGTTTCCTCTTCTATTTCACGTTTGATGGCTTCCTTTGAGCTTTCTATTCTTACTCTTTCTACTCTTCTCATTTGTTGTATATTCAGTGCTTCGTCGATAACTTCATCTATAACTCTTTCTGCCTCTTTTTCTGCTTCGTTGGGGTCAGTTTTTTCATCTATTCTTTTTTTTGCCTTATCAATATCTACTGTAATATCTTTATCGAATTTTTTTCTTACCTTTTCTCTCAGACAATCCAGTTTGGCTTTTGCAGTTTTTTTCTTTTTTTCTTTTTCAGATTTCTCAACTAAATCTTCTAAGGTTTTACTTTTTCTAGGTTTTTCTTCGGGCGTGGCTTCAGTCTCAAGTCTAGGAGTAGGTTGTGATCTTGGTTCACTTTCTGGAATAGCCATAATATTTACTAGTTATTTATATAAAAATGTTTTGTCGTAAATAATATTATACGTTTAATTTATTATTAAACACAATAGATATTCTTGTCTAATAATACATGATATTGAATAAGTTGGGATATATATGAACGGTGTGGTAAAAATAAAGTGTGTTAAATTTAAATAGCATTTACGCACTTATTCATTATAGTCATCAAGTATATCGAATAAAGTTTTATCAATGTTGTTAACTATACTATTAGACAGTAAAATATTTTGTAGGCTTTTTGTGGGAAATCTGTATGTCGATCGTTAGGTAAATTAGATACGATAGTAAACTCAAAATAAAATTGCTAGTTTAGATATAAATTTAATTTCATTTTTACATTGGTATAGATAAAAAAATTGATAAAACAAAAATGAGATTAAAAGGGATTTAAGATGAATAGAAGCAACAGGAAAAAATATATAATGAAATTGACTACATTATAGTCTTGAAATGATTGCACCAGCTGAGAAAGAAATATGTTAAGCGTAATTTACAGAACTGAGATTCGTAAGATCTATACAACCTATACATCTATAATTATTTAATTATTTTGTTCATTATTTGTTATTAATTATGAATATGAATTATAAATGAATTTTGCAAAAATAAAAAATTGATCATTTCTCGTTTATATTTTACTTCTTGAATATATTTTCTTATAATAATAAAAATAGCATAATAATATAATTATACATAGAATACAATGAGATTGAATATCAGAAGGTTAATCATACTAATTCTCATTATCATTACTTTTATTTTGGCAGTGGTAGCAGTTATTATTGGTTATCAACTATCTAGGCAGCCAACTGTAGCGCCAGAAGAAGGTAAAGCGGCAATAGTAGATCAAACAACTATAAATAGCAGTTGTATAAATACAGGTTATGTTGGAGCTGGTTCTGGGTGTTGTTGTACTAGTGGTGGGGGGCAGACTGGCTGTCTATTTGTGAATGACGGAGGTTGTTCAAGTTATGCACAACAAAATCGAGGGCATTTCGTGATGCAATATTGTGCACTTCAAAGCGGGAGTGGAAACAGTGGTGTGTATCAACCAGCTTGTCGTCCTATTGAGCAGAGTTCAGTTAATGGAAATAGATGTGAGGATCAGGTTGCTGCTAAATATCAATCTTCTCTACAGAATCCGTCATGTATAGGCAATGGTGTAGCAGGAGATTGTATCTGTACCAAAAGAATAGAAGATGTATGCAGCTATTGTGGAAATATCGTGATCTGTGAACCTGCTCAAGCTGGAGTCACGCCTACACCAGGAGTTGGAGTTACGCCTACACCAGGAGTTGGAGTGACCCCAACACCACAAGTAGTTTTACAACCATGTGGGCAGCCATGTAAATCAACAAGTGACTGTCGAAGTCCGACACCAGCTGGAGTGATTACTGAATGTAAATACGATCCAAACAAAGGGTATAATACATGCCAAAGCGCAGCATGCCCAGCAGGATATACAATAGATGGAGCGAATTGTGACTGTGGACTTGCAGGTAGGAAATGTGGAGAGACATGTGGTGCAGCACAGGGGTTATGTGCAGCAGGAGGGATGTGTACATATGTTACATCAGGATCGAATTGTTCAGCATCAGGTAGTCCGACATATTGTGTACCATATGGACCAGAGAATCCGGATTTTGAGAGGTTAAATTGTGTAGCTAGAGATCAGAACAATCAATATTATAGGCAGAAGTCAACAGGTAAGACAGTGTTTACGCAGGCAGATATAATAGCAGCATGTAAATGGTGTGGGAATGGTATACAGGAATCAGGAGAAGAATGTGATGATGGGACGAAGAATGGGACGAGTGGGTCATTATGTAGTACGAGTTGTACTTTACTGATCACGCCAACCTTAACTCCAATTCCGACGTCTCCAAATGAGTCACTATCCTCTACTCTTCCTAATACTGCAATAATAGATGATAATATAGATAAAGTAATTATGGGATTTATGTTAGTTACTGCTGGTGTTATTACATTATTTTTTTCTGTAGACAATTTCTTGTTAAATCAGATTAAGAGTGTATCTAGAATAATTAATACTTGGAATGATAATAAAAAACAAGAGATAAAAAATAACTTTGAACAAGAAGTATCTAAGTTAATAATAAAATCAAAATAAATATAAATTATTAGAGAGATATTTTTATGAGTTCACGTAAATTGATAATAATATTACTTATTTTTATCAGTATTGTATTAGTAGTTGTAGCAATTATTGTAGCTTATCAGTTATCTCAAATGCCAACTACTGCGCCAGAAGAAGCAAAGGCAGCTCCAGCTGCATGCTGTTGTAGTCAAAGTGATTGTAGTGGAGGTTGTTCACAACTTGGTACTGGGAATAAGTATTGTTGGTGCGGTACAGTAATTAATGGTTGTTGTGCAGACGGAACAAATACTCCAGAAGGCCATACTGATTATATGTGTGGAAATACAAATTGGGATAATTCTAAAGTTTGTTATGATTGTCCTAGTGGCTATCAAGGTTGTGGGGCTACGGTATGCAGTTCGGTAAATATTTTATGTACACGAGACTGTGGTGCAGGCGTAACGCCGACTCCAACTCCGAGTCTAAAAAACTGTAGAGGATCATGCAGTAGTGATAGTGAATGTGGTATTGGGGGTATAGTTCATGTGCAGCTTGTTTGTAGAGGTGGAATGTGTATCAATCCTGATTGTGGCGTAGATCAGCAAGACGCTAACTGCTTTTGTGCAAGCCAAACATGTGGAGAACTCTGTGGTCCATCAAACCCAGGTCATTTATGTACTGGTAATGATATCTATAATCGTCCATTAGGTTGCTTATTGTTTAATGATTCTAGTTGTACGTTTCGATGTCAGCCAAACGTAAACCCAATTGCAGTATGTGATAGGTGTGGAAGTGTTTGTAATAGCCAGAATCCGGCTGGATTATATCAGAGAACAAATTATACATCTTATGAACAGTTAATGGCAGATGCTTGTACTTATAGTCCAAATCCTACTCCCACTCCCACTCCTACACCTACACCTACACCTACACCTATTCCTACATCTATATCGGGTATATGTAATACATCTTGTAGTGCAAATAGTGATTGTATAGGCGGATTGATATGCGATCCAGCAACAAACATGTGTAGAAATTCTCAATGTACATCTGAAACTGATTGTGTTTGTAATATGATTACGCCAACTCCAGGAGTATGTAATTCAACATGTAATGTAAATGATAATTGTGGAGGAGGTTTAGTATGTGACCCGTCAACAGGTATGTGTAGAGAGTCGGCTTGTTTGAGTGATTCAGATTGTATATGCGATGTTTCCCCTACCCTACCAGAAACAGCGATAATAGATGATAATATAGATAAAATTATTGTTGGATTTTTATTATTTACAATTGGTGTGATAGTTATATTTATAGGAGGAGATGTATATTTGAATAATCTTATATTATATGAAGCAACAAGATTTTTACCAGAAAAATTAAGATTGAAGTATTTCAATACTTATGCGAAGAGCGATCTAAGGAGGCCAAAGAAGAAAAAATTTGAATATTGGAAATTATCACGCAAGAAATAATTCTATCAATGAAGATATATACGAAAACTGGCGATTTTGGGGAAACAGAGATTTTTTGTGGCAAACGTATCTCGAAAGCTAGTTATAGAATTCGAGTCAGTGGAGCTATTGATGAGTTAAATTCTTCTCTTGGAATAATCGTTTCTGATCTGGAGTATGGTTTGATAAAAGAAAAATTGATTCGAGTTCAAAAAGAATTATTTGAATCAGGTGCTGATGTGTCTCTAGGTTTTTTAAATGAGAAAAGAAAACTTTCTTTTAGGATCAATAAAGTTCATATACAACGTCTTGAGCGGGAAATTGATGAATGGGAGTGTGATATTTCTTATTTAAATAAATTTATTTTACCGGGAGGATCTCGTGATGGTGCCTTGCTTCATTTTTCTAGATCTATTTGTAGGAGGTTAGAGCGAGAATTAGTGGCATTAAGTCAAGTAGAAAAAATAAATCCTGATTTATTGGCTTATTTTAATAGACTGTCTGATTGGTTATTTGTGCTGGCGAGATATGTTAATAAATTAAAAGGAACACTTGAGATAAAATTTGAGCCTAAATACAAAAAACTGACAAGAAATCTTTAGAAAAGCCAAAAAATAATAATCAAATTTTCTAAACAAGTTGGTTCGTTGCCGAAGGTACGAATTAATAAAAGGATTTTAGTAGAATTTTATAAGGCGAATTATAATGCAAACTATCCAAGCTGGTGATAGAATAATTACAATTATAGATTATACTTTTTAAAAAAATTTATATTTTCATGAAGAAATTTGTTTTATTTATTTTATTGATATTAATACTGATTTTCCCAAATACATCACATGCTGAGGACAATAAAGAGGGTCATAAATGTTCAGGAAATAATTGTCTATCATGTACTATGGGTGAAACAGACTGTTTAAGTGGAGTCTGTAATGCATTTATATGTGAAGCAAATGACAATATTCCTCCTTTACCCCCTGTTATAACTAATATACAAGAATTATCCCAACCTTTAAATGGAGGTGCTATTCGAGTCAGAGGATATGGAGAAGCAAATACTAGGGTTATTATAATTATAGATGGTGAAGAATTAACTGAAAGCGGTGTTAATTCTAGTGGAATTTTTGATGTGACATTTAATTCAACCATAACGCAAGATGGTGTTCATTTACTACAAGCTTATGTTCGAGATACACAAAATAATAAAAGCGACAAATCAGACGTAATTGCAATTAATATTGATAGGAAAAAACCTGAAATGACGTTTTCAAATATTCCAGATTTTACGAGTTTTGAGAATATACTAATTTCGGGAAATACTGAAAAGGGTAGCACTATCATTGCGTACAGAAATAATGAAGAGATATCAAGAACAGGTGCTGATGCAAACGGTAATTTTGATTTGATACTTACATTAAAAGATGATGAAAATAGATTTACAATTGTAGCAGTTGATACTATTGGTAATGAGGCAACAAAGGATCTAACAATAAGATTTGATGCTAATTCCTCAAATACATTAGAATTATTATCTTCTACAAATAACAAGCTTACATTTTCCGTACCTGCAGAAATTGTTGAGATAGAAATATTGAGAAATGACAAATTAGTTGATAGCGTGAAAGTAGATAAGAGTGAATTTGTTTATGATTTAAGTCCATTAATACAAGGTATTTCTACAGAATTTAAATTTGTCGGGTTAGACCAAACTGGTAACAAGACTAAAGCAACTATATATAAACATTTAAATTCAACTGCTAGTATATTGTTATTTATGGTTTTCATTCTGGGTGTAGGTGTAGTTGGTATATTCGTTTATTTAGTGAAAATAGGTAAAATTCAAATACCATTTTTGAAAAATTTTAACTTTTCCCAGACTCAAATGAATCTAGATATAAAAGAAGGAGATTATCTAGCACCAAAGAAGTTAAGGAAAGAATATTAATGCGTAAATAAGATATAGGGCATAAAAGCTTAGAACTCACAAAGCCAGAGTTGTTTCAATTTCCTAGAACGGTAAAGGTTTAATTATAGGTGATTGAACCCAGTTATTTAAAATCTGTTTTTAAGATTTAATAGTTTAAGAATTTTTCATATCTCTATTTTTCAAAGCCATTGCCTTTGGCGGAAAAGACTAATAGCTAACCTCATATTTGCAAAAGCTTGACAGTATTAGTTTTATCTCCCAAAGAAAATCATTCTTTATATTGGTCATAATGTTATCATCCAGAGTACAATCAATTTGACATTGTGCGACATTAGTGCTGTCACAGTCGCTTTCTGACAAAAGTTCTTCTGAAACTGATATCTCATAGTCATCAAAATTAAATATATATAATTTATTTGAATTCTCGTCCAAGGTAGTCATTATTTGCATACCGTTTATAGATTCTATGTCATATTTACTATCAGAATGATTTTTAGGTCTTTGCTGGATGTTCAATTTATATTCTTTGATGAAAGTATAATCTTTATCATCTATAGATTTTTTTACAGTTATAATTTTCGTTTCATCTTTTTTTTCTACATCCCAAGAAGCAGGATACTTAAATGCAACTTTTAATTCTTTATCCTGATAATCATACCATCCTTTATAAGGGTCAACTGTTGTGAGATTATCAAGGATAGCATTCAAATATTTTATATCGTCATTTGATTCTGTGCTAAATACAATAGTTACTTTTAAGTCAGGTAATGCTATGTAATTTTTATTATACAAATTATTTTTTAATTTACTGTTGACGAGAAAATTTTTGTCTACTTCAGATATAGAATTATTTTTATATATATAATTATTGAAAATTTCTGATTGTGTTGGTTCTAAAGCTTTACTGTCAGGTAATAATAAAAGGATTTTGTTGCTATCGTGAAATTCTGGATATTCTGCTGCATCTATATCATAATCAGGATTGACAAATATCCAATCTGCGGGAAGCTTTAGATTTATCCATAAGCCTTTCAGTGTATAGTTAGTAGTAATTACTTTTTCGCTATCAATGTATATATCTGCATTTTGATTTTCATTTATTAGTTCATCTGATGAATTAGAAAAGTTGTTACTTCTGTAAGGACTGTTTGTAAAAAAAAGTAAGAATATCATAATTGTGGCTAAAAAACTCATCGAGCCAAAGACTAAGGCAGGTTTTAAGATAGATATATATCTATCTATTTTTGTAGTCTTAGTAGTTTGGGATATACGTTGATTTATCAATTTGATTTTCAAATTCTCAAAAAAAGTTTTATTTTTAGGTTGAATATCTTTTAATTTATTTAGTTTTTGTATTAGATCATTTTCGTTCATCTATTTTTTATAATATTAGAGTTAGAGAGTTAAATCTTGTAATCTTTGTATCCCACGCTTGGCCAAAGATTTCACGCTGTCTTCAGATTTATCTAGAATTTTACAGACTTCCTTTATTGAATATTTCTGAATATAACGCAAATAAATAACCTCGCGTTGTTCTTTTTTCAGCTTAGAAATCAAGTTATTGAGTATTGTAGATTTTTCGCTTTTTTCTACAAGAGTTTCTGGATTTAAATCACTATCTCCTAAGAAATTTTCTACTTCATCTAAAGAAACATGTCTTTTACTTTTTGATCTGTCATATACCAAATTTCTAGCAATTTTATAAAGCCATGCTCCAAAACTATAGCCACGATATTCAAATTTTTCTAAATTTAACATTGCCTTTTCAAAAGTCTCTGAGACTATATCTTCTGCTTCTGTGTTATTTCCCACTAGATATGCCACGAAAGAGTAAATTTTTTTTACATATAGATCATAAAGAGCTCCGAAGGCTTTTAGGTCATTTTTAGATTTTTCTATTAATTTTTGTTCTTCAAGTAAATTGACCATATGTACCATGCCAATCTGACAGCTAAGTATCTCAAATCTTTTTGAAATTATCAAAATTTATAGAGAGTAAAAAGTCAGTACTCTTTTATACCTTGGAGTTGTTATATATTAAACACACCGAAGAGAATAAGGTGGCGTAAGTAAGTAAGTAAGTATTTACCAATAGGATCTGTCTAGTTAGCTAGATATATAACTTGCTTGTATGCACACACGCGGAGAAAAGTTGGCTCTTGGCCTGGATAAATAATCAAATTATTGAATTTTCAAATTTTCTAAATAAGTTCAAATTACCAAAATCATAATAACAAGAGTTTATTTAATTCTCTAGAATTGGACCTCAGATTAGGAATAGGAAAATTCTTAATTTATAATCAATTTCTAATATTGTTATAGGGAGTAGAAATTAAGAATTCTTTCTTTATAAATTCAGTTAATTCTTTATATATTTCTACATTATTCTTTGCCAATATCAAGTTTGCCTCCAACCAGCCGAGAACATAGCCGCCATCTAGATATTCACCATTTGGAACATGGATGATCACTTGTTCTTTCTTTGCTAATTCTAAAAATGTATCTGTGATAAGAAGTTCTCCATGTACAAGATTTATTTTCTGATGATCTAGAATATCAAAAATTCTAGGTGTAAATATATATTTACTGATATTGGCGAGATTTGAAGGGGCTGTATTGGGCTCTGGTTTTTCTACAATATCTTTCAAGAACTTAAACCCATTTTTTTCGACAAACTCAACAATACCATATTTATTTGATAAATTTTTTGGTATCTCAATACAGTTTATTAATGCTTTGGCATTACTCTTGTTAAATAGATCAATCATTCTTGCTGCTTCAGAAGAGTTATCAGAATTATAAATAAAATCATCTCCCATAAACATTAAAAAAGCCTCTTCATTTTTTACCAAATTTTTTACAAGTTGCAGTGGAACTGCAGTACCATAAGGATCAGAATCTTTCTGAAACACATAACTAAACTTTGCTTTTGTGTGCAATTCTTTGATAGATTCATACTTATCAACCTTATTCATTTTTTTTAGATATGCATACAATTCTCGACTCTCAGAATAAAAATTTTTAATTTGTGTATCATTTGGTTTGGTTACAAAAATTATTTCTTTTATCCCAGCTTTTATACAATCTTCTACAACATAGTCTATTATAGGCCTAGCTAATATTGGCAACATTTCTTTTTGAATAGTTTTGGTGATTGGGAAAAATCGCGTCCCATAACCCGCTGCAGTGATTATTGCTTTATTGATTTTTGTCATATTGTGTAATTAGGTAAATTAAGTTTTAAGTTTTAGATTTTGATTCTGAAATGTTATGTGAAAATTGATGGTGATTTTTTTAAATATTCTTGAAATAAATTATCTTTAATTTCGTATTCTATTTTTGCTTTCAAGAATTTATTTGGAGGAATAAACCCACTTACGTTAATTCCAGTTGAAACAAAGGTTTTTTTGCCAATCATTGTTCCTGGTGCGGTGACAACATTACCACCTAGTCTTGATTCTTCACCTAAGATAAGACCTAATTTATCTAAATTGGTTTTAAGTTTTCTATCTTTATAACTAAAATAAATTTCGTTTTGGTCAAACCTTCTATTTGTAGTTTCTGAATGTCCTCCTAATCTTGAGTTATAACCAATAATACTGTCACCTAAAAAACTATGATTGCTTATTCTGGATTGTTCCATCATAATACAATTTTTAGTCTCAGCGGCATGAGCAACAATACAATTATTAGAAATAACTGAACCTGGTCTAATTTCTACATGGGGGCCGATTTCTACATTATCTCCTATATACGCTGGTCCTTCTATCACAACATAATCGCCGATCTTACAATTCTTACCAATATAAACTTTGCCGCTATATTTAAGCGAATCAGAAATAGAATTTAGTTCAGTATTTTTTATATTATTATCTAGAATATCATGTAACTTACTAATCACTAAATACCAATCTATCTTTGCGAATTCTGCTTTTAGAAATTCTGGTACTTTTATTCTATCAAAGAAATCATTTAACATATCTTTATTGTTATAAGATACATATAATTTTTTTGTTTAATTATCTATGATTAAACCTGTTTATCTATACATTTATCTCTTCTAACGTTTTTATTTCAGTTATATTATCTGGTGTTTCGTTGTTATAATATTTAGTCCCAGGTCTTTTCATTCTGAATTGAAAAAAATTTTTTATTTTTTTTAGAATCAAAAATTTGGGCTGATCCTCTATAAATATTATTTCGTCATATTCCTGATTCAACTGATGAAAATACAATTTCCTGTTTTTGTAGATTATATTTTGTTTTATAAATTCTGCTTTATTTTTTAGAATTATCATTCTTTTCAGGTTCTTAATATTTGGACAGATATTTATCTTCATATTTTGAAAGTTATCTATTGCTACTGTCAAGATGACTAGTTCATCTTTTGCATAGCGACGTAAAAAGGCTTGTACATCATCAAATTCGTAATTTTTATCTTCAAAGAATTTATAAAAATCATTTAATAATTCTTCTTTATTCTTTTTCTTTGTGAGATGCAGAATGTGTGTAAAGTAATCATAAGCGCCATATTCATTTTTATAATTATCATAATCTTTAAAAAAATCAATAGAATATTTAATGGCTAAAAAGTTAGTTAAATCTTTTTTAAAAAGCGTAGTATTAAATAATGTCTCATCAAAATCAAGAAGAAATAATTTTGACATCTCTGTATATTTATAAAGAATTTTATTCTCCTTCTTTAAATATTTTATAAAGTGTTTTTGCTAATTTGTTGCTGTCATGTCTTATTAAGCTTCTTTCAAGCACGTCTCCTTTGGACTTTGTGATCATTTCTTTTGCAACAAAGTTTCCTCTAATTACCTTATAATTTTTACCATCTAAATCATCTTCTATTGGTTTTTCTTTTTTTTCTTTATAACGTGCTAGAGCGGCTTTTGGAAGGTTATTTATGTTTATTGTCACATAGCAAGGATACCGCCCAATATATTTTTTTATCTCTTCAACATGATCTTTTGCGGTGAAACCAAATGTTTGTCCAAGTTTTGTCATCAAATTTATATTGTAAATAATCTTTGCTTTTGAATTTTTTATCAATTCTGCTGCATTCCCAACTATAATATTTGCTAAAATACTTGTGTATAGATCTCCTGGTCCAAGAATTATAAAATCTGCTGCATTTATTGCTTGTTTTGCTTTTTTATAAACTTTAACTTTTCTATTTAAGAATAATCTTTTTATTTTCTGTCTGTAATCATGAAATGCTTCAGGTTCATCAATAACGTGTTCTCCAAAGACAACTTCACCGTTTTCATATTCTGCCATTAGACGTACATTTTCTGTAGTTATAGGAATGATTTCACCTTTTATATTTAAAATTCTTCCAGCTTCTTCAAAAGCTTGTAGCTGAGATCCTTCTATGTCTGTCAATGCAGCGATGAGAATATTTCCAAAAGTTTGGCCTTCTAGACCCACACCTTTTGAGAATCTGTACATCATTAATTTTCTAAGTGTATCGTGTTTAGGTTCATCAGAAGATAAAGCTACCAAACATTGACGGAAATCGCTTGGTGGGAGTAAACCAAATTCGTCTCTAAATTTTTTATTGCTACCTCCATCATCAGAAACAGTAATGATCGCCTGAAGCTTTAGATCTTTATATTTTTTTAAACCAGAGAGAACAGCAAAAGTACCAGTACCACCACCAATAACTACAATATTTTTCTTCTTGTTCATTTATGTAGTTAGTAAAAAATATTAAGGATAAAAAGATAAGTCTAAGTTTTGTACTCTTTGTAACCAAGTTATCCTTCGTCAAGATAGGCTTGCATTACTTTAGCACTAAAAAAGATACGAGACAAGATTTAGAGTTTTAGTCTTTTAATGAATAACAATTTTAATTCTGTAAGCCATAAGTTAAAAACTTACTTTACTGTTACACTCTTTGCCAAGTTTCTTGGTTTATCTGGGCTATTTCCGAGATGTGTTCCTAGAAAATATGATAAAAGTTGGAATGGAATTATTTTGGCAATTGCATCAGCTAGTCCACCTTCTACAGTTTCTATATATTCATCAAAAAGATTATTATATTTGGTGGCAATACCGATCACAAACGCCCCGCGTGCTTTCACTTGAGCAGTGCTACTTAGCATATCTTTTTTATCTTCATCTTCTGATATTATTACAAGTACTGGCGTTTCGGAATCTACCAAGGCTATTATTCCATGTTTAAGCTCTCCGGCACAAAAACCTTCGAAGTGTTTATAAGTTATTTCTTTTACTTTTAGTGCGCCCTCGAGAGATATGTAAAAATTTTGTCCTTTACCTAACACAAAAAAATGTTCTTGAGTGGAAATTCGTTTTGCTAGCGCTTGCATTTGCTCATAAAGTTCATCAGTAAAATAACTTTCGAGATTTTTCGCTAGTTTTTCTATAATAAATTTCCCTTCTTTATGTTTTCCAATAATAGAATTGGCGAGTAAGAAACCCCAAGATATCTGTGCAGTAAATACTTTAGTTGATGCGACACAAATTTCTGGTCCAGATTTAGTGAAGTATGGATAATCAGATATTTTTGTAATTGTTGATCCAATCATATTAACAATACTTGCTATTTTTGCTCCTTTGTTTTTGGCGAGTTCTAAAGCCTCGATAGTATCAGCCGTTTCTCCGTTTTGGCTCACTGCAATCACTACATCATCTTTTTCAAATAAATTTTTATAACTTCCTATATCATATGATCTTAGTTCAGTTGTTTTTACTTGAGAATATTTTCTCAAATAATATGCGATCTGTCCTGCAGCAAAAGAAGCAGTCCCAGCACCTAGTGTGTAAACATTCTTAGCTTTTTTTATTGCTATGATAAGAGGTTTTAATTCTTCAAGAGAATATTGAACAGCTTTACGAATTGTATATCTCTGTTCTACAATTTCTTTGATCATGAAATGGTCAAATCCTTCTTTGTTAATTTTTATATGAATCTGGTCAAGCTTTTGTATGTCAGGCTTTAATTCTTTTTCTTTTTTTATATCAAAGATTCTAATTTCTCTATTTTCATAACTAACCATCTCATAGTCATTGAAGAATATTACTTCATTTGTTTTATCGGAAAAAGATAATGTATCAGAAGCGAAAAAGTATTCTTTGTCTTTTATCCCAACCACTAATGGAGAGCCATTTCTGACAGCTATTACTTGGTCACCAGAGTTACTCAATAAGATCACTGTATTTCTCCCCTTCAGATCGAGAAAAGTTGATTTAACGGCATAACGTAAATGTTCATGATTTATAGATGTTAGTTTTTTCTCTCTTAATTTGTATTCAACTAAACGTACTATTACTTCTGTATCAGTTTCAGTGAGAAATTTATATCCTTTATTTAGAAGCATTTTTTTTAGTTCTTGATAATTTTCAACAATCCCATTCTGGGCTAATACAAAACTGTAGTCAGCTGAATAGTGAGGGTGTGCATTTGTATCAGTCACACCACCATGTGTCGCCCATCGTGTGTGTCCGATGCCTATGTTAGATTTTGGTAGAGATGAGATATCAACAACGTCTCCTATAGCTCCAACTTTTTTTACAACTTCGATTTTATTTTTGGCAACTACAGCAATTCCCCAAGAATCATAACCTCGATACTCTAGCCTTTTTAGTCCATCAAGAATTATTCTAGAAGCATTTTTATTTCCAATATAACCAAATATTCCACACATTTTTTTAAATTTAAAATAATTTTCCCCATTTTAAGAATCTATTCAAGAAACGATTTATAATTAATAATGTTACAATTTGATTTGTTTCAGAATAGCGTTTCAGTGTTGGTTCGTTACTCAAGTTCAGGAATCAATTGAGATAAACAAGTATAACTGATAGTTCTATTGTTTACATAAACTACATAAGGTTCATTCTGTAGAGATTTAATTAACCCTAATCATACTACGGCAATACTATAGATTAATTATATAAAGTGTAGTGAATATAATTTATGTATATTTTTTTAATTTTAAATATATGGCTAATGAATTACCAGGACCTGCTTGTGATGAAGGTACAGAAGAACGTGGAAGGGCTATTACTACTGAAGATCTGGACAGAGAAACAAGGTATTTATTAGGATTTATTATAATTAGATGTATTAGATTCCCTCTACGATTAACTATAGAAGCTGCAAGATTATTAGTGGATGCGCTTTCAAGAGCAATATCGAGAACTCCTAGGGACGAATTTGGTCATTTAGATCCAAATTCTTTAAGACGTGAATTATATGAAGAACCCACAGATACAGAAAGTTAACCTTTTGATGATACATAATAATTGCTTATAATTTTTGAAAGTATTAATGTCATATCGTGTTGGTTAAATTGCCTAAATTAAACCTTTTACCTTTCTATCTATTTTTCTTATCCATTGTCCCGTATAACTTTTCTCAACTTTTGAAATTTCTTCTGGAGTGCCTGTGGCTATTACTTCACCTCCGTTCTCTCCTCCTTCTGGCCCTAAATCTATTATCCAGTCTGATGTTCTGATAACATCTAAATTATGTTCGATTACTATCACAGTATTATTCATCGCTACTAAGGAATGGAGTACGATAAGAAGTTTATATACATCATCGAAATGAAGACCTGTGGTTGGTTCATCGAGGAGATACAGGGTCCTGCCGGTCTGACGTTTAGCAAGTTCTGTTGCTAATTTGACTCTTTGGGCTTCGCCACCAGAAAGTGTCAAAGCCGACTGACCAAGTCGAATATATCCTAAACCAACATCGGTTAGAGTTTGTAGCTTATGTTTGATGGTAGGAATATTCTCAAAAAATACTAGAGCCTGATGTACAGTCATATCCAATACATCAGATATATTCTTGCCATTGTAATCTATTTGGAGTGCTTCTCTATTATATCTTTTTCCTTTACAAACTTCACACGTAATGTAAATATCTGGTAAAAATTGCATTTCTATTTTGATTTGTCCATCTCCATGACAGTTCTCACATCTACCACCTTTCACGTTAAAACTAAATCTTCCTGGACTATAACCTCTTATTCTTGCTTCTTTTGTTTTTGAAAATAATTCTCGAATTGGAGTGAATACACCAGTGTAAGTTGCTGGATTTGATCTTGGGGTTCTGCCTATTGGTGATTGGTCTATATTTACCACTTTGTCAATATTTTCTATACCTTCTATACACTCGTGTTGTCCGGGGATCGATTTAGATTGATACATTTTTGCTGCAACCGATTTGTAAAGAATGTCGTTTATAAGTGAGGATTTTCCAGAGCCGGATACTCCAGTTATAGCTATAAATTTACCTAATGGAATTTCTACATCAATATTTTTTAGATTATTATGTTTTGCTCCTTTTATGAAAAGCGATCGTTTGCAAGTAGAATTCTTAAGCTGATTAGAATTTTTTCTTATTAAAGAACTATATTTATTATTATTTAAAATTCTTTTTACATCTTTTTGTATATTAGCTTTGTCTATTCTCTTTTTCCCAGATAAATATTCTCCAGTAATTGATTTCTGATTATGCATCACATCATTTATAGTACCAGTTACGACAACTTCTCCTCCATATTCACCTGCAAGTGGGCCTATATCGATTATATAGTCTGCTGCCCTTATGATTTCCTCATCGTGTTCTACTACTATCACAGTATTTCCTAAGTCGCGTAGATTCTTCAGAGTGGTAAGTAACCGCGCATTGTCCCTTTGATGAAGTCCGATCGATGGCTCATCTAATACATACAAAACTCCAGTAAGTCCGCTGCCGATTTGAGATGCGAGTCTGATACGCTGAGATTCTCCGCCTGACAATGTTTTTGCTGATCTTGATAATGTCAAATATTCAAGTCCTACTGCAATCAAAAAATCAAGCCTTACCAGAATTTCTTTTATAATTCTTTGTGAAATTTCTTTTTCTTGATTAGAAAGAGAATCTATAGAACTAGCGTCAGTATTTAAAAGTTCTATCCACTTTTTTGTTTGACTTATGGTTAGGTTGGATACTTCGTGAATATTTTTATTTAGAATTGTAATAGCTAAGGATTCGGGTTTTAGTCTTTTCCCTTTACAAACCGGACATACCAATTCTCGCATATATTTGTCTATTTCTTTTCTGATATATTCAGAATCTGTTTCATTATATCTACGCATGAGATTTGGTATCACACCTTCAAATTCTTTTTCTATAGTACCAGTGAAATCTCTATTTCCACTTGTGTAATTAATTGTATATTTCTTTCCTTTAGAGCCGTATAGAATCAGATCAATTATATGAGCTGGTAACTTACCCATTGGTATCCTTGTTGAGAAACCTTCTGCTTCGGCAATTGATTTAATGAATTGCATTGTCCAGGAATTTTCATTATCAGCACTTCTTGCCCATGGAAATATTGCCCCTTCGGAAATTGTGAGATTCGGGTTGTAGATCAATTTTGGATCTATTTCTTTTATTATACCGAGACCAGTACAGTGAGGACACGCACCATAAGGAGAATTAAAAGAAAAAGAATGCGGTTCTATTTCTGGAAAGGAAAAATGACATACACTACATGCAAATTTCTCGCTAAAAAGTTCATCTATCCATTTGCTTTCTTTTTCCCTTGATATTATCACTTCACCTTCAGATAGATTTATAGCTGTTTCTATAGAATCTGTTAGGCGTTTTGTGAAATTACTTTCACCTTTTTCTTTTATTATAAGTCTATCAATTATTACTTCTATGTTGTGTTGTTTATATCTATCTAATACAATATCTGTTTCAAAATTTTTTATCTCACCATCCACTCTAGCTCTCGTATATCCTTCACTTGAAAGCCGATTAAATAGTTCTTCGTATGTACCTTTTCTATTACGAATTATTGGAGAAAGAATCATAATTTTTGTACCAACAGAATTTCTTTGTAATACTAAATCAACAATTTTTTGAACAGATTGTGCTTCTACTCTGCCATGACCATTTGGACAATAAGGATGCCCAACCCTTGCAAATAAGAGTCTTAGATAATCATAAATTTCTGTTATCGTCCCAACGGTTGATCTAGGATTTCTGCCAGCAGATTTTTGGTCGATTGATATGGCGGGTGATAGACCTGCGATGTAGTCAACATCAGGTTTTTCCATGAGATCCAAAAATTGCCTGGCGTAAGCAGAGAGAGATTCTACATATCTTCTCTGACCTTCTGCATAAATAGTATCAAAAGCAAGCGAAGATTTTCCTGAACCTGATACTCCAGTTATCACAACTAGTTTGTTTTTTGGGATATCAACATTTATATTTTTTAAATTATGAGTTCGTGCGCCTCTTATCGTTATATTCTCAAGCATATTTTTTTAATTAAAAGTCGAACTTATATTTTATCATATTCTAACTTGCTTATGCTTTTTCTTTTGTTTATACTTAATTACTGTACTTTATATATTAAACTGTCTAAATATGAATTCTTCAGATGAGATAAATAAACCTAGTCTCACACAGAGGAGCAAATCTGGTATATCTAGAATAACTACTCAAAATTCTCAAAATATTGGTAATGTAAAACTAAACTTAAATAAACCAAAAAAAATATCAACAAAAATTCAAAACGGCTCTGATGATATTTCTTTAGGTAAAGTGTTGTTGGTGATTATAGCAGTGGTGGTAGTTGCAATAATCGCGGCACTTCTAGTTCAACAGCTCCAAAGTTCGAGTATAGAGGATAAACAAAAAGATACTGATCAGGGAGTAACACAAACTGTCACTCCAATGCCTACTATAAAGCCTACTTCTACTCCGACTGTAAGTTCTACACCAACTCCTACAGTGATTCCAACCGTTACACCAACACCTGGTACATCGTTGGGTGATGTTTTGGATAACAATTGGGGGCAGACAATACAGTATATAAAAACAGCAGCTACAGGCAAAAGTATAAGGGCAGATACAATTCAATGGGAATATACACATACTTATTTTGAGATGAATTTACCTGGAACGGCTGTTTCCGGAAGTGTAAACATACCAAATGCCAATGCCAGTTATGATGAAGATGGCAAAATTAAGTTTGAGATAGAAAATATTTACAGTATGGTAGCTTGTGCTGCAACCGCAGCCAATCCAACAGCATTATCTATGTATAATATAAATTCAGTTACTTGCCAAAAGGTTGGTGATAAATATGTATATACAATTGACGTAGATTCGAAAGTAGATTTCAAATTAACAACAGGCAAAAGGGAGATTCCAAACAAAGGTGAGTATGATGCATTGATTTTACAGGTGAAGATGAGATAATGATAAACGACTAGATGGTCAGTTATTATAGGGTTATGGGTCAAGGTTTTTCAAAACGTTGCTAAAGTATTTATAATAATCTATATTAGTTCAATCGCTATAACATGAACAATGTATGGTTTATGTCAATGATTGAATATCCTTTATTTACTGACTTGAATTATTTTGCGGCTTGATAGCGAATTAACGCCGTTCTAGTTCTAAATTCATAATTTCTATTCCTCATAGAGCTACATTAAAAATTGTATAATATAGAAATTATGTATCAGAATTTAACACAATTCCATCAACATTTTAGGACGTTTTATACTCGAAAGACTCTTATTAAATATCATTTTAAGAATTTATGTTTTTAATATCGTTGTATAGTTCCTTTTTGTAAAAAAACTAAAACTACATATTTTTTGTGAGTCAAAGAATATGAAAAAAATGTTGTGGAGAACTATATCGATGTAAAAACAAAATTAACAGTTATAAAAAATTATATCTAAACAAGAGATTTTGTTTTTAGTTTACTATATAATAAAAAAATAGAAATATTTTTTTGAATTTTTTTATATAACGATTTTTTATGTTACTATTCTATATTACCATTGGGCAACTTCTCCTCTAACTGCTGCTACTGTATTTGATCCTGTATAAATACCGTTAGCTTGAGTTGATGGAATTTCTAATCCCCAATAGATGATTTTTGTTGCTGGGCTAGCTGTAGTTGTTGTTTTTAAAACGTTTAACTCTAATTCTACAGCACTTCCAGTCAGGTCTATACCAGTTCCATAAGTAAATGTTGTTGTTTTGTATTCTTGATTACCAATAGGTATAGCTGTACCTGGACCAGTCATAGTAGTACCGCTTATCTCTGTATCTAATCCAGTATTTCCTGTATTTGTCACAGTGATTGTTTGTGGGCTAGAGCCTGAGTTTGTCCCTGCTCCTAATGACCCATAGTTTATTGTATCTGTTACATTTAGAGCGATTAGACTGTTCATTTCTACCCCAGATGCAACTTCTGTTGAAGCATAGGTAAAAGGTGTATCCCAGGCAATAACTGTCGTTTTCCAATTCTGACTATAATATTGGGTATCACTACTAGTACCATCGGTAGGATCTGCATGAAATTGCACCTCTACAGTGCATGTATAATCAGCTGATGAATCTGAGCCTCCTGTACATGTATTACCAGATTCAACAATGGAACAACTTACTTTTGCGTAACAGTTATTATTATTATTTTCTCCGCTTGTGTCACATCCAGAATACGCTATACCAGATCTATATAAACTCGTTTCAACAAGATTTATATCAGTACATGAATTATTGTCTGTAATTGTTGCTGTAACTATAACATTTGTTGTTGTATTTTCTGTAAGATTTATATTATTTCCGTTATTTAATGTCACAGCAGATACAACAGGTAGTATATTATTGGTTGTATAGGTATCAGTCCTACTGGATGCTGCGAGGAGATGATTATCTATAACAAAGGCATAATACGTATTTTCTGTAGGTGTAGGAATAGGGGTAGTATAAGTACAACTAGGATTAGTTGCTACAAATTCTGAAGAACAAAGTGTTGTTGCTGTACATGTTTGGCCGTTCAAACTATTAGTTGTACATATTATTAATTTTACAGTATCCTGCACACCTGATGTATCAGAATCAGATGCTGTGGACGAAAATGTGATACTTTCTCCTGGATTTTTGGGACCATTATTACTAACTAAACTAAAGCTTGGTCTGTGATTGACATAAAATGGAGAGCCGCTAATGCCTGAACCTTGACTAGAACTAGAACATAAACCATTTTCGTTCTTGTCGCATACAAAGGCATACCAGGCGTTAGATTCGCTATCGCCTGCTAGAGCTGTATAACTACAAGTGGCCTGTACGTCATCGTTTGTAGCAGAACTAATGCACCATGAGCCGCCAGTACAAGTAGGTGGTGCATCATTGTTAGCGGAAATTGCATTAGTTTTACAGACTGCTAAATAATATTGGTCCATATTTGGGTCAGAAGCTGTTGCTACAAAAGTAACATCACTTCCAACATTAGTAGGAGTATTCGTGATATTATCTGTATATACAGCGATATAAATATCTGATAAACCAGCACTACTTTGAGTATCTCCAGATACAGAATTATCCTCATCAAAGTCTATACTTGTACCTTGAAAACTACCTGTTGTATAAATGTATCCTGTGTTTCTTGCGAAAATTCCATATCCGCAATCATCAGAAGTGCCACCTAAAGCTTGAAACCATTGTAATACTCCACTATTATTATATTTAACTATAAATATATCACTCAAACCTGCACTGGTTTTGGTATCACCACTTACTACATTATTTTCATCGAAATCTATACTTGTACCACGAAACAATCCTGTAGCATAAACATTTTCCGAGTTATCTATATCAACACTATAGCCATAATCAATATCAGTACCACCATTAGCTTTCAGCCACTGTAACACTCCACTACTATTATATTTTACTATATATATATCAGCTGAACCAGCACTACTTTGAGTATCTCCAGATACAGAATTATCCTCATCAAAGTCGATGTTTGATCCTAGAAAATGTCCTGTAGCATAAACATTTCCTGAGCTGTCTACGTTAATGCCACTACCTACATCAGCTAATGTGCCACCTAGAGCTTTCAGCCATTGTAATATACCATTAGTATCATATTTGGCTATAAAGATATCTTGATCTCCAGCGCTACTTTTTGTATCGCCATTTACTACATTATCTTCATCAAAGTCGATATTTGACCCTAAAAAAAAACCGGTTGCATATACATTACCAGAGCTATCTACTGCTAGACCTCTGCCATATTCAAGACTCGATCCTCCTAAAGCTTTCACCCATTGTAATACACCGCTACTATTATATTTAACTATAAATATGTCACTAGAACCAGCACTACTTTTCGTATCGCCATTCACTACATTATCTTTATCAAAATCTATATTTGATCCTACGAAACCTCCTATTGCATATACATTACTAGAACTATCTATCCCTACCTGATAACCCCAGTCATCACCACCTGAACCACCAAAAGTTTTCACCCATTGTAATACAGCACTACTATTATATTTAGCTACAAACACATCACTTCCACCAGCACTACTTTTTGTATCACCACTTACTACATTATCTTCATCAAAATCTACGTTTGATCCTGCAAAATATCCAATAATATATATGTTCCCAGATGTATCGAGAATTATTTTTTGTGCCACATCGTCACCAGTACTACCTAGCGCTTTCAGCCATTGCAGCACTCCACTGCTATTATATTTAACTACATACATATCAGCTCCACCAGCACTACTTTTTGTATCACCACTTACTACATTATCTTCATCAAAATCTACATTTGATCCTGCAAAATATCCAACAGCATATAAATTTCCTGAATCATCTGCAGTTACACCAAGTCCATATTCACCGGAAGTGCTACCATTAGCTTTTACGAATTGAAGCTGTAAATATGGACGATCCGATGCAGGGCTTTCTGCTGGACCTGATGTGAAAGAAGGAGCAGTATTTAAAACCGTAATGCTGATATTAGAAGAATCCGCATAGGTAATAACAAAAAGTAGGAGAAAACCTAAAAGAATAAATACTATAATTTTTAGTGACGAATTATTTATATCAATCATTATAGAAATATCTTTTCAAAAAAGTGAGAAGATGTCAATGTGAGTAGTGTACAGAATACAGAATGTCTCTCCCCGAAATCTGCGTTGACTACTTAGAATGGTGCAGTAAGCAAAAGACGGATAGCTTCTTTAGACTTCTTTGTTTGTTCAATCATCAATTATTGAACTTTTACCTGATGCAACTAATCTAAGGTTTAATTTTATCCATAATATTTGCTGGTTTGATTTGATTCGCAGTGTAGCAGTGAACTAACACTCAATATGAAAATTTTCAAATACTCAAATCATAAAATCTTCTAAAGAAATTTTTAATATACAGGTTGTATATACTGATGTGCTTTAGGTTATATGCTCTGGGTGCTGGATTTTACCTACTTATCCTATTATCACCATTTTCGGTATTAATTTATATTTGATTTTAGCTAAATTTTTCTGTAGATCTATTATCATCTCTATATCTTTGTATACACGAAAGTCTTCCTCAATTGCACTTGTATTTTTATTGGCAAATAGAATAATATTCCGTTCTTTTAATTTTTTTTGCATTTGATGGAATGTAAATTGCCTCTTGGCCTCACGTCTACCCATCACTCGTCCACTGCCGTGTGAGCAAGAACTGAAACTATCTGGATTCCCAAGACCTTCTGTAATATAGCTCGCTGTGCCCATAGAACCAGGAATTATACCAGGTTGGCCTAATTTAGCACTAGTAGCACCTTTTCTATGTACCCAGACTTCATTACCAAAATGAAGTTCAAGTTCTGCATAATTATGATGAATATTTATTTCTTCTTCAAAGGTTATAGACTTAAAATTATCGCAAAAAATTTTTTCCACAATTTTCATCATTTTATGCCTGTTTGCATATGCAAATTCTTGGGCAAATTTCATAGCCAGAATATAATTTTTTCCATCTGGAGAATCAACTTTGAGTGCTGCTAACTCGTTTGTTGGATAAGATGAAAATTTTTTTAAACTGAATTCTATTGCTTTATGATGATAAAAATCTGCAATTTTTTTACCTATATTTCTAGAGCCAGAATGTATCATGACCCAGGTTTTGCCCTCCTCATCAACTAAAATATCGATAAAATGGTTGCCACCACCAAGTGTACCAACCTGTTTCTTGGCATTATTAATCTCCTGCTTGACAGTAGGTACATTTGGTACTTTATCGAAAACTGGATCATCTTGTGCTTCTTTATATTTATTGAATCCAAGTGGAATAGAATTGAAAATAATATGACAGATTTTTTCTAGCTCTTTTTTATGCTCTTCAAAATTTATATTTGTAGAAACTGCTATAACTCCACAACCAATATCAACGCCAACAGCATTGGGCACAATATAATCAACTGTTGCCAAAATACCACCAATAGGCATTCCATATCCAATATGGACATCAGGCATTAGTGCGACATGATGATAAGCAAATGGGAGATTAGCAATATTTTCTACCTGTTTCCACGCATCCAGTTCTACATTTTTTGGATTAATCCATGAATATATTGGGATTTTTGTTTTATTATGAACTTTCCACATAATTAATTATAACTATATTGAGAAATGAAGTATATAGCTGGGATAAAGTAGAATAATAGATTTTTTGTAAATTTGTATTGCGTGTCATAGACATTAGTTTATATGAAGTGTAGAGTCAAATATGATTGAAAGTTTTTTTTCATTCAGCTGTTTCAAATAAGTACATTTGAATCAACATACTTAATTCGTGTAGAATGATTTATATGAAAAGAAAATTTTCTAAATCAAAAATAATCTTCTTCTTTTTGATAACAATTCTCTTAATTCTTATTGGTGGCAATTTATTTTTGTTATTGAGCAGAACTGAACAACCAAATATTGAAATCCCTTATATAAATCAAATTGACTCCACTCAAGAAGTATTTTTGTTATCGAAGCTCAAATCAATGACAATTGATGAAAAAAGGGGCTTATTATTCATGGTGAGCATTCCTGATAAGGTACTTTCCAAAACAACAATAAAATTTTTGAAAGAGAATTATATAGGAGGAGTTGTTCTTTTGGGCAATAATGTTGAGACTGAAACACAAATTAAACAACTGACAAAAGATCTGAGAGAAAAGGTAAATGAAAATTTATTAATTGCAATTGATCAAGAAGGCGGAACGGTTGTCAGAATTCCTTGGGATAAATATTCTAACCTTTCTGCACGAGACATTGGGCTTACAAATGATAATAATTTTGCTTACGAAGTTGCCAGATATAGGGCAGAACTTCTTTTGGATCTTGGTATAAATGTGATCCTTGGTCCTGTTGCTGATATTGCTTATACAAAAAATTCTTTTATGTATGATCGATCGTTTGGCTCAGATCCTGAGACAGTAGCTAAATTTGTTGAGGCTTTCGTAAAGGGGCAAAATGATGCTGGGATAATAACTGTCCTTAAGCACTTTCCAGGCCATGGTAGGACTACAACCGATTCTCACAAAGATTTTCCAGTTATACATTTATCAAAAGAAGAGCTTTTGGCCGGAGAATTTATACCATTTAAGAGAGGAATTGAGGCTGGTGCAGAAATGATTATGCTTGCTCATATTGTAAATCCATTAATTGATCCAGATATTCCAGCTAGTGTTTCTTTTGAATATGTAGAAATTTTAGAAAGAGAATTGGGATTTTTTAGAATTGTGATAACTGATGACTTAGATATGACTGGAAAAATAGATACTGAAATAGGATGGGGAATAAATTTAGTTGCAGAAAAATTTGAAAGTATCAAATCACGAATAGAGGATACAAATCCTGATGAAATTATGTTATAAAAGTATTGCAGCTTGTTTATCCTAGATAATTTATGTTGGAGGTAAATTTAAATTCTAACTAATCTAGTGAATACTGTTATTATAGCAACTCTGACCAATAAAACTACTCTGATTAAATATAGCTACTAATAGTGATATCTTTTATGTGACAAATTTTTGCTTCGTTGGGTGTCTTCATTCCCAATCCTAAATGTGGTCTTACTTATATGATAACATACTATAAATTTATTCACTTTTTCTATCATTTTTGGTAATCCCTTTACTCTATATTTTTTTTATAACAAACATCCTTTTCGATGCTTCACTATATTTCCGTAATATTATGTTTTTAAGCATAAAATATTGAATTTTTTCTCTACAACATCATTATAGTACTATCTAATTACTAATATTTTCAATTTTGTTTCAACAGATATGCGTTTTCTATATATGCCTTTTTTGCAAGATTTGTACCAAGCAATTGATGTCTAAGTTAAGTCAAATAGTTCTGGATTTTTTAAGTCAATGGTAGATTGTTTCCCTGTATTTATCTATTCGTTGAGATATGATATTCGGCTTGACAATTTCCTGTCAAAGATGCGTTCGACCTAATTACTTATAAAATGTAATATAGTAAAGACATTTTAGGGATTTTGTCGCATATTTAATTAAAATCTAGTGGTTCTAAAATATGGCGTATGGCGTAGGTTCTAATGAGTTGGTTAAATCGCCTAAGATATAAGTGTTCAAAATATAAATAAAGTTTTTTTAAGGGAACCGAGATTCCTGAATCTCGGTTCCCTTAACCTATGGCTAGATTAAAATTGTATAAATAAAAAATTAATTATAAATAGGAGTTACGTACTAACACAATTCTATCAATACATTAGGATATTTTATACTTGCAAGACTTTTACTAAATATCGTTTCAAAAATTTATATCGTGTGTGTAGTTTTTTGGTAAAAGAACAAAAATAAATACTTTTCAGAGCTAAAGAGTATATAAAAAAGCTTTTATTGAGAGTTAGTATAATTATACCGATATACAGATCTCATTCAGACAAGTTATCCTAAAAACTTTAGAAATATTTTACAATCTATATTATAGTTAAAAACATTAAAGAAGCGGTATTTGATATTTGACAGCTATAATGAACGAGTACGTAAGTTTTATTAATAATTTAGAAATTAGGCCGTGTTTTCGCTGAAGCTAAAGGCAGGCTATAATTTTTGGTTTCTGCTTGATTGCACTAGAGCATTTTTTCAGTAGACAAAAATCGGGCTGGCCAGACTTGAACTGGCGGCCTTACGTACCCCATACGTACGTTCTAGCCAACTGAACTACAGCCCGATAAAAATACTTTGTAAAATAGGAGCAGTAGTTTTTAGTATCCTATAAAAGGAGATCGTCCTTTGACCAAAACTAAGCTACGCTCTGATGTCATGTTTATTATATAATAGTTTTAGAAAAGCTGACTATTACATGAAATGCTTTTTCTCAGTAAATTTTATTACTTTTGCTTTAAAATTTAAAATGGTGTAATATTGGTTCAACATTATAGTTTTTATAATATACGGTCGATAGATCGTACTTTTTTGTCAGATTTTTTACTTGGAGATATTTATGGAACAAATTGAAATAGAAATAAGTGGTAGAGTACAAGGCGTGTATTACAGAACCACAATCGAAAAAATAGCAAAAAATATTGGTATAAAAGGATTTATAGAGAATAAGAATGACGGTACTGTATTTATTCTGGCTCAAGGTAAACGCGAAGATCTAGAGGAATTTTTACGTTGGTGTCAGCGAGGTTCGATGTTTTCGAAAGTAGAAGGGATGAGTTTCAAATTTACAAGAAAAAAAGAAGAGTATAAAGATTTCAGAATAAAATTTCAAAATGGTATGATAAAAGATAAGATTAGAGGTGTTACTAATTTAGGCAGACAAATTCTACAGAAACAAGATCTAGCAAAAGTCCCAAATCATGTTGTAATTATTCCTGATGGAAATAGGCGTTGGGCAAGGGATAAAAACTGGCATCCATGGGTTGGTCATATACAAGCTACAAAAGATAAAACAAAATTTTTGGAATTATTTAAAGAATCGCAAAGATTGGGAATTAAATATGTTACTTTTTGGGCATTTTCTACAGAGAACTGGAAAAGAGATAAAAAAGAAATAAAAATACTTTTTACGTTGCTTAGAAATTTTACAGAAGAATTTAGGAGATATGCAAAACAGTATAATATCAGGTTCCGACACATAGGTCGACGCGATCGAATACCTCGTGATATTGTTCAAGTTATTGATAAATTAGAGGATGAGACAAAAGAAAATACATCATTAAATATACAATTTGCACTTGACTATGGTGGAAGGGATGAACTCATTCGTGCATTTAAAAAAATGCAAGAAGACAAAGTTACGGAAATTAGTGAAGCAGTTATTCAATCTTATCTTGATACGGGCCTAGATATACCTGATCCTGACCTTATAATTCGGACATCAGGTGAGAAAAGGCTTAGTGGCATAATGAGCTGGCAAGCTGGTTATGCAGAACTTTATTTTACAAATGTGTTGTTCCCTGACTTCGGATTAGAGGATTTTCGTCTTGCTATCTTAGATTATTCTCATAGGACTAGAAGGTTTGGGGGTATATCTGATTCTGATATTGTAAATATAAATGAAGCAGAATTAATTGATCCAGAAGAAAAGGAGATGGCTGCCCTAGCACTTGCTTAAAATTAGCGTGCATTAAACTAAAAATGAGAATTTTTCATGTCTTTCGATAATGATAATATAATTCTAAGTTCACGTTAATTAACGTTAATTCATGAGTAATAAAAAGAAAATTCTGGCACAGTTATCAAAAGGAGAAATAAAGCTTTATGAAATAGAGAAATTTACTGATCTGGATCAGGCTATAATCATTAGAAGGGAATATTTAAAAACGCTTACTAAGTCTGCACTTGATAGTGTAAAAATATTTTCTTTTTCTCCAGAACAAATTTATCATAGAAATTGTGAAAATGTTATTGGTGGTGTATCACTTCCTGTAGGTATCGCTGGTCCTATTTTAGTTAATGGAGAATATGCTAAAGGTAAATTTTTTGTCCCATTTGCTACTACAGAAGGGGCACTGGTTGCGAGTATTAATCGAGGTATGAAAGTTATAAATGAATCTGGTGGAGCTTCTACTTCTGTTATCTATCATGGTATAACGCGTGCGCCAGTTTTCAAAACCTCTAGTTTAAAAGATTCCAAGGTATTTGTAAAGTTCATACAAGATAACTTAGCAAACCTAAAAAAAATTACTATGTCCACTGGGAGATTTATAAAATTGATTAAATTCACTCCATTTATCAACGGAAAATCAGTATGGCTCAGATTTCATTTTGATACAAAAGATGCTATGGGAATGAATATGGCTGTTAAAGCTACTCAAGCTATTACAGATTATGTAACTAAAAAAACAAATGTAAAACTCGTAGCTATCTCAGGTAATATGTGTATTGATAAAAAGCCAGCAATGATAAACACTTTACTTGGAAGGGGCAGATCGGTTCAGGCAGAAGTTAAAGTTCAAAGAGAAGTGGCAGAAAAATATTTAAATACAACAATAGAAGATATGTTTGATGTTAATTTTAGAAAAATTTGGCAAGGAAGTAATTTTTCTGGCAGTTTAGGTTATAATGCGCATATTGCAAATATAGTTGTTGCTAATTTCATCGCTACAGGTCAGGATCCGGCTCACGTTGTTGACGCAAGTGTATCAACAACTACAATGGAAATCGAAGGTAATCAATTATATGTTTTTGTAAATATTCCAAGCCTGAATGTTGCTACAGTAGGTGGAGGGACTAGCCTAGCCAGCCAAGCAGAACTTATAAATTTGATGTTAGCAAATGTAGATTCATCAAAACAAATTAAAAATAGAACAGATGCTTTTGCAGAAATATTAGGAGCAGCAATTTTAGCTGGAGAAATCAACCTGCATGCTGCATTCTCAAATAATACTTTTGTAAAAGCTCATGAAGACCTTGGTAGATCAAAATATAGGAAAAGTGAATATTAATAGAAATTAGCTTTATAGCATAAACAATTTTGTTTTTGTTTTACTATATATTGTATAATAACTTTTCAATTCAATATTATTTCTTAATTTGGGTATTTTGAAGGTTGTTAAATCCTCTACTGGGATTGTTTCTTATGGTTCTTATCTACCAAAATACAGAATAACCCTAGAGGAAATTGCGAAAACCTATAATAAAGAATCAAAAGTGATGTTAAATGGACTAGGTATTGTAGAAAAAACTGTACCTGGTATTGACGAAGACACAATCACTAATGCTGTAAATGCATCTAGGCAGGCACTTTCTAGACTGAAAATTTATACAAAAAAATTTCAACCTATGAAAGATGTAGGGGCAATTTATGTTGGTTCAGAAAGTCATCCTTATGCTGTAAAACCTTCGGCGGTTATAGTAGGAGAGGCACTTGGGGTTAGTACGAATTATACTGCTGCTGATACAGAATTTGCATGTAAAGCTGGTACGGCAGGTATGCAAATGATAGCTGGATTGATTGATTCTGGCAGAATAAATTTAGGTATTGCAATAGGCTCTGATACAGCACAGGGGTCTCCGGGAGATGCTTTAGAATATTCTGCTGCAAGTGGAGCTGCTTCTTTTATTTTAGGCGATACCGATCTTATTGCAAGACTCATTCATATGACTTCTTTCACTACTGATACTCCAGATTTTTGGAGACGCGAGTGTCAAAAGTATCCTATGCATTGGGGACGTTTTACTGGAGAACCCGCATATTTTCGACATACAATAGGTGTGATAAAAAATATTCTTGAAGAAACTAATACTAAATTAGAGAATTTTGATCATGTAATTTTTCATATGCCGAATGGTAAATTTCCTAAATTGGCATCCAAAATACTAAAAATTTCTGATAAACAAATGAAATTTGGTTTTATAGTCCAAAGTGTAGGTAATACTTATTCTGCCTGTTCTCTACTCGGTTTAGTAAATGTTCTGGATAATGCTAAGCCTAATGAAAAAATATTGTTAACTAGTTATGGCAGCGGTGCAGGGTCAGATGCTTTTATTTTCGAAGTAACGAAAAATATAATTAAATATAATAAGGCTATCCAGAAACTTGATTTTGATAAGACACTAGAAGAGCAAATAGGAAATAAAAGTTATTTAACTTATGGACAATATGTTAGATATACTAAGAAATTAACCTAAAATTTATATCTATGTCAATTTATATAAAAGGTTTCGGACAAACTAAATTTGGTGAATTATGGGAATATGATCTTCGTGGTCTAGCAATCGAAGCTGCTCTAAGTGCTATTAATTCCTCAAATATAGATACAAAAGATATAGATGCAATTTACATTGGAAATATGTTAGGTTCTAAACTTTCAGGACAAGATCATTTGGGGGCGTTGATTGCTTCTGAGCTAGGACTAAGTTGCCCAGCGATACATGTTGAAGCAGCTTGTGCGTCAGGTGGGGTTGCATTAAGGTTAGCATGTCTAGATATTCTATCGAAAAATGCTAAAAATATTTTAGTAATTGGTGTAGAAAAGATGACTGATGTTAATGTCTCTGATGTCACTGCATCGCTTACTGGAGCAAGTGATGAAGAATGGGAAGCTTTTTATGGAGTTACGTTCCCATCCTTATATGCTATGATTGCTAGAGAGCATATGAATAGATTTGGTACGAGTAAAGAACATTTAGCAAAAGTGGCGATAAAGAATCATAAACATGGTTCTATGAATAAATTTGCACATTTTCAGAACGAGATAGATATGAACGAAGCGTTAAATTCTATTATGGTTGCTGATCCTTTAAATTTGATGGATTGTTCGCCAGTTTCAGATGGAGCTAGTGCGATTGTTTTATCTAGTTCAAAAGGGTGTGTTGAAATATTAACTTCTGTTCAAGCTCAAGATGTCCTAGCACTTCATGATCGAAAAGATATAACTACTTTACACTCAACAGTTCAAGCAAGTAAGGAGGCATTTAAGCTGGCCAATGTTAAACATTCGGATATTGGCGTTATGGAAGTGCATGATTGCTTCACAATAGCTGAGATCTGTGCTTATGAAGATTTAGGTTTTGTCGAAAAAGGTAAAGGATCTACGCTTATAGAATCTGGTGAGACTTATTATAATGGTAAATTACCTGTCAATACATCAGGAGGGTTGAAAGCAGCTGGACATCCCGTTGGTGCTACTGGGATAAAACAAGCGATTGAAATATATTTACAACTGACTGGTCAAGCTCAAGCAAGGCAAATTAAAAAAGAAGCAAAATATGGACTTGCACATAATGTCGGTGGCAGTGGATCAACTGCCGTTGTGACAATATTTAAAGTTTTGTAGAAGGTAGTAAATGTAAAATATTACTGACCTTTATATTGAAAATGATAAGTAAAAAGTGAAGAAATGTTTTATAGATAGTTTGGTCCTTATGATATAGGTAAAGGTTATAGAAAATTAAAACTTTTAGCCATACAGTTTTGTTCCTCGAAGTGCGGATAACCTGTAAAACTTACAATATATATATAACATAGATTAAATTTGGGGTTATTTAATAAAATAAATTATATAATTTTTAAAATTGTAAGATATTTAGATTTTGGTAGTATATGCTGAATAGAACCTACGAGTTATGTATGAAGTTCAAGTTATTAATTTAATTTATATTTTTCAAAAAATGTATCAAAAATCACCTAGTAAAATCTGGAGGAAAAGGAAAAATATATATAATTTGATTGGATCTAAATCCAAAAAAACAGGGAATGTTTTTTATCCACCTATCAGATTTGAGCAGGAAGTAAATAATATAGATTTTGAGGAATTTGAGTTTGTACAAAAAGCAAAATTAGTTACTTGGTCTATTGTTAGATCAGCACCTGCCGGATTTGAGAACTTTGTACCATATGTTGTAGCTATACTAGAGCTTGAGAATGGTGAAAAATTAACATCCCAAATAGTAGATGTAGATGTAGAATCCTTGGGAAAAGGTGATATACTCTACCCTACTTTCAGAAAAATTTTTGAAGATGGAAACGCTGGTGTAATTCAATATGGATTAAAATGGACGAAGTGAAAGGATGTAGGCCAGTAGTATTTGACGAAATAACAAATAATAAGTATAAATAAAAGTAAGTTTATAATTTGCACACATTAACTTACAAACCCACATTCTTCTATAAATTTTTCTATTGCTACTATTATTGCTTCTTCAAAAATTTGTTTTTCATTTTTGTTAAGTTTTTTGAGTACAAAGTCTTTTCCACTTATTCTTTTCTTTAAATTTTCATTTCTATTTTCAGCTCCGATTCGGATATGCCAAAAATTCTTAGTCTTTAGAATTTTTTCTACAGAACTTACGCCGCCGTGTTCTTTTGGACCTTTGCCAAATTGAATTTTAAATTTGCCAAGTGCAATGTCAAGGTCATCGTGAATGAGAATTAAATTCGTAGGTTGTAGTAGTGGAACGCTCATGTGCGTTCCATACATTTTTTTCCTGGAATGTGTATAGAAGTTAAATATAGCAATAACTGCTTTACCAGATTCGTTCATGTAGGTTGCAGGTTTTGCTAAGAAGAATTCTTTATCACGAATTTTATACTTCCCCAAATAGCAAAATAAATCCTTTTTTTCTTTTAAAGGTTTTAGTTTGTTTAATTCTAAAAATTTATCAATAAATACAAAACCAGCATTGTGTCGGGTATTTTCATATTCGGAACCAATATTGCCTAGACCAACTATAAAAAGTGTTTTTATTCCAGAAAATTTTCCCATATATTTTCATTAAATTAAAACTTCTCCTAGTTTACTTATTTACTATTCGCTACTTATGATTCTAACAGAAATGTTGCTGGTCCATCATTTTTCAGTTTTACTTCCATATAAGCTGCGAACTTTCCTTGCTTTACTTTTGAGTATTTTTCTTTTAATTTTTCAATAAATTTACAATATAATTTTTGGGCATTTTCTGAATTCATAGCATGCGTAAATGATGGTTTTTTACCTTTTTTAAAATCTCCATAAAGCGTAAATTGCGATATTACAAGAATTTCACCATTTATTTCTTTTATAGATTCACAGAAATATCCTTTTTTATTTTTATTTTCGAACAAACCAATCTTAAGAATTTTATTTATCAAATATTCAATATCTTTTTCTGTATCATTTTTTTTTATGCCTAAAAATACACAATAACCTTTGTTTATTTTGTTGTAAACTTTATTCTTAATAATTACTTCTGCGGAATTTACGCGCTGGACAAGGATTTTCATTTATTTTTTTCTGAGTTTTTTTCTATCTTCCCTTTTGTTGCATTATCTTTTGTCATACTGTTTGGTAATTCTGAAAATGGCACTACATCTACATACTTCTGACCTCTATGATGACCTGTCATATTCCTGAAGGTAACTTTACCTTCTATTTTGGAAAAAATGGTAAAATCCCTACCCATGTCAACATTTCTTCCTATGTGAAAAACAGTGCCTTTTTGTCTGATGATGATATCACCTCTTTGTACTTTTTCACCTCCGAAGCGTTTAACACCTCTACGTTTTCCATCTATATTTACATATTTTCCAACTGCACCTTGCGATTTAGTATGAGCCATAGTGAAAAATAAAAATTCAAAATTATAAAGTTTAAAATTATACTGATGTAAAAAATAAAATATCGTATTTATTCACTCAGTATCAAATACTCTTTTGTTTCTCATCGATAGTAACACCTCTTAAAACAAATTAACAGTTATAAAAAGATTGTATCTAAATCTGTAATTTGGTTTAAAGTTTGCTATATTTTACGTCAATACCCGTAATTTTGATTTCAGAAAGTGCTTGACGATGACCAACTTTTCTTCTATACCTTGATTTAGCAGTATACGTTTGTTTAAATACCTTTGGACCTTTTGTGTGTTTGACAACTTGAGCTTTGACTTTTGCACCTTTCACTAATGGTGTGCCTATGTCTATTTTTTCACCATTCTTGACCAATAAAACATTGGTTATGTCAAAAGATTTATTTTCTGCTTCATTCAATCTATTTACTTTAATGATGTCACCAACATTAACTAATTCCTGTTTGCCACTGATTTGTATTACTGCAAATTTTTCTTTATTCATAATGATTTATATAAATATTGACGAACTTAATTATATCATAAACAAAATGAATTTTTAATTCAAAATAATATTTCTTATTTGAATTTGCTATATTTACAATTTACGCATTAATTGGTTATAAAAGGTAAATTTTTCCAAGGTGAATTTGATTTAGTCGCGATTTCTGCTATCTTTGAGGAATCTTTGTTTACCAAAATTGATTGTACTATACCAAGCCCAATTAGATTTACTACCACAGAATTACCGCCATAACTAATCAGAGGAAGAGGAATTCCTGTAACTGGTAGAATTCCTATATTTGCTCCAATATTAACGAATACATTTAATAGTATCATTATAGCTATCCCTACACATGTTAATGTGTAAAAAGTATCTCTAGCTTCAACCGAGATATTTAGAATTCTGACTATTAAAATCAAATAAAGGCCTAAAATGAAAACTGAGCCAATGAATCCGAATTGTTCGCTGAGACTTGCAAAAACAAAATCAGTATAAGCAAAATCTAGTACTTTTAAACTACTTTGAGAACCTTGTAAAAAACCTCTTCCAGTTAATCTGCCAGAACCTAGAGCAATTTTAGATTGATTTATTTGAAAACCTGCGCCATATGGGTCAGTTTCTGGACCATGTAGAAAAACTTCAATTCTTTCCTTTTGATAATCTTGAATAAAATTTTCCCATCCCCAAGATAAAATTGGAAAAGCGATAATTGCAATTATTAATGAAAGTAAGAGAAATTTCAATTTTAATTTGACAAAAAATACAGCCATAGTTAGAAGAATGAAAATAATTAATAGTATCCCAGTATCAAATTCCGCAATTATTAGATTTATGCCAATAGAATTATAAAAAGATTCTAAAGAAACGATTTTATGGATAAAAATACTTAGAGAAAAAGTTATAAATACAAAAATAATGAGTTTGGCTTGGTAGTGAAAAGAAATTAAAAGCAGCATGATCCATAAAAAACATAAAATGAGAGAACTTCCTAATGCAGGTTCTACAAATACTAAAATAATGATCGGAATAGTAATAATAATTGATAATAAATACTTGGTCGATACGGTGAATATGTCAGAATTGAAAATAGCTTGTAAAAAAGGGAGAGATATGCGCTTATGATGGAAACTTTTTCCCCACCTGATCATAGTGGATTCGACTTTTTCTACGTTAACGCCAAATATATATGAAGTTGTTAAAATTAATGTGATTTTTGCATATTCAGATGGCTGAATATTTATAAAGCTAAATTGAATCCACCTTTGCGTAGAAGCTGTTATTTCTTGCAAGTGAGAAGAAATAATTAGGTAAATTAGAAAACTAAAAGTTATGATGTAAATTAAGAAAAGTACTTTTTTCTCTTTTAACCATTTGATATCGAAATATATTATGGAAAAATAAATAATTAGGCCAACTATGATAAATACGATTTGTTTTGGTAGTGTTCCTGCTCCTTCTATTTCTATTTCTGTATTATAAGTAGTAGAAAAAATCATGAGACAACTAATAGTTAGTAAAATACCTATAATTGCAGTGATCAACCAATCATGTTTTTGAAGTTTATTTATATTCATAAAAATGATCAATTGGAAATTTATTCTTTATTGTAGTATTTTAGATGTTTAGTTGTCGAGTTAGTTAATTGCATTATTTTCTATATAAGTGCATTAGTCCTATTGAAAGTTATGAATTTATCAGAGTTTTAATGTATTTTCTAATTATTATAAGTATATTTAATTCGAATTTTGGATTGTCTTTTAGTTAGTTATTTGATATTTATTGAGGATGTATGTTGGTAAGAGAAAAGCTAGTTTGTTATTTAAAAGTTGATCTATGAAAAATTTTACCCAGAAGTTAAGGCAGAGATAAATAAAAATGTTAAGAATATTATATACATTATAATTAAAATTAAACCTTCTTTGACATTTATTGACTGTTTTGTGTACAAGAATATTAGAAATAAAAGGATAGCTAGAGCTGAAAAGAATAATATAACTATAACAGAGGCATTTAATAAGATATTTATAGGGTTTATCAAAGCTATTAATCCAATGACTAGTGAGATATTGGTTCCTACTGCACCAATTAAATCGCCAAGTGCCATTCTTTCGCCTTGTTGTTTGATCGTTCTAAATTCAAAAATTAATTCAGGAATAGCAGCACTAGCACTTACAAATATTACTCCAAGAATGATTGGTGTTATACCAAGTACGTTTGAAATGAAAAGTACCGTATCTACCAAAACATCTGAGACTAAAATTAAAGAAGCGACAGTAATAATTATCATTATTGCAATATACAAAAATGCCGTGTAATGAATAACAATTTTTTTAGTAGATTCTCTCGATCTAGCAAACCATAATTCATATAAATAAATAAAATATGCAGAAATTAAAATAAGCCCGTCCAATCTACTTAAATTTCCATCAAGTAAAGTTAATAAAGCTAAACCGGCAATGAATGTTAGTAGAAATGCTAATCTTTTTTGATATGCATTTCTGGTAGTTAAATTTCTAGCAAATACTGCTATTAAGCCAGTAATTAAAGTTAAGTTGATTATGTTGGCTCCAAGTGCTATGCCTAGACCTAAACTTCCCACATGCTTGATAGATGATATGAAGCCTAAGATTAATTCAGGTAGACTTGTAGCAAATGCAGCAAGAATAAATGATAAAGTGAAATTGCTTATACCAAAGAATTGTCCGAGACGGACACTAAATTTAGTAAACAAAGATACGAGAGAAATTAATAAAACAAGAGATATTACAAAAATTGTTATTGCTAGAACTAAATTATTCATTAATATTAATTTAGAGTAAAACGAGGAAGATGTAAAGTAGTAAATGACAAATTACAAATAGTAAATATAAGTAAAAAGTCTAAAGTTTATACACTTCTATGTGATGGATTTTAGGTTTTTATATAAATCACTTATAACCTAAAAGTTAATTATTATTTCATTGATAAGAAGACAGATCATGTGGTTGCATAATGAGTAATAAGAAGTGATAGAAAACTCTTAATTTAGAATAGAACTTTTCTTAAGTACTTGTTTATTATAGCTGTCAAGTATATTGAATATAGTTTTATCAATATTGTTAACTATATATAAACAGTAAAAATATTTCGTGGGCTTTTGGGAGAACTATGTCTTTGTGAGATCTGTATGTCGGTAAATTACACTAGTTCTCCACAAAAATTTTTTTTGTATACTCTTTGGCTACAAAAAGTATGTGTTTTTGGTTCTTTTACAAAATAGCACTATACAGCTCTATAAATTCTTAAAACAATATTTAGTAAAAGTCTTTTGAGTATAGAACGTCCTAAAATATTAAATATTGTTAGAATTATGTTTAGTTTTAGTGTGTGTCAAGTCCCCGAAAATTCAGACAAAATTTAAGGACAAATAAGGGACAATTTGGTACCCATTTTCTCTAGCATAATCATTCGGTGATTCCTGCACTAACGATTCATGCGGTCTCCTGTTATTGTAAAAGTTCAGCCATTTTGTTGCAAACTCTACAAATTGCCCAATATTCTCATAACTGTAACGTTCTACTACTGCCAGTTTAAACGTGCCTACAAAACGTTCTGCGAAACCATTGTCTGTCGGTCTACCAGCCCTGCTCATTGA
>Ga0209101_1000135_pt1 | contig 61134 bp, 42 predicted proteins | sample ConPoolayeCmetaG_FD_185481 | JGI IMG/M metagenome (GOLD analysis project Ga0209101, IMG submission 185481) | Hot spring microbial mat communities from California, USA to study Microbial Dark Matter (Phase II) - Cone Pool mat layer C metaG... ... | reverse complement strand
GGCGGCCCATCGCCTACAACATCTTCGACAGCGAAGGCAGCGGCCTGCCGCTGGCCGAGCGCTACGCTGCCGCCGGGCGGTACTACATCACCGTCCTGCCGCGCCAGGGGGATCAAAGCCTGGCGGCCTTCGAGGTGCTGGGGGAATGGGAAGCGGTCGAGAATGACCCCGACCACGAGGCGGTGTATGCGCGCTGGAAAGCACCGCAGAAGGCTCAGGCCGACCCCCGCCGGCTGGTGCTGATGCGGCGGCGCGGTGATACAGACCCGACGCGGGTCTACAGCGGGTGTATCCCGGAACACCTGTCTGCCGGGGCTGTGCCGGCCTGCTTCCGGCAACGCTGGGCCTACCAGGAGCGGGTCATCCGGCAGATGGTGAATGGGGCCAATCTGAACGCCAACTATGGCTACACCTACCGGGAGGTCCCCAACCGCACCGCGCAGCGCCGCTGGGAGGAGGCGCAAGAGAGGGTGGAAGTCACCGAACGTCGTCTGGCTCAGGAGGAAGAAGCGCTGGCGAATCTCCGCCGCCGGCTGGAAGCGCTCCGGCAGCGTTATTGTCGAGAGTGGGCAGAGGTGGAGAAAGCCATCGAGTGTAAGCGGAGCGAGATGACGCAACGTCAGGAGGCCGCACAGCCGGTTCGACTGGTTCAGAAAGGGCTGCACCGTCGCCAGCAGCAATTGGCAGAGCTGACCACCCGCTTCCACCTGCGCCACCGCCGGCTGCTGAAACGTTGGGCCGACCACCGGGCCCAACAACGCGAGCTGGCGCGCGAACTGGCGGAGCGGCAAGCCGCCCGCGATGCCATTGACACGGTCACCCTGTGCCGGGAGCGCGAGCTGGAGAAGGACCAGATCATGCTCGATCTTCAGGTCTTGCTCACCAGTCTCCACGATTGGGCGCGCAATCGCTACTTTGCACCCGTCTGGCGCAACCTGGAGTTGGATACGGCAATGGAGATGATCTATCGTAAGCCAGGGCGGGTCAAGTGGGGACGGGAGGTGATCGAGGTGGTGCTTGCCCCGTACCGTTACGCCGACCAGCAGCGGGCGATGGAAGAGACGTGTCGCCGTTTCAATGAGGCGGGGGTGCGCTGGCGAGACGGGCGGCTACTTGGCATTCGCGTGACACAGGAATGCGAATTCCAATTATGCGGTTGTTAAGGCGCTGTGCAAACCTGATGCTAATTGTCCAGGAACACTACCCTTTCAGGCGAGGCCGCCAGAAAGCAGTAAGGTCACCGGCGACGGGGAAGCCCTCATACTGGCTGGGTTGCCAATGGCTTTATCAGCCACAGCATCTGCGCCCGCAGTTCGTCCACCGACCATTGCGTCCTTGAAAGCCGTTGGCAATCCGGCCTATTGAACGTGCTCCACGCTGAACAGCACCGCACAATCAGCATCGCCAGGCCGATGTACGTCAACCGTCGTCAGCCTCCGGCAAGTTGTCTTATCTGACCGTGTAGTTGTCGCCATCGCTGATCACCTCAATGCTGCCCCGTTCACATGTCTGCACCACCGTGACGTTGTGCGCATGCAACCGTTCCAGCGTTTCCGGCGCCGGGTGCGTATTCCGGCTGTTCTCGCCACACGAAATCACCGCCAGCGAAGGGACGACCGTCGCCAGAAAGGCGTCCGTTGTCGCCTGCCGACCTCCCCGGTCGCCGACCAACAGCACGTCGCAGCGCAAAGCGTTTTTCTGAGCCAGCAGCGCTTCTTCAACATGCGCATCGGCTCCGGCGGCAAGCATCAAGCACGTTGCCCCATAGTCCACCCGCAAGGTCAACGAGTCGGCGTGCAAAACGGTCAACAACACACCGTCCCCCAGGTCGATCTGTGTCCCCGTCGGCGGGCTTTGCGGGGTCAACGCCCGCGTCCGCAAAAGCTCATCCCATTCGGCACAGGTTGCCGAGTTGCACTCGGCAGGCGCTTGCAACACCACATCGACGTGGTAACGTCGCAACACCGAAATCAACCCCAACAAATGACCGTCTTGCGTATCGGTCAGCGCCACCATGTCCAGGTGACGCTCCCAAAAGGGCAACCGTTTGCCCAACTGCGCCAGCGTGCGCGACGGAGCCGGCCCGCCATTCACCAGTACATGGCGGCCTTGCGGGGAACGGATCAACACCGCATCCCCTTCGCCGACGTTCAAAAAGGCAACGTGCAACCGGCCGTCGGGCAAGGAAAGCGCCGCACTCCAGGCCAGAACCGCCGCCACCGCCGCCACCGCGACCCCCCACCTGCCCGCCACATACCCGAGCAACTGTGCGACCCGCTTTCTGCGCTGCGCAACCGACCCTTTGAACACCCACCACCCTCCCATCAACAGGGCATACCAGCCCATCACCAGTGTCGGGCTGATCCAGCCCAAATCCACTTCGGCGTGCGGAAAGGTTGCCGTCCACTCGACCACACCGATCGTCCAGCTCAAAAAGAGCCAGGCCACCCAGCCGATCACACGTCCAAGCGGCAGCCAGATCAGGCCACCCGCCAGGGCCAACGCGCCGAACAACATCACTCCATTTTGTGCCGGCAAGACCAGCGCGTTGCTCACCAACGTGATCAACGATAAACGATGAAAATTGTACAAAATGATCGGCAAAGTGGTCAATTGGGCGCACGTAGTGAGGATCAAGGCTTCTTCGAGCAGTTTGGTCATCGGCTCAACCCACCTGCGCGGCACCAGCCACCGCAACAAGGTCTTGAACCCCTCGGTCAGCGGATCGGCCAACAAGATCAGCCCCAGGGTGGCGGCAAAAGAGAGTTGAAAGCCCAAATCCCACAATGTGTACGGATTCCACAAAGTCATCAACAGCGCCGTCGCCAGGAGCGCGTTGGGAGCCGAATTTTGCCGCCCAAAATGTTGCCCCCACACCCCCACACAGCTCATCACCGCCGCGCGCACCACTGCCGCTGCCGCGCCGACCAAAATCGTGTACAAGGCGATGGCCGCCGTTGCCAAGTATGCGGCATAGCGTCGCCCAACCAGTTTGATGCTCAACGACGAAATAGCCCCGCCGATCAGGGCCATGTTGAACCCCGAAATGGCCACAATATGCGAAGTACCGGTGCGGCTAAAGGCCGCCACCAGTTCGGGCGACATACCCCGCTCAACGCCGAGCAAGATGCCGGTCAACAGAGAAGCCGCCGGTTCGGGCAAAATCTGGGCAATGACCTGCTGTGTATGCCGTTTGAAACGGAGCAAGATGGTCAGCATCGGATTTCCGTGCCCGCGTCCCAGCAAGGTGATCTGCGGACGGCGCAACAGGCTGTACACCCCTTTGCGGGCCAGGTAATCGCGGTAGGAAAAGGTGTCAAAGACGGGCGGCGTTTCGAGTGATCCGCGCACCTCCAACCGGTCGCCATAGCTGAATTCGGGGTAGCGCGGCGCGCGGACAAGCACCACCCCCCTGGCCGGAAAGGGGCTTTGCTCGGCCGATGAGAGCGTTTCGACGCGCAGGCGCAGATCGACATAGCGATCGCGCACATCCGGCTCGGCGACAACCACCCCCGTCAGCGTCACCCGGCCGCGATCGTTGTAGGTGGCCACACTGTGAGCGTCAAAACGGGGCAAGGCCGCCCAATAGCGCAGCGCCCCCATGCACAGAAAGAGGCCGCACCAGCCGGCCAACCGCACGCGCGGCTGCTCTTTCCAGAGCAAAATCATTCCCCCAAAGGGCAAGGCAATGATCGCCCACAGCCAGAGCGGGAAGGCCCATTGTGCCGCGCCATAGATGCCGATCATCCACGCCGTGGCCAGGTAGATCAGGATCACCCCTTGCCCTCCTCCAGTTCACCGCGCATTCCACCCCCGTCGAGGCCCAGCAGCCGCGCCGGGCGGAACGAGTTGGTCAACAAGTGCTCAGAAGGGACAAACACGCGAATATAGTTGTCGGTCAGGCCCGACCAAAAGCCGTCGGCGCGGCGGGTTTCCCACAACACCGGCATACGGCGGCCGATGAATTGTCGGCGAAAGGCCTCGCTGCTGCGCCGTGCCACTTCGGCCATTTGCAGCGCGCGTTCGTGCCGCACCGCCGGATCGACCTGGGCCGGCATGGTGGCCGCCGGCGTGCCCGGCCGAGAGGAAAAGGCAAAGACATGCGCACGAGCAAAGCCGATCTGCTCAACAAAAGCCAGACTCTGGGCAAATTCGGCCTCGCTCTCGCCCGGCAAGCCGACGATCAGATCGGTGGTCACGGCCAGGTCAGGGATTGCAGCCCGTGCCTGGGCAACCAGAGCGGCAAATTGAGCGGTGGTATAACGGCGGTTCATCCGCGCCAGGGTGGCATCACAGCCGCTTTGCAGCGGCAGATGCAGATGACGACACAGCCGACCGTCGCGCCAGAGGTCGAAAAAATCGGCGTTCAGGTCCCACGGCTCAATTGATGAAAGACGCAGCCGCGTCGGCCCGTCAAGCCGTTCGAGCACGGCACGCACCAGCCCGGTCAGGCTATCGCCAAATTCACGCCCATAGGCCCCAATGTGGACGCCGGTCAGGATGATTTCGTGATACCCCTGCTCCACCAACGCGGCGATTTCGTTCAGCACCTCGGCGCGTGGGCGACTGCGCTGCCGTCCACGCAACACCCGAACAATGCAATAAGCACATTCGTTGTCACAGCCATCCTGAACCTTGACCAGCGGGCGTGTGCGCAGGATGACCGGCCGACCGGCATTTCTTTCTGCTCCGGCCGGCGCAAGCGCCGTCCATCCCGCTGCCTGTACCCGCCTCACCAACGCTTCTTTGTCTGCATTTTCGACGATCAGGTCGGCATCCAGGCCGTGGTCGCCAAGGCCGGTGTAACAACCGGTCGCCACCAGCCGCATCGATGGGTTGAGCCGCCGCAACTGGCCGAGTCGACGCCGCGACTGGGCGGCCGCGCGCTGGGTCACCGCACAGGTGTTGAGCACGCACACATCGGCCTCGCCGACCTCATCCACAACGAGAAAACCGGCTTGGGCAAATTGCTGCGCCAACCGGTCTCGTTCATACTGATTTAATTTACAGCCCAGGCTCTCCAGATAAACGCGCATCGTCCATAACCCCAACAGTCGCACAGGCCGGCCTTGACCTGTAGACAGATGAGCGTTAATCAGGCAGCCGGGTGGGGCACTGCAAGCGCTCCTCGTCCAGCCAAAAGGCAAACAACTCACCGACCGAGCGGCCCAGCGTGTTGCAGCGGATCGTCTGGCCGAAAATCGGCGCGACCGAGAGCACGGTCATATTGGGGAGACGCTTCTCTTTTGGGATAGGCACCGTATTGGTGGTCACGATCTCGTCGATTTGGGGAAAAGCGCGCAGGCGCTCAATGGCCGGGCCGCTGAACACGCCGTGGGTGCAAGAAACCGTCACCTTGCCGACCCCCTCCTGGAGCAAGCGGTTCATCAACTCGACGATTGAGCCGCCCGTGGCGATCTCGTCATCGTTGATAATCACATCTTTGCCTTTAACATCGCCGATAATCGAGCTGATTTCCACCGTGTCATCGGTCAAGCGCATCTTGTTGGCCGCAGCAAGGCCGATCCCCAATGCGCGGGCGAACTTGGCAGCCTGTTTGGCATGACCGATATCCGGCGACACAACGACCGCATTGGTCAGATCACGGCTTTGCTTGAGGTATTGCACCAGCACCGACTGCGCGGTCAGGTGATCGGTCGGCACGTGGAAAAAGCCGTGCACCTGAGGCGAGTGTAGGGTCATGGTCACCACATGGTCAACGCCGGCCGTTTCTAGCAGGTCGGCGACCAGACGTGCGGTAATCGAAATGCGGGGTTCGTCCTTTTTGTCCGAACGGGCATAGGAATAATAGGGGATCACCGCATGCACCCGTTTGGCCGATCCACTGCGCGCGGTATCGATCATCATCAACAACTCCATCAGGTGGTCGCTGGTCGGTGGCGACAGCGGCTGGATGATGAACACTTCTTTTTCGCGCACACTTATGCCGAGGTGAACATACAGGCAATCGTTGCTAAAGTGCTTGATGATCGAAGGTTGCAGCGGAATCCCCAGATAGTCGCAAATTTCTTGCGCCAGTTCTGGGTGGGCCGAACCGCTAAAGACACAAATTTGCTCCATTTTTTCCTGATCGGAACGAGAATATTCCATCGGTTAACGCTCCCTCATCGATCAAATTGGTTTGTTTCTACGGCAGCGCATTCAACCCGGCCTCGGCCGGCGGCCAGTTGGGATGCAATTCGAGGGCACGGGTGTATTCGGCGCGCGCTTTGGCGGTATCGCCCAGGCCCACATAGGCCCGTGCGCGATACAAATGCAATTCTTCAACCGCCGCTTTGTCTTGAATGACGCTTTGGGTCAGGGTCAGCAAACCCTGATAATCTTCCACCGCCAGCAGCCCTTCCAGCACATCATAGCGATAACGATACAACCGCAATGGCAGACCCAGCTCGCGCGCCTGGGCAAATGCCTGCTGCGCTTCGGAAGCTCGGTTAAGGGTCAGCAACGCCCCACCTTTGTTGAGCCAGGCAAAGGGATCGACCTGATTTTGGGTGATTTCGGCCTCGGCGCGCGCCAGCGCTGCTTCCCACATTTTGGTGGCATCCAGCACCTGGGCCAGCACCAGATTCAGCACATTCTCACGCCCGGTCGGATACACGACAACATATTGCCGGTTGAAAACGCGCCAGCCGGCCTCAAATTCGGCTTCGGCAACTTTGACCTCCGGTCCGACGCCAAATTCGTGCATGATCAGCGTGCCGGCTGCGCTGTCATAGCCACGCACCAGGCCGTAACGGCCCGCTTCGCCGCCAGACACACTCGCCCAGCGCGTCACGATCACCGGAAAGCCGTTGGTCAACAAGGTGCGTAGCAGCATCTGGTCACCGTTCACGCCGACAAACGCTTTGAGCCCCTGAAGTTCGGCATATCGCTTCAGTTCATCGGTCGAGACAAAGGTGTCACGGTCGCCTGGACAAAGAATCTGTTCGATCCGGTCGTGCGATTCGGGAGCGCCCCAGTAGGTCAAAGCCAGGCCCAACGGAGCCAGACTACAATAATCGGTTCGTTCGGCGCGATACTCAATCGGTGACAGCAGCACGGCGGGAGCCGGCGGCGTGATCGCCGGTGTTGGCGTCGGCGTGGGCGTTGAGGTGGGTGTTGGCGTCGGCGTAGGCGTCGATGTCGGCGTGGGCGGCAGCGGTGTCTTGGTCGGCGGGATCGCCGAGGCGATCTTGTTGCCGGCCCAGGGCAGTACCACAATGGCAAAAGCCACCGTCAGTGCCAGGCCGATGGCGATGGTCAAAATACGTTGTGCAGGGGTAAGGTTTTCCATTCAGTTGTCCTCAAAGTCAAAAGCAGATATAATCAAGAATGGCACAAGGCACGCATTCGAGTATAACACATCTCGGCCCGAATGCCAAAATCAGCACCAGGCTTAACCTGGCAAAGGTTGGATAACCATTCAGGGGCTGACTCAATTCAGCCTGTGGGGCCTGCGGCCAGGGGTTGGCCTATGTCGACCCTTACCCCACGCCCGGCGACGAACGCCCCAAGAGGCCGATTTCAATCGGGCTGAATAGATACAAAAAAGGTAAGCGATGATTCTGACCGAAGGATTGTACAAACAATTTGATGATTTCGTAGCCGTGCGCGGCATCGATTTGCATGTGCCCAAGGGGGAAATTTTGGCCCTGTTAGGGCCTAACGGCGCCGGCAAGACCACCACGGTGCGTATGTTGGCCTCTATTCTCCGTCCTACCCGCGGACGGGCCTGGATCGCCGGGCATGACGTGGTCAAAGAAGCGGTGACCGTGCGGCGGCTGGTCGGCGTACTGACCGAAACCCCCGGCCTGTACGGACGGATGCGCGCGCGCGAGTACCTGCGCTTTTTCGGTGAGTTGCAGGGAATGCCTCGCGCGGCGATCGATGTCCGCAGCGAGCAATTGATGGCCCAATTCGGCATGGACGGGGTGTGGCATCTTCGGTTAGGCGAATACTCGAAGGGGATGCGCCAAAAGATGGCGCTCATCCGCACCCTGCTGCACGATCCGCCGGTGCTGTTGCTCGACGAACCGACCTCGGCGATGGACCCGCACAGCGCCAAACAGGTGCGCGACGCCATCTTGACCCTGCGCAGCGCCGACCGGGCGATCATCATCTGCACGCACAATCTGGCCGAAGCCGAGTTGATCGCCGATCGCATCGCCATCATCCGTCGCGGCGAGATCGTCGCGCGGGGCTCGGCGACACAACTCAAACGGGACCTGCTCGGCGCGCCGATCCTCGAAGTGCGCACTGCCAATCCGCTCAACGGCGCACGTCGGCTGATCGACGATTTGATCCAGATCGAAGCAGAGGGCGACACATGGCTTCGCTATCGCACCGAAACGCCGGAGCAAGTCAACCCGCTGTTGATCGACCGTTTGAGTCGGGCCGGCTACCGGGTGGTGACGCTCAGCGAAGTGCCACGTCCGCTGGAAGAGGTTTATCTGCAAGTGGTCGAAAAACAATCGAGTATGGAAGAAGTGAGGCAAACTCAATGATCGATACCCTGGTTATCTCGGCCCAAAACGGACGGCTGGCCTTCAAGCGGGCCTGGATCATCACCCGGCGCGAAGTGCGCGACACCATACGCGACTGGCGATTGATGGTTCCCATCGGCTTGCTGACGCTGGTCTTTCCGGCCTTGATGCAGTTTGTGGCCATCCTGGCCCAAGATTGGGTGCGCCGCTGGGGCGCCGAACTGATCGGCGAGCGGATGATCCCCTTTTTGCTGATGATCGTCGGCTTTTTTCCGATCTCTTTTTCCCTGGTCATCGCTCTGGAAACCTTTGTCGGCGAAAAGGAACGCTACAGCCTGGAGCCGTTGCTGGCCACGCCGTTGACCAACGAAGAACTTTATTGGGGCAAAACGATGGCCGCCATGATTCCGCCGGTGCTGGCTTCCTACCTCGGCCTGACCGTGTATCTGATCGGTCTTTACATCGGCCTGCGCTGGCTACCCGACCCGGAATTGCTCGCCTTGATCGTGTTGTTGACCACCGCCGAGGCGCTGGTGATGGTCTCCGGAGCAGTGGTCATTTCCAGCCAGACAACCAGTGTGCGTGCGGCGAACATTCTGGCCAGCTTTATCATCATTCCGATGACCTTGCTGGTGCAGGCCGAGAGCTTTATGATGTTCTGGGGCAACTATGCCGCATTGTGGTGGATTTTGGCCGCCCTGCTGGTCGTCGACGCGGTGCTGGTACGCATGGGCATGCGCATTTTCAACCGCGAAGAACTGCTGGGGCGCGAGATCGACGAGCTGAACCTGGGCAAAGCATGGCGCTACTTTTGGCGCTTTCTGCGCGAACCACCGCCCGGCACAACGGCCCGACAAAAGCGCTTTTTGCCCCGTGTGTATGCACACGACCTGCCCGTTCTGCTCCGTCGCCATTTGGTCCCCATTGCCGTAGTGACCTTGATGCAAATCGTGGCCTTTATCATCGGCTGGCGATACGCCCTCCAATACCCGCTTCCCGAAGGATTGGTCGCATTGGACGTGCCGGAAGACGCATTTGCGCAAATTCCCGACATCGGTTTTTTACCATCGCTGAACCCATGGGCGATCATGACACACAATCTGCGTGTGCTGGCACTGGAAGCCATCCTGGGCCTCTTTACCTTTGGCGCAGCGGCCATCGCTTTGCTGATGGTGCCGATCGCCATCATCGGCATCCTGGCCGGCGAAGCGCCGTTCATCGGCGCCAGCCCGTGGCTGTTGCTGGCCACCTTTATCCTGCCCCACGGCATCGTCGAACTGCCGGCGGCGATCATTGCCACGGCAATGGCGCTGCGCCTGGGCGCGTCAATCATTTCGCCCCCGCCGGGAATGAGCCTGTCACAGGGGGTGCTGCTGGCCCTGGCCGACTGGGTCAAGGTGATGGTCTTTTTGGTGTTGCCGATGCTGACCATTGCAGGGATGTTGGAGGTGTGGCTGACCCCGTGGATTGTGGTGAATGTGTGGTAGGGGCAACTCCTGCGGTTGCCCCCTTTGTGGTCGCTCAGGGCAGGCGCAAGGCCTGCCCCTATATGTGGGCGACCTTTTTTAGAGTTTATCCGAAAAACCGTACAAGCGGCATCCCTATGCCGCTTGTACCGACGCATAGGGATGCGTCAGCTATGTTTTTCGGATAGGTCTTTATTGCCCGTATTCCGTCTCGTAACGTCGCCGCGCGCGGGCCACTTCTTCGGCCGGAATTTCAATCGGCCGGCCGAGTTGCAAGGCCAACCAGACCGTTTTGGCCACATCTTCAACCATCACCGCCGCCTTGAGGGCCGCCTCCGGCGTGGAGCCGATGGTAAACACCCCATGGTTCTTCATCAAGATGGCCGGTGAATTGCCGATGGAACGGATGATCTCACGCCCGATTTCGTCATTGCCCACCCGCGCATATTCGCCGATCGGAATCGGCCCGCCGAATTCGTCGGCAATGGCGGTGAGATAGACCGGAATCGACATCCCGTTGGCGGCAAAAGCAGTGGCATAGTTGGAATGAGTGTGCACCACCCCCATCACGTCCGGCCGGTGGCGATAGATATAGTTATGCGCATGCACGTCGGATGAGGGCTTGAGATCACCTTCGATCACCTGACCGTCCAGATCGACCACAATCATATTATCCGGCGTCAGCTCTTCAAAGGGCACCCCACTCGGCTTGATCACCACCAGCCCACTTTCAGGGTCGCGCCCGCTGACATTGCCACTGGTCCAGGTGACCAGGCCGTAGCGGGGCAGATCGCGGTTATAACGGCAGATTTGTTCACGCAACGCCTGTAACATTGACCATCTCCGTATCCAGGTTAGATTTTTGATCATCCTCCCGCAGGTTGTCTGCGGGAGGATAAAGCTCATTTGGGGGGAATCAAGGCTTCCAACAGGCCCTGGTTCCACGTTTTGGCCCCCCGGTCGTAAACGCCAAACCCTGCGCCGAATTCCCAATAGGCCCAGGCTATGCTTCGATTTTCGGCCTCCTGGCGCACAAAGGTCGTCCAACGCACGCGCGAATCCATATCGGCTTTGCTGTATGCGCCAAACTCACCCATCCACAACGGACAGTTGAGCTTTTCACCCCATTTGACCGCCCAATCCAGGTCCTTTTGAATTGCATACGGGCTGGCCGGGTTGCTCCGTTCGGGCAGGGTGTTGTAATCTTGATACCACTTTTTGAGCCAGCTCACTTCCAACGACTTGGGATCGGGTTCAAAAGGAGTGGCGGGAGGGCCGGGCCACTGCACCCCGACGCTCAACGGGTCGCTCACCCATTCGGCGCCCTGGTGGGTAAAGGGGAAAGGCTCATAGTAATGGAACGTGCACACGTAATTTTCTTCCCCATCGGGAACCTTGAGCTTCATCAGACCGTTGATCCCGCCCCATTCCGCGCCGGTGATCACGATGGTATGAAACTTGTCCAGCTTGCGGATTTCGGCCACCGTCCGTGCCAGCAATTTGTTCCACGTCTCCGGGCCGAGGTTGGTATTCGGCTCGTTGAGCGGCTCAAAATAGAGGTTGTCGGGCCGCTCGCGGTAGCGCAGCACAATTTGTTGCCAGATGGCGACAAAACGGTCTTCATGCTTGCGCGGATCGGCAAAAATTTCGTTATAGTGGTGCATATTGATCACCACATTGAGGCCGTTGGCCGTGGCATGGTCGATCACCCAGTCCACACGTCGGAAGAAATTTTCGTCAACCGTGTAGGGTGGATCGGCCAGGGCGTGCGCCGACCAGCGGATCGGCACGCGAACGGTGTCAAAACCGGCCTCGGCAATCAGCTTGAAAAAGCCTTCTTCCAGCACCATTCCCCATTCGCCCTCATTGGGTGCTTCCAGGGCATTGCCCAGGTTGACGCCGCGCCCCAATCGGCGGCCCTGCTCAAAGCGGTCGAGCGGGTTGGCCGGCGGCGTGACGGTCGGTGAGGGAATGGGCGTAGGCGAAGGCGTCGCAGTGGGTGGTTTGGGCGTGCGCGTCGGCGTCGGCGGGATGGCCGTAGCCGTGGCCTCCGCCGGTGTCGTTGCCGTAGGCAACACAACCGTCGGCGTTTGCGCACATGCCACAAGCAACACGCTGATGAGAACCAAAAGCAAAAATCGAGCCATTGTTTCACCTCCAAAACATTTGTGTTTTCCAACTTGACAAACCAAGTCTACCCCGAAAGCCACTCATCACAAATTCTGCAGGCTATATGCGCGAGCAACTGCTCTATTTTACCACAGCCGGCCAGATCCACAATTTTGACTCACCGCTTAAAATATGATACCATCTCGACAGTCTATCCGAAAAACATGGCCAACGCATCCCTATGCGTTGGGAAGACTTGCAATCATAACAATGTGACAACGTTTCCGGACAGGATTGGCGATGATTCACACACGATGTATCCCGGCAGACGCAACAGGCCTGGCCTGCGCAGCAGAAGTTTTGCGCGCCGGCGGCATCGTTGCCTTTCCCACCGACACGGTATACGGTGTCGGTGCACACGCCTTTTTGCCCCACGCAGTGCAGCGACTGTACACGGCCAAGGTGCGCCCACCGGACAAAGCGATCCCTTTGCTGATCGCCGATGCAAGCCTGTTGCCCTACGTGGCCCAAGAAATTCCGCCGATAGCCTGCGAGCTTGCAGCACGGTTTTGGCCCGGCGCGTTGACGCTGGTGATGCGACGCACCGCTATGGTTTCGGACGAGATCACGGCCGGCGGAGACACGGTAGGCGTGCGCGCCCCCGACCACCCCGTCGCACAAGCCTTACTCCGACTGCTGAATGTGCCGTTGGCCACCACCAGTGCCAACCTGTCCGGCCAACCGCCGGCAATCACTGCCCAAGAGGTGCTGGCCCAACTGGACGGTCAAATCGACCTGTTGCTTGACGGTGGCCCATGCCCCGGCGGCGTAGCTTCCACCGTGCTCGATGTAACCACCTCCCCGCCCCGGGTCCTGCGCGCCGGACCATTGCTCCCCCAACTCGCCCAGATGAATGTACAGTTGTAAAGCCTCGGCAGACCACAAAGGAGCACCTGAAGCAGGCCTTCAGGTGGAACTCCAACTAAAACCCTGGCTTTTACAACCAGATTGAGACCTACTGAGACCGGTCGATTGCAGTCAAAAGCAAGGCTTGGTCTGGACAATCATTTCCATCGGCATCCTGGACAGGCAACCGTTCCATCGTCTCCAATTTGTACAGCCCCACCACGATCCGCAACAGCGAATCCGATTCCGGTGGAATGGTGAGGACGTGCGTATCCGTGATCACCATACCCGGCCTCCATACTTGTGTTGGGAACAGGCCGTTCTGGGGCGGACCGTCATGTTGAGCGACCACACGATTCTGTTGATCGAGAACCTGGACAAAGACCTGATAGTCCTGATCGATTTTTTGTCGTGGCTCCCAATACAATGTGACTCTGATTTGTGTCTCGTCTTCCGAGATGGTAAACCCACGCAAAAGGATCTTGCCATCGCCCCACGTTGCCTGCACATTCTGTGGCAGCGATTCAGGCTTTTGAGCGGCTTGAATCGCAACAAGGCCGAGCAATAACTCGCGGGTCAGTTCCTGGCCTGTTTCATCGATATGCGCGACCGGATTGCCATCCTGCGGAGCATCTTGGACCACAAGATACAATTTTCCGGCCACCTGGTTTAATGTAGAAACGGTTGTTAATTTGTAGCGATCGACGACGATTCGATTTCGGGACCAGATCGAAGTAGGATAACGAATCGCCAGTGGAGAGACCGTCGGTATTGTCATCACTCGATGATCGAGTGTGAATCCTTTGAGGACAGGATACAGATTGGGTGTCACATCCGACTCTCGACTCCAGTATAACTTGAGCGTGAACGATTCCCCTGGACGCGCCGTTGATTCAAGAACTTCATAGCCTACAAGTCGAATACCCCCTTGAAACGCGGCATTGACAGGGTTGGGCACCGAAATATCGAGCGGCCTGGTCAAAGGAGGCAGATACAGCGGCAAGATGACCCCTGCAAGTGCATAGATAACCAGGCCCAACCCCAATGCCATAACGCTCCAATTTACCATTTGTGGTTTTCCGGTTATGCGTCCCCATCCATTTATTCCGCCCGCAAAGGCAACAGCGCCTATTACAATGCCAGGAAAGAGAAAACGCCCATGCCATCCTGATGAGTTTGTTTCCAAATTATAGTACAAAAAGCTGGCCAGCAGGCTCATCCATGCACAGCCCAAAACAAGCATTTGTCTGAGGTATCCCTCCAGGTCTTTCCCGGACAAGATCAAACCGACAGCAGCCAAAAAATGAACGATCAAGATGATTTGAAACGCGCGTTCTGCAAGTGGCAAGGAAAGCCAACCAAAAAATCCCCAACTGCTCTGAAATGTTTGCCGAAACATAGGCCCAAGTATAGCGATGAATTCTTTCCACGTCAGCGGCCGGACATAATAGTTGGCCGCCAGCGCTTGTTTGGCAACGGTTAAACCCAGCCAATCTCCATAAAGCTGTTGATTGCGCCAAAACCACCAGCCGCTTGCCATCAACGGTATTGCCCCTAATATGAACAGCGAAAAAAATCGCTGCCGCCATGTACCGAGCCTAAAGCAGGCAAACACACAAGCCAGAATCAATCCGCTGCCAAGCACTGCTGCGCTGGGTTTGCTCAACAGTGCCAGGCTGAGAGCAAGAGCGGCAAGGATAAAATAACGCAGTCTGGCAGATTTTAACAAGATCAAAGATGCCAATATGATCAGAGAGCCGGCGGTTGTCGCCATCGCGTCATTGGTGACCATACTATGCAAATAGACAAATTGTGGATTAAACACCAGGTAAGCGACGGCAATGTTTGAAGCCCAAAAACTGTTGAAAACAAGTCGACTTGTTTGCCACGTAGCCCACAGGCTCACCGCTCCTAAACAGAGAGAAAAAAAACGAATCAAGTGCCAGACCAGATAATTCCCCTGCCAGGGAAAGCGATGCTCCGGTAGAGGATAAAAGAAAGGAATTTTTGGGTCGTGCCGGGTGAAAGAAAAGGCCGGATTCATCCCCAAGACCATGTCCTGTTCAAATAGAGTGTGGGTCAATAATGCAGCCAAGACATAATAAGCCGGTGCCTGAAAGGCCTCCGCCGTATCATTTTCTTCAAGCGCGGGACGCATAACAGGCAGAGTACCGTTGAGAGCAACAAATTTAACAAAGCCAAAATGTGCGGGCTCGTCTGGTGCTTCACCCAACGGAAAAACAAGGTTGAAAATGATGCCGACGGTAAAATAGATACCCAACAAACCCGCCAACACGATTCGTTCAGAGTTGAACTTGGGCTCTTGATTTTTGCCGGACTTCAAACGTGCCTCCATATTTGCACAACTGCCGAATTCCTGATACAATCCTTTTTGATTATATCCACGATTGTTATGATCACAATTTGTCGTCCAAGGAGCACCTATGCCCCGCAAACGTCTCGGCGTCGTCACCGACGGCGCATTTAACGCCGGACTGACCGTCCGACTCGACCCGGATGTATCGACCGAGCAGATCCGCATCGGCGATTTCTGCATTGTTGAGGGAGAACGGAATCTTTATTTCAGCATGATCAGCGATATGCAGCTCTGCGTCACCGACGCGCGCCTTTCCGCCGATCCACCGATCGAAGCAGCCCCCTTTGTCGTGCGCGCCTTGCGCGGCTCATTGACCTACGCCACCGTGCAGGTCAAGCCGATGTTGATGGTGCCGCAGGTCGGCGAAAACGACTTTGTCGACGAATTCCAGGGCCCGCAGCCGGTGCGCACCATCCCTATGCACCTGGCCACCCTGAACGAAGCCGATGAAAGCGATTTTCGCACCGTCTTTGGCGACGAACAGCGTGGTCGACAATATTTTGCGATGGGCAAGCCGTTGACCATGGACATCCCCATTTGCATCAACCTGGAACGACTGGTCGAGCGTTCCAACGGCATCTTTGGACAAAGCGGCACCGGCAAAAGTTTTTTGGTACGCCTGCTGCTATGCGGCGTGATCAAAAATCGCACCGCCGTCAATTTGATCTTTGACATGCACAACGAATATGCCTTTGGCAAAGAAAGCGAAGACGGACACTTTGTCAAAGGCTTAACCCAGCTTTTTGGACGCAACCGCGTGCTGGTTTATTCGCTGGACAAAGACACCCCCGCCCAGGGTGGACGCAGCCCCGACCGCATCATCCAAATCGGCCTCGACCAGATCGAGCCGGAAGACGTGACCCTGATGGCCCAGGAACTCAACCTGCGTGGCACCGCCGAGGCCACCATCGGCTTGCTGCAAGACGTTTACAAAAAGGACTGGCTGATCAAGCTGGTCACCATGACCCCGCTGGAATTGGAAAACTTTTGCACCGAATATGGTGCACACATCGCCTCAGTCGAAGCGTTACGCCGGGCCATGCTGGTGCTCAGACGCCGAGATTATATCGTCGATCAAGGAAATTTTAACTTGATCGACGAAATGGTACAATCACTCGAAAACGGACAAAACGTGATCATCCATTTTGGACGTTATGACTCATCGCTCGACCATATGCTCGTCGCCAACCTGATCACCCGGCGGGTGCGCCAACTCTACCGCGACAAAGTTGAACGTTACGAACAGACCCAAAAACCAGAAGACAAACCACGCCCACTGATGATCACCATCGAAGAAGCGCACAGCTTTTTAAACCCCGCCGTCTCACAGCAAACCATTTTTGGCACCATTGCCCGCGAATTGCGCAAGTACCACGTCACCCTGATGGTGGTCGATCAGCGGCCCAGCAGCATCGACGACGAAGTGTTATCACAGCTCGGCACCCGCGTCACCGGCAAGCTGACCGAAGAGCGCGACATCGAGGCCGTGCTGACCGGCGTCGCCAACCGCTCCTTTTTACGCGGCGCGCTGGAAAGCCTCGACACGCGCGAACAAGTGCTGTTAATGGGCCACGCCGTGCCGATGCCGATCGTGGTGCGCACACGCAAATACGACGAAGAATTTTACGCCGCGATGGCCGAGCCGGACAGACCCCGCTCGGCGAGCGAAGCCATCAAAACGCTGTATGATTTTTAACCGCCCCCGTGACTACCTACGTGCCGACTCAAGTCGCCCGCCATAGGCTTTCGGCCTGCGGTCGGCCTGCGCCGACCTGGGGCGTCGGCGCAGGCCGACGTCCGGCACAGCGTGCCCGGAAAGGCTGATTTCCAATCAGCGCATAGCGGCAGGCCAATCAGATAGGTAGTTACCCGCCCCCTATTTACCCCTTCGCCAAACCACTTCCAGGCGGCGATTTTCCAGCAGGTGCAGACGATCGCGCTGACGACGCAGCACGGCGCCATCCAACACCGCATCGATGATGCCTGCGTGCCCCACCTCGGCCTCGGCCAACATCTCACCCCGCGGCCCGACAATCAAACTGGCCCCCACACAGCGCAAGGTGGGGTCCGGATTGATCAAATCGGCGCCGGCCACAAATATGCTGTTGTCCAATGCCCGTGCGCGTATGGCCAGCGCCCACTCCTCACGTGGCCCCAACCACGCCGTTGACACCAGAGCCACTTGGGCGCCGGCCAACGCGGCCAAACGGGCTACTTCGGGAAAGCGCGTATCATAGCAAATCCAGCCACTACACGGCACGCCGTCCAGCACAAACGTGCTCACCTCATCACCAGGCGCCGCCCACGTTGCCTCCTCACCCCACAGATGGATCTTGCGATACCGGCCGGCAAGCTGCCCCGCCCGGTCGATCACCACCAGGCTGTTATGGCAGACCCCATACTCATCCAGTTCGGCCATTCCAAAGGCAATGGCAATGTCCAACGCCCGCGCGCCCTGACCGATCTGGTGCACGGCTGGGCCGTTCAGCGGTTCGGCCAGCGGCGCGATCTGCGCGGCAGGTAAATAGCCGGTGAGGATCAGCTCGGGAAACAGAATCAGCGCACAGCCCCGAGCACGCGCCTGACCGGCATAATCGAGCATGCGAGCAACGTTAGCTGCCTTGTCTCCCGGCACGGCCATAAACTGACCACAAGCGATGTGAAAATCATCCATCATGATTCCTCTCCACCGATCTACAACGCCGAACCCGCCGTCGAGCCTCAGCAGACCGCAAAGGATCGGCAGAACTTGGGCCAAGCGCTCCGGCCGACGATTATTATACCCTCCAACCCGAACAAACCAAAATCAACAATTGTGAGCGTCACGAGTTTGGGACATGGTCCTGGGTAACCTCCAGCGGCCAATCCACACTCAAGCCGGCGCAAAGCGCAGCCATCGGCGTCTGGCGGATGTCATAGCCGGCCAACTCCAGGGGACACTTGCCGCGCAGCCGCGGTTGGACATCCTGTGAGAAGGGCGTGAAGCGGTACACTTTTAAGACCCCCAGGAAAAGCTGCGCGGTCTCCAGCGTGTCAAAGCCGCAAAAGTTCTGGTAGTGTTGGTCAAAACGCTGATAACCAACTCCACCGTGTTGTTCGTCCGAGGGATAAGCTCGCTCTCGATGCCGTTGACCAACTTGGGCCAGTGTCGTTCCAGAAAGTCAAAGAGCACGCCTGCCTTGGGCCGCCGCACTTGACATTTACCCCACTCTATGCTATCGTTGCCCCTATGATGAACGCGAAACCAACGTCCAAGCCGGTCTACTACCTGGATGTGTCTGCAGCCGTCCACGCGCGTTCCGGGCTGGGACGCTACGCCGAAAGCCTGGCCCGTGCGCTGCTGGCCCAACACCCCGATCAACTGGCCCTTTTTTTCAACCGCGACCCCACTATCCGCCCACTCGCCGGATTTGAGACCATCCCCCAGCGCACGGTTGCTGCCGGTTACAAACGCTGGCGGATGCAGGTGTGGATCGGGCAACTGCTGGGCCGGGATTTCGGCCCTTTGCTTCCCGATGCAACGCTCTATCACGCCACCGAGCACCTGCTGATGCCGCTTCCGGCCATTTCCACCGTGCTCACCGTCCACGACCTGATCTTTCGCCACTTTCGTCGCGGCCACAAGTTGCTCAACTGGGCCTTTCTCAACCTGAGCATGCCTCTTTTTTGCCGCCGCGCCGACGCGATCATTGCCGTCTCGCAGCACACCAAAAAATCCTTGATCGACCTGTATCACCTGCCACCGGACAAAATCACCGTCATTTACGAAGCGGCTGCACCCCGTTTTGTCGCCCAATCTCCGGCCCAGGTCAATGCGGTACGCCAACGCTACCATCTGCCCGACCGTTACCTGCTGACCGTTGGCGTGATCGAACCCAAAAAGAACCATAGTGGCTTTTTGCAAGCCTTTGAGCGGCTCTGCCGTCAAATGCCCGACCTGTACTGGGTGATCGTCGGCAGACGAGGCTGGCTATATGAGGGATTTTTCGGCGCATTGGAGGCTTCACCCGCGCGTTCGCGCGTTTGTATGCCCGGCTATGTTGATGACGCCGACCTGCCGGCCGTCTATGCCGGGGCACACGCTTTTGTCTTTCCCTCACTATACGAGGGATTTGGCCTGCCGCCGCTGGAAGCTATGGCATGTGGCACGCCGGTATTGAGCAGTAACCGCGCCAGCCTGCCCGAAGTCTGCGGCAACGCAGCCATCTACTTTGATCCGAACGACACCGAAGCCATGGTCGATGCGGTACAGCGCATCACCAACGACCCACCACTGCGTCAGGCGATGATCGATCGCGGATTCACACAGGCCAGCCATTTTTCATGGACCCGCGCTGCCGCCCAGACCTGGCAGCTTTACCAAACCTTGAGTCGATCAACATGACCCGCTGGATTGCCCCACAGCCGGTGCACATCCCTGCCACGCTGCTCGAGTTCTTGGATGCCGACAGGACGCCCTACGCTCACCTGCTGGCCGAACTGCTGGTCCGCCGCGGAATCAACCAGGTCGCACGCGCACGCGCATTTCTCGACCCGGCCTTTTACACGCCCACCCCGCCCGACGAACTGCCTGACCTGGTGCTCGCCGTGCACCGGATCGAAACAGCCCTCCAACAAGGACACAAAATCGCCATCTGGGGTGATTTCGATGTCGACGGACAAACGGCCACGGCTCTGTACGTCCAGGCCTTGAGCGACCTGGGCGCCGACCTGGTCTATCACATTCCTTCACGGCTTGAATCGCATGGCGTGCACCTGCCCGGCATCCAGCGACTGATCGACGCCGGCGTGCAGCTGATCATCACCGCCGACACGGGCATCGACGCGCATTCGGCAATCGACCTGGCCGCAGCCCACCATCTGGATATGATCGTCACCGACCACCACGACCTGCCCAACACCCTGCCCGATGCCCTGGCACTGGTCAACCCCAAGCGGTTGCCGGCCGATCACCCCTTTTACGAATTGCCCGGCGTCGGCGTCGCCTACCAGGTCATCAGCAGCCTCTACGCCCGCGCCGGCCGCTCCACCGACCATCTGCTCGACCTGGTCGCGTTGGGCATCGTCGCCGACGTGGCCACCCAAACCGCCCAAGTGCGCTATTTGCTTCAACGTGGATTGGATGTGCTGCGACGCACCGAACGCCTGGGCCTCAAAGCCATGATGGCCCTCGCCGAACTGAACCCGGCTCTGGTCGGTGAAGAAGAAATCGGCTTTACCCTGGCGCCGCGGTTGAACGCCCTCAGTCGCGTCGGCCAAAATTTGAACGCCGACGCAGGCGTCGAGCTGTTGATCACCAACGACCTGGCGCGGGCGCGCACCCTGGCGACCGCTCTCGAAGCACTCAACGCACAACGCAAATTCCTGGTACAAGAAACCATCCAGACGGCACTGGCCATGCTCGAACGCGATCGCAGCCTGCTCGACGGCCCGGCCCTGATCCTCGCCGATCCCAACTGGGAGCCGGGCATTGTCGGCATCGTCGCCGGCCGCCTGGCCGAGCAGTTTAACCGTCCGGCGATCCTGTTCAGCGCGCCCCCCAACGAAATCGCGCGCGGCTCGGCGCGTTCAATCGAAGGAATCGACATCCATGCCGCCATTGCCGCCAACAAAGAATTGCTCTACCGCTGCGGCGGTCACCCAATGGCAGCCGGCGTTTCATTGGCCAGCGACCAGATTCCCGAATTCCGACGCGCCCTGTGGCGCACCCTCGAACAAAGCGGCGTTCGCCCAACCGAAAAACAAATCCAGATCGACGCCTACCTGAGCCTGGAGCAGATTTCGATCCCACTGATCCGCGCGCTCAACCGCCTGGCTCCCTTTGGCCCCGGCAACAACCGTCCCATCTTTGCGCTGCTCGACGTCGAACTCGTCGGCGATACGACCATCGGCCGCACCCAAGAGCACCGCCGTCTGCGAGTGCGCGACACCCAGGGACACGAACAACAAGTCCTGTGGTGGCACAGCAACGGCCTTGCTTTGCCAGAAGACCACCTGGACCTGGCCGTACACCTGGGCATCAACACCTTTCGCGGCCAGGAAAACATACAACTGACCATGGTCGATGCCCGTGCGGTCACCCAACCCACCACGCGCATAGCCGCCGCTACCGGCATTCAAGCGATTGAAATCGTCGACCATCGTCAACATCTCAATCCTATCGCCCTGCTCCGTATGTTGATCGACGCCTACAGTCCACTGCAAACCTGGATCGAAGGGGTGCTGCCCGACGATTGGCCCGTCGAAGCCAACGGACACAACCGCATCGAATTGACTCCTTGCCCAACCCTGGTCCTCTGGACGCCTCCCCCCTCGCCAGAAGTCTTGCAGCAGACACTCAAGACCGTTGCTCCTGCCCGACTGGTGCTCTTGTGCGTCGACCCCGGCCTGGACACCCCCCGCACTTTCTTGTCTCGCCTGGCCGGACTGGTCAAATACATCCTGCAGGCATACAACGGACAGACATCGGTCATCAGACTGGCAGCGGCGACGGCCCAAACCGAACAAACCGTTCACCTGGGTCTGGACTGGCTGGCAGCCAAAGGTCAAATCACCCTGATGCAGAAAAAAGGCGACACAGTTTGGCTTGCCCAAGGGAACGGCATCCCCACCCAGGCTCTGGAAACCGTTCAGCCCCAACTCGACACCCGCTTGCAAGAAACGGCAGCCTATCGACGATATTTAACCCATGTAAAAGAATTTGACAAGAGCCTTTGTTCATGATAGAATCCACTTTATAAGTTTAGCGCATTTATGACTTGACTTGCGCAAAAAATTGCAGTAAAATTTGGCCGTTTCAAGTACTCGAACTCTAATTACTTTCTGTTATCTACCTGTTCACAGTGCCCCTTGCAGGTTAAAATTCATTCTCTATTAACTGGTTATCGGAGCGTGCTTTTTTCCAGCACCTCTGTCTGACCGGACGCTGGCGATTCTATAATCTGGTAATGGAGTCGAGGCTTTAGCCGGTTGAAACCTCAACTCCCGAAAACGTCAGAATCCGGCATCTGACCTGCAAGAAACGAACAGTTACTTCAACGACAGCAGTAAACTCGAAGGAGAGCATATGACCTCAAACGAACGTCCGGTTTACACCGGACTTCGCATCTACAATGACCCTGCCGGACGCTTTGCGTTTCAGTACCCCAAAGAATGGCACCGGTTCGACCTGGAAAACAACCGAGACGGGGTCATGTATTCTCCCCAAGCAGACACCCCCACAACCTGGTTTGCCGTTTGGTCCTCCGAACTTCCCTACCCGGTTACCGCCGAAGACGTTGACTTGCTGCGCGAAGGCGTCAACGAAGGCCTGACCCGTTTACAAGACCTGCACGTCGAATTTGAATCCGAAGACGTGATCGGCAACCTGTGTCGTTTCAAACGCACCTATACCTTTACCGAACAAGGACAGGTTCGCAAACGCCAGGTATGGATGATCTACGTATATCGTTGGCTGTTTGTGTTGATGGCCCAGGGCGCAAGCCCGGAGGCTTATCAACACTGGTCGATGATGCTGGAAGACTGCCTGACCAGTTTCGACCTGGCCGAAGAATTGTGGTTTGCCAGCGATCCTGAAAAAATGCCACTGAACCAGGCTCACCCCGGCCGATAGAATTTTGAACATCAGCCCACCCTGGCCCAAGTAATTTTTGCAAGGGTGGGCTGAGCAGCCAGATTAACCGGACTCTGAGGAATCCATATCTGCTAGTAAAGTCGAGGTTTTACCCGGATTTTAACCACCAGACCGGCTGAAGCCTCAACTCACCCAAACGCCAGAGTCCAACAGACAAGAAAGGAGGACAGAACAGAAAAAAACGATCGTTAAATGAAACCCGCACGTTTGTTGCCTGTACCTGCATAACGCAGGTGCACGAGATGAACCACAAATTTTTAAGGAGGAACGATGAACAAATTAAGCCGTAGAGAATTCTTGCGTCTGTCTGCCGTTGCGGCTGCCGGAGCGGCCGTTGCCGCCTGCACCAAGACCGAGGAACCGACCAAGGTTGCGGCGACCAACACCCCGGCTGCTCAACCCACCAACACCACCATCCCCACCCGCGCGCCGACGGCAACGCCGGTTCCCACACCGGTTGAAGTCAAGGAAGCCCCCAAAGTGGCCGAGATGGTCAAAGCCGGCAAACTGCCCCCTCTGGCCGAGCGTCTGCCGCAGAACCCGCTGGTCATCCAGATGCCCTGGCAAAAGCCGGGCAAGTACGGTGGCCGGCAGCGCTCTCTCCATGGCTGGTTGGCCGGTTTCCAGGAAGAAAGCATGTACGGCAACTCGATCATCCGCTGGGTGGATGACGGTCTGGGCATCGATGCCGGTCTGGCCGAAAAGTGGGAACACAATGATGACAAGTCCGAGTGGACGCTGTACTTCCGCAAGGGCATGAAGTGGTCGAATGGCCAACCCTGGACGGTAGACGACATCATGTACTGGTGGGAAGATATGGTGCTTGACGAGGACCATCCCACCGGCCCGCCCGACGAAGGTCGTTCCGGCACCGGCACGCTGGCCACATTCGTCAAAGTGGATGACTATACGCTCAAGATGGTCTTTGACGCCCCCGCGCCACTGACCGCCGACCGTCTGGCCATGTGGGTGAACGGTGGCATCGGCCCGCGTTGGCATGCTCCGGCGCACTATATGAAGCAATTCCATCCCAAGTACAACAAGGATGTGAAAGACTTTATCGAGCACGACCAGAAAATCCTCTTCCGTCAGAACCCCGATTGTGCCACAATGACCAGCTGGAAGTGCGACAAGTTCGAGATTGACGTGTCGGCCGTTTGGGGTCGTAACGCCTTCTACTATTGCGTGGACGCCAATGGCAACCAGCTTCCGTACATCGACGGCATTGACGAAACCCGCTTTCAAAACGATGAAGCCGGCAAGGCCGCCATTCTGGCCGGACAGGCCGACTTTGAATGGTTCCACCCCTTTGGCCTTAAGGATATCTCCACCCTCAAGGCCAACGAGGGTACCAGCAAGCTGGAAGTGCGCTTGATCGACACCGGTTCGGGCACCGGTTCAATGTTCTTCTTTAACCGCGACTACCGCGAGGACAAATACCGCGAACTGTTCCGCAACCCCAAGTTCCTCAAGGCCGTCTCGCATGCCTGGAACCGTGCCGAAGCACAAAAGATCCTCTACTTTGACACCGGCGAGCAGACCACCGGCACGATGAGCCCCAAGGCCATCGAGTATCAGTTCAATGACGAGGCCAAAAAGCGTTACATCGAGTGGCGCGATTCGGCCAAAGAATACGATCCCGAAAAGGCCAAGAAACTGTTGGCCGAAGTCGGCCTCAAGGATGTCAACGGCGATGGGTGGCTGGAATTTCCGGACGGCAGCGAACTCTTGATCCGCTTCGAGAACCCGGGCGACCCCGGCACCGAACATGGCACCAAGAACGAACTGCTGGCCAAGACCTGGAACGGCGTTGGCCTCAAGACCATGATGAACACCATCCCCTCCGGCGAAAGCGAGCTGTGGCGCAAGGGCGAAGCCATGTCCAACTGCCACTGGGAAGTGGGCGACGGCCCCAACCACCTGGTGTATCCGAGCTGGCTGGTGCCGAACGAGCCGGACCGTTGGGCGCCGCTGGAAGGACAGATGTATGCCGTGCGCGGCACCGAGAAAGAAACCTCGGAAAAGGATGTCGACCCGTGGGAGCGTCAACCCCCGCGCCTCGATCCGGAACCGGGCGGCCCGGTCGCCAAGCTGTGGGAACTCTATGACAAGAGCCGTGTCGAGCCGGATACGATCAAGCGGCACATGTTGGTCTGGGATATGATCAAAATCCACGTAGAATACGGGCCCTTCTTTATGGGCTGCGTGGCCAACATGGCGCGTTTGCTCCTTGTGCACAAAGAGATGCGTAACGTGCCAACCCGCGATGATCTGGCCACCGGTGGCTTTGGCAACCCGTGGATCATCCCGCATCCGGCGGTGTGGAACCCCGAAATCTTTTACTGGGAGAATCCCGAGGCCCACGGCGGCTAACCGCCACCTTGAAACACCGGGGGAGGAAGGACATCCCTTCCTCCCCCTTTTTCCAAGACCACAAAGGCCTGACCGGCCTGGCAGGTTTGCCAGACCTTTGTGGTCTAGACCGATCTATGGAGGGATGATCGATGCTAAACTTTTTGATCCGCCGTTTGTTTTACATGCTGATCACGTTGATTTTCATCTCCTTCATCTCGTTTATCATCGTCGAGCTTCCCGAAGGCACTTTTCTGGACGTCAGATTAAACCAGTTGCGTATGCAAGGGGGCAACATCGCTCAAGACCAGATCGACGAAATCGTCCGCCGTTACGGCCTCAATGATCCCTTTTACGTGCGCTATCAAAAGTGGATAACCGGCTTTGTCCAGGGCGATTTTGGCCTCTCATTTGCGCTCGACAAGCCGGTCAGCGAAGTGATCTGGGGACGGCTGGGCTTTACCCTGGGCATGTCGCTGACCAGTCTGGTCTTTTCCTGGGTGATTTCCATCCCGCTCGGCGTCTATTCAGCCACTCACCGTTACACATTTTGGGACAACGTACTGACGGCCATTCAGTTCATCGGTTTTGCCATTCCCTCCTTCTTGCTGGCCCTGGTGCTGGTCCTCTTTGCCGTGCGGGTGATCAAACAAGACAGTGTGATCGGCCTCTTTTCTTCCCAATACCAACAGGCACCCTGGAGCTGGGCCAAATTCTTTGACCTGCTCAAGCACCTGTGGATCCCGTTGATCGTGCTCACCCTGTCCAGTACCGCCTGGTTGAGCCGGGTGATGCGCGGTAACCTGCTTGACGTACTCAACATGCAATACATTCAGACCGCGCGGGCCAAGGGGCTGAGCGAACGGGTGGTCATCTGGAAGCACGCCATGCGCAACTCGATTCACCCCCTGGTGATGTCACTGGGAATGGCATTGCCATCGCTGATTTCCAGCGGTGGTGTGCTGGAAGTGGTACTCAACCTGCCATCGGCCGGTCCGTTGATGTTCCAGTCGCAAATGAACCAGGACATTTACCTGGCCGTAACCTTTTTGACCATGCTCTCGCTGGCCATCGTCATCGGCAACTTTATCGCCGACCTGCTGCTGGCGTGGGTCGATCCGCGCATCCGGCTGGAATAAAGACAGAGGAAACAAGGAGGAAGAGTAATATGGCAGAAGAAGAGATTCCCGCCCAAACGCTGGAACTTGCCCCGGCAGGAAAAAAGGATGTCGGGGAAATGTCGCAAGGACAGTTGATGGTGCGGCGCTTTATGCAAAGCAAACTATCTGTCTTTGGCGGCATCGTGATCATCCTGATCTACATTGTGGTCATCTTGGCCGAATTCTTTGCCCCTTACCATCACAATGAGCAATATACCGATACGGTTTGGGCCCCGCCGACCAAACTCCACTTCAAGAACGGTCGGTTGGGCGTCTATGCAATGAAGACGGTGCTCAACGCCGATACCTTTACCTGGGAATTTGAAGAAGACCGCGACACATTTCTCCCGCTCAAGTTCTTTGTCAGAAGCTGGAATTACAAGCTGCTTGGTTTTATTCCAACCAACATTCACCTCTTTGGGGTTGATGAGCCGGGCAAAATCTTTTTGCTGGGCACCGATGTGATCGGCCGTTGCGTCCTTTCACGGATCATCATCGGCAGCCGCATCTCGATGACCATCGGCCTGATCGGCATCTTGATGCAGTTGATCCTCGGCTCGATCGTGGGCACCATTTCCGGCTTTATGGGCGGGACGGTCGATAACCTGATCCAGCGCAGCACCGAGCTGATGCGTTCCTTCCCGGAAATTCCGCTTTTTGCTGCCCTGGCCGGCGCATTGCCACGCAACATGCCGATCATTCAACGCTTCCTGCTGATCTCGGTCATCCTTTCGCTGATCCGGTGGGTAGGCCTGGCCCGCGAAGTGCGCGGCAAGGTAATGGCTTACCGTGCCGCCGACTACACCCAGGCTGCACGTGCAGCCGGAGCCAGCAACATGCACATCGTCTTTAACCATATGATCCCCAATGCAGCCAGCCACATCATCGTCGTCGCCACCCTATCCATCCCGGCTATGGTCACCGCCGAAACCTCATTGAGCTTTTTGGGCCTGGGCATTCAGCCGCCTAACGTGAGCTGGGGACTGCTGCTGCGGGTGGCGCAAAACGTCACCGCCGTGCTCCAACACCCATGGGAACTGACCCCAGTGATCCCTGTGATCGTTGCCGTATCCTGTTTTTATTTTCTCGGCGATGGTATGCGCGATGCTGTAGACCCGTATGGATAGGTCGTGACGCGGAACGCGTGAAAAGTATCATCACACTTTGCCTCACGCTTCACGTTTCACGCTTTACGCTTCACGCCTCACGCTTCATAACCAGGAGGAACTATGCCAGAAGAAAACATTGTCCTTCGCGTCGAAGATTTACATACCTATTTCTACACCGCTCGGGGCACGGTGCGCGCATTGAACGGGGTCAGCTATGTGGTGCCCAAAGGCAAGGTGTTGGGCATCGTCGGCGAAAGCGGGTGCGGCAAAAGCCAGACGGCCATGGCCATTATGCAACTGGTGCCCCCGCCGGGGAAAATTGAAAAAGGGAAAATCTTGTTCAAAACCGCCCGCAGTGGACAAAGCAGCGAGGGCAACGGCTGGGTAGACATCACTGCCCTCGGTCGTCACAGCGACGAAATGCACCACATTCGTGGCAATGAGATCAGCATGATCTTTCAAGAGCCGATGACCTCGCTGAACCCCTTGTTCACCATCGGCAATCAAATCAGCGAAGCGATCTTGTTGCACCAGGGCGTTGACAAAGCCGAAGCCCGTCAACGGGCTATCGATATCCTGGCGCGGGTCAACATGCCCAACCCAGAGCGCATTGTCGATAGCTATCCGCACCAGTTAAGCGGTGGAATGCGCCAGCGAGCGATGATCGCAATGGCCCTTTCCTGCACCCCAACCATGCTCATTGCCGACGAACCGACTACCGCCTTGGACGTGACCACCGAAGCACAAATCCTTGACCTGATGCGCGAACTCCAGGCCGACATCGGCATGTCGATCATGTTCATCACCCATAACCTGGGGGTGGTCGCACAAATGTGCGATTCGGTGGCAGTGATGTATCTCGGTCGCATCGTCGAACACGCCCCGGTTGAAGACCTGTTCTACAATGCCAAACACCCCTATACTTCGGCGTTGCTGCGTTCCATCCCCCACCTGGGTGAACGCAAGGTCGAAAAGTTGCAGGTGATCCGCGGCGCTGTGCCGGACCCCTACAGCACCGTGCCGGGATGTCCGTTCCACCCCCGCTGCGATCATTATATGCGCGGAACGTGCGAACAAGAAATGCCTCCAGAAACCATAGTTGGGCCCAACCATATGGTTCGCTGTTTCCTGTACCAGTAAGGGAGCATAAAACATGGCCGAAAACCAAGTTGCCTCAAATGACATCCTGCTTGAAGTCAAAAACCTGAAAAAACATTTTCCGATCATCGGCGGCCTGTTCCGCCGAACAATCGGCTATGTCAAAGCCGTCGATGGGGTCAGTTTTTACATCAAAAAGGGTGAAACGCTCGGGTTGGTCGGCGAAAGCGGCTGCGGCAAGACCACCTGCGGGCGCACCGTCTTGCGCCTTGACGGCTATGACCCAACCGACGGGGAAATCATTTTTGACGATCCCAAACTGGGCAAGGTGCATATTGAAAAGCTGAGCAAAGAAGAACTCAAAGCGGTTCGCCCCAACATGCAAATCATCTTCCAAGACCCTTTTTCGTCCCTTGATCCACGGATGACCCTGGAGCGCATTGTCAGCGAGCCACTGGTGATCAACAAGGTGCTTTCAGGACAGGCTTTGCGTAACCGGGTGGGCGAACTGCTAGAGCTGGTGGGCCTGCGCAGCGAGTACATGACCCGTTACCCGCACGCCTTTAGCGGCGGACAGCGTCAGCGTATCGGCATCGCCCGCGCCCTGGCACTCAACCCGCAGCTGATCATCTGCGATGAGCCGGTCTCGGCATTGGATGTGTCGGTGCAGGCCCAGGTGATCAACCTGCTCGAAGACCTGCAGGCCAAGTTTAACCTGACCTATCTGTTCATTGCCCACGATCTGAGCGTGGTTGAGCACATCAGCGACCGCGTGGCAGTGATGTATGTCGGCTTTTTGGTCGAGATGGCGGCAACGGACGAACTCTACTTTCATCCCAAACATCCCTACACCGAAGCGCTGATGGCGGCCATTCCCATTCCCGACCCACGCAACCGCACCAAGCCGATCAAACTGCCCGGTGAGGTGGCCAGCCCGGCCAATCCACCCAGCGGATGCTATTTCCACCCGCGCTGCCGCTATGCCCAGGAAATCTGCAAGCAAGAACGCCCCCTGTTGCGCGACGTGGGCAACGAACACTGGGTGGCCTGCCATCTGGCCGAAGAATTGCAGCTCAGTGGGTTGACCGGACACAACAAGTAATCTCATCCAAACAGCATCGGCCCGACCCAATTTGACGAGACCATCAACCGACCCAGGATAAACCGCAAGGGATCAGCTGGAGGGGAGCTTTTAAGCGGAACGCTCCGGTCAGAATCTCGACCTTACAACGTAACGAGGTCTATCAGGTCTGGCCGACAAGTTTGAAATTCAGAGAGGACATCCTGTGGGATGTCCTCTTTTCACTGAAAGAAACAATCATGTCTGAAGAAGAGAAAAAACTGAAACCGACACAATTGGGGCTTTTTTACCTGCTCTGGATCACCTCCATCGTCCTGACCGTCCTCGACGTGCTCTTGGTGCGTGCCGGCATCACCGCTCTCGCTGCCCCATTGCTCGATCGGGTCCCATGGGAGTATCAAATCAAACACTTGTGGTTTGCCCGCTTTTCGCTCAAAGCCATCGATTCGTGGTTTCTGGCCCTGGGTGGACTGGTCGCCCTGGCATGCATCATCCTGCTCGATTACCGTTACCGGACTGCCATCCTGAACGGCCAGATCGCCCAAACCTTTGGCTTCATCACCGCCGTCCAGGTCGGCATCTTGCTGCTCGGCCTGCTGATGAACACCATCGGCATAGCTCTGCTCCAAACACAATGAACAGCTCCAGACAACGTCAAACGATGCTGGCCGTCAATTTGAGCCTGTTTGCCAATCTGGCTCTGGCCGCGCTCAAAACCACCGTCGGCATCCTCGGCCACAGCCCGGCTTTGCTCGCCGACGGCATCAACTCGACCTCCGATGTCGCTTATGGCATCGTGGTTGCCCTGTTTATGCGTCTGGCACGCAAACCTGCCGACCCAGAACATCCCTACGGACACAGCCAGCTGGAAAGCATCGCGGCGCTGGTTGTCGGTTCATTCGTTGTGACCACCGCCGTGGCTATCTTTTGGGATGCGATCAATGCCGTCTATGACCTGTTGTCCGGCAACAACCAGGGCGGTGCGGCCGCTGCCGGCGCGCTGTGGATCGCTCTGCTGACGGTGTTGCTCAAGATCGGCCTGACCCTGTTTACCCGCCACATCGGCAAACACTCGAACAACGCTGCCGTCCAGGCACTTGCCCACGACCACCGCAACGACATCGTGGCCTCAAGCGGCGCCCTGATCGGCATCCTGTTGGGGCGATGGGGCTATCTGTGGGTCGATCCACTCGCCGGCGCGCTGGTCGCACTGATCATCCTGCGCACCGGCATCGAAATCTTGCGCGACGCCTCCGCCGATCTGATGGACGCTGTCCCCGGCCAGGCCCTGAGCCAACAGGTCAACGATCTGCTGCGTACAATCCCGGCGATCAAGCAGGTCGAAGAAATCCAGGCCCACCGCTTTGGCCCCTACCTGGTGATCAATCTCACCCTCGGCATCGATGGCACGTTCAGCGTCGCCGAGGGCGATCAAATTGCCACCCAGGCAGAACAAATTTTGATCCAAAATATCGATTTGCTCCGCCGCGTGTACGTTCATTATCATCCCGCCCGCAATTGGGTCGAACCGGCCGCCAACCGGCGAACAATCGACGCCCAAAACGCATGAAATGTACAGGGTGTGATGAGCACAACCCCCGAATTGATCCACCACTACCAGGCCGGGCAAACCGACCTCTTTGACGCCCTCTTTGAGCGCTACAAGGACTATGTCTACCGGGTGGCCTACAGTTATGCGCAAAACGTCGCCGAAGCCAAGATATCGTGCAGGAAGCCATTCTTGACGTGCTCAAGGCCCTGCCGCACTATGATCTGGAAGGTCAGGCCCGCTTTGAGACCTGCTCTACCGGGTAACCGCCAACCGTGCTAAAATGCGCCTGCGGCGCAGACAACCCAACGGGGTTGAGTGGAATGAGGTCGAATTTACCATCCCCGATCACAACACGCCCCAGCCAGAACAATCGGCACAGCAAGCAGTTACAGGCACTGATATCGGATGATGACAATGACAATCCGGATAATCGGATTAGCAGATGGGGAAACATTGTCACCTTGCTTCTCAAGGCTATTGATCATATTTTCTGCATAGCACTATGAGCAAGAAAGAGGCTATTATGTACCGCAAACTGCTTTTCACAACCATAATTTTTCTCAGTGTCGGCGCAATGCTCTTGCTGCTCAACACGGCCCTGCTCAATATGCCTGCACGGGCGCAGACTGGCGTCAAATGGGAATTTCTCAACGGGCCGTACACCACTGGCGGAACGGCAAGATATGTACAGATCGCGCCTGCTCAGCCCAATCGCGTCTACAGCATCGTTGTAGATCGATTGGGAACACGCTCTCGCCTCTACCGCAGCGACGACACCGGCCTGACCTGGACCACGCCATACACATTCAGCTTTTTCCCAACAGCATTGGCCGTTCACCCCGGCGATGCCGATACGCTCTATGCCGGCGCCGATGACATCTGTTTGCGTTCGCTAGATGGTGGCCTGACCTGGACACAAATTTACACCCTAGGCAAATACATTGCCATCAATCCACTCACCCCAACAACGATCTATGCCGGCGGCCCGCTCCCCGATCCGTGGCACGATCCCTACCCCGACGTATACATGGTCGGCCGCAGTGACGACGGCGGCCTGACCTGGACAACCGTGCCCGTTGACATGGGCTATTTCAATGTGCTGGCCGTTCATCCGGTTACCCCCAGCCTCCTCTATCTCGGTGGCGCCAACGCCGAATACAGCCCCCTGGTCTACCGCAGCGACGACGGCGGCAGCACCTGGGCCATATTTTGGCCGCCCGATTCGCATCACTATCGCGGCGCCGTTCGAGACATCCTGTTACACCCCAATGCGCCGGAAACCATCTACATCAATGCCAGCGACAGCGACCGGAGTATCCAGAGAAGCATCGACAGCGGCCTGAGTTGGGCACAATTGGATAGCTTGTATGCAGGCCGGCGCGAAGCCTATGAACTGGCCCTAGATCCTCTACAGGCCACAACCTTGTACGCCGTGTTCAGCTTTTCCCCCTATCAGGAGCCGCTGGTCATCCACAAAAGCTTTGACGGCGGCGACACCTGGTGGAAGTCCAGTGCCCTCCTGCCCGAAGCAACCTACGACCTCGCCATTCACCCGACAAACACGAGCATGTTGTTGGCCGCTTTGAACGAGTATGGCATCTATCGCAGCAGCAGTGGTGGCAGCGCGTGGATCGACAGTAACGACGGGATCAGTACCCTGATGCCGGTCAAAAACCTGGCCTACGACCCGGCCCAGACAACGATGTGGGCCATCGCCGGGTACAAACGCACCGAGCTTTACCGTTCAACCGACCTCGGCGCGAGCTGGAACAAAGCCCTGGATGGTGCTTTTCTGTACGACCTTGCCGTCGATTCATCGGACGCGATGCTGTATGTCGCAGCTAATGACAAACTTTATACCAGTAGAGACGGTGGCGTTCATTGGGAAGCAGAAGCATACACAGAACAGTCTTGTTTTATTGCCGTGGCTACCGATCCCCACACCCCCAAACGGGCATTCGCCGTGGGATATGACATCAACCCGCGCATTGGCTACCTCTGGACGCGCCAGGTTAACGAATATGGATATGCCTGGTGGCACAAACAAACGCTGCCGTTGTTGATCGAACCGAACGCCATCGCCGTCGATCCGGCGCAGCCGGAGACCCTTTTGGTGGGCGGCGTTAGCAACAACCACGAGAGCATTATTTTGCACAGCGCAGACAACGGTTCGTCCTGGACGCCGGTGCTGACCCTGACCCCCGGCTATGGATTTACCACCATCCTCTTTGACCCACACCACCTTGGCGTCGTCTATGCAGCCGAGTCGCACTTTCACGGCCTCTACAAAAGCATGGACGACGGCCTGACCTGGCAAGAGGCCAACGGCAACCTGGACAGATCAGCAGATGCCATGCGTACCTACGATCTGATCGCCGATGGCCTGGGTCACCTGTATCGCGCGACAGCGGCCGGCTTGTACCGGAGCAGCGATGGCGGAAAGGAATGGATGCAAACAGACACGACGGCGCTACCCGGCATGGCTAACACACTGGCGGCTTACCAGACCGGAACGCAGCATTGGCTGCTGGTTGGATCGAACCAGGGCGGCGTCTACCAAACCTTGATTGCCAATATGAACAGCCGGGTTTATTTGCCTCTGGTACATAAATAGCCGTTGGTGCTGATCGTCTGGGGAGCGATCCGGCTAAGGGCCTATCCGAAAAACGTAACCGACGCATCCCTATGCGTCGGTATAAGCGGCATCGGGATGCCGCTCGTACGGTTTTTCGGATAGGCTCTAAAGCGCAAACGCGGATCATCAACCTGATCCCAAGCCGCCATCCGGCTACCCCAATTGCCCTGCGCGCTCAGATAGGTGCGTCTGTGAACGCAGGGCAATTTATGGACTACGGATTTTCACGGATGCGACGGGTGTCCACGGATTTTGATCGGTGTTGAGCCGTTGAATCCGTGTTCATCTGTGTCCTATAAATGGGTCACGGATCGGCGCCGCTGAAACCTCAACTCCCGAAATCGCCAGAGTCCAGATTCAAGGACACCCGGTGTTCAGTATTTGACCGGACACACCCAAAATAGTATACTGGAAGAAATTTCCACAACCGTCTACCCCCAATTGAACGCCGAGTGTAGAAAGGATTGAATATGAAATCCGCCCATCCATTTCATGCCCTGAACGTCGAGGAATCTCTTGCCCATCTTGACACCTCCTGGCAAGGCCTGACTCACGAGCAAGCCCGGCAGCGATTGGTGCAATACGGGCCCAACAGCATCGAAACCGAGAAAAAGTTCAGCAAACTGGCCCTGCTGCTGGCCCAGTTCAAAAACCCGCTGGTGCTGGTACTGGTTGCTGCGGCGATCATCTCCTTGATCGCCGATCACGCCGTCGATGCCATTGTCATCGGCGTGGTGATTGTGTTCAACAGCCTGATCGGTTTCTTTCAGGAATACCGCGCCGAAAAGGCACTCGACGCGCTGCTTTCGCGCTCGGCGCCGGAAGCCAAAGTGCTGCGCGACTGTCCCAACACGGTGGGGTGCATCGAGACGCGCGTCAAGGCTGCGGAACTGGTGCCCGGCGACATCATCATTTTGGAAGCAGGAGATAAAGTGCCTGCCGACGCACGGATCATCGAGGCGGCTAACCTGGAGATCGACGAGGCGATGTTGACCGGCGAATCGCTGGCCGTGGCCAAAACAACCGAGCCGCTGCCTGCCGAACTGACCATGGCCGAATGGCGCAATGTGGCCTTTAGCGGCACCATCGTCACCTATGGGCGCGGCAAGGCCGTGGTGTTTGCCACCGGCGTGCATACCCAAATCGGCAAAATCGCCGAACTGATCCAGGAAACGGACAAGGCCGAGTCGCCGCTGCAAAAGCAAACCGCCAACCTGGGCAAGAACCTGGGGCTGCTGGCCCTGGTTGTGAGCACAATCACTCTGCTCGCGGGCTTGTTGCGTGGCCTGGGCTGGGTAGATATGTTTTTATTTGCCCTGGCCGCCGCGATTTCGTCTATCCCTGAAGGGCTGCCGGCGGTGATGACCATCACCCTGGCCGTCGGCGTCAACCGTATGGCCCAACGCAATGCCATCATTCGCCGCCTGCCGGCCGTGGACACGCTGGGCGCGGCGACGGTGATCTGCACCGACAAGACCGGCACGCTGACCACCAACCAGATGACCGTGCAGCAGATCAGCGTAGGGGAACGGCTGGCCCGCGTGAGCGGCGCCGGTTTTGATCCACACGGAGAATTCGAGGTCGAAGGGACACAGATCGACGCGCAGCAAGACCCATTGTTTGGACTGGCTTTACGCGCTGCCGTCTTGTGCAACGACGCACACCTGGTGCATGCTGAAACCGACCACGAACATTGGGAAGTGAGTGGTGATCCAACCGAAGGTGCGCTGGTGGTGGCTGCCGAAAAGGCCGGCCTGAACAAAGAAATACTCGATCACGATTACCCGCGCATCGACGAGATTCCGTTCAGTTCCAAGCACAAATACATGGCCACGTTTCATCGCCTTTCAGACCAACAGGTTGATGTTTACGTCAAAGGCGCGCCGGAAACCGTCCTGGATATGTGCAGCCAATGGTTGGGTGATGATGGCCCGGCCCCGCTGACGCGCGATCGGAGCGAGCAGATTTTGCAGGTGAACACCCGCATGGCCGGCGACGCGCTGCGCGTGCTCGGCCTGGCCTACCGGTCGCTCACACCGCAAGAGGTTGAGTCGGTCAAGGCCGATATACAGGCAAGTCGGGGAACGCTGACCTGGATCGGCCTGGTGGGGATGATCGACCCGCCACGGCCCGAAGTGCCGGCCGCCGTGGCGCAATGTCAGCGGGCCGGCATCCGCGTGATAATGGCCACCGGCGATCACCAACTGACCGGTGAGGCGATTGCCCGCCAGGTGGGTATCTTGCACGGCAACGAGCGGGTGATCGCCGGCAGCGAACTGGAACAGATGAGCAATGCCGAGCTGGACGCAGCGATCGGCGAGACGCGCGTCTTTGCCCGCGTCTCACCGGCGCACAAACACCGCATCGTCGAGTCCTTGCAGCGGCACGGCCATGTGGTGGCGATGACCGGCGACGGCGTGAACGACGCGCCGGCCCTGCAAGCAGCCGAAATCGGCGTGGCTATGGGCATCACCGGCACCGACGTGACCAAGGAAACCGCCGATATGGTGTTGGCCGATGACAACTTTGCCAGCATTGTCAGCGCCGTCGAAGAAGGCCGGGTGGTCTTTCAAAATGTGCGCAAAGTGGTCAAATTCCTGGTCAACACCAACATTGGCGAAAACCTGGCCATTTTGGGCGCCATCGCCTTGATCCCGGATACGCCCTTGTTGCTCACGGCAGTACAAATTTTGTGGGTCAACCTGGTCACAGACGGCCTGTTGGACATCACCATCGCTATGGAACCCAAAGAAGCCGATGTGATGGACGAGCCGCCGCGCCAACGCAATGCGCGGATCATCAACCGCGACATTTTGCTGAACACCATTTTCGTGGCCCTCTTTATGGCCGCCGGCACGTTGGGCATGTTTATCTGGGCCAAGCAAAAAACCGGCGCACTGCCCTATGCGCAAACCGTCGCTTTTACCACTCTGGCTATGTTCCAGGTTTTCAACGCCTTTAACGTGCGTTCGCGTACCCGCTCGGTGTTTCAGTTGGGATTGTTTACCAACCCGTATCTGATCGGTGCAATAATCCTTTCGGTGACACTACAAGTGCTGGCTACCCTGGTGCCCTTTTTACAAATAGCACTGGGCACCGTCCCCCTGCCATTTGAGGTGTGGGGGCGCCTGGTATTGGTCGCCAGCTCGGTCTTTGTCGCCCAAGAAATCCGCAAGTGGATTGCCGCGCGGCTGGCCAAAAGATAACAAGATGCAGTTTGACCGCATTGACTCGCAACAAACCCGGTATATCGAATTCATAACTCTCGCCAAGACAAGTCGAACAATCATCTTCCAGAACAAAACACGCCTAATAACGAAAAAAGGAGGTATTCTATGAGCGGAAGCATCACATTAGGCCGAATCTTGGGCATTCCGGTCGGCGTGCATATCAGTTGGTTCTTGATCTTTGCCCTGATCACCTGGTCGCTCAGTGTGGGCTTTTTTCCGCCCGAATATCCGGACCTGCCCGTGACATGGTATTGGATTTTGGGCGTTCTCACCAGCCTGTTCTTTTTCGGTTCGGTGTTGGTTCACGAACTCGGCCATTCGATCCTCGCCCAACGCAACGGGATTGCCGTACGCGGCATTACGCTGTTCATTTTTGGCGGCGTGGCCCAGATCGAGCGCGAGCCGGAAACACCCGGCGCCGAGTTTCGCATCGCCATCGCCGGTCCGCTGACCAGCCTGGTGCTGGGGTTGGCCTTTGCCGCGTTATGGCTGTTCGACCGGGGCATCCCCTATCTGGCCGCACCCAGTGCGTGGCTGATGCGCATCAACCTGATGCTGGCTTTTTTCAACCTGATCCCCGGCTTTCCGCTGGACGGTGGACGTGTGCTGCGGGCCATCGTCTGGCAAGTCACCGGCAGTTTTGAACGAGCCACACGCCTGGCCTCGTTCACCGGACAACTGGTCGCCGCCGGGTTTATCGGTCTGGGCATTGTGAGCATGTTGGGTGGCAACACCTTTAACGGCTTGTGGCTGGTGATGATCGGCTGGTTCTTGCAAAATGCCGCGGCTACCACCTATGCCCAGATGAATGCTCAACAATCACTACGTGACATCAAGGTAGAGCAAGTGATGAGCCGCGAATGCCCCCTTGTGCCCGGCCAACTTTTGTTGAATCAACTGGTCGAAAATTACGTTTTGACCGGTGGACGACGTTGTTTTTTAGTCCAAAATGAAGGCCCATTGCCCGGCATCTTGACCTTGCGCGACATTGCCCGGGTGCCGCGCACACAGTGGGGACAGGTAGCCGTTTACCAAATCGTCAAACCCGCCGAACAACTGGTTTATGTCGCCCCACAGACCGATCTGCTTTCGGCCCTGCGGACAATGGACGACGCCAACGTGAATCAGGTGCCGGTGATCGATAAGGGAGAACTGATCGGTATGCTCTCCCGCGAGCAGATGATCCACTATGCCCGCGCACGAGCCGAACTGGGCATCTAGTGCCAACGCTTTTCAAATCACGCTCTGAAGCCTCTACTCCAGCGTCTGATTTGAACGGTATTGCATCCAGCGCCCGACAAACAATTTCTAACCATCGGGAGGCTTTATGACCTGGATTGTTTCAGAAAACGCATTTGACTCCGCCAGGTTGCACCACAAGGAGACCGTATTCACCATCGGCAACGGCTACCTGGGCACACGCGGTGCCTTTGAAGAAGGTTACCCCAATGCCCAGCCGGCCACGTTGATCCATGGCGTCTTTGATGACGCGCCGATCGTTTACACCGAACTGGCCAACTGCCCCGATTGGCTGCCGATTCACCTCTTTATCGAAGGAGAACGTTTCGGCCTCGACCGGGGACAGGTGTTGGCCTACCATCGCCAACTCGACCTGTACCGGGGTGTATTGACACGAGAGGTGTGCTGGCGTAGCCCGGCCGGTCACACCGTCGAGCTGCGTTGGGAACGCTTTGCCAGCCTGGCCGACGAGCATACCGTGGCCATTCGCTGCCAGATCACGGCCATAGAACAGCCCTGCACGGTTGAGGTGCAGGCCGCGCTCAACGGCTACCCCGACAACATGGGCTTGCTGCATTGGAACTGGCAAGACCAGGGGTTCGAGAACGGCATCGCCTGGCTGCACACCCGCACCCGTCACTCCGGAATCACCCTGGGAATGGCCATGCGGCTGACCGTCAACGGCACCGAGTCATCGATCGAGGTGATGAATGTGCACAACGTCCCCACGCTGGCGACAACACTGGTCGTTCGGCCGGGCCAACCGGTCACCATAGACAAACAGGTGGCCGTCTTTACCTCACGCGACGTGGCCGAACCGGTGCGGGCAGCCCGCGACAGGCTGGCTATGCCGACGGATTACCTGGCCCTGCGTGCCGCGCACGAGGCCGAATGGGCCGCCCTTTGGCAAGACAGTGATGTGACCATCGAGGGAGACCCCGTTGCCCAACTGGCCGTCCGCCACAGCCTCTTTCAAATTCTGGCGGCTGTCCCCCGTCACGACGACCGGGTGAGCGTTTCGGCCAAAACCCTTTCCGGCTTTGGGTATCGCGGGCACGTTTTTTGGGACACCGAGATTTTCCTGCTGCCTTTTCTCATCTACACCCAACCCGCCCTGGCGCGCAACCTGCTCACCTACCGCTATCACACCCTGCCCGGTGCACGCCGCAAGGCACAAGCCAACGGCTACCAGGGCGCAATGTATGCTTGGGAAAGCGCGCAAACCGGTGATGAGGTCACCCCGCGTTGGGTGCCCGGCCCGCAGGGCGAAGAGCTGGTACGCATCTGGTGTGGCGACATTGAACAACACATCACCGCCGACGTGGCCTATGCCATCTGGCAATACTGGCAGGCCACCGGTGATGACGAATGGATGCGTCGCTACGGAGCCGAAATCTTGCTCGACACCGCCGTATTTTGGGGCAGTCGCGTCGAGTGGAATGCGCAGCAAGCACGCTACGAGATCAATGACGTGATCGGCCCAGACGAAAACCACGAACATGTCAACAACAACGCCTTTACCAACCGCATGGTGCAATGGCACCTTCAACGCGCACTCCAAACGCTGGCCTGGTTGCAAGAAACGTCCCCCGAACGCGCCGCCGCGTTAATCGCACAACTCGACCTGACCCCGCAGCGATTGGCGCACTGGCAAGACGTGATCGCCAAAATAGCCGTTCTGCAAGACCCCGTCAGCGGGCTGTTTGAGCAATTTGAGGGCTTTTTTGCCCTCAAAGCGGTGGATCTGGCCGCATTTGAGCCGCGCACCCGCTCGATGCAAGCCATCTTGGGCATCGAAGAAACCAACCGTCACCAGGTGCTCAAGCAGGCCGATGTGATCATGCTGCTTTATCTGCTGCGCGAGGAATATGATCGTCAGGTGATGCGGGTCAACTGGGACTATTACAACCCCCGTACCGATCACACCTATGGCTCCTCGCTCAGCCCGGCCATTCACGCAGCCGTAGCCTGTATGATGGACGACCCGCAGCAGGCCTACACCCACTGGATGCGCGCCGCACTGGTCGACCTGGAAGATGTGCGCGGCAATGCCGCCGAGGGCGTTCACGCTGCCTCGGCCGGCGGGCTATGGCAAGCCGTCGTCTTTGGTTTTGCCGGCCTTCGCCTGACCGACGCCGGGCCGGTTGCCGTGCCCCGTTTGCCCCCCAGATGGACGCGCTTACGTTTTCGCCTGCGCTGGCGTGGACGCTCGTTCGAACTGGACATCCGCCCCAACCCACAGCCCGATGACCTGCGCGGGGCCATCTTTGATCTGGACGGTGTGCTCACCGACACCTCCGAATTTCACTACCTGGGCTGGAAACGCCTGGCCGACGAAGAAGGCATTCCTTTTGACCGGCAACGCAACGAGGCCTTGCGGGGAATTTCTCGCCGCGAGTCGCTGCTCTTGCTGCTCGACGGCCGTCCGGCAAGCGAAGAACAAATACAAGAGATGATGGCACGCAAAAATCGTTATTACCAGGAATACATCGAACAGGTGACGCCGAACAACCTGTTGCCGGGCGCGCTGGCCCTGCTCGACGAACTGCGCGCAGCAGGGATCAAGGTGGCCATTGGCTCGGCGAGCAAAAACGCGCGCACGGTGATCGAGCGGCTGGGCATCGGCGCGCGCATCGATGCCATTTCCGACGGATACAGCACGCAACGGCACAAGCCGGCGCCCGATCTCTTTTTGCATGCTGCAGCGCAATTGGGACTACAACCCTGGCAATGCGTGGTGTTTGAAGATGCCGCCTCGGGCATCGAGGCCGCGTTGGCCGGCGGAATGTGGACGGTAGGGCTGGGCCCCCAGGAGCGTGTCGGCCAGGCGCACGTTGTGCTGCCCGGCCTCGAAGGGGTACACTGGCACGAGATTGTGGAAAAACTGAACAAAAAATAAAAGAAAACCTCCCGAAGGCCGAAACCTTCGGGAGGTTTTTCTTTACCCATACAACGGGCCAAAGTTCTGGCAGGCACGGAAATCGGCGCCCAACGGGTCCATCGCGCCAAAGGCCGTCCACGCCGAAGGACGGAAAATCTTTTCTTCCGGCACGTTGTGCATATAAACGGGGATGCGCAACATCGAGGCCAGGGTGATCAACTGCGCACCGATGTGTCCATAGCTCACCGCGCCATGGTTGGCCCCCCAGTTGTTCATCACCGAGTACACGTCGCGGAAAGGCCCGCTGCCGGTCAGACGTGGCACAAACCAATGCGTGGGCCAGGTTGGGTCGGTGCGCTCGTTCAAGAGCGCGTGCACCGTCGGCGGCAGATCGACCGTGTACCCTTCGGCGATTTGCAACGCCGGACCAAGCCCCTTGATCAGATTGAGGCGCATCATGGTCACCGGCATTTCGCCACGGGTCAAAAAGCCGGATGAAAACCCACCACCACGGAAATAGCCCACCGATGCCGGATACCACTCGGTCGAGGCCAGGCAGGCCGCCGCTTCCTCTGGTGTGATCTCCCAGAAAGGCTTCATGGCCGGCTGGCCGTCGATCTTTTGGTCACCGGTGGCGTCGAGGGTGGCCGCGCCCGAGTTGATCAGGTGAATGATCCCGCCCTCGGCCCGCCCGCTCAACCGGTGGCCGGTCACCCGCTCCACGGCCGCCGGACTCCAATATGTGCGCACGTCGGCGAAAATTTGCGCCGTATTGGTCAGCAGGTGGCCAAAGAGCATGCACACGCCGTTCAGACAGTCATTTTCGGTGGCGACGATGAACGGCTCGCGGATGCCATTCCAGTCGAACGACGAGTTGAGCACGGCTTCCATAAAATCGCCGTTGGGGAAATGGTCGGTCCACTGACGCTGGCCCTGGAATCCGGCAGCAATGGCGTTGTGTCCCAGCGCTTCTTCGCCAAAGCCGAGTTGAGCCAGGCGGGGGTTGCCGACCATCAGGTCGCGGGCGATCATGGTCATCTTGACCACGAATTCCCATTCCCAGTCTTTACGCTCGCGGGTATGTTGAATGTGCGGCGGGTTGTGATCGCGGCCTTCTTTGTAGTGGGCTCGGACAAAAGCCAGCGCGCGTTCGTACTCTTCGGGATCGTAAATGCGCTCACCGATGCGGCGGACAAACTCGCTCATGTCGACGTATTCAACGCGCATGCCCAGATATTGCTCAAAAAAGTCAGGATCAACGATCGAGCCGGCAATGCCCATCGACACCCCCCCCATCGACAGGTAGGACTTGCCGCGCATGGTCGCCACGGCCAGGCCGGCCTTGGCAAACTGGAGCAGTTTTTCCTTTACATCGTCGGGAATGGAGGTGTCGGTGGCATCCTGGACATCGCGGCCGTAGATGCCAAAGGCCGGCAAGCCTTTTTGGTTGTGTGCCGCCAGCACGGCGGCCAGGTAAACCGCGCCGGGACGCTCGGTGCCGTTAAATCCCCACACCGCTTTGGGCGTGTAGGGGTCCATATCCATCGTCTCGGAGCCGTAACACCAGCAGGGCGTCACGGTCACCGAAACGCCGACGCCTTCTTTGGCAAACAATTCGGCCGCCCTGGCCGCCTCGGTCGCTCCCCCAATGGTGTCGGCGATCACACATTCGACGGGCAGGCCGTTGGCATGGCGCAGATTTTCGCCGAACAAACGGGCTACCGAACGGGCCATGTTCATCGTCTGCTCTTCCAGCGACTCGCGCACGCCGCCCAAACGACCGTCAATGGTCGGCCGAATGCCGATCTTGGGCATTGGGCCAACCAGTCGGTTAACCGGAGGATTCATTTTGAACATATTCATTCTCCTTTGAATAAAATTATTCGTAAAAAATCATATTTAGGTCCTATCCGAAAAAACCGTACAAGCGGCATCCCTATGCCGCCTGTCCGACGCATAGGGATGTGTCGGTTACGTTTTTCGGATAGGCTCTTAGACGACTGTTTTGTCATCTGTTCGTTCCCCCTTGCCGGACAGGACGAGAATGTCGGCGTGGGCGCTCAAGTTGGTGTAATTGAGCGCTTTGAGCACCCGATAATCGTCCAGTTGAGAGAGCATCGCGTTGAGAATCACCAGATTGGGTTTGATTCGCTGCGCCGTCTCGATGGCACCGCGCGGGTCATAGGCGGCGGTGACTTCGAAGCCGTGCTCGCGCAACACGCGGGTGATCGCCTCGATGACCGACTCGTCCGAATGAACCACCAACGCCCGGCGTGTGGCAGGTGCGGAGAGCAATGCCGCGATGCTGTTGAGCAATTGCTCGGTGTGGACCGGCTTGGTCAAATATTCATCGGCGCCCAGGCGAAAGCCACGTTCACGGTCTTCAATGATCGAGAGGATCAGAATGGGGATGTGCGCCGTGCGTTCGTCCGATTTGAGCACGCTGGTCACGTCAAAACCGCTCAAACCGGGCATCATCACGTCGAGCAAGATCAGGTCGGGTTGCTCGGTGCGGGCCATTTCAACGGCGGTGAGTCCTTCGGCGGCTTCCAGCACCCGGTACCCGGCATCGCTCAACTCTTGATTGAGCAGCAGGCGAATTGCCGGTTCATCGTCGACGACCAAAATGGTGCGCGCACGGGCAGAATCGGGCAGGGCGGTCGGCGGCAAAATGGTCGAGACGTGCTCGCGGATCTCTTCGGCGCGCGCCATCGACAACGGCATCAAATCGGGGAAGGTCGTTTCGGTGGTCGTCGCCTCGGCGCGCTCGGCAGGTACGGCCGTCGGCGTCGGCTGCGCCGGCGCCGGGCGCTCAAGCGGCAGGGTAAACACAAAACGGCTGCCGACATTCGGCGTGCTTTCAACCCAAATCCGTCCACCGTGATGTTCGACGATCTCGCGGCAGATGGGCAGACCCAACCCGGTGCCGCGCGGTCGCCCGCTGACCACATCGCCGATTTGTCTGAAACGGTCGAAAACTTGGGGCAGGTCTTGTTCTTGAATGCCGATCCCCGGATCGGTGACACTGACGGCGATGGCCGGCACCTGAGCCGGCAGGTCGGTGCGTGCGTTTGGCTCACGCGCCCCTCGCGGCAGGATGTCATCGCCGGGGGCCAGCAACCAGGCACGCACCCAGATATCCCCCCGTTCGGTGAATTTGATGGCATTGGAAAGCAGGTTGGTCAACACCTGAACGATGCGGTCGGGATCGGCGGTGACCTTCGGCAGGTCGGGCGGCAATTCCACCTGCACGCTCAGGGGCTTGTCGGCGATCATACCGGCTGTGCCGGCCACGGCGCGGTCGATCAGGTCGGGCAGGGCTACCTGACTCAAGTGCCATTCAACCTTACCGGCCTCCATTTTGGCGATGTCGAGCACATCGTTGATCAGGCGGGTGAGCCGCTGGCTTTCTTCGGCGATGATCTCCAGATTGCGCGAGATGCGTTCGACGGCATGCTGCCCTCTGAGGTCGTCGGCAGCGATCTTGGGGATGATATGCTCTTCAAAACTGCGCTGGATCAGCTTGGCGAAACCGAGCACCGAGGTCAACGGTGTGCGCAGCTCGTGTGACACGGTAGAGATAAAATTGGTCTTCATCCGGTCGACCTCGACCTCGCGGGTGATGTCACGCAACACCGTCACTACACCGATCACGACCCGTCCGCGTGTCAGGGCGCTGGCCGAAGCCTGATAAACGCGCCCCGTCCACGAGGTCACTTCGTGCGTATAAGCGATCAACGCCTGGGTGCGCACCTGTTGCACCACCTCGCTCAGCCCTTCCCCCGAAAAAGCCTTTTGCAACGGCATTCCTTTGAGCGTACTCCCCTCTGCCCCGACGATTTGCTCGAAAACGGGGTTGGTGAGCACAATCCGCTCTTCCAGATCGGTCACCACCAGCCCGTCGGCGATGTTTTGCAGCACGGCATCCAGGCGCGCGCGTTGCTCGGCCAGGTCCCAGGCCGTGTCGGCGAGCTTTTTGTTGGCCATACGTAGTTCGGCGGTGCGCGCCTCCACCTGGCTTTCCAGGGTGCGACTGTATACCTCTACCTCGCGGTACAGACGGGTATTTTCCAACGCGGCGGCAATTTGATGGCTGAGCAGGGCCAGCGTTTCCAGTTCGTGTTCGTCGTACAACTCGCCTGCCGGCCTGGCAGCCAGCGCATAGACGCCGATCAGCCGCTCGTTGCGGCGCAAAGGCAGACAAATTTCAATGCCGGCAGCGGCCAGGGCATCCAGTTCCTGCGCCAATTCGGGGGTGGGGTGACGAAACTGGCTGACCGACAGAGGACGCAAGGTATTTTGCAGATGCCGGACAAGCGGGTTGTCGGCCGTCCAGCCTGGCCCACCTTCAGGATAAGAAACCCAGCCAAAAGACCCCGGCGCATGGGCATCGTCCCCGGCAGGAAGGAGCAAAAAAGCCGACTTGAGTTTGAGACTGGCCGGGACAAACTCGGTCAGCAGCATAACCAGGTTGTCGAAAACGATGGTTGTGCTCAACCGTTCGCCCATATTTTTGAGCAGATTCTCAAAATTGAGCCGCTCGCGGTAAAAAAGACGGTCAATCCAGCGTTGCAGTCGGTCGCGCACTCCCCCGATCAACAAGATCGTGATCAGGGTTGAAATGAGCAAGGTGGTTATCTCGGTTTGCCCAATGCCTCGGCCCGACAGAACACCGCCCAGCAGGGTGGCCACAAGCAGATTGACCGCGATCAACACGATGGTCAGCGCACCGTAAACCAGGCTACGGTTGATCAACGTGTCGATTTTCATCAAGCCGTAACGGGCAATCGAAAAGAACAACGAAAGGGGAATAAAAGTCAACGGCAAGATCAACACCGGCAGCGGAAGCAACGGTCGGCCGGTGAGAACAAAAGCCAGGTTGTAAAAAATCAACCAGGGCGATACCCCAACCACCAGGCCCCAGATCAGCCAGCGAATCTGGTTGCGCGTGCCGGGGGTATGCGTGGTCAGATAGGTATGGGCAATGTGGCCGATCGTTCCGAGCAGTTCCAGGCCGGAGATCACATAGAGGCTGTTCAAGGCGGCCGCACGGATGGCCAGCGGCGTAGGGCCTCCAAAAAGCATCCCGCCGATTGCGCCGACAAGAGGATTGAGCAAGTGGATCAGGCCAAGCCAACCGCCCATCCGCCGTCCCAAAGACTTGGGTTCGGGGAAAAAGGCAAAACAATGAAAGAGGGCACTGAACACCAGGCCAAAACTGAGCAAATCGAGCGGAATGGAGAACCAGGCAAAGAGCAAGGCCGAGTTGAGGCTGGTGGTGAATTCGACATTGTTGAACAAATTAAAGCCTTCGAGGATCAAAGCCAGGGCCATCAAGCGGGCGGCCAGGTTGTCACCGCGCCGCCAGGCGATCAGAATTCCGCTCAGCACAAAGATGCCGCCCAAGACGATGAATGAGAGGGTGCGGGAGACGAACCAGCCGATCGTTGCACGCCGCCAGACAGGTTGCAGGTCGAGCCGTTGCCCATTGCGTAAAACGGTGTATGTTGGGGATACATCTTGATCAAACAAGCTGCGCCAGGGTGCAGGATCGAAAATGTGTGTGGCAATTTCATGGCCGTTCAAGCCCACAACCAGATCGCCGGGACGCAACACGGCCTCGTCGGGCCAAGTCTGCTCGACCATCACGCCATCGGCCATAATAATGCCGGCAATTCCATCGGTCGGCAACAAAAAGAGGGTCACCGTTAGCCAGGTCGAATAGGTTAAAACAAGCATAGCGAGGAGCAGAACGGCTACCGCGCGCCAGGACACCGGTTTGGAAAACAGTTGTATGCTCATCAATCCCCCCGCTCTTTTAACAACCGTTCAACCGTGCTCAACAAAACCTGCGTATCAACCGGCTTGGTCAGACAGGCTGCGGCCCCCAGCTGGGCCGCGCGTAACGGATCGGCGACTACCGAATAGATCACCACCGGAATGTGACGGGTAGATTCATCTTGTTTGAGAGTGGTCAACAGATCAAGCCCGCTTGAACCGGGCATCATGATGTCAAGAATGATCAAATCGGGTTTATAGATGCGCACCATACTCAGCGCCGTAAGCGCATCGGCAGCCGGGATCGTTTGATAACCTTCTTTGGATAAAACGTACTGGAGCAGATCGAGCATCCCCTCTTCGTCGTCAACGACCAGCACACTCTTGGCCGCCGATGCCTGCTCTGTGCGGCCGGCCGAGTCTACAAAAGGCAAGACAAAAGCAAAAGTGCTCCCCTGCGCAGGACGGCTTGCAACCCAAATATGCCCGCCGTGGTATTCAACAATTTCTTTGCTGATCGCCAGCCCCAGGCCGGTGCCGGCCGGTTTGTCGGTCAGCATATCTCGTCCACCCTGTCCGAAACGCTCAAAAAGGGTATTCTGAACGGCCGGATCGACGCCGGGGCCGGTATCTGTCACCGTGACCAAGACATAGGCCGACTGAAGCAATCGATCGGGCAACGGTATCGGCGGGGAGGGATACCACATGGCTGTGCTCCTGTCACTACTTTGACGACGGATAACCTGGGCCGAAACGACCACCTGGCCTCGCTCGGTGAACTTGATGGCGTTATCAATCAGATTTTCGAGCACCAGAGCCAAACGCTGAGCATCCCCTTCGATGCGCGGCAGATCGGGTGAAATATTTACCTCAAAAGACAATTTTTTCGCCGCAGCCGGGGCGCGAAAGCGTTCGGCAACGCCCTGCAAAAGGACAGACAGTTCGATCGGTTCGATCTGCCACTGGAAACGCCCGGCGTCCATATCGGCAATGATCAAAACATCTTGAACCAGATTTTCCAGGCGGGCCACCCCGCTCAGTAAATTGTCGATGTTTTGCGAAATCCGTTGGATCGATCGCCCTTCGTTGGAAGTTGGATCGACTCGTTTCAGCACATGTTGATCATAAAGATGACGGATGCGCTGGGCAAAGCCGCTGACAATGGTCAACGGAGTACGCAATTCGTGTGAAACCGAGGAGATAAAATTGCTCTTGATTTGGTCAAGCCGCTTCTCGCGGGTGATGTCGCGTACCACCAAAACCGCGCCGCTGACCTGGTTGCTCTCATAGACCACCGCCGAAGTGCATTGCAAAAAGCGGCCGTCTGGAAGGGCAAATTCTTGCATCTGAGAAGTCTGATCGTAGCAGGTTTGGATGATGATGTGATGAAACGGAAGCTGTGGCACCACTTCGGCCACATAATGGCCGACCAAATCGGTCGAGCCGAGGCCGAACAGTGAGACAAAAGAGGGATTGACCAAAACGATGCGTCCGGTCGGGTCACTCACCAACAAGCCATCGATCAAATGGCGCAGCACGGCGTCGAGTTTGCTTCGCTCGGCCGAGACATCACCGGTCACCCGGGCCAGCATTTCGGCTTGCAAACGCATGTTTTCAAAAAGCTGGGCATTTTCAATAGCCACAGCGATCTGTGCCGCAATTGTGCGCGCAATGCCGATTTCCTCAGGGGTAAATGTCCGCTCATGGCCGACCACATCGAGGGTGAGCAGGCCGATGATGATTCCTTTGGATTGCAACGGCACCAACAACATCGATCGGATCTCGAATTGATTCAGGATAGGCCGCAAGGCGGCAGCCAACTCGCTGTGTTGAACATCGAGAACTGCCTGGGGCATACCAACGCTTATCACGTTTCGAACGGTCGGCACCTCTTTCACCGGCACCACCTGCCCGGTCAGCCCACGATCGGGAAATTCGGCGGCAATGCGCATATATCGATCCTCAGACTCGAACAACATAAGCATGCAGTGCCCAACCTGGAACAGAGAAACCAGCTTGTGCACACTCGTATTGAGCACCTCGGTCATGCTCAAGGCCGTGTTCAGGGCCATCGAAATGCTGTTCAAAGTCATCAAATCTTGCGCACGACGTTCCAACTCGCGTGCGTTGGCCATTGTTTCCTGAATCAAACGAGCATTTTCGAGCGCAATCGAAAGCTGGTTTCCCAACGCCGTCAGAATGCGCAAATCGCTTTCATCGAACGCTGCCGGCCGTTCACTGAACAAATCCAAAACACCGACCACTCGATCATGAACCATCAAAGGCACGGCCATTTCGGAACGAATGTATCCGGCCAACGGCCTGAGCTGGAAAGTTGAGACATTGTTGGTCAAAACAGGCACACCCAGCCCGGCCACCTGGCCGACAATGCTGGTATCGCCGACGCGAATCGGAGCGGACGAAATCGTCATACCGCAACTACCGGCCGCCATAACCAGTTTGTTGCCGGACGGATCGGTGAGAAAAATGCAAACGTTCTTATAACCAAATATGCGTTCTATATCACCGATAATCTCTGCCAGCAACGCTTCAGGGTCACGGATGCTGGCGATTTTATACGAGAGCGATTGCAAAACGATCAACTGGCTCTGTTCATGTGCGATTTGTGCCTGTTGCAAACGAATCCGCTCTTGTACAAGGTTATAAGCCTGAATCAAATCGCCCACTTCGTCGGCCGAAAGCGCCGGCACCGCGCGAGTCAGATCGAACTCTTGCCCATGCGCGATGTCAAGCAGGCGACCAGTCATAAAGCGCAGGTCGCGCACGATATGCAGCGCCTGATAGTGGCTGACCAGCGCCACAATCCCCACCAGCCCAACCCCAAGCGCGAACAGGACGATCAGCGTATTGCGAACGACGATTGAGTGCAACGGTGCATCACGATAGCCTACGCCGATCCATAGCCCACTTGGCGGAACGGTCAGCGGGTGCAAGATAAAGAAAACATGCTCCTGTCGATATAACGACGGCCGCGATTGTGCCCAGTCTGCCCCATCGAACAAAGGAAAATCGGCGGCCAGGAAACGCTCGGCTACCATTTCACCGTCTGAACGCACCAGAAACACCGTTTGAAAAGGCTGATCCGACGGCATACCGGTCACGATCTGATCGAGCATCTGCCCGGTCGTCATCGTTGGCGTCAGGGTATCCACAATCTGACGCAGATAAAGCTGCGTCTGTTCGGCAAGTTGCAATCGATAGGCCAGAGCCGACTGGTTGTAGGCAAAAAAGCCGTTCAAAAAGAGGGTGATCAAGGTTAAAATCAACGAAATCGAAAAAAGCTGCGTACGGATATTGAACCGTCGGACCTTTTCGTCGGGCTGAGGAGAGGTAAAAAGAAGCACCAAACGCAGCCAATAGCGTGTAATCACCGTCATAGTCAGCGAACCGCCGGCCACGATCACGACAAGTACGAAACTGTAGCGGACAAGATCGACAAGATTATAATCGGGCGACCAGAAAAGGCTCAAAAGGTAAACCAGCAGGACGACAACCAGCACCCCTATCGTCGGCAAGACGAAAAAGCTCAGGTGAGTATGCAGGGCGATGTGGCGTGCGGCCGTGATCACCTCTGGCAAAGGGGTTGAACCGAGGTCAAAAGAGCGGCCCAGTGCAGCTACCGGCCTCAGATACAGGTACAAAAGAACGGTAGCCACAATCAAAAAAACCGGCGACAAAACGAGCAGGCCGAACTGCGCCTGACGAATGGCTCGCTCGGTCAGGTTGGAAAGAAGTGGCCCCAGCACCCAAAACGCCCCGATCGAAAGCAGGGCGATGGTCACAAAAAGAACGATGATCCGGCGACGGAGGGCGGAAATTTCCGAGATCATCCCAGGTTCCTTTGAGAGGCAAAGAGCTGATTCACTATCATATCCAGGCTATTTCCAACGGACAACCGCTCAGGCTACGGCCGCCTCTGCGACACCGGACACGGTCTGAAGACCGGCCCGCCGCGGGATTTGAGCAGCTCGGCCGACACAAGCAGACAGGTCAATCACTTTCCACCGGCGCCGATACGGCCGGGCGTGAACGGGCCACCAGCCAGATCAGAACAACCACACCGATGGTCACGAACAGGTCGGCCAGATTCAAAATGCCGGTGCGTAGCCGTCCGATACCCAAGCTCATATAGTCGATGACCCGACCGTCATTGAACAATCGGTCGATCAGGTTGCCGATCCCGCCACCGATGACGCAGGCCATAGCAACCGTTTGGGGCAGGTCAAAATCATTGCTGCGCACCAGATAAAACAACCCGATGACCATCATCACGCCGACAATGCCCACCCAAGTCAGCGTACGCACCTGTGCCGACCACTGCGCGCCCAGGCTCATAAATGCGCCTGGGTTTTCGGCATATTCAAAAATCACCAATCCGCCGAGAACAGAACACGGCCCGGCGGACGCCAGGGAGTACCGGGCAATTCCCTTGACAGCCTGATCGACACCGACGCAACAGCCTACCACAACCAAAATTAAAACCAGACGATAGAACTTGATCAAACCAATGCTCCCAACCGACGGTTTCCAACTGCCGGTTCTGCAAACCCGACCTTTCTGAACTCCGCTTTTGGGAGTTGAGGCTTCAGCCGGACTTGTCTCTCCTCCGCCTAAAGGCTCAACTCCACAACGCGATTGAGGTCTACCGAACCTCGTAAATCATATTCACGCCCGGTTGATCGGAATTTGATCAGCCTTTGGCTTGAGCCGTTTGACGCACAATCTCGACGAAATCGGCTGCTTTGAGGCTTGCCCCGCCGACCAGGGCACCGTCCACATCGGGCAGGCGCATCAATTCCAGCGCATTGCCGGGGCTGACGCTGCCACCATATTGAATGCGGATGGCCTGGGCGACCTCGTCCCCGTACAAGCGGGCGATCGTCGGTCGCACCACTTCACCGATCACCTGTTGGGCGTCGGCCGGTGTAGCCGCCACCCCTGTGCCGATGGCCCAAATGGGTTCATAGGCAATGACCAACGAACACACCTGTTTGCCGTTCAACCCGTTCAACGCCGCCACCACCTGATCACGAACCCAGCTATCCGTCCGGCCGGCTCGGCGCAATTCGAGCGTTTCACCGACGCAGACGATGGGAATCAGTCCGTGCGCCTGCGCCGCTTTGATCTTTTTGTTCACCCCTTCGTCGGTCTCACCAAAATACTGACGCCGCTCCGAGTGCCCGATGATCACGTAACGCACCAACCCTTCCAGCATCCCCGGCGCGATTTCGCCCGTATAAGCGCCCTTTTCCTCAAAATAGACATTTTGCGCGCCCAGGCCGATTTCGGCATCGCCAATGGCCGCCTTGACCGCCGACAGGCAGACAAAGGGTGGACACACCACCTTTTCAACACCGGCGATCTCGGCCAACGGCGCTTTCATCGCCTCGACCAGTTCGACCGCCTCGGCAATGGTCTTGTTCATTTTCCAGTTACCGGCAATGATCGGTGTACGCATGTACCTTCTCCTTGATGATAAAAGTAATTGCTGTTCAGCTCAGCCTGAAAGGTTACAACACCTTTGCCAGGACAGGCAGTTAAACCCATCCAACGACGTGCGCTTCAGCCGCCGCGAAGCGAGCGTAGCGAGCGGAGCGGTCGGCTGGATGCGCTTGTTTGTCTGCCGTTACTTTTAAGTCGCCACTCCCAGTACTAGCACAGGTATATCTATATCGGCGACACCACGATGTTCTAAATCCCAAACAAACTGCTCGAAATACGACACTCCTGTTGACATCTCTTCCGCAAAGAGTTTAATCGGCACGATCTCAATTCCTACGTCTATTACTCCTAACTTATGGAAGATAGTCATTTTGGCACAAACGTTGTAGACCATAAAAGCATATTTGCCAAATTGAACTTCAACACCTACGCGATTTTTGATGAAATCCATCTCACGGAAAGCCCCTTTTGATGAACTGTTGGGGACAAAGCCAGGTACATAGTAGTTGGTTGGGTAATCGCATTGTACCTTGTATTTTTCCCACCCACGTAGCTCAAACTCTTTTGTGAAAGCCCTGTTCAATGCTCGTAGGCTGTATAGGGTTCTACCAGGCATTGTCTTTTCTCGACTGGTTTTAGTTTTACATTGTGTGCTGTCAACAGCCGCGATAACCTGTTCAACTTCTCCAAGTTCGGCTGGATATTGAGAGCGGATAACGTTTTCACCGTTGTTGAAAGAGTAAATTCCAGCGATGATCATTCGTATTCACCTTGCTTTTCCAAAAGTCGTACCTGAGAAGTCTCGCGCCACTCTTCGGGAATCTGAGACACTTTTTCTTTGCCTGTGGGTTGATAAACTGGTTTTCCTATAGGGCGGTAACGAAGCGTGCCATTAAAATAATCTAGGAGACGTTGGCGGGCTATCTCTATATATTCTGATTCTTTCTCGCACCCCATTGCTCGCCGATTATGCATTACAGCCGCAATAAGGGCTGAACCCACACCCATATAAGGGTCAAAAACCCAATCATCTTCATTTGTGAGAGCAAGCACGCAACGCTCGACTAGCTCGATAGGGAATTGGCAAGGGTGAATGGTCTTTTCAGGATGATTTGATTTTACATTAGGAATATCCCACACCAATTCTTCCCAATCTTGAACCACGATTTCCATAAATCAGATGGATTTTTCCCTAAAGGATTGTCTGAAGGCTTTCCTTTGTTCGGCCCCTTGAAGTGATGTTTGCCAGGGTACTTGGCCGGTACACGAACAGCATCAAGATTAAAGATATAGCGGTCAGATTTTGTAAACCAGAGGATTGTTTCATAACGTCCTGAAAATCGTCTCGATGCGTGTAATCCGTGTCCAAATTTCCAAATGATCCGATTGCGCAACTTCATCCCGAGCTCTTTGAAAATCGGATAATAGAGAATATCCAGGGGGTAAACTTCGCCATTCTCAACAAAGTTGCCTGCCTGCCAGCAGATGCTGCCGTCGTTTCGTAGCACTCGATAAAGTTGAGCGATAACCTTAGCTTGTGTTTGCAAGTATTGCTCAATTGAGACACGATTCTCGTATTCCTTACCCAAGTTATAAGGTGGAGAAGTCACAATGAGAGTGACCGAGTTGTCCGGAAGTTGTGCAAGAAAATCAATAACATCTCCAGAAAAGACAACCATCTCGGCTTCTGGCCTAAAACTTGTTTCAATAGGCTTTGCAGAACGAAATAAGGGCAATTCACTCATATTACATACCTGCTATTCCAAATTTGTGATGCTATCTCAATTCTACCGCACTTATCGGGTGGGCTAACCGATTCACCGATGCGGAGCCACCTCCTCCGGCGACGGTGCATCGGGCGACAGTTCTACAAACAGGTCGGCATAAAACGGACGCAGATAAGGAGGCAACCGTCGCAGGTCGGCCATACACCCCGAAGCCAGTCCGGCAAAGATCTCCCAATCGTTCCACTCACCGTTTGGCCCACCGCCGATACCCCATTCGGCACGAGGCAACAGCATCCCCTGTTCAAACCCCGGCTGATCGGCAATGCCATGCAGGTAATGGCCGGCCAACGTACGCACGCGCGCCCAACGGGGATCGTCGTCCCCCTCCAACCGGCGTACCGCCTCGATCAACCCGTCACGGATCGCCCGGTTTTGACGCCGATCATGCCACCAGGCATGGGCCAGCTCATGGATCGCCGCTTCGTACTGGGCCGTGTTCAGACGCACCAGACGCCGATCGGGATACCACCCGCCACCACCCGAAAGACTGTCAAAATCGAGTACCTCCACCCGGATGTTCCGGCGCAGCCATTCTCTGGCCGCAGGTGTATAGGGGAAAAAGCGGAACAACTCGTCCAAAAATGCACCAACCCGGCCGGCCCGCTCTCGCTGCGAACGCTGCTTACAAGCATTCACAAAACGCCTTAAAGCATCGAGAATTGGCATCTTTTCACCTCCAAAGAAACGAGTGCCGGGCAGGCCGACCGTTGGCCGCAGGCCCTAAAGACCTATCCCCAAAACGTCACCAACGCATCTCCATGCGTCGGTATAACCGGCATAGGGATGCCGCTTGTACGGTTTTTCGGATAGGCTCTAAAAGGGTGGGGTGACCTGGCCATCGCCTGAATAGCTACAGCCAGGGCGCTATCGCCCTTTGACGTATTGATCGAAAAATTTCAGCGTGCGCTCCATGGCCAGGTCCCAGTCGCTGCCACGAAAGGTGTGTTCGGCCCCCTCGTACAAATAAAGTTCGGCGGTTATGCCTTGCTTTTGGGCCGCCTCATACAAATCTTCAGACCATTGATAAGGCACAAGCATATCCGCCTTGCCATGATGAATGCTGATCGGCGGGGCATATTTGAGATAATTGATCGGCGAAATGCGCTTGTAATCAAGACGGCTCTCATTGGGGGTGCCGATCAGAGCCAGACCATATGTGCCGGGGCCATTGCCCATCCCATACTGAAAGTTGACCCGTTCATCGGCATGCACAGAGCCAAAGAGCACCAGCGCATCGACCTTTTTGCTGACCACCGCCGCTTTGAGCGCAACGCCGCCCCCCATGCTATGCCCCCACAAGCCAATACGTTCAGGATCGGCATGGTCAATTGTCCGCAACGAACTGATCAGGTTAAGCACATCCTGAGCATAGCCAATGTGAAAAAAGCTCGTCCCGCTGTCCGATCCGGCATGACCGCGATAATCGGGCGAAATGGTGATATATCCATGTTCAGACAGGTAAAAAGCTTCACGCCAGGTGTCACTGCCGGTTGCATATTTGGAGGGATGGATGTAGCCATGACAGAGGATGATCACCGGAAAGGGGCCGCGTCCTTTGGGCACGTTCATCATCCCGCTGATGTCAAGTCCTTCACTGGGATAATAAATCAGATAGGTGGTAAATTTCTCACTCTCGCCAAACAAACCGTACAGCTTGACCTGCCCCCCCTCATAGGTGCGATAACGCATTCCGGTGATCCACAGCGGCCAATTGGGCGAAAGGGTAGGCACAGCCGTCGGCGTCGAAGTAGGTTGCGGTGTCGAGGTGGGCAGGCGCGTTGGCGTCGCTGTGGGCAACGGCGTCGGCGTCCAGGTCGGCGGGAAGGTCGGGGTCGGCCTGGCAGGGTCATAAACCCCGTATACCCGTTGCACACCCCCTGCCGACGAGATCGGCACGACCGGTGCCAAATTGGGCGGAAAGGGGTTGAGCACGCTGTTGGGCATCAGCCAGATCGACACAAACCAGCCGGTCATCAACACGCTCAAGGCGAGAAAAAGCGCCGCAATCAAATCCATCCAATGAAGCCGGTTATGCTGGTGTTCCGTCATACGCCTCCACCATCTCCCCCCGTTGATCCCTGATCCCTGTATGAATCAAGTATACCATAATGCGCGCTCAAATCCAACTTTTGACGAGTAGCCCAACCGGTGTTATACTCAGTACATCAACCATAGCCCGGGCTTGAGCCTGTCGGTGTAGAAAAAGGACGAGATAAATCGTGTTCCACAGAGGTAAACCTTGAAGTTCAAAACCGAGTATTTAACTTTTAACACCAAAAAACAGCGTGAATATATCAACATCACCCTCAAGGTCGCCGAGGTGGTAACGCAAAGCGGCGTGCAAGAGGGAATGGTTCTCGTCTCGGCCATGCACATCACCGCCGGGGTCTATGTCAACGACGCCGAATCGGGATTGATCGAGGACATAGACGAATGGTTGGAAAAGCAGGCCCCTTTCAATCCGCACTACCGTCATCACCGCACCGGCGAGAGCAACGGCGACGCACATCTCAAAAGCCTGCTCATCCACCACCAGGTCATTGTGCCGATCACGGCCGGGCGGCTCGACCTGGGACCGTGGCAACAAATCTACTATGCCGAATTCGACGGCCGGCGTCCCAAGCGCGTGGTGATCAAGGTGATGGGAGAATGACGGGGATCACAGCCGTTTTGTTTGACCTGGGCGGCACGTTGCTCGATTTCAACCCGCACGGCTACGCCTGGCTAGAATGGGAGCGCATCGGCCTGGACAATGCCTTTGCGTTTCTGGCCCAACACTACCCGCTCGATTATCAGGCCTTTGTGGCCCATTTTATGAACGCGCTGCCCCATCGCTGGACGCTGGCCACCCAGGGCAAGCAAAACCTCACCCTCGGCGGGCTGCTGGAAGAAGCGTGTGTCGCGGCCGGCGCTGCCGTGCCGGTGCCGACAATCCAGGTAGCCATCGCACACTATATCGCCCCGCTCGACCGGCAAGTGGTGGCCTATAAAGACGCCGTGCCGACCCTGGAAACGTTACATCGACGCGGCCTGCGCCTCGCTCTGATCTCGAACAGCATGTGGCCCGGCCACGTGCATCGCCAACAGATGGCGCGGTTCGGCATTTTGCGCTACTTTGACCAGACCTTCATTTCCGGCGATGTGGCCCTGTGGAAACCGCAGCCCGCCCTCTACCGGTTGACACTAAACCACCTGGACGTCCCCGCCGAACAGGCCCTTTTCGTCGGCGACACCCCCGAACACGATCTGGTCGGCGCACGAGCCGTAGGGATAAAAACGGTGTATAAACGTAACAATGCGTTCAAACTAGACGGCTTTCAGCCGGACGCCGAAATCACCCACCTGGCCGAACTACCTGCTTTGCTCAACCGTTGGTAAACCAGAACTCGAGTTCAGTTGAAAGGATGTGCGATGACGACCCCCCGCGAAAAATTCATTGCCGCCCTGGAGCGGCGCCCCATCAGCGGCCGCGTGCCGACCTTTGAGCTGGTCTTTTTTTTGACCATGGAAGCCTTTGGCAAAGTACACCCCAGTCATCGGCGCTATGATCAATGGGCGCAAATGACCGAAACCGAACGCGAGCTGCACCGCGAGGACATTGCCGAGATTTTCATCGCCACAGCCGAGCGCTATGAACACAGCGCCATCTTTATGCACCATCCGGTGAACCAAGTCGACGAATATCGACGACTCATTGACAAAATCCGCGATCGAACCGGCGACACCTACTTTTTGATGAAACATGGCGATGCCACCTTTGGCCTGCCCTCCGGCGAGACGATGATGGCTTTTGTCAGCCAAATGTACGACGATCCACAATCGCTCAAAGACGAAGCCCAGCGCCAGGTTGACCGGGCCATCGCCGAAGCGCGCAAACTGCAAGGCAGTGGCCTCGACGGCTTTGCCCTCTGCTCCGATTATTGCTTTAACACCGGCCCGTTCCTGCGCCCGGAACAATTTGCCGAATTCGTCACCCCTTACCTCAAACAATTGATCGCTGCGTATCGTGAAATGGGCTTTTACACCATCAAACATACCGACGGCAACATCATGCCGATCATCGATCAATTGGTGGATTGCAACCCGCACGCCCTGCACTCGCTCGATCCACAGGCCGGCGTGGACATCAAAGAGGTCAAGGCGCTGTACGGCGACCGGGTGTGCCTGTGCGGCAACGTCAACTGTGGATTGATCGACACAGGAACGGAAGAAGAATATCTGGCCTCGGCACGTTACGCGCTCGAACATGGTATGCCCGGCTATGGGTACATCTTTTGCACCTCCAATTGCGTCTACACCGGTATGCAACTGGCCCGCTATGAGAAAATTCTGGATCTGTGGCGAGAAATAGGTTCTTACCCGTGAACTCCGGACACCCCAACCGACCGCATTTGCAGGATCGACCGGGTTTTCGCCCGGCCAATTTCTTCCATCCTGTCCACCTGGTGGTGCTGCCGACGGCGCTCATCGTTGCGCTTGTTGTGCTCGCTTTCTTGGGCGCATGCCCTTCCCACGCAGCCGGTGACCCGACGCCGGCGCCGTCGCCGACGTCGACACCGGCGCCCTTTTTGCGCCCGCCCTTTTCGCGCACCTACCGCGTCACCTCGTATTTTGACCATCAGTCGCCTGATTACTCGTGGGATGACACAATGGTCATTTTCAACGGTGAGCAGGCCAGCGCCATCGACGGCATCCTCGACCGCACGGCCACCTTCAAGGGGGGCTATTATCTGCCCGAAACACGCTGGTATGTCTATTACGACGGGCACAACGGCTACGATTACGGCACTCGCGACGGGGTGACCGTCCTTGCGGCCGCCGCCGGGGTGGTCGATTTTGCCGGCAGTGTGCCTTCCGGCTGTGACACGCCGCTGCAATTCGTGCGCCTCCGTCACGACATCCCCGGCATTCGTGAACCCTATTACACCTCTTACCTGCACCTCGACGGCATCTGCGTGCAAACCGGCCAATGGGTTGAAGCCGGCGATCCGCTGGGCATTTCCGGCAACACCGGCTGCTCACTCGGCCCACATCTGCATTTTGCCGTGCGCAAAGGCGATTACAGCACCGATCCCTACGGCTGGCAGCCTGAACGCTCCGGCCGACCGGCCAACCTGCCCGACCCGCTGATCAAACACTCCGGCGAGCAGGCCGTCTGGCTTTGGTTACCCGAACAGCCACTGGAGCCGATCGGCAAACTGACCCACCCTCCCGCCGGAACACGCACCAACGGCACGTTGGTGCTGCGCTTTCGCCCCGACGATGACAGCCCGCCGGTGATTGGGGTCAGTTTTTGGGCCTATTACGAGAACCAATGGCATCAGATCGGTCAAGACAACGACGGTGCAGACGGTTGGAGCACAACGTGGAACACCCAGGATGCGCCCGAAGGCAAGGTTTGGTTGCACGCCTGGGCCATCGGCAGCGACGGGCGGGTGGGCAAAGGCAGCCCCATTCTCACCGACATCACCATCGACCGGCGCGGGCCGCAGGGGTTTATCTGGGGACTGGAGCCGGATAGCACGGCCGGCCATACGCTGTGGCTTTATGCGTCTTCCTACGACCCCGAATCGACCACCAAGCGGGTCACCTTCTTGGGGCGTCCCGCCGGTTCGAGTGAGGAATGGCGCGAACTGGGCGACGCCACCTGGCTGCACGGCACAACCTGGCTGCTCAAATGGACACCCGACCTGCCCAACGGCGCACAGATCGAGGTGATCGCCCGTCTGATCGACGGTGCGGGCAACGTCACCCTCACCGATCCGGTGTCCAACCTGACCATTGACCGGAGCATGGTCGGCGACGCGCTCATTTCGCCACCCGACGGCACGCTGATCACCGGGCCGATCGACCTGGTCTTTACCCCCATCCCCTCGGACATTTACTTTCAGCGCGTCGAGTTTTACGTCTGGCTGGCCGGGGCATGGAAGTTTGTCGGTCGGGATGACTATGGCAGTGACGGCTGGTCATTGCGCTGGGACCCGGCCGACGCCCAAGATCAAACGCGCGTGCGCGTTCAGGTCCGCCCGGTTGACGTTCAGGGGCGCGTCAACACCGCTTTGCCGCAAGCCACCAACCTCATCCTCGACCGCACGCCGCCACAATCCGGCTATAACCGCCCGGCCAACGGCGGCGTGGCCCGTTTCGATGTGCCGCTCAGCGCCTGGGCCGCAGATGCGCACAGCGGCGTCGCCAAAGTGGAATTCTATGTCAATCCGGGCCAAGACCGGATCAAAATCGGCGAAGACACCGATGGGCGCGATGGCTGGAGCCTGGAATGGCCCAACATCAGCATCCCCGACGGACACTACGATTTCGGCCTGCAGGCGTTTGACCGTGCCGGCAACGCCGCTTGGGGCAGCGATGCACGCAAGGTAGCCCTGGACAACACCCCGCCGACCGGCGCATTCGCTTTTCCTCGCAACGGTATGCGCCTGCAAGGCCGGGTCACGCTGACGCTGGCCGTCCAGGACGCAACCAGTGGCCTGGATCGTGCCATCTTTTATGCCCGCTATGACGGACGTTGGCATCACCTCGGTTACGACAACACCCCCCAAGATGGATTCACATTGCTTTGGGATGTAACCACGCTCGGCGACAAAAGCGCTGTGTCGCTCACTGCCTGGGTCTATGACCGCGCCGGCAACCACGTGGAACTAACACCGGTCACCGCGCTGACGTTGGGCGGAGGTGTGCCGCCGACCGCAACGCCAACCGTAACGCCGACGCCCCTGCCAACGGCAACCGCTACGCCGACCACAACGCCGTCCCCCCTGCCAACGGAAACGGCCACCC
>Ga0209101_1000134_pt1 | contig 61176 bp, 46 predicted proteins | sample ConPoolayeCmetaG_FD_185481 | JGI IMG/M metagenome (GOLD analysis project Ga0209101, IMG submission 185481) | Hot spring microbial mat communities from California, USA to study Microbial Dark Matter (Phase II) - Cone Pool mat layer C metaG... ... | reverse complement strand
TCGGACGAGGAGCAGTGTGAACGCGACAGCCGTCATCAAGGCCGTTGGGCTGACCAAGGTCTTCCGCGACTTCTGGCGCCGGGCACGCGTCCGGGCGGTCAGCGATCTCGACTTGGACATCCACCCCGGCGAAGTCTTCGGCCTGCTCGGACCGAACGGCTCGGGCAAGAGCACCACCATCAAGATGATCCTCGGATTGCTCTATCCGACCCGCGGCTGGGTGAGCGTGTTCGGTCGGCCGCCGGATGATGTGCGCATCAAGGCCCGCATCGGCTACCTGCCCGAGGAGTCTTATCTCTACCGCTTCCTGAACGCGCGCGAGACGCTGGATTACTACGGAACCTTGTTTCGCCTGGAGCGCCGCGAGCGGCGGCGGCGCACTGAAGAACTGTTGGAGATGGTCGGGCTGCGGTCGGCGGCCCGTCGTCCGGTGGGCGAGTACTCCAAGGGGATGGCCCGCCGCATCGGGCTGGCCCAAGCCCTGATCAACGATCCCGACCTGTTGATCCTTGATGAGCCTACCAGCGGCCTGGACCCGATCGGTGCCAAGCTGGTGAAGGACATCATCCAGCGTCTGAGCCGGGTTCATAAGAAAACCATCTTGCTTTCCAGCCACCTCCTGGCCGACGTGGAGGAGGTCTGCGACCGTGTGACGATCCTGTACGGCGGGCGTGTGCAGGAGAGCGGTCGGCTGGAAGATATTCTCAGCCGACGCGACATGATTCAGATGACTTGCGAGCGGCTGACACCGGAAACCGTCGCCGAGATTTCTCAACTGGTCGCGACGCGCGAGGGCAAAACCGTGACCGTGGCGACACCGCGCGACCGTTTGGAGGCGCTCTTTCTGCGCATCGTGGAACAGGCGCAGCAGCGGCGATTGGAGACTGCCGGCAGCGCCGCCGGCGGGCCGATCGCCAGCTTCCTGGAACAGCCGCGCCAGGGGGCGGCTCTGCTGGCGGAACTGGTGCGGCCGGAACCAGTGTCGCCGGCAGCGGCGGCCCCCGTCGTCGGCAACGAACCGCCGCCGGTAGGCGTGGCGCAGGAAGTCCTGGAGGAGCTGGCCGCCGGCACAAGACAACCGCCGCGTTCTCCAGCGGCCCCCGGCGCGAGCGGACCGGCGGCCCCAGCGCCCGCTCCTGAAGCGCAGCTCGACGAGGTGGACCGCGACCTGCTGGCGGACCTGACCGGGCAGCCTGAACCTCGGGAGCGTCCATGAGCCGCGTACTGGCCATCGCCCGGCATACCTTCGCCGAGGGCATCCGCATGCGGATCGTCCTCGTGTTTCTGATTCTGCTGGTGTTCCTGCTATTGCGGATGCCGTTCGCATTGCGCGGCGACGAAACGCTCACCGGGCGCTTGCAGAACTTCCTGGCCTATTCGCTCGGCGCCCTGAGTCTGCTGCTCAGTCTGGCGACGATCTTCTTTTCCTGCTCCACTCTGAGTACGGAAATCCGCGAGTGCTCGCTGCACCTGATCGTCACCAAGCCGGTGACGCGCTTCCAGATCCTGCTGGGCAAGTGGATTGGCGTGAACTTGCTCAACCTGCTGATCCTGGCCCTGTGCGGTGCGACCATTTACGGGCTGGCCTACTACATCCAGTCGCGTCCCGAGCAGTTCTACCGAGACCGCCTGCAAGTGCGGGATGTCGTCTGGACCGCCCGCGAGGCTGCCACGCCGGTCGTTCCGCGGCAGGAACTCGTCAAAGCTGCTGAGGAAGACGTGCGGGTGCGTGTCGAGCGCGGCGAGGTGGAAGAGTTCAAGAAGGCCGAGGCTTTGGCGACCCGGCTGACGGAGCTGCTGAATCAGTGGCGCCAAGTCGAGCCGGGCGGGTACAGGGTGTACGAGTTCAGCGGCCTGGCGCCGCCGGAGCGCGAAGATACGGTGCTGCAAATCCGCTACAAGGCCCTGGGCTTGCCGTTGCCGCCCGGAGAACTGCTGGCCATCCGTTGGGTCGTGCTGGATCCGGAAACACAGACGCCGCTGGCGATGCGCGACACCATGGAGCGCAGCGGCGAGACGCATCAGTTTCTGGTGAACGCCGGTCCGGTGGTGCGTAACGGACGGGCTTTGTTGCAGGTGATCAATCCACTCGATCCGCGCAGCAATACCACTGTCTTTTTCGAAGGCGAGGACAGTCTGCAACTGTTATATCGCGTGTCGGCATTCGAGCCGAATTTCGTCAAGGGTCTGGCGATCATCGGGCTGCAACTGGGGCTGCTTAGCGCGCTGGGCGTATTCTTCAGCGTTTTCGTCTCCTTTCCGGTGGCCTGCCTGTGCACCGCCACCTTCTACCTGCTGGCCTTGGGCATGCCGTGGATCATGGAGGTGATCGGGACGACGGCCCAAGTGCACTTGGGCGAGCAGGACCCCTACGGGCGTTTGGGGCCGGCTGTTCGCGCCATTCTCGTACCGGTATTGAAATACGGCGTACCTGACTTCACACACTACAACGGCATCGGCCGGCTCGTCGACGGTCGCTACATCGCACCATCGCTGCTGGCCCTCAGTGCCGCGCGCACGCTCTGTTACGGGCTGGCCTTGCTGTTGTTGCCTGGCTGGTTGATCTTCAAGCGGCGCGAGATAGCCGAGGTGGTGGTCTAAGCGGCGCCGTCAGGCCGGATGGCAGTTATGTCCAATCGTCGGCTGGTGCAGTTTGTCGGACTACTGGCTTGCGGGGCACTGTTGGCTGCCGCCGCGCTGCGCATGCCGCGGATCAATGCCGGTCGCGTCAAGCTGAACATCATGGGGTCGGAGTCACCCCTGGAGAACACCCCGCCCGAATACGTCTTCTACATACAAGTGTTCGGCGCGTTTCGCGGGCTGATCGCCGACATCGCGTTCATCCGCGCCGAGAGTTTGAAGCAGGCCGGGCGTTTCTATGACGCCATGCAGCTTCACGAGTGGATCTGCGCGCTGCAACCGCATTTCCCGGCGGTGTGGGAGTATGCCGCCTGGAACATGTCCTGGAACATCTCGGTCACCACCTTTACGCCGCAGGAACGTTGGAATTGGGTGTACAACGGCGTGAAACTGCTGCGCGATCGGGGGATTCAGTTCAACCCGCGGGCGATCAACCTGTACAAGCAGTTGGCCTGGACATTCAACAACAAGATGGGGGACACGACGGACGAGTTTCACTACGCCTACAAGTGTCAGTGGGCCTGGCGCATGCATCTGCTGCTGGGCCCGCCGCCCGACCCGCTGGCCGGTGCCGACCGCGAGAATCTGGTCCGCGAGATCAGTTCGCTTCAGAGCCTAGGCCTGCTCGAAGAAGCCGGTCGCAAGACCTTCGAGCAGAACCAGGAGCGTCTGCGGCGTTTGGCCGAGGCGCGCGGGTTGCCCGCCGAGCTGCCGCAGCTTCCGACCGCGACGACCCGGCCGGGGCCGCCGGAACTGTCGGAGGCACGCATCGCTCAGTGGGCGGAGGTGCAGCGGCTGCGGGAGATCCAGCAGGCCCCCGATACGCTGGCTGAGCTGTATCAGCGCGAGCCGGCGACGCGCCGGCTGGTAGCCGCCCTGCGTCCGCTCGGCATCGAGATCAACGACGAGCCGCTCAGCGAGGACACTTACTGGGTTGAGCGCGGGCTGGCGTTCGCTTTCTTCCAGCCATACCGCGCCCTGGCTGAAAGGGAAGGCACGCGGGCACAGGTGATGCGGCGGCGTACCACGGCTTACGCGCAGCAGGCGCGGATGCAGAGCTTGGACGAGATCTTGGGAATCAGTGCGGGTGATCCCGCCGGGCGGGCGTTGGTGCGCTTTTTGCAAAAGAAGGTCCTGCGCGAGGTGTACAAGCTCGATCCCACACTGATGATTGAGCTGGTCGAAAACTTCGGAGCCATGGACTGGCGTACGGTTGATTCGCAGGCGTTGTACTGGGTGGCGCGCGGGCTGATCGCCGGCGGCGAAACGGTCAATCGCTTCGGACACGACAAAACCAACACGGCGCGCATCCTGTTCTTCTGCCTGCGGAACCTGTTCCTGCGCGGTCATGTGGTCTTCGAACCTAATCCCGAAGCCATCCACCAGTCCTACCTGAACCTGACCCGCGACCTGAACTTCATCGCCGCCATGAACCGCGCCTACCTGGAGTATGGGCCGCTGTTCGATCCGGACACCGGCGGTACCGGCGGGGCCGGCGGCACCTATCGCGGGGGACATGTGAACTTCCTGACCGAAGCCATCCGGTTGCTGTATCTGGCGGGTCGCGAGGACGAGGCCGCCTACTACTACCAGGTTTTGCGCGAAACCTACCCGCTGACGGTTGCCGGTCAGCCCAACCCGGCCTTTGACAAGAGCTTACGCGACTTCGTGCTGGACAGCTTCCGCGAGAGTCTGTTGGCCCCCAGCTCGCGCGACATACTGATTGTCATCGAGGGGTTCCTGTTGCGGGCGTTCGAGGAGCTGGCTGCCGGCAATCTCACCAGCTACACACGCTACACTCAGGTGGCCCGGGAGTACCACGATAGCTATATGAGAGAGAAGCGGGCGGATCCGCTGACCAAGCGCGTCTGGCTCAAGGAATTCGACCAATTGCAGATCGATTCCTTTGCCGCCTGGTTGTTGCGCCCGTCGCCTGCGGAGGCGGCTACGCTGCACAAGGTGCACCTGTGGCGCAATGCGCCCGTGATCCTGCGCCAGGCCGTGTATGACGATCTGCTGCCGCTGCTGAAAAGCGAGTGCGAGTTCTTCGAGTTCGATGTCGCCAAAGCCTTCCCCGAGCCGCCTGCCATGGATGAGTATCGCCGGCAGCATCCGCGTCGCGCCGAACCCGAGCCGGAGCCGGAGGTACGAACCCTGCCGCGCGCTCAGCAATAGGCTGGCTGACGGCCGGCGGGGCTGTCGCTGCCGGCCCACCGGGCCCCGGGCAGGGACGGCATGCGTATAGAATAGGACGATCCCGGCGCCGGCCGCCGCGAGCTTTGATCAGTCGACTGCCGAGGACCGAGCATGCCGCTGGCCACGTTACTCTTTCCCATCATCGCACTGTTCCAGCCCGCAGCCCCCAAGATCGCCGTGCAACTATTGGCGGCTCACGACGCCGTTCAACCCGGCGGACAGACGGAACTCGCTGTGGTGGTCGACGTTCCCGCGGGCTGGCACGTCTACCATCCGGTCATAGTCGCTACCGGCGCTCCGACGATCATCAGTTTTCAGGCACCCGCCGGCGTGACCTTCGGCGAGCTGCGCTATCCCTCACCGACACTCGGCCGCAGTCATGATCTGGAGTATCTGGCGCTTGATGGTCGCTTTGTCGTACTGACCACACTGCAATTGGATCAAAACGCACCAGCGACGCCGCTGACCACTGTCGCCCACGTGCGCGCCTTGCTGTGCCAAGAGCTTTGCTTCCCCACGTCGGCCTCGGCCAGTCTTACCTTGAATGTAACCACCGCGACACCAACGCCGGTCAATGGTGAGCTGTTCGAACAGGCCCGTGACGCGCTGCCCGCCCCGCTAGGTCGAGCACCGCATCTTGAGGGTGGTCGGGTCGAGGTTTCGCCGGATACGCTGACCATCGGTCAGGGTGCAGAACTGCGGCTGACCGTCCGCGTCAAGAAAGGGCATCACATCCAGGATCCCGACCCGGGCGTGGAAGCCCTGATTCCCTCGCGGCTGTTCATCGAACCGCTGAACGGACTCAAGTTCGAGTCGCCGCGCTGGCCCGATCCGATCGTCAAAGAGATCGAGGGTCTGGGCAAGGTGCGTGAGCAGCGCGGCGAGTTCACGGTGCGTGTCCCATTTCGCATCATCGACGAGCAGTTCCCCAGCGGCCCGGTGAGCCTGCGCGTGCTGTTGACGTATCAGGTCTGCTCCGATGCCGGGATGTGCTATCCGCCGCAGACCGCCGAAGGCTTGGCTCGGTTCACGGCGCGCACGCCCAATGCGGAGGCGCCGACACCATTGGGGACGCTGGTTCCGCGGATCGGTGCGCCGACGGAAGAGTGGTCGGGGCCGCAAACGGGCGACAGTCAGCCGACGGCGGCGGGTGAGGCGATCAGTCTGACCGCCATTCTGTTTTTTGGTCTGCTTGGTGGGCTGATACTGAACGTGATGCCGTGCGTTTTCCCGGTGATTTCGATCAAGATTCTGAGTTTTGTACACCAGGCTGGCGAGCAGCGCGGGCGTGTGTTTCGGCTGGGGCTGGCGTTCTGCGCCGGTATTCTGGTCTGGTTCTGGATATTCGCCTTCTTGACCAGCTTGGGGCAAGTTCCCTGGCAACACCCGCCAGTGGTCATCGGGCTTTCCGCCGTCGTTTTCGTCTTTGCGCTGAACCTGTTCGGCGTGTTTGAGATCGTTCTGCCCGGGGCGGCAGCCGGCGCGCTGGACGAAATGGCGGGGCGCGAAGGGTACCTGGGGGCGTTTCTGAAGGGTCTGCTGGCTACGTTGTTGGGAACAGCCTGCACTGCGCCATTCTTCGCGACAGCGGCGGCCTTCGCAGCCACCCAGCCGCGCCACGTGGCGTTCGCCGTTTTCACGAGCGCCGGCGTCGGAATGGCCGCTCCTTACGTTCTTCTGTCGGCCTTTCCAGGGTGGCTCAAAGCACTGCCCAAGCCCGGGCCGTGGATGGTCGTGTTCAAGCAGGTCATGGGTTTCGTGCTGGTCGGGACGTCTGTGTGGCTTTTGCTCATCGTTGGCGACCTCTTGAATGCTCGCGGCGTTGTGTGGACCGTCGCCTTCTGGACTTTCCTGGGCTTCGGAGCGTGGCTGGTCGGCAAAATCAGCTTCAACTGGACGACTGCTGCTCGGGCGACTGCCTGGGTCGCGGCTATCGCTGTCGCAGTCTTCGGCTGGTGGTTCAGTTTTCGGCTGATGTACGACTGGCAGGCTGCCGGCCGTGCTGCTGAAACCGCTGAGACGTCGCCGGAGGCGGTTGCGGCAGCAGTCGGCGCGGCTTCGTGGGACGATCATGTCCCGTGGCAGCGGTGGCAGCCCGGCTTAGCCGAAGAGCTGGCGCGTCGCGGCTACACGGTATTCGTGGATTTCACCGCTACGTGGTGCATAACCTGCCAGACCAACAAGGCCACGGCGATCGAGATCGACGCGACGCGTCGTAAGATGCAGCAGCTCGGGGTGATACCCTTGCGCGCGGACTACACCAGTCCCAACCCGATCATTCGCCAAGCGCTGCTGGCCCACGGACACAACAGTGTGCCTCTCAACCTGATCTATCCGGCGGGACGACCAGAAGACGTCAGGCGGTTGCCGTCCCTGCTCACGCCGGGAATACTCGCCGAGGCGCTCGATCAAGCCGGTCCGACCCAACCTGCATCTTCACGGGCTCGCACGCAATGAACCCCGCGCAGCATTCACCTTCCCCAAGTCAACTTCAGTCACGTAACAGCCGATAACCGGGGCATGGACCAGCGCGGGATGTGAGGACAGTGGTGAAGGCGCCGGCGCTGCACAAGTGTGCTTCGCGCCGCGGCCCGGCGACGTAAGAGTTGCTCAGTCCTCATGTTACGGCAGGCAACGTCGGGAGCAGCATGGTCGGCTTTTCGAGGAATCGCGGTACCGGCGTCTCCAGAATTCTTGGCGGGTGGTGGCAGGTAGGTGCTTGCCTGGTGGCACTGAGCGCCTGTCAGCCTGGCGAGGTGCCGTCCGGGGTTGCTGCCCGTCCGAGAAAGCCGCTGCCGGCACGCTCGAGTGTCGCGCCGGCCGGCGTCCCTTCAGGTATCGCCTTGTTCGGCGACTATCCGGATGATGAGATGGTGCCGCTGGAAAGCCGGCTGGTTACGAACTACCGGCGGCACACTTTCACGGCGCAAGGACTGGATTTTGATCCCGACGTGTACGACGCCGAGGGCCTCCTGGTATTCGCTTCTACACGGAATTCGGAGCATCCAGACCTTTTTTTGAAGAAAGTGGACGGGACAACGTTGACGCAGCTCACTTCCGACCCGGCTGATGACATTCAGCCACGCTTCAGTCCGGATGGGCAGCGCATCGCTTTTTGTTCTAACCGATCTGGTAGTTGGGACTTATGGCTGGTCAATCGAGACGGCACTGGCTTAACCCAGCTTACTAGCGACGCAACCGACGAGATGGCGCCGTGCTGGTCGCCAGATGGAGAGCAGATTGCGTATACGGTCTGGGGGCACCGTTCGCGGCAGTGGGAGATCTGGACCTTGTCGCTGGCACAACCGGGGGTGCGCCGCTTCCTGTCTTACGGCATGTTTCCGGCGTGGTCGCCTGACGGTGCCCGCATCGCGTTCCAGCGTGCACGTCAACGAGGAACGCGCCTGTTCAGCATTTGGACGGTGGATCTCGTAGATGGCGAAGCTCGCGAACCGACGGAACTGGTGCAAACCGACGGGGCGGCGTGCATTGCTCCGCGCTGGTCGCCAGATGGCAGCATGATCGTCTATTGCGCCGTACGCCAATCTGAGCAAGATGCGACTGCGAGTCATGACACGCCGCGAGAAGCGGACATTTGGGTGGTGGATTTGGCGACAGGGCTACGGATCAAGTTGACGGACGGATCGGCAGCGGCATTCAACCCGGTGTGGGCCGGGAATAATCGGGTATTCTTTGTCTCGTCGCGCGCCGGAACGGAGAACATCTGGTCTGTGGCGGGTGGGTTAAAGGCTTATGCGACGACCGAGACGGCTCGACTGACCCGGGCGGCTGGTCACGCAAATTCTGAATTGACACAGGATTAAAACGATGGCACCATGCGCTGGCGCGTGCAGATCACCCGGTGGCTGTCGGTGGGTTCCACTTGGCGCTGCCCGCGCCGCACACAGGAAACGAACCTACGGTGGTGCATGGGCCAGAGTTGACGGACGACCTATAATGAGTCGGCGGGCCAGATGCGCGGCACGCGTTGGTGCTGGGATGGCCGCGTTCGACGGGGCACATCTTCGATACCGTTCACGGTACTGGCTGCTGCTTATATTGATTGGTATCTCCGCGTGTAATCAGGCGCAGCGCAGCGCTCCCGCAGCCCGGGTAAACCCCTGGGTCGTGGCCGTGGCGCCAGTGCTGAACCTCAGTGGCAGTCAAGACTTCGACCCGCTCAAAGTCACCGACCTGATCGCCTCGGAGTTCCTGGAATTCGACAACATTGCTGTGGTCCCCATCAACTTGACTCTGGCGGAGCTGGAGCGCCGCGGGAAACTGGTGGTTGAGACGCCGGAGGAAGCGCTTGACCTGGCTCGTCGGCTGGGGGCAGATGCCGCGGTGGTGGTGGCGGTTACCGAATACGACCCGTACTGGCCGCCGGTAATCGGGCTGGTGATGCAGTGGTATGCCGCGCGGCCGATGCGGCGTGCCGGTGAGTTCGACCCGGTGGCGGCGTCCAGGAATGGCAGCGATGTGCCTTACGCATTATCGGGCGAGCGGGTGGCTCAGCCGGTTCGTCAAGTGCAGCGGGTTTTCAATTCGGCGCGGGAGGATGTTCGGAAGGAGGTGCGAGATTACGCCAAGCAGCGTGAGGGTGCGGAGAGTCCTTACGGGTGGCAGCGCTACCTGCACAGTCAAGAACTGTACGTTCGTTACTGTGGATGGGCCTTGATCCGGACGATGTTACTGCTGGACGCGAACGACGTCGCAGCAGTCGAGCCGCACGAGGCGAAACTATGATGCCCACGCAGCGTTGTTTGAGCATGGTGAAGGGCCGACACCGCTACGTGTTCCGCTATGCGGAGGGTTGCGAGGCAGAATTGCTCAGCGCTTTCGTCGAACTGGCGAATGATCCGGACAGTGAGTTCGACTGGTTCGATGCCGCTGTGCTGAGCTATCAGATGGGGCAACAGCTTTCGCGGGAGATTGAGTCGATCGCCCAGTTGGAGTAGGGCTTGTGATGTGGACAGCACCATCGGCCAGCAGCGCCCACAACCCGAACGGCCTCGCCGAAAGTGATGGACGTATGAGCAACCAGGCCAGCCTTGTCCAGCAATTCATCGAGTACTTGCGTTCAGAACGGCACTTCTCGCCGCACACGGCCAAGTGCTATGCCGCCGATCTCCAGCAGTTCTGCGGCTACCTGTGCGTGATGGATCGCATCGTGCGGACCACGGATGGCCGGAGTCAGGGTGACGGGAACGATCCGTTGGCGGACATGTCCAAGCTGGTGCCGCCGGCGGACGTCAGCGGCGAAGAACTCAACCGCCGGCTGTTGGCGGTCGAGACCGACACGGTACGGCAGTTGATGGCCGATCTGCGGGACCACAATTACTGCAAGAGCACGATCGCCCGCAAGCTGGCCACCCTGCGCAGCTTCTACAAGTTCCTGGTGCGGCGTGGCTATCTCACCAACAACCCGGTGGCCCCGATTCGCACGCCCAAGCAGGACAAGCGTCTGCCGAAGTGTCTGGACGAGGAACAGATCGAGAAGCTGCTGTCCAACCCGGACACCTCGACGCTGCTGGGGGCGCGCGACCGGGCCATGTTGGAGACGCTCTATTCGACCGGCATGCGTGTCAGCGAGCTGATCGCCCTGGACATCTCCGATGTCGATCTCAACCAGAACGTGGTGCGTGTTGCCGGCAAAGGCAAGAAGCGGCGCGTCATTCCGCTGGGGCCGGGTGCGGTGCAGACGATCATCCACTTCCTGGACCTGCGGCGGAATGATCCGCGCAGTGCCACATTCGATCAGGATGCGCTGTTCATCAACAAGCATGGTCAGCGGCTGAGCACGCGCAGCGTGCGGCGCAAGCTCGATAAGTATCTGCTGGATGCCGGGCTGGATTTGTCGGTCAGCCCGCATACGCTGCGGCACAGCTTCGCAACACATATGCTGCGGCGCGGGGCGGACCTGCGCAGCGTGCAGGAAATGCTCGGGCACCAGAGTCTGAGCACAACGCAGATCTACACGCACCTGAGTGGAAAGACGGTCAAGGAGAACTACGAGAAGTCCCACCCGCGGGCCTGATCCACCGGGGTCGCCTGAGTGGCTGGTCGACGGCACGCCCGCGTCCCTGGTCGCGGGCGTTTTCCTGCGCGCCACGGCGTCAAGCCGTGCCCCCGCTGTCCCCGACGGCTTGCGGCGGCGCGTTTTGCACCGAGCGCCCCAGCAATTCGGCCAGCGCCGACAGACTGAAGGGTTTCTCCAGGTGTGCGGCACCCGGGACGTTGACTCGTGGTTCGTGTTCCGCCGTCACCAGGACAACAATGCGCACGTCCGGATTGGTCAGCCGGGCGGCGCGTGTCAAAGCCTCGACGCTGCGGCGGGGAAGCTCGTCGGAGACGATCAGGGCGGCAGCGGGGCTGCGCTCGAGCATGCGCCGCGCGGTCGGCACCGTCGACGTGCATTTCACCTCGAACCACTGGCGCAGATAGGTGGAGAGCGACCAGGCGGTCAGCGTATTGGGTTCCACCAGCACCAGCGCGGGGCGTGGCTGCGCTGGCGGGCTGGCGGGTGTCAGCAAGGTAGCTGGATCCTGAGACGGACGGCGTCTGGTCACCTGAACCTCCCGTGACAGCGCTGTCCAATCCAATGCATGCGGCGTGCCAACCACACTGTTGTCGGCCGGGGGGCTCAGGCGGCTCCGGCCGCCCGCAGGAGTGCTGCCGGCGGGCCTGACCGCTGCGTGCTGCCGCACCGCTGGGCGAAAAAACACATATTTGTGGGCATTCGCACAGGGCCGTCGTGACTACCAGTTGCTGCCGCCGACCGGCAGCCGCGGGTAGAATCTGTTAGATGGCCGCCACTGTGTTCGAGGAAATGAAGCAATACATCGCCTTCGGTGACGAAGAGGCGGCTCATTTGCGCGTTTTGGCCCCGCTCGTTGAATCTGGTTTGCCGGCGGTCGTCGATCGCTTCTATCGCGAGGTGCAGGCGCACGCGGCGGCGCGGCGCGTGCTTACCGGGGGAGCGACGCAGGCGGAAGCCCTGCGCCGTTCCTTGCTGGAGTGGCTGCGCGGACTGTTCGGGGGGAGATATGACGACGATTACGCGCGACAGCGTGTGCAGATCGGGCGCACGCATGTGCGCGTCGGCTTGCAGCAGCATTTCATGATCGTCGCCATGGAGGTGGTGTGGCAGGAGTTGAAACGCATCGTCGAGGGCCTGTCGCTGGCGGATCGGGCCGCCAAGCTGGCGGCGCTGCACAAGCTGCTGATGCTGGAACTGGGACTGATGCTGCACAGCTACCAGGAGAGCTACGCCGCTCAGGTGCGCCAGGTGGAGCGTGACGCAATGCAGGCCCGTCTGCGTGAGGCCGAGCAATTAGCGCAGATCGGGCAGTTGGCGGCGTCGCTGGCTCACGAGATCAAAAATCCGCTGGCCGGCATCAGCGGAGCGATCCAGATTATCCGCGCGGGCATGAAAGAGAGCGATCCGCACTGGCCCGTGCTCGGCGAGGTGTTGCGCCAAATCAACCGGTTGGACCGCTCCGTCAAGGACCTGTTGGTGTACGCTCGCCCCAAGCCGCCGCGTTATCAACGTTGCGATCTGCGCCGCGCGGTGGAACGCGTCTTGTCGTTGCTGGCCCAAGAGCCGGAGGCCGCCCATGTGCGCTTCGAATACCAGATGCCGGCGGACATGCCGGCCCTGGCGGCCGATGAACACCAGCTCGAGCAACTGCTGATGAATCTGCTGTTGAATGCCGCCCAAGCGTCGCCGGCCGGCGGACTGGTGCGTCTGACCGCGGCGGTCCGCGACGGTAGCGTGCAGATCGTTGTCGAGGATCGCGGCTGCGGCATGTCGGTCGAGGTGGCCCGCCGCGCCTTGGAGCCGTTCTTCACCACCAAGGCGCGCGGCACCGGCCTGGGGTTGCCGATTTGCCGCAAGATCGTGGAGGCCCACGGCGGGCGCCTGTCGATCCGCAGCGCGCCCGGCGAAGGCACGGAGGTCACGGTGGAATTGCGCCAGCGGCCGCCGGCGACGTTGGTGGGAAGTGACGATGAGTATCCGCGCTCTGATCGTTGAAGACGAAGCCCTGATCCGCTGGTCCTTGCGGCAGAAGTTCGAGGAACGCGGCTACCGGGTCACCGAAGCCGAAACTGGTCAGGCTGCCATCGCTGTTCTGGCCGAGGGGGCTTTCGATCTGGTGCTGCTGGACTATCGGCTGCCGGACACGACCGGTCTGGAGGTGCTGCGCGCCGTGCGGCAGGTGGACCAGGACGCGGTCGTGATCATGATGACGGCCTACAGCACCATCGAGACGGCGGTGGAGGCCATCAAGCTGGGGGCGTTTCATTACATCGTCAAGCCGTTCCAGATCGATGAACTGCTGTTGACGGTGGACAAGGGGTTGGAAACCACGCGGCTGCGGCGGGAGGTGCGTGCGCTGCGCCGACACTTGCAGGAGCAATTCGGCATCGAGTCGATCATCGGGCAAGACCCGTCGATGCTGCGCTTGTTCGAGATCATCAAGCAGGTGGCGCGCACCGGGGTATCCACGGTGTTCCTGCGCGGCGAGACCGGGACGGGCAAGGACCTGGTGGCGCGTGTTATCCATCACAGTTCGGATCGGGCGGCGGCGCCGTTCGTGAACATCACTTGCACCGCCCTCTCGGAGTCGCTGCTGGAAAGCGAGCTGTTCGGCCACGAGCGCGGCGCCTTCACCGACGCCAAGGCCCAGAAGAAAGGGCTTTTCGAGCTGGCCGACGGCGGCACGGTTTTCCTCGACGAGGTCGGGGACATGCCACCGGCGCTGCAAGCCAAGCTGCTGCGCTTTCTGGAGGAGCGGCGTTTCCGGCGCGTCGGCGGAACCAAGGAAATCGCCGTCGACGTGCGCGTCATCGGCGCTACCAATCGCGACCTGGAGAAAGCCATCGAGCAGGGTCAGTTCCGCCGCGATCTGATGTACCGTCTGAACGTGGTGACGATTCATCTGCCGCCGCTGCGCGCCCGCGGCGAAGACGTGCGGCTGCTAGCGCAGCATTTTGTCGATCGGTTTTCCAAGGAATTCAAGAAGCCCATCACACGCCTGTCCGACGAAGTCTATCAGAAGCTGCGCAGTTACAGTTGGCCCGGCAATGTCCGCGAGCTGCGCAATGTGATCGAACGGGCGGTGCTGCTGTGCCGCGGCGACACGCTGACGCCCGAGGACATCGTCCTGGGGCGCAGCGAGAGCCGTCCCTGGGAGTGGGACATCGACCATCTCGCTCTGCCGCCGGAGGGTTTCGATTTCGACAAGCTGCGCCGGTTGGAATGTCACCTGCTCCAGCAGGCGCTGGCGCGCACCAACAACAACCAGACGCAAGCGGCGCGGCTGCTCAATCTGTCGCGCGACCGGTTGCGCTACCGGCTGCAAAAGCATGGCCTGCTGTAAGCGCGGCAGCGTTGATCAGAAGGCGGCCTGGTCAGTGATCGCCCGTCCGACGATGAGCTGGTGGATGGTCTCCGTCCCTTCGTAGGTGATGACGCTTTCCATGTTAAGCATGTGGCGGATGGGGCAGCATTCGACGGAAATGCCGCCGGCGCCGAGCATGTCGCGGGCCTCGCGGGCCACATCCAGTGCCATACGCACATTGTTCCACTTGGCCAGGCAGACCTGCGTGTAGTCCATCTTTTCCAGGTCCTTGAGCCGACCGAGCTGCCAGGCCAGTAGCTGGGCGGTCGAGATGCGCCGCGCCATGTTCGCCAGCCGCTGCTGAATGATCTGTTTCTCGATCAGGCGCTTGCCGAACAGGACACGTTGGCGGGCGAACGCCAGGGCCTCGCGGTAGCAGGCCTGAGCGGCTCCGATCGCGCCCCAGACGATGCTGTAGCGGGCCTGCGTGAGACAGCTTAGCGGGGCGGCCAGCCCTTCTGCTCGTGGCAGGCGGTTTCGCTCGGGCACGCGGCAATCATCGAAGAAGAGCTCCGACGTCACCGAGGCACGCAGCGAAAATTTGTGCGGTATGTCGCGCGTCGTGTAGCCGGGGGTGCCGCGCTCCACCAGGAACCCGCGCACTCCCTGTTCGGTCATGGCCCACACGACGGCCACGTCGGCGATCGTGCCGTTGGTGATCCACATCTTGGCGCCGTTGATCACCCAGTCCCCGCCCACCTTACGGGCGTGGGTTTTCATTGTGCCGGGGTCGGAGCCACCGTCCGGTTCGGTCAGCCCGAAGCAGCCGATGGCTTCGGCGCGGGCCATGGCAGGCAGCCAGCGGTCTTTCTGCTCGTCGGACCCGTAGCGGTAGATGGGATACATGCACAACCCGTTTTGCACGGAGCCGAAGCTGCGTAGACCGCTGTCGCCGCGCTCTAACTCCTGCATGATCAGTCCGTAGGCGATGTTGTTCAGGCCGGCGCAGCCGTAGCCGTGCAGCGTAGCACCGAACAGCCCCAGCTCGGCCATTTCCGGTACCAACTCGCGCGGGAAACGCTCCCGTTCGAAGCATTCGGCGATGATCGGCAGCACGCGCTCGTCCACCCAGCGCGCCACGGTAGCGTGCACCTGCCGCTCGTCGTCGGTCAGCAGGCTATCGAGGTTCATGAAGTCGGGGTTTTCGATGTCGAGGGTCACGATACTATCCTCCGCACACGCGCTGCCGGTACCGCGGCCGCGCAGCCCGATCATTCTAAGTGTCAGCCGCCCGGTTGACGACAGGCCGATGGCGTGAAACCGCTTGCGGGCGCGCCGTCGGGGTACTACAAAGTCTGTAGTGCCGGGTGCTTGTCCGAACAACCGCGCAGCGAGACCGAGGTGCCGATAAAGATCCGTTGCCCGCATTGCCAGCGCGTCTTGGCGGCCGAGGATCAACTCGCCGGTCAGCAGAGGCTTTGTCCGGCCTGCGGGGGGACCTTTCGGGTACCGACCAGAGAGGGGCTGCCGGTGGTCAGTCCCGCGCGTCCGCAGGGCCCGACGGTACCGACCTGCCCGCGCTGTCGGCATGAGGTGGCGCCGCTGGCTACCTATTGCCGCTTCTGTCACACTGAGCTGCAAACCGGTCGCCCTCTGCCCTGGAAGCGTCGCCTGCGGCTGTTGCCCTGGACCACGTGGCTGGCGATCGGCCTGGGAGCGACGGTCCTGAGCATTGGCATAGCGGCGACGGTGCAAACCTATCGAGTTCGGGTGCGGTCGCCGCGCGCTGCCTTCACGCCGACCACGGCGCGCCCGGTGGATGGGCCGGCGCTGGCCGCTGCCTTGTTGGCGGCGCAAACGCCGGCAGAGCGAGAGGCGGCGCTGGCGGCCATACGCGGTTGCCAATCGCAGGTCGTGCCGGCTTTGGTGGCGGGGTTGGTCGACGCTTGCCGGCAGGAAGCCGATTTCGGTCGGCAGCTCAGTCGCATTGCCGCCTTGGATCTGGTGGCGGAGCAGGGGCGTTCGTCGTCGGCGGCGAGCGAGTGGGTCGAGCTGCTGCGGCAGTGCCCGGCGGGCGGTCGCCTCCATGAAGCCGCCCTGCGCTGTCGGGCCATGTTGGGCGATGCCGCCGCTTTGGAAGACCTGGCGGAGGTCTGGCGCTGGCGGCTGGAGCGTTGGTTGCTCTTGCAGCGAGTGGTACGCGTGGCGCGCAGTGCGGACCAGCCGGGGGCCAAGCTGGCTTTGACGCAGGCGGCAACCGATGTGCAGCGTGCTGCGCAGGGCTTGCAGGCTTTGGCCGCCACTCCCGACAACCCGGTTTTCGAGCACTTGGCCGATATTTTCTGGGAGAGTTGGCGCTGGTTGGGTCAAGATCGCGGCGAACGCTACGCGGAACAGTTGTTCGCGCTGGCAGGTAGCGGGGACGTATCATTCGAGTTTCGACCCCAGCAGATCCGCGCGGCGCGCGACACCATGCGGCGAGTGGCCGAGCGTGGTACGCCGTCGGCACGGGCCGCTGCCGGGTTGATATTGGAGCAGTGTGGCCCGCAGTATCGCAGCGCATGTCGGGCGATCGGCGACATCCTGTCGGGTTTGCTGCGGCAGGTGGATGCGCGCGACCAGCAGCGTTTGACCTGGGCGTTGGGTCGGTTGCATGGCCGACTGTTTGGTCCGTCGTCACCCGCGTGTCCGGAGGAAGTCACGGTCGCGGAGATCCGTGCCGCTCAGCAATGGGCCCGGCCGGACGCGCCGCCGACAGTGCATTCGGCCTATCCGAAGCCACCGCAAATCCAGGTGCGCATAGTAAGCAGTCGGCGTTTGCTGGAGAGGGATCTGCTCGAGCAGATGAACCGCGACTGGGTGGGCGCCAGTGCTGCCCTGGAGCGCTGGCTGGAAGCCGGGCTCGGCGTGACGCCGCGCCTCCGCGAGCTGTTGCATCCGGGACAGCGGCAGCCGGCGTATCCGGCGCTGGCGTCGGGCCTGGTCATTGTGGCGGTGGCGGGTGATCAGTCGCTGCGCCGCGAGTTGGAGCTGTGGCGCGAGGCTGCCGACCAACCCGAGTGGCTGCGTGCTTTGGCTTACGCGGTGCTTGGCAGCCTGGATGCGCGGCGTGGTCGCTGGGACAGCGGCTGGCCAGCAGACTGGAGCCTGGGTGAGGAAGCTCGACTGGACGCCGGCCAGCCGCCGTGGGAGTATTTCGCCCGCGTCCTGCTGGCGGGAGGAGCGGAGGTTTGGTCGCGTCTGGACGAAACGGGCACGGCGCGGCTTTCCGGGCGCCAGCGCGCTAAACTGTTGGAAGCCGCCCGACGCGTGGGTGGTGGCGGCGTGTCGGCACCGGTGCCCTGACCACTGGGCGACAGCGACACGCAGTGGTCAGGATGTCGGACGGCTGGTGGTGAGGAAGCGACGGTGCCACTGATTCCGATCGGTACCGAGATTCGCACGCGTCGCACCCCGCTGGCCAATTGGGCGCTAATCGGGGTCAACGTGGGCATCCACATCTTGTCCCAGCCGCTGAGCCGCGTGTTGGGTTACGAATTGCAGACTGGCTGGGCTCTGGACGCGGTGCGTCCCAGCCTGCTGCAATACTTCACCTATCAGTTCTTGCACGGGGACGTTTGGCACCTGATCGGAAACATGCTGTTTCTGTGGATCTTCGGGAATGCGGTGTGCGACCGCATGGGATCGCTGGGGTACCTGTTGTTCTATCTGGCGGGCGGAGTGTTTGCCGGTTTCGGTTTTGCGTTGACGGCGGATAATCCGATCGTCGGTGCCTCGGGGGCGATCGCCGCCGTCACCACAGCGTTTCTGGCACTGTTTCCGCGCGTGCACATCACGATGCTGGCGTGGATGTTCTTCGTTTTCACCTTTCAGGTGCCGGCGCTGATTCTGATCGTCTTCAAGATCATCCTGTGGGACAACATTGTGGCGCCGGCCCTGGACCAGGGAGCGGCCTCCAACGTGGCCTATTCGGCGCACTTGGCCGGCTATGCCTTCGGTTTCGCGACGGCCATGCTCCTGCTGGCGCTGCGGATCTTGCCGCGGAGCCAGTTCGATCTCTTGGCCTTGTGGGACCGCTGGCAGCGGCGCAACGGGCTGGGACCGGCGCTATTCGCGCCGCCGCTGGCACGGCCGGTCCAGGCCGAGGAACTCAACTCGCGCCCGCTGGACACCGTACCGTTGACGCCGGTGGAGGAGCTGCGCGAGCAGATCTCGTTGGCGCTGGCGGCTGGAGACTTTTCCGAAGCCACGTCAGCTTACGCTCGTCTGCTGGCTCTGGACCCGCATCAGGTGCTGGCGCGCGCTCAGCAACTGGAGATCGCCAACCACCTGGCGCAGCTACGCCGCTACGCTGAGGCGGCGGCAGCCTACGAGTCTTTTCTGAGCACCTATCCCGGGTCGGCAGACGCGGCCGAAGTACATCTGTTTTTGGGACTGATCTACAGCCGGTACCTGGGGCAATACGAGCGGGCGGTGGCGCACCTGCGGGCGGCCCTGGAGGATCTACGACCCGATGCCCAGCGGACGCTGGCCGAAGAGGAGTTGCGCCGGGCGGAGGAGCGTCTGTTCGGCAGAGGTAACCAATCGCAGGTCTGATCGGGGGGTTGAGCGGACTTGCCGACGCCGGCGGTGGCCGGGCTGATCTGGCCGGTGTCGACAGCCCCAGCTACTCCGACCGTCGTAGGCGGGCGAAGTATCCGCCGTCGCGCCAGTCGCCCAGCCGCGGGCCCCACGCCGGCCAGATGGTCTGCTGCGTGTCCAACCGCCAGTCGGAGTGGCAAGCGAGAAAATCGGCCACTACTCGCTCGTTTTCGTCCGGTTCCACGGAGCAAGTGCTGTACACGAGCCGCCCGCCGGGGCGCACGTGGCGGGCGGCGCGGCGCAGGAGTTCCCGTTGGACGGTGACCAGAGCTGCGAGCTTGGCGGGCGTCAATCCCAGACGAGCCTCCGGCCGGCGCGCGATCACGCCGCTGTTCGAGCAAGGCACATCGACGATCGCCGCATCGAAGAGATCGTGCTCGGTCGGCAGGTGCCCGGGTGGTGAAAGGAGTTGCGGGGAGATGCATTTCAGTCCCAGGCGAGCGGCGTTTTCGGACACTCGCGCCAGTCGTTGTGGCACAGTGTCGCAGGCCAGCACCAGCCCGCGATCCTGCATCCTCAGGGCCAGCGTCACCGACTTGCCACCCGGAGCCGCACACAGGTCCAACACACGCTCGCCGGGGCGCGCCTCGACCGCCAAGGCCGCTGCGTGTCCGGTCGTGTCCTGCACGTACAATAGGCCGTCGGCGAACGGTGGCGTGTCGAACAGGCTGATGCCGGCCGGTACGAACACCGTTTCCCCGATCCACTCACAGGCGTCCCCCACAGCGGCTCGCAGCTTGACCGCTACTTGCTGAGGCGTTGCCCGCAACGTGTTGACCTGAAGCACGGTGGGGGGCGTCGCTCGCCAGGCCCAGGCGACGGCCTCGGCGTTCTGCGGGCCGCAGCGGTCGGTAAGCTCCGCGTAGCGCTCCACGCGCTCTCCGGTCGCCACAGCCAGATGGGCGATCAGGTCGTCGGGCGCCGGCAGCACCGGGCGATCGAACTGGCAGGCCAGTGTCCAATCAACACGCACTTGGCATGGATTGAGACGTTCCCACGGTGTGCGCCGTAGCGCGATGGCATCGGTCAGGCGACGCAAGACCGCGTTTACCAGCGCTGGGATGCGACCGCCCGCCAGGCGGCGCCCCAGCTCGACGGCCCGATCAACCGCAGCGAAAGGCGGAATCCGGTCCATCCACACGATCTGGTAGGCGGCCGTGCAGAGTACGGCACGTACCACCGGCTTGGTACGCTGAGCAACGAGGGAGGCCAGCACGGTGAGCAGATGCTCGATGGTCAGCAGGTGCCGAATCGTGCCCTGGCCGATTTCCATGGCCAGCTTGGCTTCGCGCCGATCGAGCCGGCCGCTCGTGCGTAGGGTGCGCAGCGTCTCGGTGACGAATTGCCGACCGCGCAACGCGTCGATCACGGCTTGCAGAGCGGCCGAGCGACCGTCCAGCGCATCAGTGGTGGTCGAAGCGCGTTTCATTCTTCGTCTATCGGCAACAGCCGATCGGGCGGGGCGATGTGCCGGCCGTTGGCAAAGGCGTCAAACGGCATAAGTTTCTTTCCAGCGGGTTGAACCTCCAGCAGGCGCACCCGTCCGCGCCCGGTCTGCAATGTCCGATCGGGGTGGAAGGCGCCCGGAGGCCATTGCGGATCGGGGGCGGCATGATGGTCGGCGACAGCGGCCCGGGCCAGCAACAGCCGTTCGCGCTTGCCGCTGCGCGAAATGAATGTGCAGGCCGCGCCCGGCCACGACCATAAGCCGTGGATGCGGCGCACAACGGTTTCCGCCGAGGCGTCGAAGGTCAGACGTCCGTCGGCCTTGGTAAGCTTGGGTGCGCGAGTGGCGATGCCGTGGTCCTGACGGAGCGGTTGCAGCGTGCCGGCGACGATGGCCGGCAGCGTTTCCACGATCAGTTGGGCACCGAGTTCGGCCAGCCGGGAGTGCAATTCGTCGGCGGTCTCGACCGGATCGATCGGCGTGCTGCGCTGGGCCCAGATCGGGCCGGCGTCCCAACGTTCATCAAGTTGGAACACAGTGACTCCAGTAACTTGCTCGCCGTTGAGAATGGCCCACTGTACCGGTGCGGCTCCGCGGTATTTCGGCAGCAGTGAGGCGTGGATGTTGACGAAGCCGCGTGGCACCGCCGCCAGCAACGCCGATCCGATCTTCTGACCGAAGTCCACCACCACGCCAATCTCCGCGCGCGTGCCCAGTTCAGCCGCGTCCAGGGCGTTGACGTCTGCGGTCTGGAGGTGCGGCAAGCTGAGCATTTCGGCAGCCGCCCGCACGGGCGTGGGTTGCAGGCCGCGGCCACGGCCGGACGGTCGGTCGGGTTGACTGATGACGGCCGCAATTACGTGTCCGGCCTGGTGGAGCGCCCGCAAAGACGGGACGGCAAAATCGCCGGTGCCGAAAAAGAGGATGCGCATACGCACCTATCTAGCAAGTACCCAGCGCGGCGCCGGGACAACCCTGGCAATTATCGCGGAACGCAGTGCCGAAGGCGGTCCGGTCGCGGGCGCGAATGGTCGTCCCAGGGCGGCCGAGCAGATGTTACGAGCAGTCGGCGTGGTTGGCCAGAATTCAGCGCGCCGCGGTCGAACGTGCGCGGCGCCGCTCGTGACCGGCGCGGTATTGGTCTTCCAACGCCTTGAGTGTCTTGCGCGTGGCAATGCGGTCGCCGGGGCCCATGCGGTCGATGATCAGTACGCCGTTGAGATGATCGGTTTCATGCTGGCAGACGCGTGCCGGCAAGCCCTCCAGAAGCAGCTCGACGGGCCGTCCTTGCAGGTCTTGTGCGGTCAGGCGGCAAGTTAGTGCCCGACGTACCTGCACGTTGACCCCAGGCAGCGAGAGGCAGCCTTCCTGAGACTCGGCCGAGCCGTGCAGATCATGCAGCGTCGGGTTGACGAAGACCTGTCGACCGTGCGGCTCGCCGCTGGTGTTCATGACGAACAAGCGCTTGTTGATGCCGATCTGCGGAGCCGCCAGGCCGACGCCGTCGCCGGTCTGCATCAACTCGAACATGCGCTCCACCAGCGCGGCGAGCTGGCCGTCGAACTCTTCCACACGCTGACTGATTTGGCGCAAGCGCGGGTCAGGGTAGTGGATGATGTGCAGTTTTTTCAGCTCATCGTGGCTCATCTTTTTGCCGTCTGTCAGGGTCGTGTCCGTATGCAATAATAGGCGCCGGCGGTCAGCTTGTCAGAAGGGCTGCCCCAACAAGAACGAACGCGCCAGGCGCAGGGCGATCTGGCGATTGCTGAAGACCATCGGCAGCAGCAACCCCAAGTCCGTATTGGGCATACGCATATAATCGGCCAGGTCGGCGCGCCAATCGGCGCTGAAAGTCGCCAATTCGTCCTGTAACAGCGGGGCAGCCAGGGCGGCGGCAGCCTTCTCGCCCGCCAGCCAGCCGGAGCGCAGCGCCGGGTACAGACCTTCGTTGCTCAGCGCTGTTACGAAACCGCCGGCTTCGCCGACCAGCAGGCAGCGTTTGCCGACATGCGTCTCCAAATCCAGGGCGACGCCCGCCAGGGCGACGGCCGGATGGACCGCAACCGGCGGGCCGGGTGGGAGCGCGCCGGCGGCCCGTCCGGCTGTGACCAAGGCCGCTAGCTCCTTTGTGGCCGGTGCGTCCATTTCACCGGTCAGCAGAGTTATGCGCAGCTTGCCCAGCCCGCGGGCCAGCGTGGCGACCCGGGGTGTGCGGCCGGTTCCCAGCACCACCTCGAGCGCGGCGCCGGCGTCGGGACAGTCCAGCTCGGTCCAGGCGGCGCCGCACTCATCGGAAGGGATCTCCGGCAGACGCGCGAGCCGCCGCGCCAGTGAAGCCGCCCCATCGGCAATAATGACCACCTGAGCGCTCAGCCGTTGCCCGTCGGTCAGCGTCACGTGGGCGGCATGCTCCGCTAGTTGCACATCCACCGCCGTCGCCGGACAAAGTAACCGCGCCCCTGCCGTCCGCGCCGCGGCCAGCAGCGCTTGTTCCAGGCGCCGCCCGTTGATGAGCCAGCCGGATAGTTCACGGTCGTGCACGTCGCTGTGCTTGCGCCAGTCCCAGGACCACAGCCGCAGACCGGTGAACTGCGTGGCCAGCTCCTTCAAGTCGACTCCGCAGGCGGCGCACTGCCGTGCTGCTGCCGGCCCAATCCAGCCGGGGCAAGTTCTTCGGTCGGTGGCCTGGCGTTCGATGAGCAGAGTGCGGAGCTGCCGGCGGGCCGCGGCAATTGCCGCGGCACAGCCGGCCGGTCCGCCCCCCAACACCAGCACGTCATGCTCGGCGTCGGTCTTGGCCATAGCCATTCAGCGGAGCTGCTCCCAAAAGAGCTGTTCGGCACGTCCGAAACGTTCGAAGGCTGCCTGGAGTGCTGCGCGAATCGCGTCCAGTTGCGAACGCTCGATGGCTCCCAGACTGCCGTCGGGCGGCAAGGTCTGCATGATCGCCTCCAACCGCGCGGCCGCCTCATCGAGCTGACGGGCGGCGTCCGCGAACTGCTTGGCAGCGCTGAAGACCGCGAGCTTGCTGGTGCTGAATTGCGGCGGACCCCACAAGAGGATGGACGGGTTCAAGTTGACCATCTGACTCGTATGCCGCAGGTTGTCGGTCACCGTGTGGACGTCCTCCAGGATTTTCTCCAGAGTCGGTCGACTGAGGGCGACCATCTGCTGGCCGGCGACCGTCAGGTGGTGCACGTTTTCCAGCGCGGCGTTCAGGCGATCCATTGTCAGATGCACCTTGCCCAGCAGCGAAGTCGGACTGGTGGGGTCGAACTCTCCCCGCAGTTTGCCTACCAGTTCTTGGTCGACGGTTCGCGTGGTGTTTTCGATGCTGGCCAGCGCTGCGCGCACTGTCGGTCGATTCTCGCTCACCAGGGCAGCCCCTTCCAGCAGGGCTTCGTCCAGGTGCGCCAGGGCCACGTGCAGACGGGACAGCAGGGCGGCATCGTCGCCGCGGCTCATCTCGCTGCGCAGGGCGGAGGTAGCAGCCCCGAGGTTGTCCAGCAACGTGTGCACCTTGTAGAGCAGGGCGGTGCGTTCCTGGGGACTCATCTGTTCGCGCACGGCGCGAGTGACTGCGTTCAAGTCATCCAGAATCGCCAGGGTCTTGTACATCAGCGAGCCTTCGCTGGTGGGATTGACCGCCCGGTTGAGCTGGGCCACCAGCCCGTCATCCGACAGCAACTGGGTGGACAGAGATTCAAGCATGGCGGCCAAGCTCTGGGCGGGCAGCCCTTGCAACGGCTGCTGCAACGGCACATCGGGCGTGCCTACGTGCAGGATGGCCACATAGCCGACGCCGCCGATGGGCGGCTGGCCGGTAGTTATCCGGCAGTTGCCGTACAGCGGCACGTCGGGCTGGATCTCGGCCTGTACGATGAAGACGGTCTGAAGCTTGCCGGCCGGGTCGGTGGTCTGCGCTATGCGGACTGAGCGGACGGTGCCGACTTCCAGAGAGCCGGCCAGCAGCACGGGGCTGCCTTTCTTGATCGGCGCCAGGCCCTTGTCGTGGAGGAAGTGGATTTCGATCTGCCGTCCGCCACGCCGCATGGTCGGATACAGGAACAGAATCGTGCCCAACAGCACAGCGAAGACGACGATGGTCGTCAAACCGAGAGCGAAGTCTTGCGAACGCTGTTTCATGGCCTGCTCGGATAGGATCGAACGAGCGTCTGCTCCCGAGGCGTCACCGGTTCGTGATACCGGCTGGTGCCCGCCCACTGTTGAGACTGGCCGGCAGCCGACGGCATTGTAGCCGGGCGGCGGGAAGAGCGCCAAAGTCCGGACGGACCTCTGCCGGTGGCAGGTGTCCCGGACGCCCCGCCCCGCTTATGCTGCCAACATGACGCGCGACGAGATCTGCACGCGCTTCTTGGAAGCGGTGCCCTACGAGCTGTACCCCGTACAGGAAGAAGCTCTGCTGGCCTGGTTCGAAAGCGACGGCGGCTTACTAGTCTGCGCGCCGACCGGCATGGGCAAGACGCTGATTGCCGAGGCGGCCATCTACGAGGCCCTGCATACAGGTCACCGGCTGTACTATACGACGCCGCTGATCGCTCTGACGGAGCAAAAGTACCGCGAGTTCCAGGAGCGCGTCGAGTCCTGGGGCTTTCCACGCAGCGCGGTGGGGTTCATCACCGGTAATCGGCGCGAGAACCCCGATGCTGTTATCCGGGTGGTGGTGGCCGAAATCCTGCTCAATCACCTGCTGGCGCGGGATCCGGCCTTGGCCGACCTGGAAAACGTCGGCGCCGTGGTCATGGACGAGTTCCATAACTTCAACGACCCGGAGCGCGGCATCGTCTGGGAACTGGCCCTGGTCCTGTTGCCGGCGCACGTTCGCGTCATGCTCCTGTCAGCCACGGTGGGCAATCCTTACGACTTCGCCGACTGGCTGAAGACCAAGCACAATCGGCGTGTACAGGTAGTGACCTCGAATGAGCGGCGTGTGCCGCTGGAGTATCACTGGGTGGAAGACAAGCTGCTCACCGAGCTGCTGGTGGAGATGGCCCAGGGCGACGACGACACCTGCCGCACCCCGGCGCTGGTGTTCGCCTTCAATCGCGATGAATGCTGGGAGCTGGCGGAGAAGCTCAAGGGGCTGCCGCTGGTCGGCGGTCGTCAGAAGCAGCAGATCGAGGCCGCGCTGGAGGAGTACAAGGACGACCTCGTCGCGGGCGTCGGGCCGAAGCTTAAACAGATGCTGTTGCGCGGCGTCGGTGTTCATCACGCCGGGGTGTTGCCGCGACATAAACTGATTGTGGAGAAGCTCTTCGAGCAGAAACTGATCCCGATCGTTTGTTGCACGGAGACGTTGGCGGCGGGGATCAACCTGCCGGCGCGCTCCTGTGTGCTGACCACGCTGCTCAAGGGGCCGCACGGGGAGAAAAAGCTTATTTCCGCCGCCAGTGCCCATCAGATGTTTGGGCGCGCCGGTCGACCGCAGTTTGACGCGCGTGGGCACGTGTACGCCGTGGCCCACGATGATGACGTGAAGATCGCCAAGTGGCGCAAGAAGTATGATCAGATCCCGGCCCACACCAAGGACCCGGGACTGTTGCGGGTGCGGCGCGAGCTGGAGCGGAAGCGGCCGACGCGCCGGGCGACCGAACAGTACTGGAGCGAGGGACAGTTCCGCGAGCTGATCCGGGCCGGTCCGGGCAAGTTGTACAGTCGGGGAGAGCTGTCCTACGCCGTGCTGATCTTCATGCTGACCCGCTCGGGCACGCTGCACGAGGTGCGCGAGTTCATTCGCAAGCGCTTCACCGCCGCTGCCCGCATCGAGGCGTTCGAGAAGCAGCTTGATTTCATGTTGCGCAACTTGCAACAGCTCGGCTACCTGACGCTATCGGAGGACGGCAACCACGTGACGCTGCACGACTCCATCTACAAGCTGTTGAATTATCGCAGCGTCGATCCGATCTTCGGCGAGTACCTGGCACAGCAGCTCAACTACGCCAGTTTCGAAGAGAAGGTGCTGGCCCTGGAGGCGGTGCTGGAAGTGCCGTCGTCGATCCTGCGGCAGGTGCGCATCCCCGAAGATCTGCCCAAGGGCCCGCTGCAACAACAAGTGCTCGAACCCCTGATGCGCTCCATGGGTATCAGGCTGGCCGAAGACCTCGCTCGTCAGCGCGAGGAAGAGCAACAACGCGGTCGGCGCTGGGTGGATGCCTGGGAACGCGAGCTGCCGGAGGAGCGCGAGTATCCGCCCACTTTCCCGGAGATGCTCAAGATCGCCTTTGAGGCCGGGCTGGCGGCACCCGAACCGGTCTTCGTGCAGCCCAAGTGGATCGCCGGGGACGCGTTTGCACGCGATTGCGAGTTCTTCAAGTGCGTCAAAGCCTTGGACCTCATCAAGCAGGAAGGGTTGATTCTGCGGCACCTGCTGCGGCTGGTGCTGCTGGCCGGGGAGTTTCAAGCCCGCACGGAAGACCCCGACTACGAGCGCCTGGCGGAGCTGGCCACACGCACCTGCACGCGCGTAGATGCCAGCTATACGCGGCACTTCCTGTCTGAGGCTGCCAGTTTGCGCGAGGTGCTCAAGCCGCGCTGATAGATGCGCTGCTGTCAATTGGCGTGCGCACTTGTTGGCCGCTACCCGCCAGTTCGCCTCGCGCTGGCCGCCGCAGGCTGGCGGCCCGCCCGCGCTACCGGACAAGCAGGCCGACGAATGGATTGATGTCGCCGAAATCCAACCGGCCGTCGCCGTTGATGTCGCCGTTGAGGATGTTGCAGCTCGGATAGGCGGCCTGATAACCGCTGGGGTTGCTGAGGGCCAGGACGAAGGGGTTGATGTCGCCCAGATTGACCAGCCCGTCGCAGTTCAAGTCGCCGGTCAGGACCAGTCGCGACAGCGGCACATCCAGTACTGTGGCGCTGTTGGCTGTGACGGTGACCGGAAACGTCCGCGTCAGGTAGCCGGGCGCGCTGAACTCCAGCGTATAGTTGCCGGGTGGCAGGAAGACGTGATACCGGCCCAGTCGGGCGCCGCTCCCGTTGACTTCGCCGTTGGGGAATGTCACGCCCACCAAGCGCAGGTCCGCGGCCAGCGGCTGGCCGGTCTGCGCGTCGGTAACGCGCCCGCTGATCGAAAGGGGACGCTCCAGCAGCGCCAGCAAGCTGGGAAACACGCGCAGGGCTTCGGCTTGTGCGTTAGCGTACGAGGGCTGAAAGCTGGTGTGTGTCTCCCACAAGAACGCGTGCGTTCCGGTCTGTCCCATGTGCCAGTGGATGTCGCCGGCGGTGCAACAGGACAAGGCCGCACTGTATCCGGACATAGTGGCCGCCAGGGCCGCCGCCTCGTCTCGCAAGAACGTCATGAACGGATGGCTCCAGCAGCCGTAGCCGTAGCGCACCTCCATGGCGAAAGAATGCAGATCGGCCACCTTGGCGAAGCGTCGGTCATTGCCCAAGGCCACCATGGTCTGGGTTTCGGCTTCGGAGGCCGGCGCGGGGCCGCGGTAGGTCTCGGAGGTGACCAGCGAACTACCGCCGCAAGGCGAGTCCCATCCGAAGGGGTAGTTGCGATTCAGGTCCACACCGATGCCGCCGGCGAACACACGCCGATTCTTGCGCCACAGGTTGTCGCCGACAAAAACCCAGTTGTATCCGTCTGGGTTCCAGACGGGGGCGATCCAGATCTCGTATTCGTTCAGCAGAGCGGTGATACGCGGATCGAGTCCGTATCCGGTCGTGAATTGCTCCAGCGCATAAAGTGCGATCACCGGCGTCACGATCTCGCGGGCATGGTGCGCCCCGACCAGCAAAAACGCCGGCTCGTTCTCATCCTGGTCCGCGTTATCGGAGAGTTTGACGGCGTATAAGTGGCGCCCTTCATACGTCGGAATGGCACCGTAAGTTGCTGTCAGATCGACGAAGCGACAAATGACCGGGTAGGCAGCGGCGGTCGTCTGCATCTGCTGTATGATTGCGTCCAGATCGGGATATCCCGGGGGGATGGCGTCCTCAAACTGCATCTCGCGGAAGGGACGGCCAACGGCCAGCACGGTGATAGTGCAGCCACGCTGCTCCAGAATGGCCAGTTCGTGAGAGTTGACGATGGCCTCGAAGGACTGCGGGCCGATGGTTGGTTCGAGCACGTCGAAGCCTTCAGTCAACAGGTCGGCAGCGAGTCGTTGGGCCGCGGGCGCGTCGATGCGTATGTGCGTCAGCGGTTCGGCTGCTCCCGCCGGAATCACGCAGAAGAGCATCATCAGCAGGCGAAACGGTGTCATGAAAACCCTCCTCCAAGCGGCACCAGCGGATGTGTTATCAGTTGCTCGGGCCGCCCGCTTACGACCCGTGCCCGAAAGCTGACAGTGACAGCCACCCAGTCGCTGCGTCACGTCTCCGACAACTACATTGTAACCCGCTCGGTATAACCCGGAGAAATGGAAGCGCTCCCGGAGATTGCTCTACAAAAGGAGTCCCTTCGCCGCTGGGGGCGCGGTTTCCGTGGTGACCGGCTGGCATCGGCTAAGGTTGTGCGAGCAGCGACACGAAGGGGTTGATGTCCGCGAAGTCCAGCCGACCGTCTCCGTTGATGTCGCCGTTCAACAAATCGCACTGCGGGTACTGACTCTGGTACGAGGTCGGGTTGGAGAGGGCCAGCACGAACGGGTTGATGTCGCCAAAGCCTACTTGACCGTCGCAATTCATGTCGCCTCGCGGCCACCCGGGATCAGGCAGAATGAAGTCCGCGATGACCGGTCGATGGTCGGAGGCCATCCGGCTGGCATCGTGCGGTACGGTGTAGCCGGCGACCTCCGGGGGCAGCCAACTTGGCACGCCTGCCAGAGCATTGGAATAGAAGACGAAGGCGCGGCGCAAGCCGGCGATGCTGTCCTGCCAGGCCACATAGTCGTACTTGTAGCCGGCGGTCTGCGTGGTGCGACTGCCGGTATAAGGCTCGACGGCGTTGTCGTAGGTCGCGTCACTGCGGTCGCGGTCGGTGCCGTCGTTGCCGCCCAGTAGTTGGGCGGCGACCAGCCACTCGGCCGGCCCCTTGCGGCCGTTGTACAGCTCGTCCTCGTTCCAGTCACCGGCGATAACTACGGGTGTCAGGTCGTCGAGGATGCGCGTGGCCGGCGGGTTGTCCATGATCTTGCCGCGCGGATCCGGGACGCCCGTGCCGGCACCGTTGAACAGATAGTCTATGTAGTAGGCCACGTTGCGGGCGGCACGCTCGCGTTCGTCTTTGTCGCTCTGCGTCTGGCCGGCCTTGAGATGCGCTTGGCCGACCACCAAGTCGCCGCCGTAACTCAGGTCCGGCATATCCATCTCGACGAACATGAACCCGCGGATGCCGCCGTTGCCGCCCGGGGCGTACAGGTCCGGCAGAATGCCGCTGATATCCGGCCGCGTCGCCACCCCGTCGCCGTTCAGATCGACGAACGGGAAGCGACTGAGCAACACGTTGCGGTTGTAGCCGTCGGTGAGCGGGCTTACGAACACATACGGCAGATCGTAGCCCGGCGCGTATTTCTGCACGTAGGCACCGACCGGGCCGCCCGGCAGGAACGGGTCGTTGCCGCCGTGCAGGAACAGGTCGAGCGTGCGCTGGAGCTGTTCGACGCTGTCCACTCCGCCGGGCGTGCCGTTACCCTCGTTGTCGCCGGTCTCCTGCATGACCAGCACGTCGGGCCGCAGGGCGGCGACGATCCGCGCCAGCGCATGCCAGGCGTTGTAACCTTCAGACTTGTTGGCATTGCGGCAGATGTGGTCGCGGACGTTGTAGGTCATCACGCGCAGGTCGCGTGGGTCGCTCTTGCCCCACTGGCCCTGCGCTGGGTCCCACTGGGCGGCCGCCGACCAGACCATCGTCAGCAGAATGAGCAGTGGTTGACTGGTCTTAAGATACATGCGTGCACTCCTGCCACCTGCCATCTGCTTGGATCATACCCTGCCGCCGGCGCGTCTCCAAAAGACGATGTTTGGACCGGGGCGCGGAACGTCAGCGCCCGAGCAGCGAGCGCCCGCGCAGCCCGCGCGGGACGCCCAGTCCCAGGAGTTGCAGCGTGGTCGGCGCGACATCGTAAAGACTGGCATCTTGGCGGCGGCGCGGCAGGGCCGGATGGGCGAGAATGTACATGCCCTGCATGGTGTGATTGGCGTCGTCCGGCCGGCCCTCATCGTCAGACGTGAAGAGCTGTTCGTGGCCGACAGACCCGACGCAACGCCGCCGCAGCTCCGCGCAATGCACGATCAGGTCGGGCGGACAACCGTTAACCTCGCTGTAGATTTCTTCGGGTTTGTAGACTTGTGTCCGCAGCGGGCGGCCGCGCGGATCGCACATGGTCGTCAACTTGCTCGCCAGTGCGTCGCGAAGCAGCTCGTACTCCTCCTCCGTAACGATTCCCCGTGGTTCGCGTCCCGCCCGGTTGATGAAGATCTGACCCGTGTATCCACCATCCGCCCAGGCCCGTGTTCGCGACCAGTCTACGTTGGCCAGTTCGAACCGCTGCACGCTCGTCGGCGTCTCATTCAGGGCCAACAGGCCCTCGCGCAAGAGCCAGTCGTTGATGCAAAAGGCACCTTCCAGACACTGCGCACCGTGGTCCGAAACCACCCAGATGGCGGTTTGCCGACGATCTACCTCGTCCAACAGTCCGCCGATCTGTTCGTCGATCAAACGATAGTACTGGCGAATGGCATCTGCGAAAGGACTGTGCGGCTCGTGTCGCGGATGCCGTTCGTCCATGTAGCGCCAGAAACCGTGCTGGATGCGGTCCACGCCCATCTCGACCATCCAGAGCAGGCTCCACGGACGCGTGCGCAGCAAATGCCGACACACCGTGAACCGCTGTTGTCCCAGACGCTGAATCTGCTTCAGCAAACCTGGCTTGTCCGGCGTGCGGAAGTCCGCCACGTCCAACAGGTAATCGCCGACCAGGCGGGCCAGTTCGTCGGCGAGTTCCGGCGGATATGTGTAGGGACTTCGTGTGCTGGGCGTCAGAAAACAGGTGATCAGGCACCCGCGCGGCCGCCGCACAATCGGGAAAGTCTGTGGCACGCCGATGGTGATGGTCGGCAGCCCGGCCCGCGCCACATGGTCCCACAAGCGCGGCTGGCGCACCTCGATATTGGTGGCCAGCCCCAGATCCTCGTACGACCAGTCGCGGCGGGTGCGGAGCCCATAGACCCCCAGTGCCCCGGGATCCTTGCCGGCTGCCATGCAGGTCCAAGCCGGAACGGTCAGCGGCGGTATGCAGCTTTCGAGCCGGCCCCACAGGCCGTTTTCCGCCAGTCGGCGCAGATTCGGCAAATCGTCGCGCCAACGTTCGAATACCAGATGCGGATCGGCCGAATCCAGGCCGATGATCAGCACCTTCTCCGACTGCGCCATGTCGCACCGCGCCGCGCTGGCGACGTCCGCCCGCGGCCTTTGCCCCTCAGCGATCTGGATACCTTACCCGCCGGACGGCCTCCCGCAACCCGGGCGCGCGGCTGGTCGTTGTGATCCACAAGGCAGTGTTTTGGGAGGCGTGAAGAGTCTGTCCGCCGCCTGCCTGTTTGGGCGATTTCTGGCGGGCGTAGTACCATGCGAGCTGTCATGGAACATTGGATCCGCGATGCGCTGCTGCTTGTCGAGAATCTGACGGTGGAAGTCCCACTGCGCGGCGCATGCCTGGGCCGGGCACGTGACCGACTGCGGGTGGTGGATTGCGTCGGGCTGCACGTGGCGCGCGGCCGGACACTCGGGTTGGTGGGAGAGAGCGGCTGCGGCAAGACCACATTGGCCAAGGCCGTGTTACGGCTGCTTCCTGCCGCCGCCGGCCGCGTGATTTTCGACGGACAGGACGTGCTGGCGTTACGCGGTCGGGAGTTGCGACAATTGCGCCGGCGGATGCAGATCGTCTTTCAGGATCCGGCGTCCAGTCTCAACCCGCGGCTGCGCATCGAGACCATCGTCGGCGAAGCTCTCGGCGTTCACGGACTTGTGCGTACAAGCGGTCAGCGGCGGCGGCGCGTGGCCGAGCTGTTGGAGCGCGTCGGGTTATCTTCCGACGACTTGGATCGCTTTCCGCACGAGCTATCCGGCGGCCAGCGACAGCGTGTCGGCATTGCTCGGGCCTTGGCCTTGCAACCGGAGCTGATCATCTGCGACGAACCGACTGCTGCCCTGGACGTCTCGATCCAGGCGCAAATACTGAATCTTCTGGCCGAGCTTCAGGAACAGTACCGGTTGAGTTACCTGTTCATCGCTCACAGTCTGCCGGTGGTGCGGCACATCAGTCACGAGGTGGCAGTCATGCACGCGGGTCGGATCGTGGAGCTAGCCGAGACCGAACGCCTTTTCCGGTATCCACAACATCCGCATACGCGGCGTTTGCTGGCGGCGGCGCAAGAACTGCGCCCCGCCCTCCCACCTTCATAGCGGCGTCCCCGCGCACCTCAGGATTGAAAGACAGCCGGCGGCAGCCAGGACGTGCACTATCGACCGTCGGGGCCACGCGGCGGGACCGTCAGACCTGCATGATTTCCTTGGACTTCTCGGCCAACAGGTCGTCGATTTTCTTGCAGTAATCGTCGGTCATCTTCTGGATTTCTTCCTGGCCGCGCTCCACATCGTCTTCGGTCATGTTCTTGGCTTTCTTCTCCGCTTCCATGGCCTTGTGGGCGTCACGCCGGGCGTTGCGGACCGAGACCTTTTGCTGTTCGGCCAGCTCCTTGACGCGAGCGGCCAGTTTCGTGCGCCGCTCCATCGACAGCGGCGGGACCGGCAGACGGATCATCTTGCCGTCGCTCTGCGGGTTTATTCCCAAGTCGCTTTTTTCAATGGCCTTCTGAATGTCCTTGATAGTGCCGGGGTCGAAAGGCTTGATGACGATGACGTTCCCCTCCGCGACACCGAGCGTGGCCAGCTCCTTCAACAACATCGTCGAGCCGTACGACTCGACGTTGACGCGCAGCGTTTCAACCAAGCCGGTCGAAGCTCGCCCGGTGCGGATGCCGCGGAACTCATGCTTGAGGAACTCGACCGCTTTTTCCATCTGTTCCTCAGCCTGCAAAAGGATCTCATCCAGGGGCATGATCATCACTCCAGGACGGTTCCAGACACCAGGCGCCTGTACGAAAACGCAGAATACCCCGCAGCGGCGGGCGTCTCAAGGTGACCGACGCCGGCAGTCGCCCGGGGCAGGTCAGGGCCGAAGTTCGGCTCGGCGCTGTGCCGATAGTAGCTTGCGGAATGGGTCACTGGTGGGCCCACAACATCAAACAGGTTAAAGCTCGCGCGTTGCGAGGAGGACGATAAGGTGCGAACGGTGTTGATCACAGGTGCGGAGGGATTCGCGGGTAGTCACGTCCTCGCGCACCTGCGTAGCCGGGGTTACGAGGCGGTGGCGGGGGTCCGTAACCGCGCACGAAAGCTAGCCCTCGAGCGACAGAACATGCGAGCGCTGGTCTGCGACGTGACTGACGCCATCAACGTGGCACGCGTAGTCGCCGGCGTTCGTCCCGAGGGCATCATCCATCTGGCAGGGATTGCGCGACCCGCCGATGCGGCCGATGAACCGCTGCTGGCCTATCAGTCCATCGTGACGGCTTGGGCCAACATCCTCGACGCCGTCCGTCGAACGGTGCCGCGGGCGCACATTGTGCTGGCCAGCGCTTGCGATGTGTATGGTGATGCCGGGGCGGACGGGGCGGCGTTGTCGGAGACTCGCGCGCCACAGCCGGTAAGCACTTTCGGGTCGCTCAAGCGGACGGCGGAAAACATTGCACACACTTTTTACCGCGATTACCACCTGAATATCACGATCGCCCGGCCCTTCCACTATTTGGGGCGGGGGCAGCCGGCGCGTTTCTTCTTCGGAGCCGTGGCGCAGCAATTGGCGAGCTGGGACGGTTCCGGTGGACGCGCGCTAGCCTTGCCCGATTTGTCCTGCCAACGGGACCTGTTGCACGTGGAGGATGTGGCGACGGGTTATGTCCGCCTACTGGAGGATGGCCGACCGAACGAAGTATACAACATCTGTTCGGGTCAGACTTACACCTGTCGCCAAATCGTCGAAGCCATCGTTACCGAGTACCACTTGCAGGTGGAGTTGCGGGAGCTGGCAGCCGAAGCGGATGGGCAGATCAAGGTGCTGCGTGGCGATAATCGCAAACTGCGTGAAGAACTGAATTGGGTACCGGCCCACAGCGTGCAGGATGCGGTGCGGGACCTGGTCGCCAGTTACCGGGCGAGCGAGGTCTCGGTCGCCCGATAGGGTGACTGGAGCAGACAGACCCGGCGCTGTGGAAGGTCGCGGGTCCGGACGTCGGTCCGGACCCGCTCGTTTCTTGTGCCGCTCGACTGACTCCGCCGGACCCGATCAGGGTGGCCGGCGCTGCCGCAATTGGGCCCGACAACGCTTGCCCCGGGGCGGGCTGGCATGACTGCTATCGGCGGTTATACTTCGGGTTTTGACTGTGGCTGGTCCGCGGGCGGCGGAGCCGGCGGTCGAATTGGAGACTGCGCATGGGCGCACCTGAAATCGGGAAGATACGTAACGTGGCGTTCGTGGGGCATTCGGGCAGCGGGAAAACCACGCTCGGAGAGGCTCTGCTCTACAAGGTCGGACTGAACACGCGCCTGGGCAGTGTGGACGACGGGACCAGCCTGCTGGACTATGACGAGGAGTCGCGCGAGCGGAAGCACTCCGTCGATTCAACGCTCTACTATCTCGAGCACGACGGGCACCTCTTCAACTGCATCGACACACCCGGCATGCCGGACTACTGCGGCACGGCCCTGGCAGCACTATGCGCGGTCGAGACGGCGGCGGTGGTGGTCTCGGCTTCCGCCGGCATTGGGGTGAACACCCGGCGCATGTTCAAGGCGGCCGGCGATTACGGTCTGGCGCGGCTGATCATCGTGACCCGCATCGACGCCGACAATGTGAATCTGGAAGAGATAGTGGCCGGTATCCGGGAGTCGTTCGGCCCCCAGTGCCACCCGATCAACCTGCCGACCGGCGGCGGTCGCGCCGTGATCGACTGTCTGGCCAATGACAGCGGCACGGCTGACGTCCTAGACGTGGGCGAGTGTCACACGGCCCTGATCGATGCCATTGTCGAGACCGACGACGCCCTGATGGAACAGTTCATGGAGACTGGCGCGGTGCCGCCCGAGGCTCTGGGCCCGGCCATCAGCAAGGCGGTTGCTTGCGGGCACGTCATCCCGGTGCTCTTCACCAGTGCCCGGCACGACGTGGGCATCAAGGAGCTGCTGGACGCCCTGATCCGCTATGCTCCTTCGCCGGTGGTCGGCAAGCCGCGCGAGCTTGTGGTCGGCACGGGGGACCAAGCTGCCAAGACGCTGCTCAAGCCGCAGCCTGCCGGCGACTTCGTGGCTCAGGTTTTCAAGGTGACCAGTGATCCACGCAGCAACATCAAGTATTCGGTGGCGCGCGTGCACCAGGGCACTTTGACTTCCGAGGGGCAGGTCTTCGTCGCGGGCGAGCGCAAGGGGCAGCGGCCCGGTCACCTGATCAAGCTGCGCGGCGCCGATCACGCCGAAGTGCCTGTGGCCAGCGCCGGCGACATCGTGGCGTTCGCGAAGTTGGACTTCAAGATCGGTCAGGTGTTGCTGAGCAAGTCCGGCGAGGGAACGCTGCCGCTGCCCAAGATGCCCACGCCCATGTATGCCCTGGCGGTGGAGCCGAAGTCGCGCGGCGATGTGGACAAGATCAGTGGCGCGTTGCAACGTTTCGCCGATGAGGATCCGTGCTTCCAGTATCATCGTGATCCGGACACCGGTGAGCTGGTCATGCAGGGGCTGGGGGATCTGCACCTGGCGGTCATTCAGAGCAAGATGCGCCGGCAGTTCAAGCTGGAGATGGACACCAAACTGCCCAAGATCCCCTATCGCGAGACGGTTTCCACGTCGGTGAAATATGTGGAGTACACCCACAAGAAGCAGACCGGCGGGGCCGGGCAGTACGCACGGGTATTCATCGACCTGGAACCCAACGAGCGCGGCAAGGGCTACGAGTTCATCGACAAGATTTTCGGCGGCGTTATCGACCAGGCCTTTCGTCCCAGCGTGGACAAGGGTATTCGCGATCAGATGAAGAAGGGCGTGATCGCCGGTTATCCGGTGGTGGATGTGAAAGTCTCGCTGGTGGATGGCAAGACCCACCCGGTGGACAGCAAGGACATCGCCTTCCAGATCGCCGGCCGCCAGGTGTTCAAGAAGGCGTTCCTCCAGTGTAAACCCATCCTGCTGGAGCCGATCGTGAATATCGAGGTCACCGTTCCGGCCCAGTACATGGGTGACATTACGCGCGACATTGCCGGCAAGCGCGGGCAGATCCTCGGGCAGGACATGTTGCCGGGCAACCAGGTCGTGGTGCGTGCCCAGGTGCCGCTGGCCGAGGTCAGCGCCTATGCCTCGCAGCTCAAGAGCGTCACCGGCGGACAGGGCAGCTACATCATGGAACTAAGCCATTACGACGTCGTGCCGCCCAATATCCAGCAGCAGATCGTCGCCCAGTACAAGGCCAAAGAGGAAGAAGAGGACTAGATTGACCGCGCTCCGCCAACGGGGCTGTTGGGTCATATGGCCGCTTGTTCACCTAGTGCCGCCGATATCGCGCGCGTCATCGATCACACCCTTCTCCGGCCGGAGGCTACTGTCGAGCAGATCGACCGATTGTGCGACGAGTGCCGCCAGTACGGGTTCTTTGGCGCCTGCGTCAATCCGCTGTGGGTAACTCGCTGTGCCGAGCGGCTGGTCGGCAGCGAGACGCTGGTGGTGAGTGTGGCCGGTTTTCCTTTGGGGGCATCGACCAGCGCCATCAAGGCTGCCGAGGCTCGGGCGGCGCTCGCTGACGGCGCGCGCGAGATCGACATGGTGGTCAACCTGGCGGCGTTGTTGGCCGCCGACCGGGACGCCGTCATGCGCGACATCCGGGCCGTCGTGGACGCGGTTAAGTGCGTCCACGAGCGGGCTCTGGTCAAAGTCATTTTGGAAACACGTGTTCTGACCGATCAACAGATCATTCTGGGCTGCCAATGCGCCCGCAGCGCCGGCGCCGACTTTGTGAAAACATCCACCGGCTTTCATCCGGCCGGCGGCGCCACCGTCGACCATGTGCGCCTGTTGCGCCAGCATGCTGGTCCGCTGAGGGTCAAAGCCGCCGGCGGCATCCGCGACCTGCCCACCGCTTTGGCCATGCTTGCGGCCGGCGCCGATCGGCTGGGCATGTCGGCCAGTGTGGCGGTCGTCACGGCGCGTGCATCCCAAGTCGAGTGACGTCGCCCGACTCAAGCTTCTAGCAGGACGATGTCTCCCGGGGCAACGGCGCAGGCGACTTCCTGTCCCACGTGCAGCGGCGCGTGCGCAACAGACTCGGCCACTGTGGCACGCAGCCGCAGCGGACCAACAGCGATAGTCAACTGCTGCGAATCTCCCAGGTAAACCGACTCCACGATCCGTCCGCGAAAGCCGTTAGGTAGCGGGTCGGCGCGGTTGTCGATGGCGATCACCTCGGGGCGAATCGACAGCGTGCACGGACCGCAGCGTGGCGCGTTATCGTCGGCAAGCGCTGTCAGCAGCCCCACAGCCGTCCGCACCCTCCGTTGCCGCGCGTCGGCCGACTCGATCGTTCCGGCCAGGAAGTTCGTTTCGCCGAGGAAATCTGCCACGATGGTGTTGGTCGGCCGGCTATAGACTTCGCGCGGCGTGCCGACCTGGGCGACGCGCCCATTGAACATCACTGCCAGCCGGTCGGCCACGGAAAGAGCTTCTTTCTGGTCGTGGGTGACATACAGGGCGGTCAGGCCGGCTTCCTTGCATAGTCGGCGTATCTCGCCACGCATCTCCAGCCGCAGCTTAGCGTCCAGATTGCTCAGGGGTTCGTCCAACAACAGACACTGCGGACGTATCACCAAGGCCCGGGCCAGCGCCACGCGTTGCTGCTGACCGCCGGAGAGCTGATTCGGCTTGCGCTGCGCGTAGGCGCTCATGCGCACCAGCTCGAGCGCCTCAGCCACACGCCGCTGGCGCTCGCGCCGTGGCACGCGGCGCACCTTCAAACCGAAGGCCACGTTGGCGGCCACCGTCATGTGCGGCCACAGCGCGTAGTTCTGGAAGACCATGCCGGCGTCGCGGCGTTGGGGCGGCAGGTTCGTCACGTCGCGCTGCCCGAAGAAAACGCGACCGGCGTCGGGCTGATAGAAACCCGCCACGCTGCGCAACAGGGTTGTTTTGCCACAGCCTGACGGCCCGAGCAGAAAGAACACTTCCCCACGACCGATATCCAGCGTGACATCATCCAGCGCCCGCACGCCACCGAAGGTCTTTACCAGGTTGCGTATCGAGATCGACGTCATGGTCCCTGCGCCAACACCCGGCTAGTTTCGCGGCGGCACGTGGCTCCCGGAACTGCGACCGAAGCGCCAGCGACGATCTATCTTCTGAGTCCGTCCCGGTTCCGCTTAGCCTTCGCTAGCGCTTCGGGGTTGGATCAGTCGCCAGCAATTCAGCTTGCTCATGAGGCGCATCCCTGCCACGCAGGGACTCTGCGCTAATATGGCCGCTAGGTGGCCGGGAAGGTATTCAAAAGCGCCGCCCGCCGAGTGGCAAGCGAGGTTCGAGATTCGCGCAAGGCTGCGGGGAGTGCCGGTCCGCCGGTCGAGAACTGGCGGGACCAGTAAACGCGCGTCGTCGCGCGCCCAGCAGTTGCGCGATTACCGGAGCGCGCCCATCGGCGCCGTCTCGGTACGCGTTCCGCAGACAACTATTCGTATATTTCCCAATGTGACGCGCCGGTGTTTGCCCAGACTTGCGGCTTTGGCCGATAACACCGGCTCAACGGTCACCTGTTCACGCACACGGGAGTCAAATGGACGCCGCGACAGTAGGTCAACGCATCGCCGCCTTGCTGGCAGGCGACAACCTGCTCCAGACGCGACTGGCCGAGGTGGAAGCCAAGTTCGACGCCTGGCTGGTGGCCATGAGCGCGGGGCAGTGCCTGCTGCGCGAGGCGCTGGGCCGTGCTCGTGCGAGCGAACCGAAAGGCATTGCCGAACCGCGGCCGGTCGCACCACCGGCGGCACCGGGCACCGCGCCTACCAGTGTGCTGACGCCAAGCGAACCAACCGGGCTGGGGGACGACGCCGTCACCGATGACGACGAGCGGCTGCTGGCCACGCTGGACTCGGATACGGCCAACGCGATCCGCGTCAAGCGGCGTTTGTGTGGCGAAAGGCGCAGCGTCCGCGAATTGCTTGAGGAGATTCAGGCCGCGCGGGCGGGCAAGGCGCCGGCGCGTAAACGCTGGTGGAGACGTGACGATGAGTGAGCCAGTGGCAGATACGCACGCGCCGCGCGGAGGCGGCACGTTTGATCTGGCGCGACTGGAAAGCATGGGGCGCGACCTGATCGCCACTATGCGCACGCTGCGCGAGCTGCTGTCGTCGCGGACGGCGGTACTGGAAGAGTGCTACCGCCTCCTGGAGGAGTACCACGCCCAACTGACGCAGGAGAACGAGGAACTTAACCAGCGCCGCCAGCAGTTCGACGCGCAGTGCGCGCAGCGCGAGGAACAACTGGCTCGTCGTGAACAACAATGCGCCCAAGTCGAAGCCGGCCACGCCGAGCAGGTGCAAACGCTTCAGGCTCGGGCGGCCGAGTTGCAGCAGCGTGAGAACGATCTGCAACGCCGGCAGCAGCAGGTCGAAGTGCGCGAGGCCGAGTTAACCGAGCGCGCCAAAGCGGTGGAGACGCGTGAGAGTCGAGCGGCGGCCGCCATCCAGGACCTGAAGAAGCAGTGCGCCGCGCTGCACGGTGAACGACAGCAGCTTACGGCACGCGAACAGCACGTCGAGGAGCTGGCCGCCAAGTTGGCGTCCCAGCAGGCCGACCTGGAACGGCGCGAGGCCCAGTTGGCTGCCCGACAGGACGAAGTGGCGGCAGCCGAGAACGAACTCGGTCGGCGTGCCGCCGAACTCGACCAGCGAGCCAAGGAGCTGGAGCGGCTGGCGGATGATCTGGAGTCCGGCCGGGCCGAGTTCGAAACGCAGCGCGCCGAATTGCAGACGGCGCAGGCGGAGTGGGAAGCACGCGCCCGCGAGCTGGCGGCGGCGCAACAGCAGATGGCCGAATTGCAGAAGCAACTGGAACGCGAACTGGCCGAGCTCGCCGCTCAGAAATCGGATTTGTTGCGCAACTACGGGTTGGCTCAGGGCGACGCCCGACCGGATGGTGAGGGCGGCGCCGCGCAGACGGACGAAGCACTGCTGCGATTCCAGAAGCTCTGTCGCGACGCCAAGCGCAAGGCCGTCGGCGTTTGAGGCGCGCCGGCAATAAGAGGATGGTGACCATGTTGTCAGGACTATTTGCCCGGAACTCAGCGGCCAAAGACGCGTGCTCCGTCGTGGCAGGTGACCAGGCTGCGCCGGCGGATCGGACGCGCACGTCGGGCGACGCTCTGTTGCAAGCCTTGCAAACGCGTCGTTACGGGCTGATTGTGCGCGGTCGTCAGCAGTGGCTTCAGCATCCGCACTTTCAAAGCGTTTTCGAAGAAGCCGTCAAAGCTGTCGACGAGCTGTTCGCTCTGGTGCCCGAGGGAATGGTGTCGCTGTCGCTGAGCACCTTCGACCAGCCCGGTCAGCCGGAGACGGAGGTCCCAACCGCTGCCTTCCTGTTGGCCCGCCATGCGGTCACCAACGCTGACTATCAGCTTTTCGTGGATGCCGGCGGTTATCAGCAGCTCGAAATCTGGCCACGCGATATCTGGCCGCACTTGATCAATATGAAGGACCAGACCGGACAACCAGGGCCGCGCTACTGGCGCGATGGCCAACATGATCGTCGGCTGGCCCGCCATCCGGTCGTAGGAGTGTGTTATTACGAAGCAGCAGCTTATGCCGCCTGGGCGGGTTATCGGCTGCCGACCGATGCCGAATGGCAGATGGCGGCCAGTTGGCGTGTTCGTGGCGCGGCCGACGCGCAGCGCCGTTATCCCTGGGGCGACGGATTCGAGGTCGGTCGTTGCAACCTGTGGGCGTCGGGACATGGCGGGACGCTGCCAGTGGAAGCCTGCCCCGAAGGTGCGGCCCCCAATGGCGTACTCCAGCTTGTCGGCAACGTGTGGGAGTGGACGGACGGCGAGTTCCGCTGCACGGACCGCGACGGGCGCCTGGTAGTGGGCGCGACGCTACTGAAGACCATTCGCGGCGGCGCCTATGACACCTACTTCCCCTGGCAGGCCACCAGCACTTTCCGCACCGCTGCCGACTCCATGGCCCGCAGTCCTAACATCGGTTTCCGTTGCGCGTTGGACCTGTTGACCAACTGACCGGCGGCGCTGCCGAGGAGGTGACCTGGTGAGTAGCACCGTCAGCCCAAGCTTCACCGCTTGCCTGATCTGCGGGACGCGCAATCAGCCCAAGGCCACGGTCTGCAAAGAATGCTCGGCCCCCATGGCGCTGGTGCACGAGGCCGAGGCCCAGCAACGCCCGCCACGCATCGTCAGCGTCGTCGGCGATAGCAACGTCGGCAAAACGGTCTATCTGGGCTTCTTGCTGGACATGCTGTCGCAGCGGGCCAATCAGTTCGAGGCCATTCCACGTGGAGCCTACTCGGTCGACTTGCCGCAGAACGTCATCAGTCACATGGCGTATCGCATGTTTCCTCCCAAGACGCCGGTCGAGTCCAGCGAGTGGAACTGGGCCTACTATCAGGTTTGCAAGCGTGGCCGCTCGCCGAAGTGGGTCGATCTGGTCATGCCCGACATGGCCGGGGAGGCCATAGCCGCCGAAGTCGCCGCCCCCTCGACTTTCCGCGTCATCGAGCAGCTCCTGGCACGCTCCTCCGGCGTGCTGCTGCTGGTCGACGCCGCCCTGGCCGCTCATGGGTCGGCGCAGCCCGACTTCTTCGGGGTCAAGATGCTCAGCTACCTGGACTCCCTGTACACGACCGATCGGCGCAAGCGGATCGAGGTGCCGGTGGCCGTGGTTCTCACCAAGGCCGATTATTTCCCGGAGTGCTTTGACGATCCGCGGCGTTTCGCTCAGGCCAACCTGACGCGTTTGTGCAACCTGTGCGAAAGCCGCCTGGCCAAAGTCGAGTTCTTCGCCACCAGCGTGGTCGGGGCTCTGGGCTATGCGACCAGCGAGAATGACGATGTTGTCACGTCGATACCCCTGCACGTGTCGCTGCGCGGCGTATTGGAGCCGTTCGAATGGGTGCTCCAACAGCTCTAAGGCCGGCGGTCGCGGCTGGCAAACCAGTGCGTTGCGAGCAGGGCTGGTTTACCTCGATCCGTTCGCCGTTGGGCAACGGCTACCGATTGATTGCTGCCAGCCCGGGTCTGAGCGCCGCCGAGAAGCGCGAGCTGGTGGCTTGCGCGCCGACCCATGACAGCCTGTGCGATCAATCGGCGAACGGGCGCGGATTGGCTGCGTTTCGGCTGAGCAGTGGGCGTTGGTGTCTGTTCCTCTCACGCCACGCCGGGCGCGAGCCGACCGCCCGTGGCGGCTGGCTGGTCGAAACCCATGTTCTGGTGTTGGAGCCTGATGCGTACCAGCAGTTTGGGTTCAACCCGCTGTGTGTCCAAGCTGCCCGCGATGTCGCACTTCTCTCCCCGGCGGACACTCGCCGGAGCTGCCTGCCGCCGCTGGAACTGACAAGCGGACTGGCTGCAACCAGCGCATTCGATTGCGCCGTTGCCGTCGATGAGCCGGAGATCAAGCAACTGTCGGCCGTGACCGCGGCGGTGTTGGAGGGGACGCCGGTCATCGGTACGGTGGCCAACCCCGCTCGGGCCTTAGGTGGGTTGATGACTGCGGTCCCGACGGCCATTCGGAGTCGGCTTTCGATTTCCTGCGGGCTGAGATTCACGCCGACGCGTGCGTTCACTTTGGTGTTGACGGATCGCCTTTCACACGAGCGCCTTCGATTGGCAGAGGAGCATGGTTACCGCGTAATCAAGGAGGCGGCTTTCACGCTCGAGCCGTCGGCTTTCGAACCGTGGCTGCGGTTGGCGGAAGATTCCTGGCGACGGGGTGGCGCAGCCGAACTGGATCGAATTTCGCGGCAGTTGACCGAGACATGCAGCGCGCAAGCGCTAACCCAAGTCGCGGCGATGTGGTTGGACCTGGACCTCGCCGAAGGCGCTGACGAAGCGACCAGACGCGCGATCTGTGAGCGACACGAAAACACGCAGGCGCTCAGCTCGGTGTACGACAATCTTCGGGAGCGCTTACGAGCCAGCAGAGATGCTCACGAGACAGCCTGGTGACGTTGATTAGGGGGCGTGCGCAAGCGACCGACAGTAGTCAAATCGACACTTGATAACCTGTTGTCCAATGATGGTCCGGTAAGATCGCCATATATCGGTTTTCTCTTGACAGCTCAAGCGATGCGGCTACACTGGAAGGCTGTCAGATCAGCTCAATCGGCCTTTGGTAGTGACAACCAGAGGGAGGAGTGCGGGCAAAGGAATCCTCTGATTTGCAGGGCAGTTGGTGGGTGGTTAGCGACAGAGGCTGTGTACCTCGTCGGCGCAAAGGAATCTAGGGCGCGCTTGTCTTACGCCCTGAGGAGGAGTAAGCATGTCGAGACTCTTAGCACTGTGCGCCGTAGCGGGATTGGTCGCTGCGGCCAGCGGAGCGATCACGCCCATTGGGCAGTTCAGTGGCACTTATAAGGAAGGCTGGGAGAAGCATGCGACGGGGCTGTTCCTGCCGCAGCTAACGGCCTTTGACGGCCAAGCTACCGCCAACCAGGTCGGTAGTGGCCAAGGTCTGCACGTGACCACCGGATGGACCTATTACTACACAACTTATCCGCACGGCGGATCGAAGTTCATGGGCCCGACCTATGGCATCGGCGTCCGCTGGGAGTTTGCAGTACCGGCGCTGCGCTTCGGCGGCTTCTTCACCACCAACTATCAGTCTTCTGGCGCGACGGCCAAGTTCTTCGATGCTCAGAACAACCTGCTGGCCACGCTTCCGGTCAAGGCCATGGCTGGCAATAGCGCCTGGGGTTGGGACGGTTGGGAGTGCGACCCTCCAGTGAAGTATATCGAAATCTGGTCCGACTGGGGTGCTGGGCACATCATGCATGATGACCTGGAGTACACCCCGGTGCCGGAGCCGGCGACCCTGTCGTTGCTGGCGCTGGCTTTGTTGCTGCGTCGGCGTTAGGACCGTTGCCGACCAAGCCGACCTACCACGGGCCTGACCAGCGTAGTCAGGCCCGTTTCATTGGGTCTCCGGATCGAAGGTTGCTGGGGATGTGCCCGCCGACAGGCTGCTGCGCGCATCGCAGCGCCAGTCAGGTCGCCAGCAGGTCACGCAGCCATTGCATGGTCGTCTGGCGTCCCAGCGCGCCGATGGCCTCCGTCAAGGGGATATCTTTGGGGCACACCTTGACGCAGTTCTGGGCGTTGCCGCAATCGCTGATGCCGCCGGGCCCCATGATGGCGTGCAATCGATCGGCCTTGAAGAACCCGCCGGTGGGGTGCGAGTTATGCAGAAAGACCTGCCCTAGCGGTGCCGGACCGATGAAGGCCGACTGGTCGTGATACTGTGGGCAGACTTCCATGCAACAACCGCAGGTCATACAGCGGGAAAACATGTAGCGTAGGGATTGCTCGACCGGGCTGATGCGTGGGGCGTGTTGATGAATGTCCTGCGTACCATCCAATGGTACCCAGGCTTTCACCCGGCCGAGGGCATCGAACATGCGTTGGCGGTCGACCGCCAGGTCCCGGATCACCGGGAACTTGCTCAGTGGCTCCAGGGTGATCGGTTGGGTCAGCGTATCGACCAGGGCGGCGCAGGCTTGCCGCGGGACGCCGTTGACCAGCATCGAGCAGGCCCCGCAGACCTCCTCCATGCAGTTGCTCTCCCACACCACCGGTGCGACGCGTTGTCCGCGCGCGTTGATCGGATGTTCGCGGATGTATAGTAGCGCCGAGATCACATTGTGCTGCGGCGCATACGGGATCTTGAACTCCTCCCAGTAGGGTGGCGTGTTCGGTCCGTCCTGACGCTTGATCCGAAAGTGAATCACATTGTCCATCGCGGCGCTTCCGTACCTTGCGGCGCCCATTGGCCCGCCGACGCCTGGGCCCCGCGGATCTCTACCTGTAATCGCGCGGCGTCTCCGGAGCCATCACCGACGTATCCACGGGCAGGTACTCGACCCGCGGTCCGTCGGGCGTGTGCGTGGCGACGGAGTGCTTCAGCCAGCGCTCGTTGTTGGCTCGCCAGCGCTGCCGGTAAGCCTCGTACTCGGGGTCGCCGGCAAACTTGCCCTCCGGAGGTTTAAGTTCGAACTCGGCCTTGTAATGCGAGCCGCGGCACTCGTCGCGCAGGCGGGCACACTTGGCCATGACTTCCGCCAGAACAATCATGTCCTGCACCTGCCGAGCCCAAGGCAAGGTTTGGTTGGACCACCCGGACCGATCGTCCAGGGAGATTCGACGGGAGCGCTCCTTGAGTTCGGCGATTGCCGCCAAGGCCTGGTCGAGACCGGCATTGGTGCGTTCGACGAAAACGTGTTCCGACATGATCTCGCCCAACCGCCGATGCAGCGTGCTGGCGTTCTCGCCGTCGGTGCGCGTCAGCAATTGCTGGTTGATTTCCTCTTGACGGTGGCGCTCGGCGTCATAGAGCGACTGCGGCACCGATTCGGCCGCTGCCGGGAGGTTCTTCAAGTAGGCTGCCACCGCATCGCCGGCGACGCGTCCACTGAAAGAGGCCGACAGCAGCGAATTGGCTCCCAGCCGGTTGGCGCCGTGATAAGCGAAGTCGCATTCGCCGCAGGCATACAACCCGGGGATGCTGGTGGCGTGGTTCTTGGGGTGGACGCGGACCATGCCGCCCGTGCGTGCATCTTTCTCGAAGGAGACCCAGATGCCCCCCATTGTGTAGTGCATGGCGGGGAAGCACTCCATCGGGTTGGTGTAGGGGTCCACGCCGGCGAAGGTTTCGTACATGTCGAGCATGCCGCCCAGCCGCGCCTGGAGGAACTCGCGTGGCTTGTGGGTCAGGTCGAGATAGACGATTTCCTGCCCGCGGACGCCCAGTCCCATGTGGCGCGTGACGCGGATGATGGCACGCGACGCCACGTCGCGCGGCACGGTGTTGCCGTAGGTCGGGTACCACTCCTCCAGGAAGTAGAAGCGCTCGTCCTCGGGAATGTCGCGGGCCGCGCGTCTGTCGCCGGGTTTGCGCGGCACCCACATGCGCCCGCCTTCGCCACGACAGGCCTCGGTGATCAGCCGCAACTTGTCGTGTCCCTTCATTGCCGTCGGGTGGAACTGGGCGAATTCGGCGTTGGCGAACTTGGCGCCCTGCTGATAGACGCGCGCGGCTGCCGCCCCGGTGCAGTTGGTGGACATGGTCGAGCGGCCCCAGATCAGGCCGGCGCCGCCGGTGGCAACGATGACGGCATCGGCCCGGAAAGCCTCGACTTTCATAGTGCGCAGGTTCAAGGCGGTGATGCCGCGACAGATGCCGCGGGCGTCCAGCACCAGCGACAGGAACTCCCAATGTTCGAACTTGCGCACACGCTGGTTGAACTCGTGCGAGCGCACCTGCTCGTCGATGGCGTAGAGCAGTTGGGCGCCGGTCGTGGCGCCGGCAAAACAGGTGCGTTTGTTCTTCACGCCGCCGAACAGCCGCTGGTCCATGATGCCTTCGGGAGTGCGGCTGAACGTGACGCCCATGCGGTCGTAGGTGCGAATGAGTCCCGGCGCGTCTTCGCACATGGTCTTGATGGGCGGCTGATCAGCGAGGTAGTCGCCACCTTTGATGGTGTCGATGATGTGCTGCTCGACCGTGTCGCGCTGGCCCTTGATATCGAGAACGGCGTTGATGCCACCCTGGGCGCAGCAGGAGTGCGAGCGCTTAACGGGAAACAGCGAGAAGAGATCGACCGGATAGCCGGCCTCGGCCAGACGCACCGTTGCCCATAAGCCGCCTAATCCGCCACCGATCACTATGACACGTTGCTTGGCCATGTCGTATCTCGAGGTTCGTGTCTTGATGGCCGCTGCCGGCACGCCAACCGGGGGGAGAGCGGGCTAGGGAGCCGGGACGTGGGCGGCACGCCCGGTGTCGGCGACGACCCGTTGTGCCGCGTGCCCCGGCCGATCGGACCGGCCGAACGCCACCAGTGAAACGGTTCCCCAGGTCAGCAAGACCAGGGCCAGCGCGCCCGCCACCACTGACATGCGTGCCCGCGCCCGCACGCCTACGGTGATGCCCCAAGTGATGCAGAAGGTGACGATGCCGTTGCAGAAGTGGTACACCGCCGCCACCAGACCGACAGCGTAGACCACCATCCACACCCAGGTCGGCAGCCAGAGTTTCATGAAACCCTGCTGCGTGAAGGCGAAGAAATATGGATTGGCGTCCTTGTACTCGGGCTGGCCGAACCAGTGCGCGAAACGGAAGTGCACCAGGTGCACGAGCACGAAGACCACCGTGATCCAGGCAGTTATGCGCTGGAGCGTGTAGCGCCAGTTGTCCATGTAGGGGTACTGCATGGCGTTCAGCTTGCCCTGCCAGGCGATCACCATGCCGTAAATGCCGTGAAATGCCAGCGGCAGGAAGATGAAGACCACTTCGATGCCCAGCAGCCAGGGCAGGCTGTGGATGATCTGAATGTGGTGATCGAAGTGATCTGGACCGAGGAACGCCGTCGAGTTGGCCAACAGGTGATTGATCAGGAACACGCCCACCGGAATGATCCCGGTCAACGAATGCAGTCGCCGCAATGCAAAATGGTGGCGCTCGAAGAACCCCGTCTTCGCACCTGACACTTGGTGAATCTCCTGGTCGCTGCGCCGCTTTCTCGCCGCAAGCGTCAGCGAGTGCAGGATTATACGATTGGCATGCACCTCCCGCCAACAGCGCAGGCCGTAGGCCCGGGGCCAGCGCGCCCGGGCCGCCGCGTCTTGCCGGTCGTGCGACCTACGGCTGTGTCAGTAGCCGCACAAACGGATTGATGTCTCCGAAATTGACCCGGTCATCACCGTTGATATCGGCGTTCAGGATGTTGCAGCCCGGGAACGCGGACTGGTAACCGGTCGGGTTGGTCAAAGCCAACACGAAGGGGTTGATATCGGCCAAGTTCACGTTGTAGTCGCAATTCATGTCGCCGACGCGCCACTGCCGGAACAGTCCGCCACGGCTGTTGCGCGCGTGGTAGACCTTCCACTCGCCGGCGGTGGGCGTGTACTGATAGGGCAGGTCGTACAGATTGACCCAGACGACGTAGTCCTCATAAGAGAGCACCGCCAGCTCGTAATCGCCGTCGCCGTCCACGTCGCCGATGGTGGCGCCGTTCATGTAAGTGAAGCCGGCCGGGCGCAGCGGGAAGTCTGGCAGATTGGCGCCGGCTGCGCTGACGCCGTAAAGGAACCCGCCGCTGGCGTCCTTGACGTTGCTGTCAGCGAAGATCTCCTTGATGCCGTCGCCATTGATGTCGGCCACAGTGAGCGGGCCTTCGCTACCGCCGCCGTAGGGCGACACGTAGGGGAACCCCGGCCGCACGACGCCGTTGGCCGACCAGACCCAGAAGCACGCACTGGGAGCGCCGGCTCCGCCGCCGGCGCGACCGTCGATGACTTCCAAAGTACCGTCATTCTCCAGGTCGGTTACGGTCGGCGGGCAGTAAGTCCACGTGCCCAGTAGCCTGGGCCAACCGGGGAAGGGCGTGCCGTCATGGTGAAAGACGTAGCAGCCGGCGGCATCCTTGTGGGCACCGACGATGATTTCCAGGTCGCCGTCGCCGTCTAGGTCTGCCAGCGCGGCCGATTGATAGCTGAAGTTGGCATTGGGGATCTGCCGCGGCCAGCCGGGCAGGTTCTTACCCTCCACCGTCAGCAGGTACATGCTGTTGTAGGACATGTAGAAGATTTCTGGGAAGCCGTCGCGGTTGACATCGCCCACCGCCGCGGTGCCCGTGGGAACGTGGTCTAGCGCCACCGGCCAATACCCGCCCCATTCCGTGCCATCCAGACGGAAGATGTGCAAGTAACCGATCGGATAGGCGCGTTCACCGGCGATGATCTCTTTGATGCCATCGCCGTCGAGGTCGTACAAGGTCGGACTGCTGCCGAAGTTGTTGTTATTGACGCTGATTGGGAAGGGCGGCACGACCTGGCCGAGATGGTTGAGCACATAGATGCGCCCGCCGTTGGTCATCCCGCGCGTGAACACCACGATTTCCAGGTCGCCGTCGCTGTCCAGGTCGGCAATGCTGGGGGCGTTCTGCACCCAGTTGTTCAGCGTGACCGGGAAACCCGGCATCGGTTTGCCCTGATAATCCCAGGCGTACACTTTGCGGTCGGTGCTGCCGGCGACTACTTCAAGTTTGCCGTCGGCGTTCAGATCCACCAGCAGCGCGCCGCGGTTGGGCTTGAAGTTGAATTCGCAACCCATCTGCACCGGGAACCCGAACATCTGCGGTATCTGGGCGTCCAGACCGGCCGGCGGCAACCAGCCGTGATACGGGCTTACGGTCGCCATGTGTGGAATAAGGGCCGCCTCGTCGGAGATGCTGACCATCTGGGCTTGCTGCGCGCTTGACGTGCGGCCGATCAACACCATCACCAAGGATGCGATCGCCAACGGGATGTTCCGCATGATTGCGCTCCTTTCCTGAAATGTAACCGTTCCCCGTGCCGTTAATCGAACTGCTAGACCCGATTATACTGATTGGCAGACTATCTTCCAAAACATCAGACCGGTCGTGCGGCTTCTCCGGTGGGGATGCGCCGACCGAACGCGAGCACGACGGTCAGCAACAGGCCTGTTCCGATGAGCAAGCCGGTCCAAGCGTCCAGGGCCGTGTAGCGCACCAGCACGTCTCCGCAGAGCAGCGCTACCACGGCCGTCAGCAGCGCATATGGCATCTGTGTCCAGACATGTGTTTCCAGCGTGCAACCACTGGCCAGCGACGACAGCACCGTTGTATCGCTGATCGGCGAGCAGTGATCGCCGAAGACCGCTCCGGCCAACACGGCGCCAACCGCGGCGTAAAAGACCTGCGGACCCTCGTCGGTCGGCAAGTGTTGAACCAGGCCGGCAGCGATGACCACCACCGCCGGCGAGAGAATCCCGATCGTGCCCCAGGAGGTGCCGGTGGCAAAGGATACCACGCAAGCAGCGACGAACACGCAAGCCGGCAGACTGCGCACGCGCCACGGCTCATCGAAGCCGGCCGAGCGCAGCAAGTCCACCGCCACCTCGCCCAGTTGCAGGTCCTTCATGGTCGCCGACAGCGTCCACGCCAGGACAAGCACAACGATAGTGGGCAGCAGCCGCCCCATCGCTTCGGTGACGCTTTCCATCGTCTGCGGAAGTCCGAGCCGCCCGCTGACCAGCGAAATCCCCACTGCCACCAGCAGCGCCGCCAGCGAGGCATACAGGATGGGATTGAACGGGTCGGCATCCTTCACGACAGATTGCAGCACCCCGAGCGCCGTCGGCGTTCCGGTCGGCGGAGCGAACGTCTGCCAGTCAATCGTCCGCAGTCCCGGCAACACCAGCAACCCCAGCGTCAAGACCACCAGAACCAACACCGGCACCAGAGCGTACCACGCCCGACCATTCGCCTCGGGTCGCGCAGGCGCTGCGCCATTCATCGTGGCAGCGGCCGCGCGTTCTGCGCGCAACATGGGGCCGAAATCACGCCCCAGCAGGCCGATCAGTAGCACCAGCACCAGCGCCAGAATCGGATAGTACCGATATGGCAGACTACGGATGAATGCCTGGTAGCCACCGACAGCGGTCAGGAATCCGGGGCGCGCCGGGAGCTGGTCCAGCCCGGCTTGCAGGCAACCGATCTCGTAGCCGATCCATGTGCCGATCAGCGCCAGCGAAGCCACCGGCGCTGCCGTCGAGTCCACGATGTAGGCCAGCTTCGCGCGGCTGATGCGGAGGCGATCGCAGACCGGGCGCATGGCAGGACCGATAATCATGGCATTGGCGTAATCGTCGAAAAACAGCAGCAGACCAGCCAACCAGGTGGTCACCTGGCCACGCCGGCGTGTCGTGCCCCACCGGGTCACCTTCGCCACTAGCGCGCCGGTCCCGCCGTTGGCTGTGATCGCCCCCACCATGCCGCTGATCAGCAAACTGAAGATGATGATCTTGACATGCGAGCTTTCACCGACGGCTGCCGTCAGGTAGTGCTCGATTGCCAATCGCAGGGCACCTATCAGTCCACCGCCGAAAGCAGTTCCTTGCGGCGGGAACGGCGTGAGCATGATGGCGGCCAGCAGTATCCCGAAAGCGAGAGCCGGGAGGACCTGGCGCAGCAGCGCTGCCAGGATGACAGAGGCGACGGCCGGAGCCAGCACCCACGGGCCGTAACGTGCTGCCGGCGTCGCCCCTCCGCCGTTCCAGCCCCACTGCACTGCCAGCTCAAATACGAACAGAACCAGCACCCCGGCTATCAGCAACCCGACCCAGGCCAGGCGGTGCCGCCGCGACGCCAATGTCTTCTCCGAAGGCTGGTCCCGCGCCGCTGTCGCCATTGAGAACAGACCGTAGCCGGCGCTTCGCTCCCGGTCAACTTCGGCAAGCGTACCGGAAACCATCCAGCAAGCCGGACTGGCGTGTCAGGGCATCGAACCAGCGGTTCTAGTCGAAGGTCGTCACCCACCCGTCGCGCACCTTGAAAGTGTGCAGGGGCGTGGGAGCTTGCGAATCGCGCGGTGCGGTAGCCGCGTTGATCGGGTGCCCATAGCCGCGTCCGCTGCGGCGCGTGACGAGTTGGACCTTCGGACCTCACCGAAGCTTGCCGGCAGCTTATACGCTACCAGCGCGCCGCGACTATCCGCACTAGTTTCAGTCGCCGAACTTGATGCCCTGTGCCAGTGGCAGGTCAGTGGACCAATTGATCGTGTTGGTCTGGCGGCGCATGTAGGCTTTCCAGGCGTCGGACCCGGACTCGCGTCCGCCGCCGGTTTCCTTCTCGCCGCCGAACGCCCCGCCGATCTCCGCTCCGCTGGTTCCAATGTTGACGTTGGCGATGCCGCAATCGCTGCCGACAGCCGACAGGAACGTTTCGGCCTCCAGCAGATTCTGCGTGAAAATGGCACTCGACAGGCCCTGCGGGACGTCGTTGTGCAAGGCGATCGCCTGACCGAGTTCGTCCACCGCGGCGGCCGCGGTTGCTCGCGTCGTGCCGTAGGTGATGATGTACAGGATCGGGGCGAAGGTCTCTTCCTGGACGATCTTGTATTCGTTTCTGGCCTCGGCGATGCAGGGCTTGACGTAGTGCCCGCCCGGGTACTGCGGGCCGGAGAGCTGCTCGCCGCCGTAGAGCACCTTGCCGCCCTCCTGCTTCAGCCGGGCGATCGCGTTCTGCATGTCCGCGACGGCCTGGTGCGTGACCAGCGGACCCATCAGAATGCCTTCCTTCAGCGGGTTGCCGATGGGTACGGATTGATACGCTTTGACCAGTCTGGCGACCAGCTCGTCCTTGATGGAGGCGTGGACGATGATGCGTCGCGTGGTCGTGCAGCGTTGCCCGGCCGTGCCGACAGCGCCGAATAGAATCGCCCGCACGGCCAGGTCCAGATTGGCGCTGGGTGTGACGATGATGGCGTTGTTGCCGCCGAGCTCCAGGATCGTTCGCCCCAAGCGCCGGCCGACCACTTCCCCAACGCGGTAACCCATGGCGCAGGAGCCGGTGGCCGAAATGAGCGGTATGCGCCGGTCGTTGAGCAGGCGTTCGCCGATGGTGGCTCCCGGGCCGACCACCAGCGAGAAGATCGCCGGGTCAACGCCGTTAGCTTGGCAGACCTCGGCCGCCAGCCGCGTCGTGGCAATGGCGGTCAGCGGCGTCTTGCTGGCCGGTTTCCAGACCACGCTATCGCCGCAGACGGCGGCGATGGCCGCGTTCCAGGACCACACCGCGACAGGGAAGTTGAAAGCGCTGATCACGCCGACCACGCCGAGTGGATGCCATTGCTCGTACATACGATGGCGCGGTCGCTCGGAGTGCATGGTCAAGCCGTAGAGCTGGCGCGACAAGCCACATGCGAAGTCGCAGATGTCGATCATCTCCTGGACTTCGCCTTCGCCCTCCGGGCGGATCTTGCCCATCTCCAGCGTGACAAGCTGTCCCAGCTCGGCTTTGACCTCGCGCAGACGGTTGCCGAGCTGCCGCACCACCTCGCCGCGCTTGGGGGCGGGGACTTCGCGCCACTTGAGGAACGCCTGCTGTGCTCGAGCGATGATCTGGTCGTACTCGGCTTCGGTAACCTGCCGAACCGTCGCCAGGTGGCTGCCGTCGATCGGCGTGATCACGTCCAGCTTCGCTCCCGAACCGATCCAGGAACCGTGGAACCCGCCCGGATTGTCACTGCCGATGCCGAGTTTGCGGAGAAGCTCTTGCATGTTGCACCTGCCGTTGGTGGGGTCAACGCGGGCCGCTCAGCCGGTTGGCGGCCACAACCGCGAACTTTCAGCATACCAGTTCCCATGTTGCCCGACCACCACCGGCGCGCCAGGCGCACCGCGCCGCTTGGCGGGCGCCTGCAACGCGGTTACGCTATTCGGGGGGGTGTTTGGCCGTGTGGCGGAACCACACCATGATTGCCCGCCGCGACGATGTTCTGCAACAATGGGCACGACTGTTGGCCGACCTGATCGAGCAGCACGCCCGCGCTGCGAGCGGAGCGGCCTTGGCCAACGCCGGCGTACTCGGTACCGAGGCCGGCCGCACCGATTTGCCGCGCACCAGCTTGCCGTTGGTACCCCTGGCAGCCCTTACGGAACTGTCGCGACGGAACGGAACACTCGGAGCAACCGAATTGCAGTCCGCCCGGGACGTCTGGGGGCGCTTCGTGGCGGCCTACGACGCTGTGGCCTTCGGACAGGCAGCCGAGCCGGCGGTTCTGGACGCCATGCTGCGGAACGTTCCCGGGCTGGTGTACCGCTGCCGCAACGACCCGGCTTGGACGATGGAGTTCGTCAGCGCCGGCTGTGAGCGTCTAACCGGGTATCCGGCGTCGGATTTGGTCGGCAACCGGCGGCTGTCCTACGCGGACCTGATTCACCCCGACGATCGCCAAGCCGTGTGGGACGCCGTTCAGGCTGCCGTGCGAGCTGGGCACCCGTTCCAACTGAGCTACCGCCTTTTGGGCGCGGACGGCGCGGAGAAATGGGTCTGGGAACAGGGCGAGTGCGTCGAGGTCGGAGCTGACGGACGGCAGATATTGCAGGGCTTGGTCATCGACATCAGCGCCCAGCGCCGCGCCGAGGCCGCCTTGCGCGAATCTGAACGCGAGAAGTCCCTGGTGCTCGCCGCCGTCAACGAGCTGGTGGTATATCAGGACATCGAGATGCGGGTGCGCTGGGTAAATCGCGCTGCGGGCGAGTCCGTCGGCCAGAAACCCGAGGATCTGGTCGGTCGCTACTGCTACGAAATCTGGCATCAGCGGAGCCGTCCTTGCGTTGATTGTCCGGTCGTCAGGTCTTGTCGCGACGGTCGCCCGGCGGAGGGCCGCATCACCAGCCCCGACGGTCGTGCCTGGCTGATTCACGCCTATCCGGTCCGTGATGAGCGGGGAGTGCTTGCCGGTGTGGTCGAAGTGGCCCAGGAGATAACCGAGCAGGTGCGAATGGAGACCGAGCTGCAACAGCACCGCGAGCACTTGGAGGAGTTGGTCAAGCAGCGCACGGAAGAATTGGCGGCCACCAACACGCGCTTGCAGGAGGAGTTGGTTCGGCGCCAACAGGCCACGCAGGCTCTGCGCCAGAGCGAGGAACTCTTCCGCACCGTGATCGGTGCCAGTAAAGACGCGATCGTGGCTGCCGATCAGCACGGGTGCATCACGATTTTCAATCCTGCCGCCGAAGAACTCCTCGGAGCGCCGGCCGCCGAGATGATCGGCCAGCCCTTGGACTGCCTTATCCCGCCCGAGTACCGGGCGGCACATCGGCAGTTTGTGCGCGATTACTTTCAGTCCGGCCGGCCGCGCGGCGCCATCGGCCGCACCCTTGAACTGCCAATCTTGCGCCAGGACGGCAGTACGGTGCCGGTCGAGCTGTCGCTTTCCGCCGGTCGCAGCGGCGAGAGGCAGTTCGTGCTGGCGGTTATCCGCGACATCCGGGCGCGCAAGCAGGCCGACGAAGCGTTGCGCTTGCATCGCGAGCAGTTGGCGCGCGTGGCGCGCATCAGCACGGTCGGAGAAATGGCGGCGGGCCTGGCGCACGAGCTTGCTCAGCCGCTCTCGGCCATCCGCTACTATGCCCGCGGGTGCATCACTCGACTTGCAGCCAACCAATGGAGCACGGCCGACGCTCTCAGAACGCTGGAGAAGATTTCAGGCCAGGCGGAGCGCGCCGGCGAGTTCATTCGCCGACTGAAAGTCTTCGTCCGTCGAACCCAGCCCCAACGAGCACTCTGCGACATCAACGAAATCGTGCAGTCGGCTACCAGTCTCGCCACCCCCGAGGCTCGCCAGGCACGCGTGGCGCTGGAGCTGGACCTGAGCGGCGACTTGCCACCGGTGCTGGTTGATCGCATTCAAATCGAGCAGGTCATACTGAACCTGGTTCGCAATGGCATCGAAGCGATGGAGCACACGCCGGTAGGGGAGCGTCGGCTGCTACTGCGCACGTACCCCGGCCCGGACGCAATGGTGTGCGTCAGCGTGCACGACCGTGGCACGGGTCTGAGCGATGAGATCGCCGAGCGGGTCTTCGAGCCGTTTTTTACTACCAAGCCCCATGGCACCGGCCTGGGCCTGTCGATAAGTCGCACGATCATCGAGGATATGCACGAAGGGCGCTTGTGGCTGCGCCGCGAATTGCATCGCGGCGCCGTCTTCGGGTTTTCGCTGCCGGCCTGTACCGGGAAGACAACCGACTGACATACGCCCCTTTGAGCGATACCTTTTGAGCGAACCGAACGCCAATCGATTGATTTGAGATGTCCCATCAAGAGCCGACGGTTTTCATCGTTGACGATGATGAGGCGCTGTGTGACTCGCTCTGCGAGTTTCTGACTTCGGAGGGATTGTCCGTCAAGTGCTTTCATTCCGCCGAGGCCTTTCTCTCATCCTACGACCCCTGCCAGCCCGGTTGCCTGGTCTTGGACGTGCGCATGCGCGGCATGAGCGGGTTGGATTTGCAGGCCGCGCTGGTCCGACAGGGCATACAATTGCCAGTCATCGTCGTCACCGGTCACGGAGACATCCCGATGGCTGTTCGCGCCACCAGGGCCGGCGCGGTCGAGTTCCTGGAGAAACCGGTTGCCGAAGACGTGCTCCTCCGGCACGTCCGTGCGGCTCTTGAACAGGATCGGCAGGCTCGTGCTCAGAGCGACCGCCTGCGCTGCGTGACTGAGAACTTCGCCCGGCTGACGCCGCGAGAACGCCAAGTCATGAGGTTGATAGCGGCTGGGCTTGCTAACAAGCAGATCGCGGCCCGCCTGGGTATTACGGAGAAAACCGTCGAGGTTCACCGCCGACAGGTCTTCAGCAAGATGCGGGTTCAGGGGGCGGTCGAACTGGCCAGCCTCATCGCGCAAGCCAAGTTGCCGCTAGAATAGTGGTCCGATGTCAGTCGGACATGTAAGTGTTCTTGTGGGCGTATCTTACGGCGGTGGTCACAGCGGGCGACGGCCGTTTGCTTGCAGAGCCGCCTGTATTGCGGGCAGCGGACGGTGCGCGCCACGGTCGATACCGGGGCAATGTCGCGCGGTGAGTTCCCAGGCCCGCGGCGACGAGAGGTTGGAACGCCAAAACGGCCAAGTACGGCATTGAGTCGGCCGGACCTCATGTATACGGCAGCGTGTGGTGCCGTCGGCCAACCGCTCCAGGAATTCGCAGTCGCCGTTGGACAATTCCAGTAGGCTGCGACCGGCTCCAACTTGCCTGAGGTGCTTACGCCCGAATTGCTCGGTCGTAAGCCCGAGGTAGTCGGCGATCAGGATGATCTCGCGCGTGTCGACCCAGACGTAACCCGGTGCTCCACTGCAACATGCGCCACAACGTGTGCACTGGAAGCGCAGGCCGTTTACATACCAGGGCAGCGGCTCGTGAGCGCTTACGGAGTTTTCCCGCAGCATTTCTTGTACTTCTTTCCCGACCCGCACGAACATGGATCGTTACGCCCGGGCAGCTTCTCTGACTTGATCTGCTCGACCGGCGTGTCAGGAATCGGCGGGGCGTTCGGATCGATTACCTCGCTGGTCAGTCTCTTTTTCTCTTGTTGCCGCTGATAGCGTTTCGAAAATCGGTCAAACACGCTGGACATCCACGGGTTTTAAGGGCTTGCTTTATTATACGGACGCGCCGGCGGGGGTCGCCAGTAGCCGGCGTATTGCTGGATTGGCCGGAGAAAAATCGCGCGGGGGTTGACGAACGCTGCTAGGCCAATTATGTAGCCGCGCCGGGTGCGGAGGTTGCCCGTTTGGAGCGTCACGAACGGCCGCAGACAAGCTGCAAGAAGGAGCCTCAAGATGTTCTTGAAGACAGAGTGGAGTAAGCTGGATCGGCCAGAGCTGATCGAGGCGGACTTCCTCGATGAACCGACTCTGGTCGAAGCCGACCTCGATCCCGAAGTCGAGGCTGAGCCGGACCAGTTGGACGATGGTTACGAACCCGTCGAGCTGACCGGCGCCTTGGGGTTGTGTGCTGACGGTCGGCGGCGGCGGAGCGAGGATGAGGACGACTTGGACGACGATTTCGAAGACGAAGAGGAGGAGTTCGAGGACGACGAGGACCTCGACGACGAAGACTTCGATGACGACTTCGACGAGGACTTCGACGAAGACGAAGACCTCGACGAAGACCTCGACGAGGACGAAGACGAATAGCCGTCGGCGGATCGCCTGACAGGGCACGGGCCTGGGTGGGCGTTGGCTACGCCCGCAAGCCCGTGCCCTGAAGACTGTCCGGTGGTCGTGGCCGGCTCCGGGCTGCCGGACACCAGGCGGAGACACACCCATCATGACACGTTCGAGCGCACCACGTGCAGCCGGCGTGATCGTGCAAATGCTCAATAGTCCGCTTGGTAATCTAGTGGCGGCGGCGGACACCACGGGGGTTTGCGCTCTGCTGTTTGCCGACCGGCGCCCTTTGTCCGGACTAATGTCGCAGCTCAAGAGGTGGTTCGGCGCCGATGTGTCCTCGGGAGACACGCGGCACTTGCGTCGGCTGCGTCGCGAGTTGGCTGAGTACTTCGCTGGGAGCCGGCGACGCTTCACGGTTCCGGTGTCTTGTCGGGGCACGAGTTTTCAGCAGGCTGTTTGGGGCGCTCTGCGCGAGATACCTTACGGTGCCACCGCGTCCTACGCCGACGTGGCCCAACGCGTCGGCCGACCTCGTGCCCAGCGTGCCGTGGGGCTGGCCAACCACGCCAATCGCATCGCCATCCTTATCCCCTGTCACCGCGTGGTACGGCAGCGGGGCGGGCTGGGCGGCTATGCCGGCGGGTCGTGGCGGAAGCAGTTCCTGCTGAACCTTGAACAGGGACTGCTGCGGGGTAGCTGAATAGCCGGGTGCCGACCGGTACCCGCAGGGGGATCGGACCGTTGCGGACCAACGGTAGCTCACCTGAATGAGTAGCCGGGTGCGAGTCCGCGCCGCAGGTTGTGCTTGACGGTCGCGAATCGACAGTAATTCACCTAAATGTATACTCGGGTGTGGATCGGCGCCGCGGGTGGCATGGCAGCACTCAGCTTCGTCGCGGCCGCGAGGCGGAGCTGTGCGGTAAGGACGGCGTCCCCGCCCGGTCCCGGCACGCCTGGGCGGCCGGTCGACGCCGTTCTCAGAGCCCGAAGCGCCAGCGCGGGACCAGCGCTCCCCTCCGGGCCCGAAGCGCCAGCGCGGGACCAGCGTTCCCCTCAGAGCCCGAAGCGCTAGCGAGGGACGACTACTTCTCGCAGCCCGAAGCGCCAGCGGGGGCTAGGGGACGCCAGGACCAACCTGCGCGAACAGCCCTCACCAGCGCTTCTCTCCCGGTCCGGCGAACCACACCTCGCCCCTGGACCGGCCGTGCAGAAATGCCCGCCTGTTGACAAGCCGAACTGGTAGCGCCTCATCCGAGCCCGAAGCGCTAGCGAGGGACGACTACTTCTCGCAGCCCGAAGCGCCAGCGGGGCTAGGGGACGCCAGGACCAACCTGAGCGAACAGCCCTCACCAGCGCTTCTCTCCCAGTCCGGCGAACCACACCTCGCCCCTGGACCGGCCGTGCAGAAATGCCCGCCTGTTGACAAGCCGAACTGGTAGCGCCTCATCCGAGCCCGAAGCGCCAGCGAGGGACGACTACTTCTCACAGCCCGAAGCGCCAGCGAGGGGGCGGCCGGCCACTCTACACGCCGACCAACGGGGCGATCGCGTCGGCATCGGTCGGCATGTCAGCGGTCAACACTTCTGGACCCCCGGCCTCGCGTACGCAGATCGTCTGCTCCACACGAATCCCGCCGAATTCGTCTTCCAATAGTTCTTCGACCGCTGAGCGATCGACCGCGTCGGCCAGGGGCGAAACCAAGTCGTGCCAACGCCACACGGCCGGCGAGAGGTAGATGCCCGGCTCGATGGTCAAGCACATACCGGCGACCAGATCACGATCGAGGCGCAGGAACTTGTCGCCGAACGCGGTTCGCCGCGTGCGCCCGGGGGCGTAGCCGGCCAAGTCGCCGAAGTCCTCCATGTCGTGCACATCCAGCCCGATCAGGTGACCGACGCCGTGCGTGAAGAAGAGTGTGTGGGCGCGGCGTTGGACGAGTTCGCGCGGTTCGCCGCGCAACAGACCGGCCTCAACCAGACCTTCGCAGATGATCTCTGCGGCCAAGTCGTGAACATCGCGGAAGCGTGCACCAGGCACACAGGCGGCGACGGCCGCTGTGCAGGCCCGGGCTACGGTGTCATAGAGCACGCGCTGCACGCCGGTCCACTTGCCACCGACCGGCACCGTGCGAGTCAGATCGCTGGCATAGCCGCCTGGTTCCTCGGCACCGGCGTCCACCAGCAGCAGGGCCCCGGCCGGCATGGTGTTGGTGTACCCGTGGCTGTGCAGCACTTCCCCGCGAATGGTGATGATCGGCGTAAACGAGGGGCGTGAGTCGTTGGCCACCAAAACAGCGTAGAATGCGGCCGCCACATCGGCCTCACGTCGCCCCGGCAGGGCCGCGCTCAGCGCGGCGCGCTGCCCGTCGATAGCGATGCGGGCAGCCTGGCGCATAGCGGCCAGCTCGTGTTCGTCCTTAGTCAGTCGCAACTGGACAATGGCCAGCAGCTCGACCGGCGTGGCCTCCTGGATGTCGAGCTGGCGAGCCAGTGCCAGCGTCTGCGGCGCCGGCGGTACGATGCCGGCCACCGAGCGACCGGCCACGAACCGCGCCAAGTCGTCCGGGGCCACCAAGGCCGTCTTCGGTAGTCCGGCCACTTCGGCCAACTCGTCATCGCCAGGTTGCGGCCCCATCCATACCGCATCTTCCGGACCTTGAGGCGGGCGGATCAGTGCACACCCGTTCTGGCCGTCACTCCCGGGTTCGATGAGCAAAGCGGCGTGCTCCAGAGGGGGGCCCCCGAAGTACAGATAGGTGCTGCCTGCCCGGAAGGCGTAGGTATTGGCCGCGTAGTTCCGCGCCGGTGCATGGCCGGCAAAAATCAGCAGTGGGCGCGTCAACGCCGCTGCCAGCCGGGCGCGACGTTGGCGATACACTGCCGGCGGCGCCGTCATACGGATGACCGATCCGCTGGACATTGTGATGCTCCTTGTGATCCGGATTGTAACAGACTAAGGCTAAGCCTGTGAGCGCTGGTCCCTCGCTAGCGCTTCGGGCTCTGAGGGGAACGCTGGTCCCGCGCTAGCGCTTCGGGCTCTGAGGGGAACGCTGGTCCCGCGCTGGCGCTTCGGGCTCGGAGGGGAGCGCTGGTCCCGCGCTGGCGCTTCGGGCTCGGAGAGGAGCGCTGGTCCCGCGC
>Ga0209101_1000133_pt1 | contig 61487 bp, 49 predicted proteins | sample ConPoolayeCmetaG_FD_185481 | JGI IMG/M metagenome (GOLD analysis project Ga0209101, IMG submission 185481) | Hot spring microbial mat communities from California, USA to study Microbial Dark Matter (Phase II) - Cone Pool mat layer C metaG... ... | reverse complement strand
CCGCTCACGCTCACCATGCCCGAGACCATGAGTCTCGAGCGACGCAAGGTCCTGGCCGCGTTCGGTGCCAAGCTCGTGCTCACCCCGGGTCCCGAGGGCATGCCCGGCGCCATTCGCCGGGCGGCCGAGATCGCGGCCTCCGAGCCCGCGAAGTATTTCATGCCGCAGCAGTTCGAGAACCCGGCGAACCCGGCGATCCACGAGCGCACGACGGGCCCCGAGATCTGGGAAGACACGGGTGGAGCCATCGACGTCCTGGTCTCCGGCGTCGGAACGGGCGGCACAATCACGGGGGTCTCTCGCTTCATCAAGCACACCAAGGGCAAGCCGATCGTCTCGGTGGCCGTGGAGCCGGCCAAGAGCCCCGTCATCCGCCAGACGCTCGCGGGCGAGCCGCTGACACCTTCGCCGCACAAGATCCAGGGGATCGGTGCCGGGTTCGTGCCGGATACCCTCGATCTTGGCGTCGTCGACCGCGTCGAGGAGGTCACCGACGAGGAGGCCATCGAGATGGCCCGGCGCCTCGCGCGCGAAGAAGGCATTCTCGCCGGAATCTCCTGCGGTGCGGCAGCGGCCGTCGCCGTGCGGCTGGCGAAGCTGGAGGAGTTCGCCGGCAAGACCATCGTGACGGTGCTCCCCGACTCGGGCGAGCGCTATCTGTCGACGGTGCTCTTCGCCGAGGGGTGAGACTGGAGCGAGCGGGCGTGCTGCTCATCCCCCGCCGACGTCTGCTCGCGGCGCTCGGGATTTCCGCCGCAAGTCACGGGCTCGCGCTCTGGGCGCTGTACCGGCCGCCGGCCCCGGCGCCCCATCCCAGGCCGGGATTGCTGCCGCTCGCGCTCGTGTCCCTGGCGGGCGGCGGCGGTGGCGGACCGCGACCCGGCCCCCCGGCCCCCGGTGGCGAGCCGAGCGGTTCGCTCGCAGAGCCAGCCCCCCCGCTGCCGCGCGCGGATCCTGGTCCGCCGCCGGCGCCTCCGCCGCGTCGTCGGACCACCACGCCGCACCTCGCGGCAGCTCCCCGCGACAGGGCGTCTGCCCCCCAGGTGGCATCGCGACGCGCCGAGCAAGCGGTTCGCCCTGGTGCAGCCACGGAGAAGGCGAGCGCATCGTCGAACACCAGTGCATCGGCGGGGAGCGACGTCGCCGGCAGTGGAGCCGGATCGGGTGGGGGACCTGGCGGTCCCGGGACGGGAGACGGCAGCGGCGGAGACGGCAGCAGCGGCGCACGCCCAGCCTATGGCACGAATCCCAAGCCGCCCTACCCACTCGCTGCGCGGCGGCTTGGCCTCGAGGGGGTGGTCACCCTCGAGGTGCTGGTCCGCGCCGACGGCTCGCCAGGTGAGGTCGTAGTCCGGCAGTCCTCCGGACACCACCTGCTCGATGAATCCGCTCTCTCGACCGTCCAGCAGCGCTGGCAGTTCATTCCCGCACGACGTGGCGATGTGCCCGTGGAGAGCCGCGTGACCTTCCCGATTCGCTTCACCCTGCGCGACGGCTAAGGCGCGATTGACCCGTCACGACGTCCCTGGGTATCCCGGGGGTCATGGAAGACCACAGCACCGGCGAGGCCCGTGTGCGGCTGTCGGGCGAGGACCTCACCTTCTGGTGGCTCGATTCGCCCATGCAGCCGACCACGATGGCGATGTGCCTCGTTTTGGACCGCTCGCCGGAGGATAGGCGACTGCGCCACGCCTTCGAACGGGCCATCGCGGCCGTCCCCCGGCTGCGCCAGCGGGTGGTGGACGCCCCCCTCGACATCACGCTGCCGCACTGGGAGCTCGATCCCACCTTCGACCTCGACTACCACCTGCGACGCCACGCGCTCAGCGGCGAGCACGACCTCGAAGGGCTGTTCCGGCACATCTCGCCCACCTACGAGACCCCCTTCGATCGCTCGCGACCGCTGTGGGAGGCACGTGTCTACGACGGCCTGGCCGGCGGCCGCGCCGCCCTGTTCTTCAAGCTCCACCACGCCGTGGCAGACGGCGTCGGAGGCAACGCCATCTTTGCCGCACTGACCGATTGGGAACGCGAGCCGCGCGACGAGCCCCCCGCAGTGACGCTGCCCGCCGAGAAGGGGCACTGGCCCGAGCCACCGAGCCTCGTCGCCCGGCTGGCCGACGCCGTCCGCGACCGCATCGAGGTCGAGATCGAGCGAGCACGCGCCGTCGGTTCGGTCCTCCTCGACACGGCCATGCACCCTGAACGGATTCCGCAGGCGCTGGCGGCGCTGCGTTCCCTGGCCGACGCCCTGCGCTTCGACAGCGGGTCGGGGCTCCAGGGGTTCGGTCGGGCGCGGCGCCTGACCGGCCTGACGCTACCCTTCGCCACGGTGCGCGAGCTCAAGCGCGCCTTGGGCGGAACCATGATCGACACCGTGCTGACGGTCATGGCGCGCGCCATGGGCGCATGGCATGCCGCCCACGGCCTGCATGCGGTCCGCGAGCTCATGACGCTCGTCCCCGTCAACCTGCGCAAGCCCGAGGAGTGGGTGGATCGGGCGCACGTGGGCAACGTGGCGACGGGCCTGCTCGTGCCGCTGCCGATCACCATTGCCGACCCGCTGGACGCGTTTCGCGAGATTCGTCGCCGCGTCGAGGAGAAGAAGGCCGACCCCGCCTCGGGCGCCACCCCGATGCTCACCGAGATTCTCAGCGTCCTCGGCCGCCAGCTCGTCACCTGGATGGGCGAAGCGACCTTCGGGTCGGTCAACTTCATTGTCACCAACGTCCCAGGCATTCTGGCTACGCGATACCTCGCGGGTGCCGAGATCGAGGCTGCCTACCCCTTCGCGCCGGTCGCCGTCCGGAGCCCCGCCAGCGTGGCGCTTTACGGCTACCGGGATCGGCTCTTCATCGGGCTCGACGCCGACCTCGCGACAATGCACGACGTCGACGACTTCAAGCAGATGATCCGCGACGCCTTCGGGGAGCTCGCTCAGGCCGCAGGCATCGGCAGACCGGAACCGGAAGCCGCCACCGGCTGACCGTTCCGCCAGGTCACGGTCTCGCGCGAGCGCACGGGAACGCGCGGCGAGGCCGTGAGGATGCCGACGAGATTCAAGGGGTCCGCGGCGGCGACCGTGATCTCTTCGGCGGGCGTGTCCCCGAGACGCCGCGTCGCGCGCAGCGCCTCCACCGCCTCGGGCAGCGCGAACTGCTCGCCCACGATGCCCCGGACGAACCGTCCGCCGCGCACCTCCCCCCGCGCTTCCATCCGGCGCAAGGCCGCGAGAATCGCCCACCATGGCGGGAGACCGACCTCGCGCGCCAGCAGCCCGCGCAGCACGATACCCCAGCGCCGCAAAAGCAACCGCGCCCAGCGCTCGGCCGTCGGGGCGGGCGCTCCCGCATCCCCGGTCGCTTTGCCGCCTTCGCGCAGGAGCGCCCAGCGTCCCGAGGCGACAACTCGCACACCCGCACACCGGCTCCCGTCCGCCCGTCTGGCCAGGTGCCGGAGACCTGCTACCCCGTCCCCCGTCACCAGGCCCCGAGCCACCAGGGTCCACAGCGCCTCCTCGACGCCGTGCGGCGCAAGGCCGGTCGCGCGCGCCAGCTCGGTCGTGAACGAGGCCCCGCGGTGCTCGAGCGCAGCGAGCACTGCCGTCGCCGCAGCCGGGAGCGCGGGGACCCGGCTCGCTGGCCCCAGCAGCCAGGGAAGATCCTCGCGCAGGACGAAGGCCAGCGGGAGGGCTCGATCAGCGGCTCGCACGCGCGAGCCGTCCGCCTCGGCGCTCGGGACGGGGGGACGCAGTCGTCCCCACACCACGAGACCGGAGAGGCAGAGGTGCTCGAGATCCTCGGGGTCGTAGCGGGCGATGCGCGCGGGCAGCACCGCCTCCTCCCAGGCTCGGGCGGGCAGCTCGATCCCCTCGAGCTGGGCGATGATCTCGAGCAGACCGCGACGCCCATGGAGCCGCGTGCCGGGCGCCAGGTGCTGCCAGCGGAGCAGGAAGCGGACGAGCTCCGCCGTGCCGACTGGCTCGATCTCGCGCCGCAAGCGGCTCACGGTGAGGCGATGAATGCGCGCAAGCAGCCCTCGGTCGCACCACTCCTCGTCCCTAGTGCCGGCCCGGAAGCGCCCCCGGAGCGCCGTCCCGGCACGCTCGAGCTGCGCCAGCCCGATCGCCACCCGGCCTGCAGGCAGGCCGCAGCGCGCGGCCAGCTCCGCAGCTGTCGCCGGCCCACTGCATTCGAGCCAGCCGCCGACGATTGCTCGCAGGGCCTCCTCCTCGCTCGCTTCTTCGCTCCGCCAGGCGCCAGCCGGCTGCGTCAGCGGGACCTCGAGCTGCACCCGGGGCATGGCCGCCCGCACGAGCGCTGCGCGCTCGGCGGCGACCAGCGCGGCCTCGCACCCGAGGCCCCCGCCGTGCGCCCACGCCGCCCGCCGCGCGGCCACGAGCACCTCGCTCCAGGGCAACCAGCCCGCCGCGACGACGCGCTCTCCCGGGAGCAGCCCCAGCGTGAGCAGGAGATCGTGCAGCTCGTCGGCATCGCGCACCGCGGGCCACGCCTGCGCCGCCACCTCGGCGATCGCCTCCGGATCGAGCGCCCCCAGGCTCTCGGCGAGCTGCGGGGCCACCTGGCGTAGCGACACCGCGCGAGCCCGACGTTCCTCGAGCGGCGCATCGTCGAGAAAGCTATACGGATTCGCATGCAGGATCTCGTGAGCGAAGGGGGATGGCGCCACGGTCTCGATGGTCACGCACTGGATCCCGCCCGCGGCAAGATCCTCGAGCAGCGATGCCAGACCCGCCATGTCCATCGCCTCGTGCAGACAGTTCTCGACCGTTTCCCGGACGAGCGGGTGCGGCGGCACGGCGATCGGCCCACCAGCGCGGTTGTCCTGGCACCCGAGCTGCTCGGGAAACACCGCCGCCAGCAGGTCTTCGGCACGCATGCGCAGAAGCGGCACGGGGACTCTGCGCCCGCCTTCGTAGCGCGGCAGCGCCAGGGCGCGCGTCAGGTTCCAGCGCCAGCGCGTCCCGAACATCGGCGACTGCAAGGCGGCCTGCGTGAGGTCGGCCTCGAGGGTTTCCCGCCGGACCATCGCGAACACCGCCTCGAGGGGAAAGCTGTGCTGCGCCCCGAGGGACAGCACCACGCCGTCGTCGGTCGCCGCGGCCTGCAGCTCGAAATCGAAGCTCAGACAGAAGCGCTTGCGGAGCGCGAGCCCGAGCGCGCGAGTGATCCGCGCACCGAAGGGCGCGTGCAGCACGAGCTGCATGCCGCCGGCCTCGTCGAAGAAGCGCTCGGCCACGATCGTCGTGTGGCTCGGAACGAGCCCGCCCAGCGCCCGGGCCCCATCGCGCACGTAGTCCGCAAGCTGCCGGGCTCCTGTCACGTCGAGACCGCAGGCCTCGACGAGCCATTCCCTTCCCTCGGCGTCCCGGGCCAGGATCTCCTCCCGGAGCGCCGACACGGCGCATGACAGCTCCGATGTGCGTCCCGGCGCTTCACCGGCCCAGAACGGAATCGTGGGCGGCGCCGTTCCTGCGTCCTCGACGCGCATGGTCCCGGCCTCGACGCGCAGGATCCGCCAGGCGCGGTTCCCGAGCAGGAAGACATCGCCGCGCATGCTCTCGATGGCGAAATCCTCGTTCACCCTGCCGACGAGCAGTCCGCCAGGCTCCTCCACGACATCGTAGTCGGCGGTGTCGGGGATGGCCCCTCCTCCCGTGATGGCGGCCAGCCGCGCGCCTCGCCGTGGCCGCAGGCGATCGTGGACGCGATCCCAGTGCAACAAGGCGCCACGGCGGCCACGCCGCGTGGCGATCCCTTCGACGAGGATGTCCAGAATCGCTTCGAGCTGGTCGCGGCCGAGCTCTCGAAACACCCAGCAGCGCCGCACCAGAGCGAGAAGGTCCTCGACCCCACACTCCCCCGTCGCGACATGCGCCACCACCTGCTGGGCCAGGATGTCCCGCGGCGGCTTCGGCAGGACGAGCGCGTCGAGCTCTCCCGCCTGCACGGCGCGCACGGCCGCCGCGCACGTCACCAGGTCGTCACGCGTGAGCGGAAAGAGGACGCCCTTGGGGACCAGGCCGCGGCCATGCCCAGCGCGGCCGACCCGCTGCAGGAGCGCGGCCAGACTGCGTGGGGCGCCGATGTGACAGACGCAATCCACTGTCCCGACGTCGATCCCGAGCTCCAGCGAGGCGGTGGCCACCACGACGGGCACGGCCCCCGCCTTGAGACGCTCCTCCGCCTCGAGCCGGATACGCCGCGCCATGCTGCCGTGGTGTGCGACCACGCGGCCAGCTCCGAGCCGCTCCTCCAGGGCATGGGCCACCCGCTCCACGAGCCGCCGCGTGTGGACGAAGACGATCGTCGTCCGATGCGCTTCCACCATCTCGACCACATGCTCGTAGATCGCGGCCCAGTGCTCGTAGGTGGCCACCGGCCCGAGGGGAAGCTCGGGCGTGGCGATGGTCAGCCGCATATCGCGACGCGACCCCACGTCGACGATCGCCGGAAGCGGTCGGGCGGATCCGCACAGGAGGCGGCCCACCAGCTCGATGGGCTTCTGGGTCGCCGAGAGCCCGATGCGCTGGAGCGGGCGTCCGGCCAGCGCATCGAGGCGCTCGAGGGTGAGCGCGAGATGGACGCCGCGCTTGTCCTGGGCGACAGCGTGAATCTCGTCGACGACCACCGCCTCGGCACCAGCGAGGAAGCGACGGCTCTGTTCGGCCGTGAGGAGCGTGTAGAGCGATTCGGGCGTGGTGACGAGCACGTGCGGCGGCCGCCGCGTCATGGCACGCCGCTCGTGGGCCGGCGTATCGCCCGTGCGGACGAGGACCCGCAGGCCGGGCAGCATCGCTCCGGCCAGCCAGGCGCGCTGTTCGAGCTCGGCCAGCGGCTGCTGCAAGTTGCGCCGGATGTCGTTGGAGAGCGCCTTCAGCGGCGAGACGTAGACGACGCGGGTGCGCTCCTCGAGCGCCCCGCGCGCGGCGAGCGCCAGCAAGCGGTCGAGCCACCACAGGCATGCAGCCAGCGTCTTCCCCGAGCCGGTGGGGGCAGCGAGAAGCACGTCGTGCCCCGCGGCGATCTCGGGCCAGGCCAGGCGTTGGACTGGCGTCGGTGCGCCGAACCGGTCAGCGAACCAGGCTCTGACGAGCGGCGAAAACAGGCCAGCGGGCTCGACCATGGCGGCCCGCCCTCTTGGTCGCGTTCGGCACCAGACGTCAATGCGGGCGCAGGACAGACGGTGTCCTCGTGCCGAACGCCTGCGGTCCCCGTTGTCTTCTCGCGTGCGGAAGCTATGGTGCGCCCTCGGTGAGCCGAAAGCGTGGCCGATCCCGGGCGATCTCGCGCCAGCGCGACGAGAACCGGCGGGCGACAATGACAATCAGCATGGCCGGGCGTCCGCCGATCCCCGGAGCGGCAGCAGCGCCGCAACGACGGAAGCTCTGGCGGCGACACGGCAGACGCCTCGCGCTCGTCGCCCTGCTCGTACCGTTCTTCTGGGTCACCTGGCAGGTCACCGAGCGCCACGTTACGTGGTACCTGGCCGTCGACCAGTTCGGTTATCTCACCTTCGCCAGCGATCTGCTCGCCGGCCGGGTCTTCCACCAGTGGAAGCCCCTCGAGGCGCTCGGGGCGGCGATCCCGCAACGGACCGACGTCCTCGCTCAGACCTACGTCCGCGATGGCGACCTGCTTTACTGCCGATACGCGCCGGGCTTTGCCATCCTCCTCGCCGGCTGGATGGGCCTCTTTGGCACCGAAGCCGCGCACCTGCTCAACCCGGTGCTGTATCTGCTGCTCCTGGGCGCCACGCTCCTCTTTCAGTGGCGCGTCTTCCGCTCGCCGTGGCGGGCAACCGCCGGAACAGCGCTCATCGCCCTCTTCCCCACGAACATCCACCTCTGGGGACTCACGCTGACGCGCGATCTGGCGGCGCACCTCGCGGCCTTCGTCGGTCTGGTCCTGATACTGCCCGCCCGTGGGCGCCCCCTCGGCTGGCAGCGCGCACTTGCGGCTGGCCTCGTCCTCGGGTTCGCGGTCTGCATCCGGCCCGATGGCGTCCTCTACGTCGTGGCGGCCTGCGCTATGGCGCTGGTGCGCTGGCGACGCGAGCACGCGCCGTGGCGACGGCTTGCGCGGGCTGCCGCAGCGGGGGCGCTCGGCCTGGTGGTGGGCGCCTCGCCCTTTCTCGCCTACAACTGGGCAGCGACAGGAAATCCCTTCCTGCCGACCCAGGGTATGGAGCTGTCGCTCCTGCCCGCGCCACCGCCCAAGCCGGCCGCCGCGCCACCGCCCACCCAGCCGACGGAAGAGGAAAACCGGGTCGCCTATCCCTCGGCTGGCTGGCGTGGCGGCACGCACATGGACGTGCAGGGCGGCGGTCTCCGACTCTCCAACCTGCGGACCACGTTGCCCGGGAACTGGAAGCTGCTCGTCCTCGCACACTCGCCGGCGCTGCTCGGCATCGCCGGCTGGGGCGTGCTGGTAGGGTTCCTGCGCTGGCCGGTGTTCGCCACGGGAGCGGTCACCTACTGCCTGCTGGCGTTCCCCTTTTACAGCTGCTGGCCACGACCCGACGGCCGCTACCTGGTGGGCGTGTTCCTGTTCGTTCCCATGTTCATCGTCGCGGGAAGCCTGGGGGTGCTCGACGCCGTGCGCATGCTCGCCCTCCGGCATCGGCGCCGCGACGCAGCCCGCGTGGCCGGAGCCGCCGGGGCCCTCCTGCTCGCCGCCGCCGCGAGCGGTCTGTGGGATGCGTCTGGCTCGTCGCTCCGGGCAATCGTTCCTGCGGTGGCTGGCATCTCCGGCTGCACCGCGCTCGTGGCCTGCGCTCTCCCGCGCCGTCGTCTCGCGGGCTGGACGGCGCTCGCCCTCGCCGCGTCTCTCGTCTGGGTCAAGATCGATCGCGTCCGAGCCGAGGGCGAGCGCCGCGCCCCATTCCAGCGCGCGCAGATGTACGAGGCCCGCGCCAACATGCAGCGCCTGCTCGAGCCGGGATCGGTCGTGATCACCAGCGAGGAGACCGGGCGGCCAGCCGAGAACATCGAGTTCTACAGCGGCCGCGCTCATGCGTTCTACCTGACAGATCTCCAGCGCTGGCGCCTGAGCCCGGCGGCCGCCGTCCGCGGTCTCCTGGTCGGCGGCCAGCGCCCCTATCTCTTCCTTCCGCCCTCGGCGGAGACCGAGCGCATCATTGCCGACGTCCGCGCGCTCGGCATCGAGGTCGTGCAGGTGGCCGACATCCGCCCTCGCGACGCGATGGCGCACTTCGTGGCGGCGCCATTCCACCGGGGCATGCGCATGGCCCTGTACCGCACGTCCCATCCGTGGCTCGAGGAGGCCGGCCGCGCGCTCCGCCGCGGGCAACCGCTTCCCCCCCCACCTCCGGGCATGCTCCCACCCGCGCCGGATCCGGCCGGCGCCCGCTAGCCCGACCCCCGTTCTCGGGCGCGCTCGCCCAACGGCGTGCGCGCCGCCCGGTCAGTTCCGTGTGCGGCCGCAGCCGGCAAACAGGCCGAGAATTCGCTGCAGGAGGCCGGGCTTCGGCGCGTCGAGGCGATAGAGATCGACCGTCCCGCGCAGCGCCACGTGGACCGGGAACGGCGCCAGGGCGAGCATGACGTACGCGGCCTTGCCCCGGAATCCCGTCGCCGTCGGCGCCTCGATACCGAGCAGGCTCACCTCGCGCGCTGGCCGACCCTCCCCTGGTCGGAACTCACAGGTCTGGCGTACTGCCCACTCGCTGCTGCCGAGAGCCTGCTCGGCGCTCAAGACCTCGTCGTAGCGCGCCCGTTCCACCAGCTCGGTCTTGACGGCGACGACACCCCGGTCTTCCGCGGGCAGCTCGTTCCACGAGCGCGCGACTTCCTCCAGGTCGGCAGGCGACGGCGTCCAGTGGACGCCTGCCTCTTTCTGGCGCCCGGCCACGGCCGGGGGGAGAGCGACGAAGCGCTCCTCCACCCGGGGATGGCCACCATCCAAGGCCACGTCCCAGAACCGTGGCGTGATGACCGCCGGTTGATCGGCGGAAGTCCCGAGACGCACCAGGATCAGCCAGCGGCCCCGCAGGTCGGGGACCGTGCCCTGGACCTCGGTTGTCTGGCTGAGGGTCTTGCCATCGGGCGGACTCTCGCCCACGGCGAGCTCGGGGCACACCGCCAGCACGGCGAGCGCGGCAACGACCAGCCTTGCAGGCAAGCGCACACGGCCAGGCATGCGCGGCGCCTCTACCAGCACGATGACGGCACCGCAAATCCGCAAGGGTTTTACGCACCGCTCCGCATCTTGCCAGCACGCTGGCCCCGTCGGCGCGAAAATACCTGCAATGGAACCATTGACCGCTCCGTCACCAATGGGTAACCGAAAGGCTCAGAGGCGACCGCATCATGCCGCCGCCAGGCCCAGAAGGGGGACATCATGACGCTCGTGAACAGACTGGCCATCCTCGCGCTCGGCGCAGCGGGGCTGGTCGCGCCGCTGGCCCAGGCCACCGTGGTACCGCAACAGAAAGGCAATCCCTGCGATGCCGTGTGGGACATCGGCGACGCTACCGCCCAACCCGGTGGTGGAAAAAAGCCCTACACGCTCACCTGCGCTGACGGCGACGCGACCTGCGATAGCGACGGCGCGGCGAACGGCAGCTGTGCCATCCGCATCAACGCGTGTGTCGGTTCGACCAAAGTCGCGGGCTGCACCCCAGGAGCTCTCACTGCCCCGGTGAAGATTTCCCCGGGCACGAGCAAACGCGCTCAAGGCATTGTCCTGCCGACGGCAACCACAGGATCGGATGTTTGCGGCACCCAGGGCACCGTCTCGCTCCCTCTGCGGGGCAAAAAAAAGGACAAGCCCTCCAAGCCCTTTATCGCCGTCATGACCTCGAAGGGCGCCGGGGGCGGGGGCCGCAACCGGCTGAAACTCGTCTGTACCAAAGGAACACCCCAACCCCCAGCCCGTTGCAGCCGCGAGGCGCCGGGGCTGCCCGCCAAGATCGTGCTCCAAGTCCCGGAGAGCGGTTCCGATCTCGACACTGGCTTTACCGGCGTGTCGCACAACTCGGTCGTCACCGCGCAGGCCAAGCTTAACTACTGTCTCACGGGCTGCGATGCGAGCACCAACCCCACCTGCGCGGCCAGTGGCGACACCGGCCCGGGCACCGACAACGGCGAGACCTTCGGGGCCCCACTCCCCCTGCTTGCGGCCAACGTGCCTGTCTGCGTGGTGAACCGATTCCGCGAGTCGCCGATCACTGGTACCTTCAACCTCCAGACCGGCGAGATGCAGAGCACGGTCAAGCTCTTCGCCGATACCTACGTCCGCCTCGGCAAGGCCGACCTCGTCTGCCCGCGATGCAACAACGGCAAGTGCGTCGGCGGCAAGCGCGACGGCCAGAGCTGCACCGTGAACGGCACCTCGCGTGTCGCCGGGTCGTTCCCGCCCGAGTACAATCTCTCCACGGATTGCCTGCCCGAAAACGCGCCCACTGCCAGCCTGCTCATCGACCTGCCCCTCACCACCGAGACCTTTACCTCGCCCCCTGGCCCGAAGCCGTGCGCCGATGTGGGACAGCGAGTCGATGACAACTGCCCCACTGGCTCGACATGCACCAACGCCTGCCCCTCCGAGGTCGATGCTGGCCGCGGCGGTCTCCATCAGACCTGCTGCTCCGCGCCGCCGAACAGCCCCTGCTTCCCGACCAAGAGCGGAGGATCCATCGTGCGCACAGGCATCCGGGCACCCGTCACGCCGGCGTGGCCCGATCCGACCTATCCGAAGACCTCCGAGGGCTCCAAGCTCGTGGCGACGTTCTGTATTCCCAAGACGGGCGATTCCTCCGTGGACGGGAGCAGCGGCCTGCCCGGGCCGGGGGCCATCGTCCTTCCGGCAACGCAGACCGTGACTGCCTCCGAGTAAAGCGGCCCCCCAAGGGCTCGAGACTCCGACGGCGGGAGCCGCGCACGAGAGGCGCGCCTCCCGCCGTCGACTTTTTGCGACGGGGTGCTCTTGCCCGTGGACTGCCTCGGGAGTAGCGACACGTGGCGAAGACGTCCGCGCCAGACGGTCGCGAACTCGCCCGCGAAAGAGCGCGAGCGCTACCGTCAGCGCGCGGGCTCGGCCTGGCGTCGGGTCTCCGGGGGCGGAGGTGGCGTCTTCGAGACCCTGGGGCCTGGCCGGTCTCGAGGCGGGCCGGTCGGAGACCCATCTCCGCCTGACGTACCAGTTCTCACTGGCTCCCATCCGCGTTGAATGGCAGCAGGGGCCCAGTTACAGTCCAGTCTCCCGCGATGCGCCCCGGTCCTGCCCGACACCACGTCGCCGTCGCGCTCGCGCTGGTCGGCGTGGCGGTGAGCGCATATACCTGGCACGTCGCGAGTCAGCTCGGCACGGGCGACGGCTTTGCCACGATGCTGTGCAAGCCGGGGACGGCCCTCGATTGCGAGGTCGTGCTCACCAGTCGCTGGGGCCGGCTCCTCGATGTCTCGGTCGCCGTCTGGGGGATGCTGGCCTTCGCCGCGGGCGTGGCGCTGGCCCTGCCCGGCGCCCTGGGCGGTCGGCCCGGTGGCATCGCCGATCTCGCGCTCCTCGGACTCGCTTCGGCCTCGCTCGGCTTTGCGCTCGTCCTGTTCGCCGTCGCTGTCGTCGGGCTGCGCACTGCCTGCCTCTTCTGCCTCACGATGGACGCCATCGTGCTGGCCTGGTTCGTCACTGTCGCGCCGCTGGCTCGGTCCTTCGCGCCGGGTGCCCGCTCCTGGCTGCAGCGACGGACGACCGCGCAGGGAGCGCTCGCTGGCGGGCTTGCCGTCGCGGTGGCCGCCGGAACCGCCTGGGCGCTGTATCCCGGGCCGGGGACCGCCCACTCCCGCGACGACGTCTGTAGCCGCACCCCGGAGTTCTGTCGGTACTGGGACGGCTTGCCGCGGCTGCCCAACGCCGACGTCTCCGGCACCGCTCGACACGCCAAGGGCGCAGCCGATGCCCCCCTCGTCATCGTGGAGTTCTCCGACTTCCAGTGCCCCGCGTGTGCGGCAGCCTACGAGCGGCTTCGGACATCGTTGAGTGGACGCCGCGATGTCCGTCTGGTCTTCCGCCATTTTCCCCTCGACTCGCGATGCAATCCCACGGTCTCGCGGCCCGTCCACGAGCTGGCGTGTACGGCCGCTGCGGCCGCGGAGTGCGCGGGCCAGCAGGGCAAGTTCTGGGACTACCACGACCGGCTGTTCGCGGAGCAGCGATTCCTCGATCGCGAGACGCTCTTCCGCTTCGCCCGGGAGCTCGGTCTCGACATTCCCCGGTTCCGGAGCTGCCTCGACGATCCCGCCACGCTGGCCAGCGTGACGGATGACATCGCGGCTGCCACGGCGCTCGGGATAGAATCCACGCCGACCCTGTTCGTGAATGGCCGGCGCCTCGAGGGCGTGCTGGAGCCCCCGTACTGGGAATTCGCGCTCGTGCTCGCCCGTCACGATCTCGAACAGGGCAGCAGGCCCTGACGAACATGCCGGTGACCTCCCTGCGTATCCACCGGTATCGGAAAGGACAGCCATGGAACTCGACGAGGAAGCCAAGTACCGTCTCTCCTATCTCACGCTCCGCCTCTTTCTCGATCGGCTGCTGACGACGAAAGGCGTGGACGGGTACCCGAAGGTCCTCGCCTTTCTCGATCTGCTGGCCGGAACGCAGATGGCGGGCGAGGCCAGCGGCAAGCGATACGCCTCGCAACGCGAGAAGATCGAGAGCTTCATCGACGCCGAGTTCGACGAGGAGATCCTGCGCCTCGTAAGCGGCGCGATCGATGAGCTCGTCTGAGGGCGCCTCGTTCCGGCGCTGGCTCGCGGTCGTCTTGTGGGCGACCGTCATCCTGCTCCTCTCGACCGACTGCTTCGGCGGGGAGCAGACCGGGGCCGTGCTGCTTCCGCTCCTCCATGCGCTCTTCCCTGCGGCCACGCCCGAGATGCTCGAGACCCTGCACGGACTCGTGCGCAAGGCCGCCCACCTGAGCGAATACACGGTTTTCGGCGTGTTGATGCTCCGTGCCCTGGCACCGGATGACCGGCCCGAGCCCCGACAGCTGTGGCTCACCGTCCTCGGCGGAGGCCTGCTCGCTGCGGTCGACGAGGTGCAGCAGGCGGTGGCGCCCGGGCGGACGGGCTCGGCGGTCGACGTGCTGATCGACCTCGCGGGAACGGTTGCTGGTGGAACGCTGGCGTTCTACGTCGTGCGGTGGGGCCTGCCCCTGCCCTCCCTTCTGGCCACGTCGCGCAAAATTGACTCCCGCACGGCCCGCGGCTAAGCCTCCGCCCCATGTGGGATCGGCTGGGCCGTGTCATGATCGCTGTGACCCTTCTCGTCGCAGGGTGTGGCGGGGAGGCCCAGCCGCCGGCTGCTTCCCCTCCGACCCCGCCCGCCGCCAAGACGCCAGGCGGTGCTGTCGTCGCCACCTATGCAGGCAAGCAGCTGACCAGCGCCGAGGTGCTGGCAGAGATGGAGCGGCTTCCCGGTCCGTCCCGGGCCTACCTCGCGCAGCCGGAGCGCAAGCGGCAGTTCGTCGAGAACCTCGTGCTGAACGACCTGCTGTTCGCCGAGGCAGAGCGCCAGGGCTACGCGACCGACCCGGAGATCGAGCGTCAGGTGAACGACACCCGCCGGCGCCTCGCCGTGCAGCGGCTCATGCGCGAGTACCAGAAGCCCCCGGAGATCTCCGACGACGAGGCCCGCCGCTACTACGACGAAAACCCAACGCTCTATTCGACGACGCAGATCGCCGCCAGTCACATTCTGGTCAAGGACGAGGCGGAGGCACGCGCGATCCGTGCGGAGCTGGAGCGCGACCCGCAGCACTTCGCCCAGCTCGCCCGGGAAAAATCCATCGACAAATCGAGCGCTGCCAAGGGGGGCGAGCTTGGCCGCTTCGGCCAGGGACGGATGGTCCCGGACTTCGAGCGCGTGGCCTTCGCCCTGGCCCCGGGCGAGATCAGCCAACCCGTCAAGACCCAGTACGGCTGGCATGTTATCCTGGTCACGGAACGCCAGGACGGCGAACGCAAGCCGTTCGATCAGGTGAAAGACCAGATCAAGGCCACGCTCCGCAACAAGGCGCTGCAGGAGAGCGTGCAGGGGCGCATGGAGGCGCTCAAGCAGCAGGCCAATCTGGTGATCGACGAGGCGGTGCTGGCGAGCCTCGCGCCACCTCCTGGCTCCGCCGCGGGTACGGCCGCCAACCCGCACGCGGGCGCTGGTCACTGAGGAGGACGGCGCGGCCCCGTGGGGAGGCCGGCTCGTGGCGGATCCGGCGCAGATCGCCGCGCGCATTGTCCAGCGGCTACGCGATGCGGGCTACGAGGCCTGGCTAGTCGGCGGGTGCGTGCGCGACCGATTGCTCGGGCGCACGCCGCTCGACTTCGACGTGGCGACGAGCGCGCGACCGGAAGTGGTGCGCCGCTTGTTCCGGCGCACGGTGCCTGTCGGGCTGCGCTTCGGCGTGGTCCTCGTGGTCGACGCCGGCTGCCGTGTGGAGGTGGCGACCTTTCGCTCGGACGACGCCTACATCGACGGCCGCCATCCGAGCGCGGTGCGCTACGGCTCTGCTGCCGAGGATGCGCAGCGGCGGGATTTCACCATCAATGCCCTGCTTCAGGATCCCTTCACGCTCGAGGTGATCGATCACGTCGGGGGGCAGGCAGACTTGCACGCCGGCGTGGTGCGCGCGATCGGCGACCCGCACGCGCGCATCCGCGAGGATCGCCTGCGCATGCTGCGCGCCGTGCGCTTCGCCGCACGCTTCGGGTTCGCGATCGCGCCTGCCACGCTGGACGCCATCCGGGCCGCCGCCCCAGCCGTCACCGACATGGCGGCCGAGCGGATCGGCGAGGAAATCGTCAAGATGCTGTGCGAGGGCAGCGCGCGGCGTGCCTTCGAGCTCCTGGCAGCCACCTCGCTCCTCGAGGTCGTCCTGCCCGAGGTCGCGGCCCTGCGCGGGGTGGCGCAGTCGCCCGACCACCATCCAGAAGGGGACGTCTGGGACCACACCCTCCTGCTGCTGGCCCAGCTTCCAGCTGGAGCGAGCGAGACCCTGGGGCTCGCTGCCTTGCTGCACGACGTGGGCAAGCCCCTGTGCGCCCAGACCGCTCCCGATGGCTGCATCGCCTTTTCTGGCCACCATGCGATCGGTGCCCGGATCGCCGTCGGCATCTGCCAGCGCCTGCGCCGCAGCCGGGCAACCTGGGAGCGCGTGGCGTACCTCGTCGAGCATCATCTCGAGCCACGAGAAGCTCCAGCGATGCGCCTCGCCACGCTCAAGCGGATGCTGGCCGCACCGGCCATCGACGAGTTGCTGCACCTGGCGCGCCTCGATGCCCTGGCGTCGAACCGCGACCTGGGCCCCGTGCTGTATTGCCTGCGCCGACGCCGCGAGCTCGGGCCGCAGGCCCTCCGCCCGCCACGGCTCCTCGGGGGCAGCGACCTCCTGGCGCTGGGCGTCCCGCCCGGCCCGGCGTTGGGAAAGCTGCTACGGGCTCTCGAGGACGCGCAACTCGAGGGCGAGGTGACGAGCCGCGAGGCAGCGGAGGCCTTCGTCCGAGAGCACCTCGCGGGATGCGGACTACGACAGGGGTGACGGCGCCGTGGGAGACGGCATCGCGGCCACATCCTGGAGCCAGCGCGCCAGCAGCCGCACCCCATATCCGGTGGCACCCCGCGGGGCAACCGGCAGGTCCTTGTCGCTGTAGGCGGGGCCAGCGATGTCGAGATGCGCCCACGGCGTCCGCCCCACGAACTCGGCCAGGAAGAGGGCCCCGATGATTGTCCCGGCATCCGGTCCGCCGACGTTCTTGATGTCCGTGACCGTCCCCTTGATGTCTTCCCGGTACTCTCGCACCAGCGGAAGCTGCCAGCACGCCTCGCCGGCCGCGCGACCGGCCGCCAGCACCGCGTCGATGAGGGCCTGGTCCGTCCCGAGGACCGCGGCGTAGAGGCTGCCCAGTGCCACGCGTGCGGCACCCGTGAGCGTTGCCAAATCGACGATCGCGTCGGGCCGCCCCCGGTTCGCGACGACGAGCGCATCGGCCAGAATGAGCCGGCCCTCGGCATCCGTGTTCAGCACCTCCACGGTGCGTCCATTGGCGTAGCGCAGAATGTCGCCAGGCTTCTGCGCCCGTCCCCCGGGGAGGTTCTCGCAAGCTGGGACATAGGCGGTGACCTCGAGCGGCAGGCCCAGGGCAGCGACCACCGACACGGTCGCCAACACGGCGGCCGCACCCGCCATGTCGTATTTCATGGTCTCCATCCCCTTGGCCGGTTTGAGCGACAGGCCACCGGAATCGAAGGTCACGCCCTTGCCTACGAGCGCGATGCGTCGGCGACTTCCGGGCCTCGTGTAGCGCAGCTGGATGAAGCGCGGCTCCTCGGCACTGCCGCGAGACACCGCCTGGATGCCGACCAGGCCCTCGCGGGCGATCCGTTGCGCATCCCAGATCTCGGCATGCAGCCGGGACGACTCGCTCGCCAAGCGCAGCGCCTGCTCGGCCAGAAAGCGGGGCGTTGCGATCGATGGCGGCTCGTTCACCAGATCCCGTGCCGTGTAAACGCCCTGTACGATGGCCCGCACGGTGTCGAATCCGGCCGCCATGTCGCGAGGCCGAGGGAGCTTCGGCCCGACGAGGGCCAGGATCTCGGTACGCGTGCCGCGGGTGTCGGAGCGGTACCGTTCGAAGCGATAGCCCGCGAGCAGGAAGCCTTCGGCGAACCCGCCGATCGTGGCCGGATCGCCGACCTCGCCGAGCCAGCACGCCGCACGCCGCGCGCCGAGTCGTTCAGCCTCTCGGCGTCCGATTCCACCGGCACGGCGCCACGCATCCACGCCGACCGGGGTGGCTCCCAGGCCGAGCAACGCGACCGACTGGCCCTCGCCATGATGGACGAGGACCTCCTCAGCCCGCCCCTGGAACTCAGCGTCCCGCGCTCGCCGGCCGAGCGCCGCCGCCAAACGTTTGCCGAGCGGCTTGACCGCATCCCGCACCGCTCCTTCACTGACCGGCAGGAGGAGGACGTCGCCTCGAGCCCCCGCGAGCCCGCTCCGGATGGCTTTGAGTGCAGCGAGCGGCCCAGGCATCAGCACCCGTCTATCCCGGGGAGTCCGGGACTTCCAGCGGCAGCAGGGGGAACGACGCGAGGACGCACGGGTACGAGGAGGGACCGTACCCGATGCGCCCACGCGTGGGAAGCCTCGGAGCCCGGGCACGGACCCCGAGAGACTCCCCGAGGGAGATCTCAGCCGCTGTTCGCTGCCAGTTGCCGCTCGCAGTCGTCCGACCGTCGTAGCTCGACCACCTCCGCCGGTCGGGCCACCGCCCGCCGCTTCCACGACCGCAGTCCGGCGCGCAGGTAGTCGGCATCGATGCCCAGCGTCGCGCAGATGTTCTCGTACGAGAACAGCCACGACCCGTCGGCGTTTTCGATCCAGGCCTCGGCTTCGTCGAAGAGCGCGCGTCGGCGGCTGTCCGTCGCCCCCGCGAGCTTCCGATACACATCCACGGCGTCCTCGAGGATCGCCAGCATGAGCCGAAACTCGCCTCCATGGTCGGCCCGGCGAGCGATCCGGTCGAAGTACTGCGAAGGGAGCAGCGTCTCCGGGACGAACAGGTCGTGGAGCCGTTCCTCCGGGGCACCCGCGTGATCTTTTTCGTTCATCGTGTGGAGTTCCTTCGTGGAGCGCCGTCGGAAGGCGACCACGATGCCTTAGACGGCCCCCCCCGGGCGATATTCATGCCCCCGCGGCAGGCCGATGCTCCTCGGCTGTCTCTGGCACGCCCGGTGGGTGGCGCACGGAGGCGATCGTGGTCTTCTCGAACAGGTCCATGACCCGCCGCTGTCCCTCGACCCAGATCCGGTTCATCCCGCACCATCCGAGCAGCGAGCAATCCGCCTGCTCCCCCACGCACACATTGAGCGAGATGGGCCCTTCCACGGCTTCGATCACGTCGCGGAACGTGACCTGCTCGGCAGGGCGCGCCAGCACGTACCCCCCGCGCGGGCCGCGACGGGAGCGTACGAGGCCGGCGTGGATGAGCTGTTGGACAATCTTTTCCAAAAACTGGCGGGGAATACCCTCTCGGGCAGCGATCTCGCCTACGGAGCAAGTCTTTCCGTGGGCTTCCTGGTTGGCGAGGTGGATGACCGCGCGAAGCGCGTAATCCACCTTGCGGCTCACCTGCATGAATGCCATGGACGGGCTCTCCCTTATCCCTCGCTGCGCAGGTCCAACCAGGCCATCTGAATTCGCTCGAGCTTGCCCTCGGTCGACGCCTTGGGATCGTCGGCGAACCCCGGCAGCGCGCACACCCACCGGTGCAGATCGGTGAAGCGCAGCGCGAGCGGATCCACGTCGGGGTGGGCCTGCGCGAGGGCCTCGGCGATGTCGTCGACGTCGTCCCAGGTCATGCGGTCACAACTCCTCGACCGGTCGGTTGACCACGGTTTCCTCGAGCGCGCGGTTCATGATCCGCTGCGCAAAGGGCTCGGAGCTGCGATTGAGCGCATCGATCGCATCGCGGATCTCGACGGGATCGTCGCTCCCCGCGGCGGCTTCGAGCGCTGCCATCGCCTTCTGGATGCCCTCCGCCTCGCCCGCTGCGAGCAGGCCAGGATGGGCCGCGAGCGCTGCCCGGGTCGCGGACAGCATCGAGGCCGCCTCGACGCGCGCCTCCCGCAACAGCCGTTCGTGAACATCCTCCTCCGCGCGCTCGAAGGACTCTTCGAGCATGCGCTCGATCTCCTCGTCCGTGAGCCCGTACGACGGTTTGACCTCGACCGAGTGCTCGCGCCCCGTCCGCACATCGCGAGCCGTCACGGAGAGAATGCCGTTCGCATCCACCAGGAAGGTGACCTCGATACGCGGAACCCCTGCGGGCTGCGGCTCGATGGGGATGGCGAACCGCGCCAGGCTGCGGTTATCCGCCGCGAGCTCGCGCTCGCCCTGGAGCACGTGGATCTCGACCGCCGTCTGGTCGGCCACGGCCGTCGTGAACACCTCGCGCGCCGCTGTCGGAATGGTCACGTTGCGATCGATCAGCCGCGAGAACACCCCGCCCATCGTCTCGATGCCCAGCGAGAGCGGGATCACGTCGAGCAGCAACATGTCCCGGCGCCCGCCCGTGAGGATGCCAGCCTGGATGCCGGCTCCCAGCGCAACGACCTGATCCGGATCGATGCTGACCAGGGGGGGCCGTCCGAAGAGCCGTTCCATGTGCCCGCGCACCAGCGGCATCCGCGTCGCCCCGCCCACCGCGATCGCCTCGACGAGGTCCTCCGGACCGATCCCGGCGTCCTTCATCGCCTGTCGGCACGGCTTGCTCGTCCGCTCGACGATGTCGGCGACCAGCTCCTCAAGCGCGGAGCGCGTCAGCGTGCGCTGCACGCTGCCTCCGCCGGGCAGCCCGAGCTCGATCGTGACCGCGTCGCGAGCCGAGAGCTCGCGCTTCGTCGACTCGGCGAGCGCCAGGACCTGTGCCCGGACCTGCGGGTGCCCCCGGAGTGCGGGAGGGACGTCCCCGAGCAGGCAGTCGGCGAGGCGCTGATCGATGTCGTCGCCTCCGAGACGCGTGTCCCCGCTCGTGGCCATCACCTCGAAGATTCCGTCACGCAGCCGCAGGATGGACACGTCGAAGGTTCCCCCGCCGAGGTCGTAGACCGCCACGACGCCCTCGCTGCGGCGGTCGAGGCCATAGGCCAGGGCGGCAGCCGTCGGTTCGTTGACCAGGCGCAGCACCTCGAGACCGGCCAGGCGTGCGGCATCGCGGGTCGCCTGGCGCTGACTGTCGTTGAAATAGGCCGGGACGGTCACGACCGCCCGGGTGACCGGCTCGCCCTGATCGGCTTCGGCCCAACGCTTGAGCTCGCGCAGGATACACGCTGCCACCTCCGGCGGCGTGAGCTCGCGGCCGCCGGCCGCAAAGCGGACGATCCCCTGGCCCGGCCGCGGCGGCGCAAAGCGGTAGCGCAGCCGGTCCTCGTCGCTCACGTGCTCGTAGCCGAGGCCCATGAAGCGCTTCGCCGACAAGATGACGTCGAAGGGATACTCCGCTGCTGCGTCCCTGGCGGCCCGGCCGACCAAGACCTCGCCACCGGGCAGGAACGCCACCGCCGAGGGCAGCAGCACGTCGCCGGTCTCCGGGCACGGGATGACCCGCGGCCCGTCGGCGTCGAGCACCGCCACCAGGCTATGCGTCGTCCCGAGGTCTATGCCGACAACATGCCCCATGCTCACCCCCCCAGCGCCTCGTCGACGTCCTCGGCGAGCGTCCGGAGGTAGGCGATCTCGGCCAGTCGTTCGCGGAGCTCGTCGAGAACCGCCGGGGCGGTGGCGTCGTCCGCGTCCCAGCGCGCATAGCGCTCACGTAACTGGGCGACGCGCGCACCGATCCTTTCGGCCAGCTCCCCGCGAATGGCAGCAACCTCGCGGCGCAGCGTCGGGTCGCGCGGGGCCGCCGCCAGGGCTTCGAGCTTCTCCTGCGTCTCGAACACCTCCGCCGCCAGGGCTGGCGGAAGATGCCCATTGCGCCCGGCGATGGACCGCCCGTGCAACTCGAGCCAGTACCGCCCGCGGGCGACAGGGTCGCGCAGCGTGCGGTAAGCCCGATTCAGCATCGAGCTCGCTTCGAGGCTCAGGTCCCGCGCCCGAGAGCTCGCCATCTGGTGGCGATCCGGATGCACGAGGCGAGATGCCTCGTACCAGGCGGCCTCCAGCGCGGCGGGATCGACGCTCAGGCGGCGAGGCAGGCCGAGGATGGTGAACAGGTCCGCATCGGGAGCCACGGGCTGCGGCGCCCCGCAATCGCCGCACATGAGCGCTGTCGAGCGCGACGCCGCGCAGCGCCAGCAGGAATCGGTATCGTACGCCTGGAGCACGCTCATACCACGAAGGAGGATCCACAGCCGCAGCTGCGCTTCACGTTGGGGTTCTGCAGCGTGAAGCCCGACGACATGAGGTCGTCTCCCCAGTCTAGCACCGTCCCCTTGAGATAGAGGAAGCTCTTGCGGTCCACGATGATCGACGCTCCGTCCTGCGTGAACACCTTGTCGCCCTCGCGGGGTCGATCGAGGTCCATCTTGTAGGTCAAGCCCGAGCAGCCCCCGCCCACGACCTTGACGCGTAACCCGCCCTCCGCGATCCCCTGCTGGCCCACGAGCTCGCGGATCTTCGCCGCCGCGCGCTCGCTCATGCCGATCGCCGTCGCGGCCGCTGCCGGCCCGGACCCTCGGCTACCGGCGGCCGTACGCTCGGGGGGGAGCGGTGCGGGCGGCGCTGCCGGCGTCGTGAGGGATTCGCTCACCGTGCGCTCCTCACTTGGCCGCCGCCGCCTCGGAGGCCGCCGCTGGCTGCGCCGTGGCCTCGCCACGCTTGCGTTTCCAGTCGGCGATGGCGGCCTTGATCCCGTCCTCGGCCAGCACCGAACAGTGGATCTTCACCGGGGGCAGGGACAGCTCCTGGACGATATGGGTATTCTTGATCGCCAACACCTCGTCGACGGTCTTCCCCTTGACGAGCTCGGTGACGTAACTCGAGCTAGCGATCGCGCTGCCACAGCCGAAGGTCTTGAACTTCGCGTCTTCGACCACCCCGTCGTCGCGGATACGCAGCTGGAGCTTCATGACGTCACCGCACTCTGGCGCGCCGACGATGCCGGTACCGACGTTCGGATCGTCTTTCGGCAGCGCACCCACGTTGCGCGGGTTCGCGTAATGATCGAGCACTTTGTCGCTGTATGCCATGATCTCTTCCCTCCGCAGGCCGTGCGGATCACTCCCGCTGCCAGGCCACGGTCTTGAGGTCGATCCCCTCCTTCACCATCTCGTAGAGCGGCGAAAGCTCGCGCAAGCGGCGGACCTCGCCGACCACGCGATCGATCACATAGTCCACTTCTTCGACCGTGTTGAACCGCCCGAGGCCGAAGCGGATCGAGGTATGGGCGAGGTCGTCTCCGACACCGAGGGCTTTCAGCACGTAGGACGGCTCGAGCGTCGCCGAGGTACAGGCCGAGCCCGAGGAGACCGCCACGGGAACCACCCCGCTTCCCGCCGCGATAGCGTTGACCGAACCGTTGAGTCCCATGAGCAGGGATTCGCCCTCGACGAAGGCGAAGCTCACGTTGAGGTTCCCGGGCAGCCGATGCTGGGGATGCCCGTTCAGGTAGACCTCGTCGAGCTGTCCGAAGATGCCGTCCTGCAACCGCTGGCGGAGCGCGAGAATGCGCGCGGATTCTTCCGCCATGCTCGCGCCAGCGATCTCGCAGGCGCGACCGAAACCGACGATCCCCGGGACGTTCAGCGTGCCGGAGCGCATCCCCCGCTCGTGGCCACCACCGTAGATGAGGGGCGTCAGCCGTACTCGCGGCCCGCGCGAGCGCACGTAGAGCGCCCCGATCCCCTTGGGACCGTAGATCTTGTGGGCCGTGATGGACAGCAGGTCGATGCACATCGCCTCGACGTCGATCGGGAGCTTGCCGGCCCCTTGCACCGCATCGGTGTGGAAGAGCACCCCACGCTCGCGGCACAGGCGCCCGATTTCGGCGATCGGCTGCACCGTGCCGATCTCGTTGTTGGCGTACATGATCGAGACCAGGACCGTCTGGTCGGTGATGGCGTCCCGCAGCTGGTCGAGGTCGATCTGCCCGTAACGGTCCACAGGCAGATAGGTCACTCGCGCCCTGCCTTCGCGCTCGAGGGCCCGGCAGGTGTCGAGCACGGCCTTGTGCTCGGTGACTTGGGTGATCACGTGATTGCCCTTGTCCTTGTAGAATTCGACCACCCCCCGGATCGCCAAGTTGTTCGACTCGGTCGCTCCGCTGGTGAAGATGATGTCTTTCGCTCGGGCGCCGATCAGGCGCGCCACCTGCTCGCGCCCGGTCTCCACGGCCCGTTCGGCTGCCCATCCGAACGCATGGCTGCGGCTCGCCGCGTTACCGAAGACATCGCCGAAGTACGGCAGCATCGCCTCGAGAACCCGGGGGTCGACCGGCGTCGTGGCATGATTGTCCATGTAGATGCCGCGCATTTCCATGACCTGGTGCTCCTCCTGGCTCGAATCAGACAATTCGGACCTGCACGCTCTACTATCCGTGGGTCGAGTACCGTGTCAAGGCACACCGGAACTCCTGGCCTCGCTATGCCGCGCGATGTCATGGAAACCCGCTCCGGACAAGGCGCTCACGAGGCCACGGCCAGCGCCCCGTCGAGCACGCGCTTGAGGACCTGCCCGGTATACGACCGTTCGCAGGCGGCGATCGCCTCGGGCGGGCCGACCGCGACGACCTCGCCCCCGCGCACGCCGCCCTCCGGGCCGAGATCGATGACCCAGTCGGCGCTCTTCACCACATCGAGATGGTGCTCGATGACCAGCACGGTGTTCCCGGCGTCGACCAGTCGTTGGAGCACGGCGAGCAGTCGCCGGACGTCATCGCAGTGCAAGCCCGTCGTCGGCTCGTCCAGGATGTAGAGCGTGCGCCCCGTCGCCCGGCGCGCGAGCTCGCGGGCGAGGCGGACACGCTGCGCCTCGCCCCCCGAGAGCGTAGTCGCCGCCTGACCGAGCCTGAGGTACTCGAGGCCCACGTCCCGCAGCGCCTCGAGCCGAGCCCGCACCGCGGGGAAGCTTCCGAACACCTCGAGGGCTGCGGCGACGTCGAGATCGAGCACGTCGGCGATGCTGAGCCCTTTGAAGCGCACCTCGAGCGTTTCCCGGTCGTAGCGGCGCCCCCCGCAGACATCGCAGGTCACGTAGACATCCGGTAGGAAGTGCATCTCGACGGTGAGCAACCCGTCACCGGCGCAGGCCTCGCAGCGGCCCCCCTTGACGTTGAAGGAGAAGCGCCCCGCGTCATAGCCTCGGGCCCGCGCCTCCGGGAGCTGCGCGAAGAGCTCGCGAACCGGCGCGAACAGCCCGGTATACGTCGCTGGGTTGGAGCGTGGCGTCCGGCCGATGGGCGCTTGGCTGATCTCGATGACCCGATCGAGCAGCTGCCAGCCCTCGAGGGCGTCCAGCGGCCCGGGCTCTTCCCGGCCCAGACCGAGCCGACGCGCCAGCGCGCGGGAGATTGTATCGAGGACCAGCGTGCTCTTCCCCGATCCCGAGACGCCGGTCACACAGGTCATCGTGCCGAGCGGGACGGCGACATCGATCCCGCGCAGGTTGCGCGCCCGCGCCCCCTTGACGACGAGCTGCCACCCCGTCCCGCGGCGGCGGCGGCCCGGAAGCGGAATGTGCTCCACGCCCGCCAGGTAGCGACCGGTGAGCGAGGCGGGATTGTCCATCAGCTCGGCGGGAGACCCGACAGCGACCACCTCGCCGCCATGCACGCCCGCTCCAGGTCCCATGTCGATCACGTGATCGGCCGCCCGGATCACGTCGGGATCGTGCTCGACGACGACCACCGTGTTCCCTTGGTCACGGAGCCGCACGAGCGTCTCGAGAAGGCGTGCGTTGTCGCGCTGGTGGAGCCCGATCGACGGCTCGTCGAGCACGTAGAGCACGCCGGTGAGGCGAGAGCCGATCTGCGTCGCGAGCCGGATCCGTTGCCCTTCGCCGCCCGATAGTGTCGTCGCCCCGCGGGCGAGCGCCAGGTAGTCGAGGCCCACGTCGACGAGAAAGCCGCAGCGGGCACGGAGCTCCGCCAGGACCGGGCGGGCGATCTCCATCTCGACGGGTGACAGCGCGAGGGTCTCGAGAAACGCAGCCGTCTCCCGGATCGGCATGGCCGACAGCTCCACGATGCTCTTCCCTCCCACGCGCACGAAGCGCACCTCGCGGCGAAAACGTGTCCCCTCGCACTCGGGGCACTCGGCCTCCGTCACCAGCGCCTCGACTTCCTCCCGCACCCACACCGGGCGGGCCTCCTGGGCGCGGCGGGCGAGCACCGCCAGCAGCCCGGCCCAGGGCCGGTCCTCCCGCCGCCGACGCCCCCGCCCGCGGGGCAGACCGCTGGCGAGCCGAAGCGGCCGCTCCCCAGCACCCTCGAGGAACACCCCCCGGGCTGCTTCCGGCCACGCGGTCCACGGGAGATCCGGCCGCACGCCGCCTTCCCGGGCCACGGCGGCCACGATCTCGTCCAGGGCGGGGACGAGCCGCCGCACCACCGGCGCCAGGGCCGCGGGAAGGGGACGGGACGGCTCGCGCACCACGAGCTCGGGATCGATGCGGCGTTGGACGCCGAGGCCGTTGCAGGCTGGACACGCCCCATGCGGGCTGTTGAAGGAGAACAAGCGCGGGGACAGCTCCGGATAGGACACGCCACAGGTCGGACACGCGTGGCGCTCGCTGAAGAACGTGGCCTCGACGGCCGCGCTCGCGGGCCCCTGCGACTCGACCAAGGCCAGTCCGTCGCCGTGTCGAAAGGCCACCTCGAGGGAGTCGGCCAGCCGGCGCTCGATGCCGGGGCGCACGATCAGGCGATCGACGAGCACCTCGATCGTGTGGCGCTCCGTACGCGAGAGCGGCAGGTCCTCGCCGAGCTCGCGCAGCTCCCCGTCGACGCGCACCCGCACGAAGCCGCCACGCCGTAGCTCGTCGAGCAGCCCGCGATGCTCTCCCTTGCGATCCCGCACCACCGGGGCGTACAGCCACAGTCGCGTGCCCTCCTCGAGCATCCGCAGCCGATCGACCACCTGCTGCACTGTCTGCGCCGCGATCTCCCGCCCGCAGCCGTAGCAGTGCGGCCGGCCCACGCGGGCATACAGAAGACGCAGGTAGTCGGCGATTTCCGTGATCGTCCCCACGGTCGAGCGCGGATTGCGACGCACACCCCGCTGCTCGATGGCGATGGCAGGCGACAAGCCCTCGATCGCATCGCAATCCGGCTTGTCCATCTGCTCGAGAAACTGCCGGGCGTAAGCGGACAGCGACTCGACGTAGCGCCGCTGCCCTTCGGCGTAGAGCGTATCGAAGGCCAGCGACGACTTGCCCGACCCGGAGGGCCCGGTGATGACGACGAGGGCGCCCCGGGGGATATCGACGTCGATGTTCTTGAGATTGTGCGTCCGCGCCCCGCGAATCCGGATCGCCGCAGGATCCATCACCGCTGAACCATGGGCCGTGCCCCCCGGGGCGTCAACCGCGGTCGCTCACATCGCGGTCCGCATCACCATGGGCTGGCCGAGCAGCCACAGGCTCTGCCACGAAAACAGCACCATGGCGATCAGCATCGGGATCTGGCTCGCCACCGCTGCGTTGCCGTCGGGGTACAAGGCCCGAGCCGTCCGGTGTGCGATGACGAGGGCGTAGAGGTGGCCGACGAGCACCAGCGCCACCTGCACGCCCCACCCCACCTCGAGGGGAAGCACGGCGTCGACGGGCAGCTGCGCCGTGCCGAAGACGTCCCAGCCCCAGCCGAAGGGATCCGACGCCGCGCGCAGGAGCTTCTTGCCCTCGACGAAGACATGCTGCGCGTTGTGCGCCAGGTGGTAGAAGAGCGCGATCGGGAGCAACGCGTACGCGAAGCGCACGAAGAGGGTGTACACGCCGTGACGCTCGTCGCGGGCGCACCAGCGCATGAGCGCACACAGGCCGAAGTAGACAGCGGCGGGCAGCACGAGCATGGCCGCCATGCCGAGCGAGAAGGCGACGAGCGGACCGACGCCGGCGCTCGCCGCGATCCCCTGGACGAGCCGATCCCACCACAGGGTCATCGTCAGGCCGTGGAAGGCGCTCATCGAGAGCATGATCACGGCGAGCCAGCCCTCGTCGCTTCGCGGCCGGATCGACTCGAGCAAATCGGCTGCGAACGGCCGGACATTCCACGCGACATTGGACTCCGGGCAGCTCTTCACGCATTCCATGCACAGAATGCAGTAGGTGTTCTCTTGCATCGCCCCGAGAAACTCGTGGGTGGGGCACGGAGCGCCGCGTGCGTTGCCGTGAAAGCAGTCCTTGGTCCGGCACTGCCGGCAGGTCGCCGCGTCGGCCGCGCGCAGCTCGGAGGCGGCGAAGGTCGCATACAACCCGCTCACGCGTCCGACCAGGCACGCGTAGCGACAGAAGGCCTTGCGCTCGAAGAGCACGCGACTGCACAGCGCGAGCAGCACCATGAGCAGGCCGAGGCTGGCGGTGAGCCAGGGTTTTTCGGTGACGCCGTAGCCGAGCTCCAGCCAGGTCAGCCCGACGAACAGGACCGTCGCCGGCCAGATCGAGCGCAGCGCCCGCGGCCACGGTCGCTCGAATCGCGGCAACCAGCGCGCGATCCAGTCGGCCAGCGCGGTCCACGGGCACACCGTACACCACACCTTGCCGAACACGAGCACCACGGCGACCAGCAGCGCCCACCAGACGGTCCACGTCAGGACGGGAGCGATATTCCGCCCGGCATCCGGGTTCCCCACGAACCCCGCCGCCAGCACCAGAACGAACAGCCCGACGACGGGCAGCTGGACTACGAGCGGAAACGCGCGATGGGCCAGCAGGGCTCGCAGGCCTGGCAGGCGAAGCACGTCGACACGCCAGCCTCGCTGCCGCCGCACGGGCCGGACACCACGGAGCTCGAGTATCGCGAACGAGACGACGAGAATCGTCCCCGCCATCGTGAGGACGAGCCACATGGGCACCCCGGGCATCATCGGCGGCGGCCCGGTAGCGGCGGCCGACGCCGGGGCGTCCAGGCGCACGAGCGCCATACCGCACAGGGGGCACGTGCCGGGTTCACTTTGCCGCACCGACTCGCACATCGGGCAGCCCCACACCGGCCGGGAGACGGATACTCCAGCAGGCGCGAGCGCAGGCTCGCGGTGCCCCGGGTGCAAGGCCAGTGCCGGAGCGCTCAGCACGGAGAGCAGCACCGCGGCCGCCAGGCGTCCCGCGTGGCGACCACCTCGGGAGAGAGGGAGCCAACGCCTCGCCATCGATTCCACCTCGCTCAGAGCTACGAACGCCGGCGAGAAACTGTCAAGCGCGCGGGGCGGCGTCTGCCGTGCCCTCGCGGCCCTGGATCTGCGCCCGCTCCTCCTCGACGAGGCGTTCCAGCAGCGCCCGGTATTCGGCCACGCGCGCTGCCGTATCGGCTTCGAAGCGCAGGACCAGCACCGGCTGCGTGTTCGACGCCCGCAGCAAGCCCCAGCCATGCGGGAAGCGGACCCGTACGCCGTCCACCTCGATGAGCTCGTGGCCGGCAGCGCGCAGCCGCTCGCGCACGCGCTCGGCGACGGCGAACTTGACACGGTCCGGGCAGTCCACTCGGATTTCAGGCGTGCTGCAGACGGGGGGCAGGTCCGCGAGCAGCTCGGCCACCGGCCGACCGGCACGCGCCACCAGCTCCAGCAGCCGCGCTCCGGCGTAGATCCCGTCGTCGAAGCCATACCACCGTTCCCCGAAAAAGATGTGGCCGCTCATCTCGCCGCCGAGCAGCGCGCCGGTCTCGCGCATCTTGGCCTTGAGGAGCGAGTGGCCCGCCTTCCACATGATGGCCTTGCCCCCCCGCGCCGCGATGTCGTCGTAGAGACGCTGCGAGCACTTGACCTCGGAAACCACGGTGGCTCCGGGATGCCGGGCGAGCACGTCGCGCGCGTAGAGCACGAGGAGCTCGTCGCCCCAGACGATGCGGCCATGCTGATCGACCACGCCGAGCCGGTCGGCATCGCCATCGAAGGCCAGCCCGAGATCGGCTCCCGATGCCCGCACGGCAGCGATCAGGGCGCTGATGTTCTCCTCGACCGTCGGATCGGGGTGATGGTTCGGGAACCGTCCATCCATGTCGGTGAAGAGCTCCTCGACCTCGGCCCCGAGTCGCCGGTACAACGCCGGAGCGATCGGGCCGGCGGTGCCGTTGCCGGCGTCCACGACGACCCGCAGCGGCCGGGCGAGCACGCCGACGTTCGCCGCGACGTGCGCAAGGTACGCCGGCACCACCGGTCGCGCCTCGATCGTGCCTCGCCCCTGGCGAAATGCCGCCGCCTCGATGCGGCGGCGAATGGCCTGGATCTCCTCCCCGTACAACGCCTGCGTCCCGAGACAGATCTTGAACCCGTTGTATTCCGGGGGATTGTGACTGCCAGTCACCTGGATCCCGCCGTCGAGCCCCCAGTGAAAGATAGCGAAGTAGACGAGCGGCGTCGGGCAGATCCCGAGGTCGAGCACCCGGCAGCCCGTGTCCTGCAGGCCACTGGCCAGGGCGCGCGCGTACAGTGCCGAGCTGAGGCGGCAGTCGCGCCCCAGACAGACCACCCGCCCCCCCCGCTCGACCACGAGCGTGCCGTACGCGCGCCCGAGCTGCTCGGCGAACACCGCGTCGAAGTCTCGACCGGCCACGCCGCGTACGTCGTACTCGCGGAAGATCTCGGGATTCACGGCAGGATCTCGACCGAATGCCGCTCCCGCAAGTCGCGGGACAACCACGACTCGAAGCGCCGCTGCAGCTCGGCATCGTACAACCGCTCGCGAATCTCGTCTCGCACCTCGTCGAGGGGCCGCACCCCCTCGCCCTCCAGCGCCTCGACGGCCAGGATCTGGAACCCGGCTTCCGTGCGAACGACCTCGCTCACCGCGCCCGGCCGCAGCCCGCGGACCGCGGCCGCGATCGCTGGCGCCAGCTCGTCGGGGGCGAAGGTGCCAAGCAGCCCCCCCGCGGATGCCCCGGGGCCTTCGGAATGCTCGCGGGCGAGGACCGCAAAGTCCGCCCCCGCCTGCGCCTGTCGCCGGATCTCCTCGGCGCGCTCCCGGATGCGTGCCATCTCCGTCTCGTCGGCGAGCGGAGGAACGCGCAGGAGGATACTGCGCAGGGTAATGCCCGTCCCGCGGGAGAACTCGCTGCGGTTGGCTTCGTAGTAGCGCTCGATCTCTTCCGGCGAGATCGTGACCCGGGCACGGATTTCCCGGTTGACGAGCTGCGACTTCTCGAGCTCCTCCTTCACACGCGCGCGGTAGGCAGCCAGCGTCAATCCCTGGTTGCGGAGCGCCGCCTCGAACTGGGCATCGTCCAGGCGGTTGCGCGCCTTGACCTGCCCGATGTACGCATCGACGTCGGCATCCCGGACAACGATGCCCTGTGCCTGGATTTCCTTGCGCAGCAGTCGATCAGTGATCAGCGCGTCCAGCAGCTGCGAGCGGTCCGCTCCCTCGGCACCGTGCATCTCCGCGTAGCGCTCGAGCTCGTGTGCGGTAATCGGCTCGCCATCGATGGTGGCGACGATGCGATTGACGACCTCGCCCACCGTCGTCGACGCGGCGACCAGCAGTACGCACGCGGCGAGGGCACCGCCACTCCTGCGCAGCATGCCGGGGGCGCTACCAGCCGTGCGCATGCGCTGCAACCGGCGTACCCCCTGTAGGGGCCAGGGTCCGCAGCAGCTCGCGCAACTCGGCGATGATCCCGTCGTGGTCCGTCGCGCCCAGTCGAACCTGCAGAGCCGATCCGCTCGCCAGCCGCAGCCGTCCCCCGCTGCCGCGGATGCGCTCCATGAGCCTCTCGACAGTCAGCGGGGTCGCCGGATCGAGCTCCAGGATGACGGTGTCCCCGCGCCGGCGCACCGAACGGACGCGCAGGTCCTTCAGCCAGCGGCGCAGCTCCATGAGCTGCAGGAGGGTGTCGACCAAGGGCGGAACGGGGCCGAAACGGTCGCTCAGCTCCTCGCGGAGCGCCTCCAGATCGGGCATCCCGCGGACCTGCGCGAGCCGTTTGTAGAGCACCAGCCGTTGGCGCTCGTCCGGCACGTAGCTCTCCGGAATGAAGGCGGGGATGCCGAGCTGGATCTCCGGCTCCACCTCCGCCGCGGCCGGTTCTCCCCGCACCTCGCGGACGGCTTGCTCGAGCATGTGGGTGTAGAGCTCGAGCCCCACGGCCGCGATGTGGCCCGACTGCTGCTTGCCGAGCAAGTTCCCCGCGCCGCGGATCTCGAGGTCGTGCGCGGCGAGACGGAATCCTCCGCCGAGATCGTCGAGCTCCTGCAGGACGCGCAGGCGCTTCTGGGCGTCGCTGGTGATCAGGTGCTCGCCGGGAATCAGGAGGTACGCATACGCGCGCTGGTGCGATCGGCCGACCCGACCGCGGATCTGGTACAGCTGCGCCAGGCCGAAGGTGTCGGCGCGGTTGACGATCAAGGTGTTGGCGCGGGGAATGTCCAGCCCCGATTCGATGATAGCGGATGTCACGAGCACGTTCGTCTTGCCGTGCATGAAGTCCCGCATCACCACCTCGAGTGTCGCTTCAGGCATCTGTCCGTGGGCGACGGCGATCGCCGCCTCCGGCACCAGCTCGCGGAGCCGCTCGGCCATGCGCTCGATCGACTCGACGCGATTGTGGACGAAAAACACCTGACCGCCCCGTTCGAGCTCCCGCAGGATGGCGTCGCGAATGACCGTCTCGTCGTAGCGGGTCACGTAGGTCCGAATCGCCAGGCGATCGACCGGCGGCGTCTCGATCACGCTGAGGTCCCGGATCCCCGACAGCGCCATGTTGAGCGTACGCGGGATGGGCGTCGCGGTGAGCGTGAGCACGTCCACGGTCGCCCGCAACGCCCGGATCCGTTCCTTGTCGCGGACGCCGAAGCGGTGCTCCTCGTCGACGACGAGCAGCCCGAGGTTCCGGAACCGGACGTCCCGCTGTAGGAGCCGGTGCGTCCCGATGACGATATCGACGGTGCCCTCCGCAGCGCGGGTCAGCGTCGCCCGGTTCTCCCCGGCCGTGCGGAAACGCGACACCATCTCGATGGTCACCGGATACCCGGCGAAGCGCCTGGTGAAGGTCTCGAGATGCTGCTGGGCGAGAATCGTCGTCGGCACGAGGACCGCGACCTGTCGTCCACCGAGAACCGCGAGAAAGGCCGCCCGCATGGCCACTTCGGTCTTGCCGAACCCGACGTCGCCGCACACGAGCCGGTCCATGGGCCGCCCCGCCTGCAGGTCCGCTACCACCTCGTCGATGGCGCGCTGCTGGCCCGGGGTTTCTTCGAAGGGGAAACGGGCCACGAAGGCCTCGTAGAGCTCGTCCGTCGACCCGTAGGGGCGGCGGCCGTGCGCCTCGCGCTGGGCATAGATGCCGATCAGCTCGTGCGCCATGGCCAGCAGCGACTCCTTGGTTCGCGCCTTGACCCGTTCCCAGCTCGTGCCGCCGAGCTTGTCGAGCGCCGGCGTCGCCCCGTTCGCGCTCGCGTAGCGTTGCACGACGTTGATCCGGTCGACAGGGACGTACAGCCGGTCCCCGTCCTGGTACTCCAGATGGAGGTAATCGCCCTCCGTGCCCGCCACGTGCAGGTGTTTGAGGCCACGATAGCGACCGATGCCGTGATCGACGTGGACCACGTAGTCATCGGGCGCGAGCTCCGCGAGCGACGACAGGAAATCCGCCGGCTGGGCCATCCGGCCCCGCCGCACCTGGCGGCGCTCGCCGAACAGCTCCGCCTCGGTGACGACCGCCAGGCCATCGGCGGGCAGCCGGACGCCGGCCGAGAGCGCCCCGACGAGCGCCAGGGGAGCGGTCCCGGGGGCCGCGAGGGCCCGCGGGAACGGCGCATCGCTGACCAGCGGACGAAGCTCGTGCGCGGCGAGCAGATGCACGATGCGCTCCCGCTGCGCTGCACTGGATGCGACGATGGCAAGCCGTGCCCCCTCACGCTGCCAGGCCTGCAGCTCGCTGGCGACGGGCGCCAGCGGGCTTTCCTCCGGCCGCACCGCACGCCGCGGAAGGACGGTGGTCGCATAGCTGGCGGCGCGCAGGGCCTCGCCCGCCAGTTCGTCGAGCCCCTCGACATCGACGCGTGCGAACGGCGCGAGGACCTCGCGCGCCCGAGCTGGCTCGAGATAGAGCTGTCGTGGCTCGGGATAGAAGCGCCCCTCGCGCTGGGCAGCGGCCGCGTGCTGCTCCACGGCTGTCCATCCGATCTCGGCTGCAGCCTCGAGCTCGCCCGCCTCGACCGCCCAGATCAGGGTATCGCGCGGAAGATAGTCCGCCAGCGTGACGAGCTCGTCGTAGAGATAAGGCAGTAGCCACTGGCTGCCCGGCAGGGCGAGACCGCTGCGAACCGCTTCCACGAGATCGCGGCGTTCCTGCCGCGCCAGGCCGAGGTCGGCGGCCCGCGCGTCGACGCGGCGTGCAGCCTCGGGGCCGAAGCGCGATCGACCGAACTCTTGCATGGGCAGGAGGAGCGCTTCCTCCACCGTCTCGAGGGAACGCTGCGAGGTGGGATCGAAGGCCCGCAGCCGTTCGATCGTGTCCCCGAAGAACTCGAAGCGGACGGGCTGGCTGTACCCAGGCGGGTACACGTCGAGAATCCCGCCGCGGAGCGCGAGGTCCCCGGGGTCCTGCACCAGCGGGACACGGTGGTACCCCCATTCGAGGAGGCGCTCGAGGAGCACCTCGGGGGCGATCGTCTCGCCAGCGACGACGTAGGTCACGGCTTCGGCGAACACCCCGCGCGGGACGTTGCGCAGCGCCAGCGCCTCGACCGTCGCCACGACGACGGGCGCCGGAGTCTGCAGGAGATGATGGAGCCCCTCGGCCCGGGCTGCCACCGTCTCGCGCGCTGGCGACAGGGGCTCGAAGGCCGGAACCTCCCACCCCGGGAGATGATGCACCCGCCGCGTGAGCGGATCGCGGCCCTCGGCATCGCCCAGGTAGAACCGGAGATCCGCGGCGAACGCCTCGGCGGCCGTGGCGTCGCGAAGCAGCGCGAGTACCGGTCGTGGTCGGTGCTCCAGAAGTCGGGCAAGGCAGAGGGCGGGCGCGCTCCCGCGCAGCCCCGAGACCTGGACCCGCAGACGGTCCGGGGGCTCGAGGCGGTGTCGCAGCCGATCCACGAGGTCCCGGAGCGAAGCCGGCATCGGAACCCGTCATCGCTAACGCTCCCGCCGGGGCACGGCAAGTGCCCCGCGAGATCACGCCGGGGCGTCGGACAGGCGGCGGGAGACCCAGTGCGCGGCCTGCTGCGCCCAGACGACGAGCCGATCCGAGACACCCGGCGCGAGCGCCGCCAGCTTCTCGATCGTTGCCGCTCCCGGCGGGACCGAGACCTCGAGCAGCCGGAAGCGGGCGGCCGCAAAGATGGCCCAGACGACCCACGAGGGAGGCATGTTGAGCGCCGCCGGCCAGAAGTCGAGAAACTCCGCGTCGTGGGTGACCGCTTCCACCATCGGGGTCTCCACCACGCCCGGGAGAACGAGACTCACGTGGACGCCACTGCCGACGAGCTCCTCGCGAAGCGCTTCCGTGAGACCGATCAGGGCGAACTTGGTCGCCGAGTAGCCGCCGAGCGGGGAGTACCCCCGCCGGCCCGCGAGCGAAGCGACGTTCACGATCACCCCGTCGCGCTGCGTGCGCATGACCGGGATCGTCTCCTGCATGACGAAGAGGGCCCCGAAGAGGTTCACCCGGAGCATCGACGCGAGGTCGCTCTCGGCCATGTCCTCCACGCGTCCCGGGACGAGGACGCCCGCGTTGTTGACGACCACGTCGATCCGGCCAAATCGCTCCCGCACCAGCGCCACACATCTGGCGACCTCGTCTCGGCGCGTGACATCCGTCGGCACGACGAGCATGTCGCTCCCGGCGGCCGTCGCCAGCTCGTCGAGAAGGGCCTTCCGCCGGGCTGCCACGGCCACGCGCGACCCGGCATGCGCAAAGGCGAGGGCCGTCGCGCGGCCGATCCCGCTCGAGGCCCCGGTGACCAGCACCACGGCATCCCGAAACGAGGCGAACCAGGCCAGGGCTACACTCCGATCCGTCAGCCACGCCGCCGATCGATGGCGTACACCGGAACCACGATGCGCTTCTCGGCCGGATGATCCGTCAGGACTTCGACCTGGCCTTCGAAGGCCTCGGGGTGCGCCGGGGGCACTCGCAAGCGCAGCGTCAAGCGATACTCCACGCCGCTGCGCAGGGTCGTCAGCTCGTAGTCGACGGCCTCCGGAACGGTCACCCGCGTCACCGCCACAGGCCGCCGGCCACGATTGCGAATGTGGATGTCGGCAGGCGCCGCACCGCCGGCGTTCACCCCGAAGGTCACGCGCGGCGGCAGCACGGCAAGATCCGTCTCCACGACGCCAAAGATCGGCACCTCGAGCCAGGGCTGCCGGCTGCTCGTCGTTCGCAATCGGACCACGTCATCGAAGCGGCCAGCGCCGATCGCGCCATCGACCTCGACCACCACGGTCTGGGCATCCCCATCCGATACGGGCTCGAGTCGGGCCCGGACCGCCGCGGTGCCCGTCTCGACGGTCTGCGCCCGCGCATCGACGTCGTCCCGACCGCGCAGGATCCGGATCTCGCGCCGCGCGGTCTCGCCGCTCCGGACCCGGCCCAGGTAGACTGCCGGCGGCGAAAGAACGAAATCGGTGGCCACCGCCCCGGTCAGCGTGAGCGGGTGCGCCGGCCGCAGCGGGTCATCGGTGTGCACCCACATCGTCTTGACCGTCCGTCCCGAGAGCCGGGACGTGTCGAGGCGCACGGAGACATAGGTGAAATCGCCCGGCGCGAGGGCTACACCGGTCGTCGTACCCACCGTACAGGCACAGGTCCCTTCCACTCGGTCGAGCCGCAGGGGTGCGTCCCCCCCGTTGCGCACGGCGAACACGTGCTCGACCGGCGTCCCTTGCTCGACCGAGCCGAAGTCGTAGATGGGCTGGTCGACGACCAGGCGCGGCGCCGCCTGCGTGCTGACGCTCTGCAGCGCCAGCATCGCCATCGCCCCCCAGATCCCGAGCACGCCCCTCGCCATGCGCGCGGCTTCTACTCCAGAAGCCGCGTCGACTTCAATTCGACGAACCGCCGTACTGGCAGGTGCACTCCATCGGATCGCCCTGCGCGATGCAGCCCCCGACACAGTCCGCGCTCGTCAGACAGGGCACCGCGGTCGAGCCGCAGAACCCGCCGGAGCATTCGCCGAGCAGACAGGGATTGCTCGCCGCTTGGGGATCGCAGATCTCCCCGTCGTCGATACGGCCGTTCCCGCAGGTGTGCCGCAGCGTGAGGGCATAGTTCACGGGATTGGTCTTGAAGCCGTCGCCATTGTCGGCGCGACCGAAGGCACGCACGGACAGCTTCACCTGCAGGGAGGTGAACACCGTCGCCGGCAGGGGCGCGTACTGTTCGCGCAAGCAGTGGATCACCTGCGAGGAGAGCAGCGGCAGCAGCTGGACGAAGGCGACGTTTGCCTGGCCGCTGTTCGACGACTGCCCGGTGCTCCCGGCCGGATCGAGGCGCGTTCCCGCAAAGAGCTTCACGTTGCGCAGGCCACGACAGGCGACGGGCCAGCCCTTGCGCGTCGGGACGAGGTCGCGGAAGCGCTTGGCTCCCGCGATCCGCAGCTTCGCCTCGATCCGTTCGACGATGATGCCCTGCGCGGTCATGTTGTTCTGCAGCTGCAGATACCCCCCGCAGGGATTGCCGTACGGGTTGTTGACATCGGGGAACTGCAGCGTCCTGGCCCCGAAGGTGTTCCAGAGCCCCATGTTGAAGCTCCCGTCGGGAATCGCCGCGCCGACCGCCGGGATCTCACACTTGATGCCCTCTTCGGAGATGTCGGCCTCTCCGCGGTACACCCCGTTCGCCCGGAACACGAGCCCATCGGTATCCGCGGCGCGTGCCGGCACGCCCAGCGCGAGCCCCCAAAGCGACACGGCCACGAGGATTCGTGCCTGCTTCACCGTCTGCATATGACTAGTCCTCCCCGCCCCCCGCCTCCGGCGCCTGCACGCGCCAGAGATGATTTGCGATCTCCACACTGGTCAGCTCGACGAGCCCGACCTGTCCCACGTCCTCCATGGCAACGAAGCGAATGCGACCAGCCGCGCTCTTCTTGTCGCTCCGCATGGCTCCGATCAGCGCCTCGCGCGTCGCCTCTGGCGGCAGCTCGACCGGCAGCCCGGCACGCTCGAGCAGCGCGCGCAGCCGTGCGACCGGCCCCTCGCCGCAGCGTCCGAGCGACCGCGAGACGCGTGCCGCCGCGACCATACCGATGGCCACCGCCTCGCCGTGCAGGAACCGGGCATAGCCGGTCAGCTGTTCGACGGCATGGCCCACCGTGTGGCCGAAGTTCAGGGTCGCACGCTCGCCTGTCGTTTCGTATTCGTCGCGGGACACCACAGCGGCCTTGTGACGGGCCGAGGCGGCGACCGCAGCAACGAGCGGCGCCTGCTCCAGGGCGAGCACGCGCTCGAGACCTTCCTCGAGGTCGGCGAACAGCTGCGGCACGCCTATGACGCCGTACTTGATCACCTCGGCGAGGCCGGCGAGCAGCTCCCGTCGCGGCAGCGTGCCCAGCACCTCGACGTCGCACAGGACGAAGCGGGGCTGGTGGAACGCGCCCAGGAGATTCTTGCCAGCACGGTGGTTCACGCCCGTCTTGCCGCCGATGGCCGCGTCGACCTGTGCCAGCAGGGTGGTGGGCACCTGGACATACGGCAGGCCGCGAAGCAGCGTCGCTGCCGCGAAGCCCGCGATGTCGCCGACAACCCCCCCGCCGAGCGCGACGAGCGGCGTGGCCCGATCGACCCCGGCGAGCAGCATCGCGTCCCAGACGCGTTCGAGCGAGTCGACGGTCTTGTACGCCTCGCCGTCGGGCAGGGTCACGACCACCGGCTCGAACCCTGCGCGCCGCAACGAGGCCAGCGCGGCATCTCCCCAGACGCCGGCCACGCGCGCGTTGGTAACGACACCGCACTGAGCGCGATAGCCGAGGCTCGCGAGCCTGGGCCCGAGCTCGGCGAGCACGCCGCCGCCCACGATGATCGGATACGAGCGGGGCCCCAGCTCGACCTGAATCTCGAGCCGGTCGCTCATCGCTCCTCCACGAGCAGTGCGCGAATGCGTGTCACGACGGCATCGAGGGGAAGCCCCGTCGTATCCACCACGTGCGTCGCGCACGCATAGATGGGCTCCCGCTCCGCCAGCAGCGTCCGGATGCGCGCCAAACGCTCGGCAGCGGTCGATGCCGAGGCCAGCAACGGACGGGTGGCTGCGTCTCCGACTCGTTCCAGCAGCGCCTCGGCCGTGGCGCGCAAGTAGATCACCGGACCCGCCTCGAGCAGCCGCCGGCGGCTCTCGGCATCCCCGAGCGCCCCGCCCCCCACGGCGATGACGGCGGGCGGCATCGCACAGGCCACCGCCACCGCCTTCCGCTCGCGCGCACGGAACGCTGCCTCGCCCTCGCGGGCGAAGATGGCCGCCACCGACATCCCGGCCTCTGCTTCGATCAGCGCGTCGGTATCGACAAAGGGGCGCCCCAGCGCCAACGCCAGGCGGCGCCCCACTGCCGTCTTGCCTGCGCCCATGAATCCCGCGAGCGTCACGTGCCGGCCATCGATCATCCGCCCGTCGAGCGCTGCTGCCACAGCGCCTCCGCGGGTGGTAGCCCAGCGTTCCCTGGGTCGACAACCTTCGGCGTCAGGAACACCAGGAGCTCTTCCTGACGGTTGTTTTCGAGGTTCCGTTTGAACAGCCAGCCGAGCACCGGGACCGAGCGCAGGAATGGCACGCCCGACTCCCGCTCGTCAGCGGTGTGGCGGAAAATCCCGCCGAGCACGACCGTGTCGCCGTTCTTGATGAGCACGTTCGAGTTCGCCTCGCGGGCAATCTCCGTGGGGATCCCTTCCACGGTCCGCGAGAAGTCGGGCAGGCTCGACTTGGCGTAGATGTTGAGCAACACGAACCCATCTGCGGAGACCTGCGGCGTCACGACGAGGGTGATGCCGGTGTTGATCTTTTCCGTCGCGGATTGTGCCGTCCCGGCCGCTCCCCCTGTGCCGGTGTTGATCACGGTGCCCGTAGAGGGGAGCTTCACGCGTAGAATCGTGAGGCTCTGGATGGTGGCCGCGACGTTGTTCATCGTGACCACGCGCGGGCGACTGATCACCTTGCCCTTGCCCTGCTCTTCGAGGGCCGTGAGCCGCGCTGCCAGGGTGCTCGATCCGTCCAGCGATCCGAGCGCCAGATCGAGCGCCGAACCGCTGCCCGGCCCGAAGCCGCTGCCGAAGCCCGACGGGACGGGGAAATCGGCGAGGAAGGGGACCGGGCTAGGGCCTGCGCCTGTGCCCGTCCCAGGTACCACCGTACCCCCGAGGCCCGAGCCGCCGATGCCGATCGAGCCCGGGAAGTTGGCGCCCGTCGGCGTGCCCGTCTGGGGGCCACCGCTATAGCGATAGCCCCACTGCACACCCAGCCCGCGCGCGAAGTCCTCGGTGGCCTCGACGATGTTCGCCTCGATGAGGACCTGCGGGCTCTGCACGTCGAGCTCGCGAATGAGCTGCTGGGCGTCGCTGATGCCGCGCTGGATGTCGCGAATGACGATGGTGTTCGTGCGGTCGTCGAAGGTCACGCTCCCACGGTCGGTGAGCACGCCCTTCACCTTGTCGATGAGGGCCTCGTCCGCGCGCGCGTAGCTCACCCGCTGATACGCGACGCGCAGCGGCTCCAGCTCGCGCTGCGCCTCCTCGGCGGCACGCAGGGCCTCCCGTTCCTCCTTGAGTCGCTCGACCGTGGAGACACGGACCACGTTCCCCTCGTAGGCCGCCTCGAGCCGGTTGGTGCGCAGCACGAGATCGAGCGCCTGGTCCCAAGGAACATCGCTCAGGTGGAGGGTCACCTTCCCCTTGACGTCATCGGTGGCGATGATGTTCAGTTGGCTGGCATCCGCCAGGACACGCAGGACGTTCTGGATGTCGGCGTCCTTGAAGTCGAGCGAGATCCGCTCGCCCGAGTAGACGCGGGGCGCTCCGGGGGGCACCGCCGTCGAGGGCCTTCGTGCGCCCGCCGGCCGCGACCGCGGCGGCGTGGTCGCCGCGAGCAAGACGGGGGCATCGGCGAGCATCGGCGCCGGCTTCGCGACCACCGTGGCGGCCGCTGCGTGCTCCTCGGCCGAAGTGGCCGGGGGCTCGGGCTCGGTCCGCCCCACCTCGTTCGACGGCGGGGTCGCGGGCGTGGGCTCCGCCGCGGCGATAGGACCTGCTGGCGCCGGAGCCGGCGGCTCAGGGGCCGCCGCATCCGGCGCGCTGCGCAGCTCGGCGACGAGCACGCTCCCGTCGACCCGCGCGGTGCGTACCGGGATCCCCTCCCGCAGGTCCACGACGATGCGCAGGCGATCCCGATACGTTGCGGCGCGCACCCGCTGGACGAGGGCATCGTCGAGCGGGAAGCGCAGCTCGCGGCCATCGCCGCGCGCCCGCGGGCCCCAGACATCCATGACCAGCCGTGGGGGATCGTCCACCGCGAAGCTGCGCAGCCGCTCCGGCGTCCGGCCCAGCTGCACGACGACCCGGCGTCCGGCGTCCGTCGACTCGAGCCGCACATCCTGGATGGATACCGTCGTCGCCTCCGTGCGTCCGGCTTCGACCGCGACCTCCGTCCCTGCGGGGGCGGCATCGCCCCCCGGGGCCGGCGCCACCCATGCCACAGCTGCCACGAGCAGCAGCAGCTTCGACCGTGCGTGACTCACGCTCTTCATTGCTTCCCCCTCTCGTCGGCCTCGTCCAGCTCGAGCACGACTTCGGATACCTGCATCTCGCCGTAGTAGTCCTGGTTCGCCTCGCGCACGACCACGCGGCCTCGCTCGATGGCGTGCACCGTCCCCCCGTTCGGTCCGATAGGCGTACCGACCGTCACGATGTAGCCGAGCCCGGCGTCGTCCTCGAGCACGGCGCGCGCGCGCGGCGACCCGTAGATCACGCCGACCAGCCGCAGCTGGCCGAGCTCCTGCTGCTGCAGCGGCGAGACGACTCCGGCCAGCGCCGCGGCCATCCGCGGCGGACGGAACGGATCGCGCCGACCCGCTGCCTCGTAGGGCGCCTCCGTCGCGCCCGGCGCCGCCTCCGGCGCCGGCTCCCGCCCCACGACCAGACTCGCGGGCCCGGCGAGCAGCGCCAGGCTCCACGCCCACAGGACCATCCGCCTCATGCTCCGCTCCTCGCGGCACTCTTGCCGCCTCGACTCGGCTTCTCCGCTTTCTTCGCCGCCTCGGCGATGCGTGCCCGCTCCGCTTCGTTGAGGAAGCGGAACGTCGTGGCCGTCGCGGACGCTTCGAGGATGACTCGCTCGCCCCGCATGGTCGGCTTCTCGAGCTTGATATCGCTGACGTTCACGATGCGGTCGAGCCGTCGCACCCGGTCGAGGAAGAGCGCGACGTCATGGTAAGTCCCACGCATCTTCATCTCGACCGGCACCTGCGCATAGAAGTCGGCGTAGGTTTCGGGTTTCTGCCGGAACAGCGTGATGTCCAGGCCGACCCCGCGGGCGCTCGCCGCGACCGCCGAGAGCAGCTCGGCGATCTCCCGCTGGTCGGGCAGCCGAGCCTCCGCCCGCCGCAGCTCCGCCTGCAGGTCGCGCAGCTCGCGCTCGGCGACCTCCCGTGTGTCCGTCTTGGCCCGCTTCTGCTCCAGCTCGCTGCGCCGCTGGGCCAGCGTGGCCTGCACCTCGGCCAGCATTTCTGCCCGCGGGCCGTAGACCCACTGCCAGTCGAGGAGGAACACGATGGCCGTCACCACGGCGAGCAAGGCCAGCTTCTGCGCCGCCGGCCGCTCGCGAATGTCTTCCAGCAACCCCGCGATCATGGCGTGGCCCTCCGCGATGTCACGGCCCGCACCCCGCGGGGCAGCGTCGCGTCGCGGCCGCCCTCGGCCGCGCGGGCCGCCGCCACCGTGCTGCCCTGGTAGCGCACGTTCGCCGTGACAACGAATTTCTTGTGCTTCGTGCCGCTCTTCTCGTCCTGACTCGTCTCGAGGAGGTCGACGCCCTGGAAGACCGGCGACTCGGCGAGACGCCGGAGGAACTCGGCGATGGTCTGCTCGTCGACCCCGAAGCCAGTGAGCTTCACTGCACCACCCGTCTCCGTCAACTCCGTGAGCCACACCCGTTCGGGGGCCGCTGCCGAGAGATCGGCGAGCACCCGCACCGGCCCCCCACTGCGCTCCTCCAGCTGGGCGATGACCTTCAGCTTGTCGCGCAGCTCCTGCTTTTGCTGATCGATGCGCGTGATCTCGGCGAACGATCCCTGCAGGGCGGCGATCTCCTGGTTGACGCGTGACAGAGCGCGGTTCGCGCTCATGATGCGCATCTGCTGCCAGGAATGCGCGAGCACCAGGACGAACACCGCAGCGCCGACGACGAGCGCGACCGTCGCCGTATCCCGCCGCTGGCCCGCAGCTCGAGTAGCCTCTTCGGCGGGGATGAGGTTGATCCGAATCATTTGTCCCCCGGACGGCGGGTCGCCAACCCTACCGTGACAGCGAGCGCAGGCCCGCATTCCTCCACCACCTGCCGATCGACCCGTGCGTCCATGACGAGCCGCCGGAACGGGTCGACCACCTCCACCGTGCAGCCGAGCCGCTCGCTCAGCTGCGCGCTCAGCCCGGGCAGACGCGCCGGGCCGCCCGAGAGCATGACCGATCCGAGGGGCTCGTCCGTCGCGGCCGTCCAGAAGAAGCTGATCGCCCGCTGGATCTCTTCGACGATGAACTCGGTGATCGGCGCAGTGACAGCAGCGCTGGCATCCGGCGTGATGCCGCCTGCCATCTTCCCGCGCTGCAGCTCGGCGGCCACCTCGGGCGTCACGCCGAGCTGACGCACGAGCGCCTCGGTGACCTCGGCTGCACCGACCGGCACGTCGCCCGTGAAGGTCGATCGGCCGTTCTTGAGAATGTTGATCGACGAATAGCGGGCCCCGATGTTGACCAGGGCCACTGGGCTCCCGTCTTCCGGCGGGTCGTAATTGAGCTCGTAAGCGTTTTCGAGCGCGAAGTAGTCGACGTCCACGAGCACGGGCTCGAGCCCCGCCGTGCGAATGGCATCGGTGTAGGAGTTGATGATCTCCTTCTTGACCGCGACGACCAGCACTTCCATCTTCTCGCCATTCTCGAGGAGATCGATGACCTGGAAGTCGAGGTTGACGTTGTCCAGCGAGTCCGGGACGAGCTGGGCTGCCTCGGCGTACACCGCGGTCTCGAGGCTAGCCGCCGTCTGGGCGGGCAACACGACCTTCTTCACGATCACCGCTGGCCCCGGCACGGCGGTGAGCACCGCGCGGGCCTGAACGCCCGTGCGCTGCACGAGCGCGCGAATGGCCTCGGCCACGGCCGCAGCGTCTTGAATGACGTTCGACTGGATCGCCGTGGGCGGCAGGACGTGCACGCCGAGCGCCGAGACGCGTGAGCCATGGGCACCGTGCGACACCGCAGCTAGCTTGACGCTGCTCGAGCCGATGTCCAGCGCGAGAAACGACTCCGGACGACGGAGGAAACTCGGAAGACGGACGGCACGCACGCGATCCCACATCGCCCCCGGACTCCAACTCAACGACAGCACTGGTCGGTCCTCCTCATCGTCCACTCCTCCCGGTTACCCCTCGTGCGACACGACGGCGGGCCACGCCGCCGAGCGACGTGTGCTGCCCGCTACGCGTTCCGCTGTACGCGTCTGCAACCACCGTGCCCAGGGACTTGCTGCTCGCCAGGCATTCGAAACGAGAAGGCCTGGCTGCATCGCTGCGGCCAGGCCTTCTCGTGTGCAGAAAGGAGGGGCTGTTCGCGATTGGAGCAAGCGGGGTGCCAGCGCCGACCTCGGCAACTCATCGAGTTTTTGGGGGATGATCAGCGTCCGCGCGTCGACATCCCGTCACGAGCGTCGACGTCCCAACGCTGCCACCGTGACGGCGCTTTGACACCCCCGATGTCACCAGCCTAAGCACGCCGTGCAGGCATGAACGGCCTCGTCGAAATCGCGCCGCTACCTCCCGTTCCTCGGCATGACTGCTTCACGTATCGTGTCCCTGAAGCCCTGCGTCCGCGCATTCGTCCGGGAATGCGCGTTCGCGTGCCACTCGGTCGGCAGACGCGCACGGGCGTGGTTGCCGCTTTCGCCTACGACGAGCCGGCCGGTGGCGCCAGGCCTGTGCTCGACCTCCTCGATACGGAGCCGTTTCTCCCCGACGATCTCCTCGAGCTGGTGCGCTGGACCGCCCGATATTACCTCGCCTCGGTGGCAGAGGTCATCGCCACCATCGTCCCCGCGCGATTGCCCGGCGAGACGCGGGAACGTCGCGTCCTGCTCGCACGGGAGCTGCCTCCCGACGCCGAGGCGGCGCTCGGGCGCCGGGCTCCCGCGCGCGCCCTCGCCTACCGTCTGCTTCGCGAAGCCGGGGACCACGGCATCGCCGCGCACGCCCTCCGAGCGGCCGGCGTGGGATCGGCGGCGTTGCGAGCGCTGGTCGCGACGGGCATCGCCGTCGTGAGCGAGTCGGACAGTCCAGGCATCGGACTGCGTCGAGACGACACGGGTCCTCCGCCACCGGCGCCGTCCCTCCTCCCGGCCCAGCGCAGCGCCGTCGCTGCCATTACCGACGCCCTGCATGCCGGCACCGGCGGCAGCTTCCTCCTCCACGGCATCACCGGCAGCGGCAAAACGGAGGTCTTCTTGGCCGCTGCCGCGACTGCGCTCGCGCAGGATCGCGACGTCTTGATCCTCGTTCCCGAGATTGCCTTGACCCATCAGGCCGTGGATCGGGTGCGCCTGCGCTTCGGGGATCACGTCGCGGTCCTGCACAGCGGACTCGGCGCCCGTCAACGCTGGCAGGAATGGCGGCGAATCCGCGCGCGGGCGGCTCGCGTGATTGTCGGCGCGCGGTCGGCGGTCTTCGCGCCGGTCGCGCGCCTCGGCCTGGTCGTGGTCGACGAAGAGCACGACACGGCTTACAAGCAAGACGACGGAATCCGCTACAACGCACGCGATGTCGCCATAGTCCGTGCACGCCTGGCCGGCGTCCCGGCAGTCCTCGCCTCGGCGACGCCCTCGGCCGAGAGCTGGGCGGCGGCGCAGGATGGCCGCCATCGGCTGCTTGTGCTGTCGGAGCGCCCGACCGGCCAGCAGCTGCCCCATGTCGAGCTCGTCGACCTGCGCGAACAGGCCCCGCGACCTGGCGGCCCCGAGCTCCTCTCCGAGCCCGTCCGTCGTGCGATCGCGGAAACGCTGGCCTCTCGCCGTCAGGCCCTGCTCTTCCTGAACCGCCGCGGATTCGCCGCGTGGCTACAGTGCCCGGCTTGTGGAGTCGCCGCCGAGTGCCCGCACTGCAGCGTCACGCTCACCTGGCATCGCGCGCTCGGGTTTCTTGTTTGCCACCAGTGTCAGTACCGCGCGCGGCCCGTGGCGCTGTGCCCGCAGTGCGGCGGGGCGCCGCTTCAAGCCTTCGGCGTCGGGACCGAGCAAATCGAAGCCAGCGTGCGCGCGTGTTTTCCGGGGGCTGCGGTTCGCCGCCTCGATCGGGACGTCGCGGCTCGCCCCGCGGCCCAGCGTCGAATTCTCGGGGAGTGGGGATCGGGGGATACGGACGTTCTGGTCGGCACGCAGATGGTCAGCAAGGGGCACGACGTGCCTGGAGTCGCCCTGGTGGCCGTGTTGCTGGCCGATCTTTCGCTGAATGTCCCGGATTTTCGCGCGGGCGAGCGAACGTTTCAGCTCCTGGTGCAGGTGGCGGGGCGTGCTGGCCGCGGCACCGTGCCTGGCCGGGTGCTCATCCAGACGCTTCGTCCGGGTCATCCGGCCCTCAGCCATGCCGTGCGCCATGACTTCGCCGGGTTCATGGCCGGCGAGCTCGCCCGTCGCCGAGCGCTCGCGTATCCGCCCTTTGCGCGCCTGATCGCACTGCGCATCGAAGGCCCCCAGCTCGCCGCCGTCGAGGCAACGGCCGAACAGCTCGCCACCGAGCTCCGAGCGCTGGCGCTCGCTCGCGGGCTGGGCGCGAGCAGCGTGCTCGGACCGGCACCGCCTCCGGTTGCCCGACTCAAGAACCGTCATCGCCGCCAGATCCTCCTGCGCGCAGCCGACGTGCGTGGCCTGCGGGCGCTGGCCCGCGCCGCACGGGCTCGCGAACAGGACATCCGCTCGGTCCGTTGCCGGCTCATCGTCGACATCGATCCGTACACGATGTGAGCCTCGCCGGAGGCCGCCAGCGGTCAAAACCCCCAGGCGACGGTCGCGAAGAAAGAGCGCCCAGGCAGGGGAAAGTCGAGCGCATCCCGCGTCTGGTCGGCAGTCAGGTTGCGGACCTCGAAGGTGAACCGCCACGGCGACGCCGGTCGGAGCTCGGCCCCGAGCGAGTACAGATCTCGCCTTGGCACCCGCCGCGTGTTGGCGGTGTCCAGGTAGTTGTCCGCGACGAGGTTGACCTCCCCCCAGATCCGTCCCGGCCACAGGCGCGCGCCATATCGGCCGAGCGGGAGCGGATGCTCGGTGCCCCACAGCAGCTCGAGGCGCACGTAGGCCTCGTGGGTCGGCCGCCCCGGCAGCAGATTGCCGCGCCGGAAGGGCACGTCGCTCTCGTCCACCGCGTGCTGGTACGTGTAATTCGTGCTCAGCAGCACACGCTGCCACGCGCGTAGCCCGAGCGCGGCTTCCGCGCCGCGAATCCGTGCCCTGGAGACGTTGCGACTCGTGAAGACGTTGACGCTCGTTGGCACGACGACGATGACCTCGTCGACACGGTTGTCGAAGTACGCGAGCTCGCACGACACCGCGGTCAGGGGCGGCCCGCGAGGCGGCGGAACGAGGCGCACGCCGAGGTCCCAGTTGAGGCTCGTCTCGGGCTGCAGCGACGGGTTCCCGACCACGATCCCCGCAGCTCCGAACAGCTCCTGCAGGCTCGGGACTCGCTCGTACCGGCCGGCGTTGGCGAGCAGAGTCATGCCGGGCCAGACCTCGGCCCGCAGGCCGAGCCGCGGCGACCAGACCTGCCGATCGGCCGTCCCGCTCGCTGCAAGGACGGGCGCGAGGCGGGGATCCGCCGGAGCCCGGTCGCGGATGCCTTCCCAGCGCAGGCCGGGAACCACCGAGAGGCGGTCCGCGAGCAGCACGATCTCGTCCTCGAGCGCCACGGTGCCCCGGAGCCGCGTCCGCACCGGTTGGGACCCGACACGGACCCCTGGGCGCCCCACCCCGTCGTACTGTCCGAAGGTCTCGTGGCTGAGCGCCAGCAGGAGGCCCGGCACATGGTGAGGTCCCACAGCGCCCTCGAGCACGAGCTGGCCTCCCCCGACGAGGCTCCGGTCCTCGATCTCGCTGGTGAGCTGGATGAGCGGGCCGAGCGGATCGTCGAAGCGCTGCCATTGATAGAGCAGCCAGGCGCCACCGTTCAGCGACACCGGGAACCCGGGCCTGGGCGCCAACCGACCCTCGAGATGCGAGAGATGGCGGACGTTCTGTCGCCGGGCGTTCCCGTCCTGCGGCACATCCCGCCCCGGATAGCCCCGGTCGCGACCAAAGGTGTCGGAGGTCAACGCGAGGGACATCCCGTCGAAAGGTCGAAAGCCGAGGCGGGCCGTGAGACTGCCGAGGTCGAAGTCATTGTTGATCCGGGTGGTCGTGCGATCGTCCGCGGGATTTTCCGGGGTCCCGTTGTCCTCCTCGAAGCGAAAATCGCCACGGGTGCCGAGGTAGTGGGCGAAGAGCAGCGCGCTCCACGGTCGGCTGCCGGTGGTGTACGTGGCGTTGACCTTCCGCGTCGCAAACGAGCCGTACGAGACGCTGGCGGCCGAGCGCGCCGTGTCCCCCTCTTTCCGGGTCACGACGTTGATCACTCCCCCCGGCCCGGACTGGGCGAATCCGAGAGGCGTCGTGCCCCGGTACACCTCCACGCGCTCCATGGCGTCGAGCGGAAGATCGCTCAGGTCGACAGTCTCGTTGTCCGCGCGCGCGAGCGGGACACCGTCCAGGTAGACCTGGACCTGGCGCGGGGAGAATCCGCGGACGGATACCGTGCTGAAGTCGCCGAGTCCGCCGAACCGGCGCACCTGCACCCCCACCGTCTCGGCAAGGGCGTCGGCCAGGGTCTCGATACTGGCCGGAGCCTCTCGCGTGTCGACAACCGTCGCGAACGCGCTCGGATGCACCGCAGCCGTCGGCGCATCGCGCACGCGCGGCGCGGTGACGACCACCTCGTCGAGGCGCTCCTGAGCGCCAGCCGCCGTCGCGGTCGCGACGAGGAGCACCGTAGCCATGATGGGCGATCGAGACCGCATTCCAGCTCCTTCCCCGCGGAAGGTCCTCGCGCTGGCGCTCGCTGGTCGGGTCTTCTGGCTTGGGGATCGTTCTCCCCCGGGTTCCTTCCCGCCCGTTGGCAGTGGCAGCACCCGGGTTCGTCCCCCCACACAGCTGCGGGGCAGCGGAGGAGTCACACCTCACTTCCCGCGACCGGCGAGCTCTCGGCGCTTATTGACCTCCCGGGACTGCCCGTCAAGCTTCTCCAGGGAGCCGCCGCTTCACGCGTCGCAACAGGGGCACTGCAGCCTGGTCCGTTGCGGGTGCGAAGCATGCCCGGTACCCTCGCCTGGCAAGCATGCCGCTGCGCCGCATTCACACCTATCCGGACCCTGTCCTGAAGGCCCCTGCCCTGCCAGTGGCCACGATCGACGGCACGATCGCCGCCCTGGCCGAAGACATGGCAGAGACCATGTACGCGGCGCCCGGCATCGGCCTGGCGGCTCCGCAAGTCGGTGTCGCGCAACGCGTGATCGTGCTGGACGTGCACCAAGCCGACGAGCTCCCGGGCAAGCACCTGCTCAAGCTCGTCAATCCAGTCATTGCCGAGCGCGAGGGATCGGTCACCTTCGAAGAGGGCTGCCTCTCGGTGCCGGACTTCACAGCGCCGGTGGTCCGGGCGCAGCGCGTGCTGGTGCGCGCATGGACCCCCGAGGAGCGCGAAATCGCGCTTGAGGCCGAGGGGTTGCTCGCGGTCGCGCTCCAACACGAGATCGATCATCTCGATGGCAAGCTCTTTCTCGATCGGATCTCGCGCCTGAAACGAGATCTCTACCGCTCGCGACAAAAAAAGCTCGACCGACAAGGTCGGGAGGGCGGGACGGCGTCCCGTCGGGTACCCGTCATCTGAACGGCTGGCGGATCGTGTTCATGGGCACGCCGGAGTTTGCGTGCCCCAGCCTCGAGATGCTGCTAGCCCGGCGAGGCGATCGGGTCGTCGGTGTCGTCTGCCAGCCCGATCGCCCGCGAGGGCGGGGGCTGACCGTGGAGCCGCCGCCCGTGAAACGCCTGGCGCTGGCACACGGGCTCCCGGTGCTGCAGCCGCACACCCTGAGGGAGGAGAGCACGCTCGAGACGCTGCGCGGATGGGCGCCGGATGTGGTCGTGGTGGCGGCGTACGGGCGCATTCTGCCGCCGAGCGTGCTCGAGATCCCGGCCCACGGCTGCCTCAACGTCCATGCCTCGCTGCTCCCGCGCCATCGTGGGGCGGCCCCCGTCGCCTGGGCAATCCTCGAGGGCGACACGATCACGGGCGTCACCATCATGGTCATGAACGACCAGCTGGACGCCGGCGACATGCTCGTGGTTCGCGAGACCCCCATCGCCCCGGACGACACGACGGGCTCGCTCACGGCCCGGCTCGCCACGCTGGGGGCCGAGGCCCTCGGGGAAGCGCTCGATCTGCTCCAATCCGGCAAAGCCGTGCCGATACCCCAGCCACGCGTGGGCGTCACCGTGGCGCCGAAGCTCGATCGCGATGCCGGGCGCCTCGACTGGCACCAGTCGGCCCTCCAGCTCGACCGTCGAATTCGAGCCGTCACGCCGGAGCCAGGAGCCTTCACCTTCGTGCGAGGCAAGCTCCTCAAGGTCCACCGAGCCGCGCCGTGCAGCGGCGAGCCCGTGACCGCCCCCCCGGGGAGCATTCTGCGCGTCGACAGGGACGGCATCGTGGTCGCCACGGGCGCCGGGGCCCTGCGACTCCTGGAGATCCAGCTCGAGGGGAGGCGGCGGATGCCTGCTGCCGCCTTCGCCGCGGGAGCCCGGCTCGGAGCCGGCCAGCGGCTCGGCGACCCGACCTGAAGCATGGCGGTTCCGACGCGACCGCGATCGGGCGTGCGTCCCGACCCGCGCGCCGTTGCACACGATGTCCTGCTCCGGGTGGAGACCAGCGAAGCCTTCGCCGACGTGCTCCTCGCGGCACGGCTCGCCGAGGTCGAATTGACACCTGCCGACCAGGCACTGGCCACCCGACTGGTGTACGGGACCCTCGCCTGGCAACTCCGTCTGGATACGTGCCTCGGCGCCCTGACGACACGTCCGCTCGCCCGCGTGGATCCGCCAGTGCGCGTGGCGCTCAGGCTTGGACTGTTCCAGCAGCTGTTCCTCGATCGCATTCCCATGCACGCCGCGGTGCAGACGAGCGTCGCGCTCGCTCCGCCCCGCGCTCGTGGCTTCGTCAATGCGGTGCTCCGTCGCGCGGCACGGCTCGGTCGGAGCGAGCTCCTCGCGCCGATCGACGAAGCAGATCCGGCGCTTCGTCTCGCCCTCGAGTGGTCGCATCCGCCATGGCTCGTCGGGCAGTGGCTCGCGGAGATGGGGGAGGCGGAGACGCGGGCTCTGCTCGCGGCCAACGCCAACCCGCCGCGGACAGCCATCCGGGTGAATTGCTCGCGAACGACGCGCACCGATCTCCAGACCGAGCTTCGGAGGGTCGGCATCGAGAGCGATCCTTCGCCCTGGCTATCGGATGCGCTCATCGTGCGCAGCGGCGCAGGACGGCTCCGGACAACGCCTGCGTGGTACGAGGGGCGATTCGCCTTCCAGAGCGAGACATCGCAGCTCGTCGCCAGGCTCCTGGCGCCGCAGCCAACCTGGAGGGTGCTCGACGCCTGTGCCGCGCCCGGAGGCAAGAGCACGCTGCTGGCCTCGTCGATGGGCGACACTGGGCTGGTCATGGCGCTTGACCCCCGACTTGGCGGCGCTCGCCGCATCGCACGCGAGGCCGCGCGGCTCGGCACCGCTGCGGTCCGCATCATCATCGGTGACGCCCGGCGGCCCCCTATTGCAGCGCCGGTCGACGCGATCCTCGTGGATGCTCCGTGCACGGGCCTCGGCACGCTGCGGCGCCATCCTGAGCTGCGCTGGCGACGGGGCCCGCAGGATAGCGCGCGGCTCGCCGAGCTCCAGCGCCAGATCCTCGAGGGGGTGGCGCCCCTGGTGCGGCCAGGCGGTGTACTCGCGTACGCCGTGTGTACCTTGAGCCGCATGGAGAACGAGGCCGTGGTCGAGGCCTTCCTCGCCCGGGAGCCCCGCTTCGAGCTCGAACCTGCGGCTGCGTTCGTGCCGGCTGCGCTTGTCGATCGCTCCGGCTACCTGCGCACGCTTCCGCACCGCCATGGTCTCGATGGATTCTTCGCGGCCAGGCTGCGCGCCCACGGATAGTCCGGCGGGTCGCGACAGCGCTGGCATCCCCGCGATCCACGCGCTACCCAACAGTGTGCCCCCGACGATCGCCCCCTCGATCCTGTCAGCGGACTTTGGCCGTCTGGCGGAGGAAGTGGCCGCCGTCACTGCCGCCGGCGCGGACTGGATTCACGTCGACGTCATGGATGGCCACTTCGTCCCGCCCATCACGGTGGGACCGCTGGTCGTCGCGGCCGTTCGACGCGCCACCTCGCTGCCCCTGGACGTCCATTTGATGATCGAGCATCCCGAACGCCACGTCGAGGAATTCGTCCGGGCCGGGGCGGACCGACTGACCATCCACGTGGAAGCGTGTGAACGACCCGTTCCCGTCCTGGAAGCCATCCGCCGCGCCGGAGCGAGACCGGGACTCTCGTTGAATCCCCCGACACCGCTCGCTGCGGTCGCACCCTACGTCGCCGCCGCAGACCTCCTGCTGGTCATGACGGTCACACCAGGCTGGGGCGGCCAGCCGATCGTCCCGGGCTGGCAGGAGCGGGTGGAACAGGCCCGGCTGCTCCGCGAGTCGCTCGGGCTGGCCTTCCTCATCGAGGTCGACGGCGGGATCAAAGAGCATAATGCTGCGGCGGCGACCGCGGCCGGCGCGGACGTGCTGGTCGCTGGCTCCGCCATCTTCGCTGCCCCCGACTATGCCGCTGCGATCCGTGGGCTCCGCGCTGGACCTCAGCGCAGCGGCCCATCCCTGGCCTGAGCCCGTTGCGGCGACGACGCCGGAAGCGGACCGCCCGCCCGTTTGACAGGCCCGCCTCCGACGCCACCGCACCGGTCCGGGTGCTTACTGCCCCCGGCCGGAAGCCATGCCCGCGTCACCCACGGTGATGCGGTCCCGCAGGCTCTCGTAAAGCTTGTCGCCGATCCCCTTGACCTTGCGGAGATCCTCTGGCGTGCGGAAGCGCTCACGCGCCCGATGCTCGACGATGGCCTGCGCTTTCGCTGGCCCGATGCCTGGCAGCCCCTCGAGCTCGGCGGCGCTCGCCGTGTTGAGATCGACCCGTCCTGCCCGGTCCGGGGGCGGGGCAGGCGCGGCGGCTGCAGCCCCGGTAAGGAGAGCGAGCCCGAGCAGCAGGCTCGCGGCGATGCCCACTCGTCCCATCCTCATGCGTCACCTCCTTGCGCGGCGCGTGCAGGGCGCCGACACGGGTCGCCAGGGCAAGGCGCATGCCGACAACATCGCGCCGTCCACGCATCGCCGTGCCCGGCAGCCGTGAGCCCGGCCGCAACAGGTGACGAAACGGCTCGCTGCGTGCGATCACGGCAGCCTTTTCTTCCTGCAACGGCTGTGTTAGCTGAGGAGCGCTCGCGCGCCACCAGACGGCCCCCGGGGTGTAGCTCAGCCTGGCTAGAGCACTGCGTTCGGGACGCAGGAGTCGCTGGTTCAAATCCAGTCACCCCGATTCGACCCACCGTCCTGGGGTCGCGCAGTTGGAGGAGCCTGGTGAGGAGGAGGAGAACCACCGCGATCGCAGGCCTGATGGCCGCCATGGTGCTCGTTGGCACCGTCGTGGCTGACGCCCAGACCCGTGCGACGCTGCGCATGCCGGGCAGGGTCCGCGACCAGGCGGACACCAAGTCGCGCATCCTGGCCATGCTGCCCGAGGGAGCGACGGTGAGCGTCCTCGGCCAGAGCGGTGACTGGCTCCGTGTCCGCACACCCGATGGCACCACAGGATGGCTCTGGATCCGGACCGTGCGTCCGGCAGACAGGGCAGAGAATCCCGCACGCGACCGCGCGCCAGTCTCCTCCCCGCCAGCGCCGCCGCTCCTGGCGTCCGCCCTGGTCGCTGCAGAGCCGAAGAACGACGATCTGCAGGCCCTGCGGGCCGAGGTCGAGGCCCTGCGCAAGCAGCAGGCCGCGATCTCGCCGAGCGACTTCGAGGCGTTGCGGGCGGAGGTGCGGGCGCTCGCCGCTGCGCAGCGAGACCTCGAGCGACGCCTGCACGTCGATCTTCCGGTGACCGCCGCGAGCGCCACCGAGGACGTCGGCGGTTCTCCCGCGGGGGAGGCGCATGGCGGCTCGCTGCGCAACACGGTTCTGGCCGTGCTCCTCCTCGCCGTGGCAGCTGCCCTCGGCTGGCTCGGCAGTCGCCTGGCCCTCGCTCGACGAGAGCGTCGGTATCGACTCCGGTTCTGAGGGAGGGTCGCGGGGAGGGCCGTGGCCACTGCCTGCGTTCTACTCGGCTTTCTTCTCGGCTCGATTCCGAGTGGTGTCCTGCTCGCGCGGCTTGCAGGGGTCGACCCCCGGCGCGGAGGCAGCGGGAACATCGGGGCGACCAACGTGGCCCGGCTCGCCGGGTTGCGCTTTGGCATCGCCACGCTGCTGGCCGATGCCGGCAAGGGCGCGGCGGCGGTGCTCGTCGCCCGCCTGACGGGGCAGTCCGAGACAGTGGCGGCCTCGGCGGGTCTTGCCGCCGTCCTCGGCCACCTCTACTCCCCCAGCCTCGGGTTTCGAGGGGGCAAAGGCGTGGCGACCTCGGCTGGCAGCCTGCTCGTGCTGGTGCCTGCGGCGGCGCTCGGCTGTATCGCGACGTTTGCCGTGGTGCTCGGGTTCGATCGTCGGGTCTCCGTCGCGTCCGTGAGCGGCGCCTTGGTGGCCCCGATCGCCAGTGGACTTCTACAAGGCTGGGCGACCCCATCGACTGCAGCGGCCACCGCGATGGCGCTCCTCGTGGTCACCCGGCATCGCAGCAACTTGCGACGTCTCCTCGCCGGCACCGAGCCGCGCATCTGACCGCGAGAGGTGAACGCTGCGCGCAAAACAGGCACTGCCCTCCCCATGGGCACCCATAGCCGCGGCACCACCTGGAAAATAGCGGAGCCTCGCGGCAGGCAGCGATGGCATCCGCGTTGCTCCGGTCACCGATGCTAGTCGTTCGCACCGGCGGGCTGGCGCGCCCTTGAGGAGCGCAGCACCGACCTGCGAAAACGCTAGGGGAGCTTTACACGAATACCCCCCTTCACTAGAGGAGGGCGCGCGGCGAAGCGTGCCGTCCGGAGGCAGGCTCATGAAGAAAGTCGAGGCGATCATCAAACCCTTCAAACTGGACGAGGTGAAGGAGAGCCTCTCTGCCGTGGGGGTCCAGGGCCTCACGGTCAGCGAGGTCAAGGGGTTCGGGCGCCAGAAGGGGCATACCGAGCTCTATCGCGGCGCGGAGTACGTCGTCGACTTCCTGCCCAAGGTGAAGCTCGAGGTCATCGTCCGCGACGAGCAGGTCGCGGAGGTCGTCGAGACGATCGAAAAAGCTGCCAAGACCGGTCGGATCGGGGATGGCAAGATCTTCGTCATGCCCGTCGACGAGATCGTTCGCATCCGGACCGGAGAGCGCGGCACCGACGCAATCTGAAGCCCGGGCGCCCGTCGCTGGCCCCGTCCGGCGACCCGTTTTCCCAAGCGAGAGGAGAAGGCTGCATGGCAACCCAGACCCCCAAGGATGTGATCAAGTTCGCGAAGGACAACAAATGCGAGGCAGTCGACCTGAAGTTTCTCGACTTCCTCGGCATCTGGCAGCACTTCACGATCCCCGTCTCGGAGCTCGACGAGGCACTGTTCGAAGAGGGCTCGGGCTTCGACGGGTCGTCCATCCGTGGCTGGCAGCCGATTCACGCCTCCGACATGATCGTGATTCCGGATCCGACAACGGCCGTGATCGACCCGTTCATGGCCAATCCGACGCTCAGCCTGATCTGCAATATCGCGGATCCGATCACGAAAGAGGATTACAGCCGCGACCCCCGCAACATCGCGCGCAAGGCCGAAGCCTACCTGAAGCAGACGGGGATCGGGGATGTCGCCTACTTCGGACCGGAACCCGAGTTCTTCATCTTCGACGAGATTCAGTACGAGCAGAACCAGCATACTGGTTTCTACCGGCTCGACGCCGCCGAAGGACAGTGGAACACCGGTCGGCCGACCGACAGCTACAACGATCGCACGGGCCGGATCGTCGAGGGGAAGAACCTCGGCTACAAGCCCCGCTACAAGGAGGGCTACTTCCCGGTCCCACCCACCGACAGCCAGCAGGACATCCGCGCGGACATGGTGCGCGAGATGGAGAAGCTCGGCATGCGGGTGGAGAAACACCACCACGAGGTCGCCACCGCCGGCCAGGCGGAAATCGACATGCGCTACGCCTCACTCGTCAAGATGGGCGACTGGCTCATGTGGTACAAATACATCGTCAAGAACGTCGCCCGCCGCTGGGGAAAGACCGTGACCTTCATGCCCAAACCGGTCTTCGGCGACAACGGCTCGGGGATGCACACCCACCAGTCGATCTGGAAGGGAGACAAGCCCCTCTTCGCGGGCGACAAGTACGGGGGGATGAGCGAGCTCGCGATGCACTATATCGGCGGCATCCTCAAGCACGCGCCCGCACTGGCGGCGTTCACCAACCCCACGACGAACTCCTACCGCCGGCTGGTCCCCGGCTTCGAAGCGCCAGTGAATCTCGCGTACTCGAGCCGCAACCGCTCGGCGGCCGTCCGCATCCCCATGTACTCGCCGTCGCCGAAAGCTAAGCGCATCGAGGTCCGCTTCCCCGACCCGACCTGCAACGGATACATGGCGTTCGCCGCCATGCTCATGGCTGGCCTCGACGGCATCGAGCGTCGGCTTAGCCCCGGCGATCCGCTCGACAAGGACATCTACGCGCTCACGCCCGAAGAGCTGAAGGACGTGCCCTCGATGCCGGGATCGCTCGAGGAAGCCCTCAGCAACCTGCGCAAGGACCACGAGTTCCTTCTCAAGGGAGACGTGTTCACCGAGGACGTGATCGACACTTGGATCGAGTACAAGATGGCCAACGAGGTGAACGCGATGCGGCTGCGGCCGCACCCCCACGAGTTCGCGCTGTATTTCGACGCCTGAGCACTTCTGACGGTCGCGGGGACGGTGCGGGACGCTGGGGGGCGGCGCGGCTTCGGCCTCGCCGCCCCCCAGCGTCTGCGACAGCGCAGTCCCTGGCCGGCGCCATCCGCTCCGCGATTCCCCGCCCCGGAGTCCTGTGGCAGAGTGCCGGCCAGGCATGAAGAGCTTCGCCAGTTTCGTTGTCAAGCTCGCCGTCACCGTCGGCATCTTCGTCGCCATCTTCCTCGAGTTCGGCGGCGGCTATCGTCCGGTCGACGCCACGACCCTGCGCGAACCCGGGGCCTTTGCCGAGTCGAACCCCGCCTATCCCGGCGTCGTCGGGCGCCTCCGGGCGCGCCTGGCTGGTCGCGAGCTCCCGCCCCCACTGCTCCCCGTCGGCCTCGACACGGTCTGCCGCGATGCGGCCGAGCGGCGCCTCTTCGTCCGCACGCTCGAGGGCGGCTACCGTCAGTTCAAGCCGCTGCGACACTGCGGCGAGCATGGGCTCGAGCGCGTGTGGGTCGAGGGACCCGACGGGACGTTCCAGCCAGTTCCCCTCGCCGACGCGCCGCCCGTCGTCTACTTCCGCATCCAAGGATTCCAGCTCGTTCCCGCAGAGCTCTCCGAGCTGTGGGCGGAAGTGAAGGGTCTCGACCCGTGGATCTTCGCGACCTGGTTCCTGGCTGCGCTCCTCGTGAAGCTCGTCGGCATCATCGCGAACGTCTGGCGGTGGCAGATTCTCCTGCGTGGCCAGGGCATCGACATGCGCTTCGGGTTCCTCTGCAGTACCTATTTCATCGGGCGCTACTTCGGGATCGTCACGCCGAGCACGATGGGGCTCGACGCCTGGCGGCTCTACGAGACCATCCGCCTGACGCGCCGCCCGGTCGAGTGCGCGACCTCGCTCGTTGTCGAGCGGCTGCTCGGTCTGGTAGCGCTCCTCGCGCTGATTCTCGCCTTCATGCCCTTCGCTGGCCGGTTGACCCAGGGGCAGACTCTGGGAGAGCTCGTGGCTGCGCTTCGGGTGCCGCTGGCCGCCGCCGCCGTGCTCGGCATCCTGCTGCTGCTCCAGCCCTCGTGGTTCCGTGGATTGCTCCGGCTCGTCCCCGCTGACCGCCTGCGCAGGCTCCTCGCGAACGTCATCGACGCGGCAACCGCCTACGGGCACCACCGGGGATCCCTCGTCCTCGCGCTCGGCCTGGCGGTGTTCGGGCAGCTCACCACGACGCTGATGTATTTCTGCAACGCGATGGCGATCACGACGCAGGGGGTCTCGGTGCACGAGGTGCTGTTCGCGGCGGCCGTGATGACGCTCGGCACTTTCGTCGCGCCTTCGGCATCGGGCGAGGGCGTCCGCGAGCTCGTGTTCGTTTGGCTCCTCGGGAGTCAGGCCGGGGCAGTGAAGGCCTTCCTCATCGGCAACCTCGGCTTCTGGATCGAAAAGGTCCCGCTCTCGATCCCCGGCGGCATCATCCTGCTCGCCCGCCGCGATCCCACCCTGCATGCCGTGACGCGCGCGGATCTCGACCGCATTCGCGCCGAGGCGGCACGCGAGGTGGCCTGAGCCGACAACGCCCTGCTTCCCGTGCGGGTCCGCCGCATCGTCGTCACGCTCGTGATCGGCGCCGGGGCCGTCGGGCTCTGGCAGTGGCTCGGGAGCCGTGCCGACCGCGGGCCCACGACCTGGGTCACGGCTACGACCGACCGTGGCCCCATCGTTGCCAGCGTGACCGCAACCGGGACGATCGACCCGGTCGATTCCGTGCAGGTGGGGACCTATGTCTCGGGACCGATCCAGGAGGTCCTCGTGGATTTCAACGCTGCCGTCACGGCCGGGCAGTTGCTGGCGCGGATCGATCCACGTCCCTTCGAGCTCAAGGTCGAGGCCGCAGCCGCCGATGTGGCGACGGCCCGGGCACGGGTGGCGCGGGCCCGGGCGGAGCTGGCGTTCGCCGAGGCGACATTGCGGCGCATGCGCAGGCTCGCCGCCCGAGGCATCGTGGCATCGAGCGAGCTCGACCTCGCCACGACGCAGGCCCGACAGGCTGCGGCCGCGGTCGATCTCGAGACGGCTGCTGTCCGGGTCGCCGAGGCCCGGCTCGCCGAAGCGCGCGTCAACCTGGCGTACAGCGAGATTCGCTCACCCGTCACTGGCGTCGTCGTCTCTCGCAACGTGTCGGTGGGGCAGACCGTCGCTGCCAGCTTTCAGACACCGACGCTCTTCCTCGTCGCGGCGGACCTCTCGCGGATGCAGGCGCGGGTCAGCGTCAGCGAGGCCGATATCGGTGCGATCGCCGAGGCGCAGGAGGCCGTCTTCACCGTCGACGCATGGCCAGACCAGGAGTTCCGGGGTCGGGTCCTGCAGGTTCGCAATGCCCCGGTCAACGTGCAGAACGTCGTCACCTACGATGTCCTCGTGGGGGTCGACAACAGCAGCCTGCGACTGCGGCCGGGCATGACGGCCACGGTGCGGATCGTGACCATGCGTCGGGAGGACGCCCTCCGCGTGCCGACGGCTGCCGTGCGCTTTCGGCCGCCGGAAGATCGCATAGTTGCCGACGCCAGAAACAGCGTCCGCGGCCCCACGCTGTGGACACCAGCCCGTGGCGGCATGGCACGACCGCTCCCCGTCGCCACGGGCATTGCCGACGACCACTACGTCGAGCTGACCAGCGATGTCGCCCCGGGGACCATTGTCATCGTCGGCCTCGCGCGCGACCCGGACGCGGGAGCCGAGCGGCCGCTCGTTCCCGCCTTCGGGCTGGGGCCGAGCCGTCCCTCGCGGCGTTGAGCGGTGATCGCGATCCACGAGCTGCGGAAGACCTACACGCTCGGCGCCGGGAACGAGGTCGAGGCGCTGCGCGGGGTGACGCTCGGGGTGCGTGCCGGCGAGCTCGTCACCATCATGGGCGCCTCGGGCTCCGGCAAGTCGACGCTGCTCAATCTCCTCGGCTGCCTCGATCGGCCGAGCAGCGGGTCGTACCGTCTCGATGGCGTCGAGGTGACCACCCTCGATGCCGATGCCCGTGCCGAGATCCGCAATCGCAAGATCGGCTTCGTCTTCCAGAGCTTCAACCTCCTGCCCCGGACCACGGCGCGGGAGAACGTGGCCCTGCCGCTCGTCTACGGCGAGGTGCCTCGTGCCGAGCATGCAGAACGCGCCGAGGCCGCCCTCGCGGCCGTCGGTCTGGCCGCCTTGGGCGACCGCCTGCCGCAGCAGCTCTCCGGCGGCCAGCAGCAGCGTGTCGCCATCGCTCGGGCACTCGTCACTCGTCCCCGGCTGCTGCTCGGCGACGAACCGACAGGCAATCTCGATACCGCGACCGCGAGCGAGATCCTGCACCTGCTCCGCGAGCTGAACGCCCGCGAGCAGCTCACCATGGTCATCGTCACCCACGAAGCGGCCGTCGCCGCCTGGAGCGATCGCGTCGTGGTGCTGCGGGATGGCCGCATCGTGGCCGATGGCGCGCCCGATCGCGTGCTCGCTGCACGAGCCGTCCCGTGACGCTGCTCCGCGCGACACTGCGCACGGCTCTGTCCGCGCTGCACCGCAACCTCCTGCGCTCGGCGCTCACGGCGCTCGGCGTGGTCATCGGCGTTGCCGCCCTCGTCGCCATGGTCAGCGTCGGCCAGGGGGCAAGCATGGCCATCCAGGCGCAGATCCGCAATCTCGGGACGAACGTGATCATGGTCCTGCCCGGCGCGACCACGGCGGCCGGCGTGCGCTCGAGCGCCGGCGCCGTCAGCACGCTCAGCGTCGGCGACGGTCGGGCGCTCGCACGGGCGCTCGTCGGTGTAGCCGAGGTCAGCTGGGTCAGGCGCGATGTGGCTCAGGTCACGGCGGGGAACCGCAACTGGCAGACGGCGATTCAGGGCAGCCCTCCCTCGTTCGCGGCCGTCCGCGACTGGCCACTCAAGTCTGGACGTTTTTTCACGCAGTCGGAAGAGGACAGCGCCGCGCGCGTGGCCGTCCTCGGGCAAACGACGGTCGCCGAGCTCTTCGCCCCTGGCGCGGATCCGCTCGATGCGATCGTGCGCATCAAGCAGGTGCCGTTCCGCGTGATCGGCGTGCTCGGTCGCAAGGGACAAACCAGCTGGGGACAGGACCAGGACGACGTGGTCATCGTGCCGTTCAACACCGCCGAGCGCCGGGTGCTCGGCGCGACCGTCCTCGGCAGCGTGAACATGATCCTCCTCTCGGTCGGCCGGACGGGGGACATCGCGTGGGTCGTCGAGGAGGTGCGCCGCCTGCTCCGCGCGCGGCACCGTCTGGCCGAGGGCCAGGTCGACGATTTCACCGTCCGGACGATGACCGAGATGTTCGAGACCTCGCTCGCAGCCAGCCGGGTGATGGCGCAGCTCCTCGCGGCGATCGCGTCGATCTCGCTCCTCGTCGGGGGCATCGGCATCATGAACACGCTGCTCGTCTCGGTGGCCGAGCGCACCCGGGAGATCGGGATTCGTCTCGCCGTGGGAGCGAAGACCCGCCACATCCTGGCGCAGTTC